>MTKY01052285.1_pt1 | contig 16972 bp, 21 predicted proteins | sample 1042731 | NCBI WGS metagenome assembly MTKY01 (sample SAMN06212206, study PRJNA360538) | anaerobic digester metagenome | biome: Wastewater treatment plant; material: sludge; isolation source: anaerobic digester fed with sludge from wastewater treatment plant | place: Denmark: WWTP Soeholt ... | reverse complement strand
AAGCCCAGGGGGGCAGGGGCCGGGGGCGGGGAGCTGGCGGGAAGCGGGGAGCTGGCGGGAAGCGGGGAGCGGGCGGCATACGGGGAGCGGGCGGCATACGGGGATGGTCGGGGGAGGGCGCGCGGTCTGGCAGAATGGGCGGCTGTACTCGCCGCGCCCGACGGCTCTGTTGTCCGGACGCGAGCGCCTACAGGCCGAGTGACGGCACCCCGGAGCGACCTGCCCCGGTCTCGCCGTGCTCACGAAACGAAGCAGGAGACCACCAGCGTGGCCGTCAAGATTCGCCTCAAGCGGATGGGCAAGATCCGCACCCCGTTCTACCGCGTCGTCGTCATGGACTCGCGCACCAAGCGCGATGGCCGGGCGATCGAGGAGATCGGCAAGTACCACCCCACCGAGGAGCCCTCGGTCATCGACATCGACCCTGCCCGCGCCGCCTATTGGCTGGCGCAGGGCGCTCAGCCCACCGAAGCCGTCGAGGCGCTGCTCAAGGTGACTGGCGACTGGCAGAAGTTCAAGGGCATCGACGGCGCTGAGGGCACCCTGCGCGTCGCCAAGCCCAAGGTCAGCAAGAAGGACCTCTACGAGGCCGCCGTCGCCGCTGCTGGCAAGTCGCTCGAGCTCAAGGGCTCGGCCACGACCGTGCGCCGCAAGCCCGCCAAGGCCGAGGCTGCCGTCGCCGAGATCACCGACGCCCTGGCTGCCGCCGACAAGCCGGCCGAGACCGCTGACGCGGCCGCCGCCGAGGGCGACGAGGCCTGACCGTGCTCGAGGAGGCCCTGGAACACCTGGTCAAGGGCATCGTCGACCACGCCGACGAGGTGGTCGTGCGCCGCAAGGAGCTGCGCCGCGGCGAACTCCTTGAGGTGCGCGTGCACCCTGAGGACCTCGGCCGGGTCATCGGTCGCTCCGGTCGCACTGCCAGCGCTCTGCGCACCGTCATGCAGGCACTGGCCGGCGGCGCCAACATTCGCGTCGACATCGTCGACACCGACCGGCGCTGACCCTCCGGCTGTGGCGCACGTCGTCGCCCGGATCGGCAAACCCCACGGCATCCGCGGGGAGGTCACCGTGCAACTGCACACGGACGACCCCGCGGGCCGGTTCGCTGTCGGCACGGTGCTGCCCACCAAGGCTCCCCAGGGCAGCGGGGTCCCGCGCGAGCTCACCGTGCGCTCGTCGCGGGACCACAACGGGGTCTGGCTGCTGGGCTTCGAGGAGATCCCCGACCGCACCGGCGCCGAAGGCCTGCGCGGCACCCGCTTGCTCACCCCGGTCGGCGGCGAGGAGCTGCTCGAGCCCGACCAGGGCGGTGACGCCTGGTATGAGGAGCAACTCGTCGGCCTGGCTGTCGTCCTGCGCGACGGCTCACCCGTGGGAAGGGTCGCCGGGCTGGACATCGGCCCTGGCCAGGACCGCCTTCGGGTGGCGGTGGACGGTGGGCGGACGGCATACATCCCCTTTGTCTCCGCGCTGGTCCCGGTCGTTGACGTCGTGGGCGGACGCGTTGTCATCGACCCGCCCGCGGGCCTGCTGGAGCTCTGAGCGGCATGACCACCGCCGCCATGCGCATCGACGTGGTGACGATCTTCCCGGACTACCTCGCGCCGCTGGAGCTCTCGCTCATCGGCAAGGCCCGAGAGCAGGGGCTGCTCGACGTGCGCGTCCACGACCTGCGTGAGCACACCCACGACCGGCACCGGACCGTCGACGACACGCCCTACGGGGGCGGCGCTGGCATGGTCATGCGTCCCGAGCCGTGGGGGGAGGCCCTCGACGCGCTCGTCTCCACCGGGGGCGGCGCCGTGCCCCGCCTGCTCGTCCCCACCCCATCCGGGATGCCGTTCACCCAGGCCCTCGCCCGCGACCTCGCCGCCGAGCCGTGGCTGGCCTTCGCCTGCGGTCGCTACGAGGGCATCGACGAGCGGGTCATCGAGTATGCCGCGGGGCTGATGCCGGTGACGCCGGTGTCCCTGGGTGACTACGTGCTCAACGGCGGCGAGGTGGCTGTGCTGGCCATCGTCGAAGCCGTGGCGCGGCTGTTGCCGGGGGTCATCGGCAACGCCGAGTCGCTCGTCGAGGAGTCCCACGAGGACGGGTTGCTCGAATACCCCGTCTATACCAAGCCGGCCTCCTGGCGCGGCCTCGATGTGCCCGAGGTGCTGTTGTCGGGCAACCACGGGGCCATCGCGGCCTGGCGGCACGCCCAGCGAGTCGAGCGGACCGCCGCGCGTCGCCCGGATCTGCTCGACCACTGACCGCGAGCCGACCAGCCGGTCCGTGCCCATGGCTACAGCTCTTGGCCGATATCGATCCGGTTGCCGTCCGGATCGGCGACAACGAACGCCCGCAGCCCGAAGTCGTGATCGCGCAGACCTTTGACGATCCGCGCGCCGTGGGTGACTAGTCGGTCGTGCAGGGCCGTCGCGTCGCTCACGATGAGGTGGGCGACGTTGTGCGTCCCCGCCGTATGCCGTGGCGCCAGCGTGAGATGCACCTCGGCGGCATCGCGCTCCAGGACCACGAACCCTACGGGGTCCCCGTTGGTGAAGGTGACCGTCATCCCGAGGGCGTCGCGATAGAAGCGCAGCGCTGCCTCAACGTCGCGGACCGGGATGCCTGGTGCGGTGCGGCCAAAGCGGATCGCAGCAGCATCCCCGGTGTTGGGGTGGTGGGGCGTGACGGACATGGCGGTCTCCTGCGGATCGGTCGCCGTTCGCTGATCCTGGCCGGGGCGGTGCCCGGGGAGGGGAGCGGCGGGAGACGGGGCGGTGCCCGGCTGACCGGACGAGCATGCCAGATTTCCCGGTATGCCGTGGGGTCTGGCACACTTGGACGGTTGCCTTCCGGCATCTGACGAGCCCCTGCCACAGGGGGAGCGACCCGGACCACCCGTTCACGGGAGGGCCGTCGCGCGGCCGGCCGGACGGCATACGTGAGACGTTTGTAACCAGACCACCCCCCGAGGCGACCTGTGGCGCCACGAGAAAGCAGCTGACACCATGCACCACCTCGACGACGTCAACGCCGCCACGCTGCGCGACGACATCCCCGCCTTCCGCGCCGGTGACACCCTCAAGGTGCACGTCAAGGTCATCGAAGGCAACCGCTCCCGTGTCCAGGTCTTCCAGGGCATCGTCATCCGCCGCCACGGCTCGGGCGTCGGCGAGACCTTCACGGTCCGCAAGGTGTCTTTCGGTGTCGGGGTCGAGCGGACCTTCCCGGTGCACACCCCGATCATCGACAAGATCGAGGTCGTCACCCGCGGTGACGTCCGTCGCGCGAAGCTCTACTACCTGCGCGATCTGCGCGGCAAGGCCGCCAAGATCAAGGAGAAGCGCGACTCGTCCGGCAAGGCCGAGGCCAAGAGCGGCGCCTGAGGCGCGTGAGTGAGGCCTCGGGGGGGCCGCTGCGCGAGCCGGATGAGGCCGCGCCAGCCCTGACGCGCCGCGAGGTGCGCGAGGCACAGAAGGCCAAGAAGTCGCGACGCACTCGACGTGGGTCTCTGCTGTCCGTCGTGCCGGAGTGGCTCAAAGTGGGCGTGGTCGCCGTCGCCCTCATGGTGCTCGTCCGAGCCTTCTTGGTGCAGTCGTTCTCGGTGCCGTCCGGGTCGATGCAGCAGACCCTTGAGCCGGGGGACCGCATCCTGGTGACCCGGCTGGAGCGTGGCCCGTCGATCAAACGCGGCGACGTGGTCGTCTTCGACGGGACCGACACCTGGGGGAAGCCTGCGGGGGCGAGCAACGAGACTGGGGTTCGGGCGACGTTGTCCTCGGTGCTGGCGTTCATCTCGTTGAGCTCCGGCGCGGACTACGTCAAGCGTGTCGTCGGGGTCCCCGGCGATCACATCGTGTGCTGCGCGGTCGACGGGCGGCTCATGGTCAACGGCGTCGCCGTCGACGAGCCGTACCTTTATCCCGGCAACCCACCGAGCACGATGAAGTTCGACGTCATCGTGCCCGCCGGGAAGATCTGGGTCATGGGCGACCACCGCAGCGCCTCGGCGGACTCTCGATCGCAACTGGGCCGCCCTGGTGGCGGGATGGTCCCGCTTGACGATGTCGTCGGTCGGGCGTGGGTCCGCTACTGGCCCCTGGATCGACTCGGTAGCCTGACCCCTGCACCCAGCCTGCATGATCTCCCTCAGCCCACCGGAGCAGCGCCCACATGACCCGCGACGCATCGTCCGCGACACCGGACGCCCGGTCTGAGGAACGCGGATTCTTGAGCAGTGTCTGGGTCGGGGTCCGGGAAGTACTCATCGTCGTGACTCTGGCGATGGCCCTCTCGCTCCTGGTCAAGACCTTCCTCGTGCAGCCCTTCCACATCCCGTCAGGGTCGATGGAAGACACCCTTATCAAGGATGACCGCGTCCTGGTCAGCAAACTGACGCCCGGTCCGTTCGCCTTACAGCGGGGTGACATCGTCGTGTTCACCGACCCGGATCACTGGCTCGGCGACGTCGCTCCAGTCGAGCGCAGCCCGCTGCGTTCGGCGCTCATCTTCCTCGGGTTAGTGCCGGACGACTCGCACGAGCACCTCATCAAGCGGGTCATCGGTCTGCCCGGCGACCACGTGACCTGCTGCACGGCCGGGGGTCAGATCACCGTCAACGGGAGTCCGATCACGGAGCCCTACATCAAGCCCGGCGACAGTCCGGGCGGGGGCCGGTCCGCCTTTGACATCGTCGTGCCTGCCGACAAGGTCTGGGTGATGGGTGACCATCGGTCCGACTCGGCCGATTCACGCCTGCACGATGACGGCACCGGCGCACTCGGATCGGTGCCGATGGAGGACATCCACGGGAAGGCGATCCTCATCGTGTGGCCGCTGGGTCGCTGGACCGGCCTGTCCCTCGCCCCCGACGTGTTCGCGGCCGTCCCCTGAGCCTGTATGCCGGTCGCTGCCCGCACCCCCGCCCGTTCCCCCTCCGGGTCGCGCAGCCCGTCGCTGCGGGTCGAGCGGGGGCTGCAGCGGCAGGGCTATCGACTGCTTGCCGGGATGGACGAGGTCGGCCGAGGCGCGCTTGCCGGCCCGGTCACCGTCGGTGTGGTCGTCATCGACGAGGTATGCCGTTCGGCCCCGCAAGGGGTTCGTGACTCGAAGCTGCTGTCACCGCAGGCGCGAGAGCGGATGGTGCCGCGCATCCGCCGCTGGGCCCACGCCCACGCCGTCGGGCACGCGTCGCCGCTGGAGGTCGACCAGTTCGGGATCATCACCGCGCTGCGCTTGGCTGGAGTTCGGGCGCTGGCCGCGCTGCCTGTCGTGCCCGATCTGGTCATCCTCGACGGCAACCATGACTGGCTCACGGCTCCGGAACAGGTGGGCCTCTTGGGCCTGTTGGACGAGGCCGACGCGTCCCCGCTCGCGGCGGGCGCGGGGTCGCTGGGCCGCACGCCACCCGTGACGACGATGATCAAGGCCGACCTGCGCTGCTCGTCGGTCGCGGCCGCGTCCGTGTTGGCGAAGGTGGAGCGAGACGGCCTCATGGTCGCGCTGGGAGGTGAGCACCCGGCATACAGGTGGGAGATCAACAAGGGGTATGCCGCGCCCGAGCACCTGGCCGCGCTGGAACTGCACGGACCCTGTGATCTGCACCGACGTAGCTGGAGGCTGCGTGGACCGGGCTCCGAGGTGGTAGAACGGGACGACCGACCGACAGCGCGCCGCGATGAGGACTGAATGAGCTCCGAAGACCTGGAGAAGTACGAGACCGAGCAGGAACTCGCGCTCTACCGCGAATACCGCGATGTCGTGTCGCTGTTCTCCCACGTGGTCGAGACTGAGCGGCGCTTCTATCTGTGCAACTCGGTCGACATGAAGGTGCGCTCAGACGGCGGTGAGGTGTTCTTCGACATCACGATGAACGACGCATGGGTGTGGGACATCTATCGCCCGGCCAGGTTCGTCAAGTCGGTGCGCGTCGTGACGTTCAAGGATGTCAACATCGAGGAACTGCCCAAGTCCGAGCTGGAGATGCCCTCGTAGCGTTGTGCTGCTGACGGGTCGGGCACCCACGAGGAGAGCCCGGGCTGGGCGCTGAGGCTTTGGCGTTGTCCACATGGGGGTGGTCGTTCGTCCCACCGTCCACAGGCCGTGCGGCCGGGGTGGGCGGCATACCGGGTCGACTGTTTGGCTGCGAACATGCAGACGACAGAGGGTATGCCGCATCGGGTCGCTGCCGCGGTCGGTGACTACGGCGAGCGGATGGCTGAGCGCTATCTGCGTGACCAAGGCATGGCAATCCTCGCCCGCAACTGGCGATGCGCGTTGGGCGAGATCGACATCGTGGCCCGCGACGGGGGCTGCCTGGTGGTCTGTGAGGTCAAGACCCGCCGGGGGGAGACGTTCGGAGGCCCGGCTCAGGCGGTGACGTTCCGCAAGTTGGCGCGGTTGCGACGGTTGGCGGCGGCCTGGCTCATGGAGCGCGAGGAGGTCGGCGACGGCGGGCACTTCCCCGACATCCGGGTTGACGTCGTCGGGGTGGCTCGCCCGCGGACCGGCCCGTGCGTAATCGAGCACCTGGTGGGGGTGGCCTGACATGGGTCTGGGGCGGACCCGCTCGGTGGGAGTTCGAGGCGTGGAGGGCTTCCTGGTCGAGGTGGAGTCGGACGTCGCGTCTGGGCTGCCGGCGTTCACGGTGAGCGGCCGAGCCGACGCGGCCTGCGCCCAGGCACCCGACCGGGTGCGCGCGGCAGCCGCCAACAGCCAGCATCCGATCCCGGCGCGCCGGATCACCGTCAACCTGTCGCCTGCCTCGGTGCTCAAGGTGGGCAGTGGCTTCGATCTGGCCATCGTCGTCGCGACGTTGGTGGCGGCCCGAGAGATCCCGACGGGGGTCGTGGAAGACGTCGTCCACATCGGCGAGCTGGGCCTGGACGGGTCCGTGCGGCCGGTGCGCGGCCTGGTGCCGATGGTCGTGGCTGCGGCGAAGGCGGGGGTCCGGCACGTTGTCGTGCCCGTGGCCAATGCCCGGGAGGCGCGACTCGTGGCAGGGGTGCAGGTGCATCCGGTGGCGCGTCTGGACGAGCTGGTGGCTCGTTATCGAGCGTTGGCCAAGCGGCGGCCTGTCCTGGAGGTGCCCGAGCCGGATGCCGCCCTGGTGCCCGACCGACCGCCGCCGGACCTGGCGGACGTTGTCGGGCAGACCGAGGGTCGACTGGCCGTGGAGATCGCTGCCGCCGGCGCACATCACCTCTATCTCGTCGGTCCCCCCGGAGCCGGCAAGTCCATGCTGGCCGAACGGCTGCCGGGTCTGCTTCCCGAGCTTGACGACCAGCAGGCCATGGAGGTCACGGCGATCTCGTCCATCCTCGGGACCCTGACCAGTTTCGACGGGCTGTGTCGTCGGCCGCCGTTCGTGGCGCCGCATCACGGCGCGTCGATGCCGGCGATCATCGGCGGTGGCTCGGGCTTGGTCCTGCCCGGCGCGGTGACCCAGGCCCATCACGGCGTCCTGTTCCTCGACGAGGCGCCGGAGTTTCGGCCCGGGGTGATGCAGGCCCTGCGTCAGCCCATCGAGTCCGGTCACGTCGTCGTCGCCAGGGCCATCGGCAACGTTCGCTTCCCGTGCGAGTTCCAGCTCGTCCTTGCCGCCAATCCGTGCCCCTGTGGCATGGGGTCGGGCAAAGCGGCGGCCTGTTCGTGTTCCCCGATCCAGCAGCGGCGCTATTCCGGTCGGTTGTCTGGCCCGATCCTGGATCGGATCGACATCCAGGTCCATGTGCCGGCGCCGTCGCGGGCCGCCCTGCTCGGCGAGCCGGGGGAGTCCACCGAGGTCGTTCGGGCCCGCGTCGAGGCGGCGCGCGGCACCCAACGGGAGCGCTGGTCCGGTCGGCCGTATGCCGTCAACGGCCGGGTTCCCGGTCCGGTCCTCCGGTCGGAAGCCTTCCGGCTGGGTTCGGGCCGGACAGCCGATCTGGACCGTGCGGTCGATCGAGGGCTGTTGTCACTCCGGGGCTACGACCGGTGCCTGAGGTTGGCCTGGACGATCGCTGACCTGGCCGGCCGCATCTCGCCCAGCCGCGACGATGTGGGCCTGGCCCTGTCGTTGCGCCACCAGCCGGCCCTGGCCGCATGAACCGATCGACGGGGAAGTGTGCGCGATGAGGGTGCTGCCTGCCTCGCTTGCCCAGGAACGGTGGGCCAGGGCGGCGTGGTCGCGGGTTGCCGAGCCTGGAGATTCCCGGGCGGCGCGGCTTGTCGAAGAGTTGGGTCCGGTCGATGCGCTCGCGGCCGTTGTCGAGGGCCGGCCGTGGGCTCCCGAGCCGCTCCGACTTCGGGTCGCGGGCGTCGACCTCGACGAAGCGGTCGGCTTCGCTCGCCGCCGGGGGTGGCGGATGGTCATCCCTGGTGACGACGAATGGCCGACCGGTGTCGACGTTCTCAAGACCGCCCCGATCGGCCTGTGGGTCGTCGGTCCCGCCGACCTGGGCGAGGCATGCGCCAGGTCGGTCGCTGTCGTGGGTGCCCGGGCGTGCACGGCATACGGGATGGGGGTGGCGGCCGAGCTGGGGGCGGGGTTGCCCGAGGCGGGGTATGCCGTGGTGTCCGGTGCCGCGTTCGGCATCGATCGGGCGGCGCACCAGGGCTGTCTGTCGGTCGGCGGAACGACCGTGGCCGTGCTCGCCGGGGGCTTAGACCGCCCCTATCCGGCGACCAACGCCGAGCTCATCGCGCGGATCGGGGCGACGGGAGCCCTCGTCTCCGAGGTCGGGCCAGGCGGGGCGCCGACCAAGTCGCGCTTCCTCCAACGCAATCGGTTGATCGCGACGATGACGGTCGGCACCGTTGTCGTCGAGGCGGGCCTTCGCTCGGGGTCGCTCAACACGGCCGGGTATGCCGCCGAACACGGTCGTCCGGTCGGCGCGGTCCCCGGCGCGATCACCTCACGAGTGTCGGCGGGGTGCCATCAGGCGATCCGAGACCAGAAGGCGATGCTCGTCACCGACGTTCCAGAAGTCGTGGACCTCATCGGGCGAATGGGTGTGGACGCAGCACCGAGGCGATCAGATCCGGTGCGTCCCGAGGACGAGTTGCCTCCGGAAGATCGACTGGTCCTGGCCGCGTTGCCGATCCGGGCGCCCGTCGTGGTCGAAGCGGTCGCGGCCCACGCGGGGCTCGACGTGGCCCAAACCCGCGCCTCGCTCGGGCGACTGGAACTGACTGGGGTGGCGATGCGGGTAGGCGATCGCTGGAAACAGGTGCCGCCACGGGCCAGGAGGGCTCCCGGGGCGTGAAGGTCGGTCGCGCGGTCCGACGGCGCGTCGCTGGGGCCGGGTCGGGCGGGGGGTGTGCGACGGTAAGGAGATGCAGGAAGACGCTGCCACCCCTGGCCCGCGGTCAAGGGAGCTGCCGGATCGGAGCCGAGCGGAGTGGGTCCACGCCGTCCTGCAGGATTACCAACGCTTCCTCACGGCCGAACGGGGGCTGTCCCCGAACACCTGTCGGGCCTATCTGGGCGATCTGCGTGCTTTGCTGGACTACCTGCGCACCGAACGCGGTGTGACCTCGTTGGACGAGATCGAGTTGGCCGATCTGCGCGGGTGGCTTGCTCAACAGTCACGGGGCTCGGGTGCCGCCCGCACCAGCGTGGCACGACGGGCAGCGAGCGCGAGGACTTTCTTCACCTGGGCGACTCGCACCGGCCGAATCACCACCGACCCGTCATTGCGACTGGTGGCCCCTCGTCGCAGCCGACACCTGCCCGGCGTGCTGCGTCAGGCCGAGGCGACGGAGCTGATGCATGTCGCGGAAGTCGCAGCCGACGACGGTGACCCGATCTCAGCCCGGGACCGGGCGATGGTGGAGTTGCTCTACGCCAGCGGCCTGCGGGTGAGCGAACTGGCCGGCTGCGATGTCGACGACGTCGACTTGGCTTCGGGTGTCGTGCGAGTCATGGGCAAGGGCGGGAAGGAGCGCGTCGTGCCATTCGGCCGGCCGGCAAGGCAGGCGCTAGTGGCGTGGGCGGCATACCGGCCGACCCTGGCGACACCCGGCAGTGGCGCGGCGCTGTTTCTCGGGCGTCGCGGTCGTCGGGTGGATCCGCGTCAGGTCCGTGAGGTCGTTCATCGGCTGCTTCGGCAGGTTGACGGGGCACCGGATCTGGCGCCCCATGGGTTGCGGCACAGTGCCGCCACCCACCTGCTTGAGGGCGGCGCTGACCTTCGGACAGTCCAGGAGTTGCTCGGGCACGCGAGCTTGGCCACGACCCAGATCTACACGCACGTGTCTGCGGAACGGCTGCGTCGGTCCTACGAACAGGCCCATCCGAGGGCCTGAACCGGTGCGGCAGCACACGATCCTCGACTCGAATTGGGCCGGACACGCCACCCTCGGGGTTGGTCGGGCCTGGCTGCATCTGGAACGATGTGGGCTACACCGGCCCACCCTGATGGGCCACCTCCGGCTGACACCCAGCCTCCGCACGACGACCGGGAAAGTGGCGTGGCACCGACTGAGGAAGTGGAACGACGCGCCGACGCGCGCGCGGCCGCTCTGGCTGCCCAGGCTGGTGACGGCGAGCTCGTGACAAGTCGACGCGCCCTGCAGCGGCGTCGCGCCGCGCGTCGTCGACGCCTTTACCGGTTGCGGCGCACCGCAGTTCTGCTGCTATCGCTGCTGTTCGTCGGCACGCTCGTCGCGCGGTCGACTCAGGATCCGGCGGTTGCGATGCCCCGCGCCTCGGTCACCTCCGCAACAGCCAAGGGTGCGACGCCCCCGCCTGCTGTGACGCCCACTCCCACGGCTGTTGCGTCGCCGACGGCCACCGGCACTGCGGCGACCATGTCACCAGACGACTACGAAGGCATGTTGGACGATCACGACGGTGCGGTCGAACCGACGGCCTCTCCGGGGGCGAGCCTGGCCCCCGTCCAGGAGTCAGCGAGAGGATCGGTTCATCCGGTGGCCATCCCCGCGGCGCCGTGGCGCACCGATGGGCGGGCAGTTCGGTTGAGTGTGGAGATCGAGGATGGTCTCGTCACGGATGAGCAGGCCTTCGCGGCGACGGTCGCCGCAGTGCTCAGCGACGCTCGTGGCTGGCAGCCGGCCGACAACGTTCACTTCGTGCCGGTCTCTCCGCAAGAGGTGCTCGCGGGAGCGCGAGTCGACATTCGGGTGACTCTGGCGACTCCCACCTACACCAACAAGTTATGCGGTCCCCTGCAGACGGGGACGGCGAAAGTGTCGTGCTGGTGGGGCGGGCGCGCGGTCATCAACCTGCACCGATGGATCCGAGGGGCCACGTCCTATGGCCCTGACATGAAGGGCTATCGGACCTATCTGCTCAACCACGAGGTTGGCCACGGACTCGGTCACCGTCACGTGGCCTGTGCGGGGGCGGGCAAACCGGCCCCGATCATGTTGCAGCAAACCCTCCGGCTGGACGGCTGCACTGCGTGGCCTTGGCCCACCAAGCCCTGACCGTGCCGATAGTCAGCGCCGACGGACCGGGCCGCCGGTCAGCGCCGATAGTCAGCGCCGACGGTCAGCGCTGAGGGTCAGCGCACGGGGAGCAACACCACGCGGCCCGAGATCAACGACAGGGGGTCGAGATAGACCTCACCTCGCAGGACCCCCCAGTGCAGGCACGAGGCCGGGGCGCAATGACCTGGCTGAGCGCTGAGCAGGCCGATCACCTCGCCCTGGCGCACCAGTGCTCCCACCGACACCGTCGCTGAGACCGGCTCGAACGTCGAGCGCAACCCGCCAGGGTGAGCGATCACCACAACGGGGCGCCCGGCAACCATGCCGCTGAAGGCGACCTGCCCGTCAGCCGGGGCCCGAATCGGGCCTCCAACAACGGCAGCCAGGTCCACCCCGCGGTGGCCGGAACCCCATCGAGTGCTCGGCGGCGCGAAGGGGTGAACCACGGTCTGCGGAGCGTCGCTCGGCCAGACCCAGCGCGGCGCCGAGGACATCGCACCCACAACACCAGGCGACCCGAACGGCGCCGCGGGCGACCCGACCGACATGACGGGCGACACGACCGACATGACGTCCGACGGGGGGCGGGCGGGGGCGATTCCGGCGGAGGGCGCAGGGGTCGGTGGGGAGAAGGCCATGGCAGGGGAAGACCATGACCGGCCGCTCCCCACTGCGAGGGATGCGGCCATGGCGAGAACGAAGGCCCACTTCATGAGCCGACCCTGCCCGCACGGAAACGCCGTCAGCAATCGGTCACGGGGCGCCTGTGGACGGTCTGACGTCCGCCTGCTGGCCTGTGGACAACACCGATCCCGCAGTCAGCGCCCGTCGACCGAAGCGACGGGAGCCCCGGTCCAGCGGCGTTTCTCGGGCGGTCAGGCTGGACGCAACTGCGCGAGTCGGCGCACCGCTTCGACGAGCACCTCGTCGTGCTTGCAGAACGCGAACCGCACGAGCGTCCGCCCCGCCTCCGCGTCGTCGTGGAACACCGAGACCGGCACGCCGACCACCCCCGCAGCCCCAGGCAACCAGTGACAGAACTCCATCGCGTCGGTCGCGCCCAACGCCGCCGCGTCGGCGATGACGAAATACGTCCCGGCCGGCCGGGACACCGGCAGGCCGGCCGACGCCAACCCCTCACACAGCAGGTCCCGCTTGCCCTGCAGCGACGAGGCGAGGGCGGCATACACCTCGTCGCCCAGGCCCAACCCCGTGGCGACGGCCGACTGGAACGGCCCCGAGCCGACATAGGTGAGGAACTGCTTGACCGCGCGCACCGCGGCCACCGCGTCGGCCGGCCCGCTGACCCAACCGACCTTCCACCCGGTCGTCGAGAAGGTCTTGCCCGCGGACGAGATCGTCAGGGTGCGGTCCCACATCCCCGGCAGCGTCGACACGGGCACGTGCTCGACCCCGTCGAAGATCAGGTGCTCGTAGACCTCGTCGGTCACCACCCACGCGTCGTGCTCCCGCGCGAGCGCGCAGACCAGGTCGAGCTCGGCCCGGGTGAAGACCTTGCCCGTCGGGTTGTGCGGGGTGTTGAGCAGCACCAGGCGCGTTCGCTCCGAGAAGGCCGCCCGCAGCGACGCCTCGTCGACGGCGAAGTCGGGGAAGCGCAGGACCGACGTGCGCCGCACCCCGCCCGCGAGGGCGATCGACGCGGCATACGAGTCGTAGTAGGGCTCGAAGGTCACGACCTCGTCACCCGGCTGCACGAGCGCGAGGATCGTCGCGGCAATCGCCTCGGTGGCGCCGACCGTCACGAGGATCTCCCGCGCCGGATCGAGCTCGATCCCATAGAACCGCCGCTGGTGCGCCGCGATGGCCGCGAGCAACTCGGGCACTCCCGGCCCCGGCGGGTATTGGTTGCGTCCGCCGCGGATCGCCGCGACCGCCGCGTCGAGCACGTCGCTCGGCCCGTCGGTGTCCGGGAATCCCTGTCCGAGGTTGATCGCCCCATGCTCCAGCGCGAGGGCGGACATGGTCGCAAAGATCGTGGTGCCGAAGGGCGCAAGGGCCGGGTTTCCGACGGGGCGGCTCATGCCCTCACCGTATGCCGCCGCGCCACTACCGTGGGGCCCATGACTTCCGTGGCGGTCCAGGACTCCTACCCACCCGACGTGGCCGTCTGCTACGGCTGCGGCCGGCTCAACGACGACGGTCTGCACATCCGCACCTTCTGGGACGGCGCGCAGGGGGTGGCGACCTTCCAGCCCAAGCCCTACCACCTGGCCATCACCGGCGTCGTCTACGGCGGGCTGCTCGCCTCGCTCATCGACTGCCACGCCGTGGGCACCGCAGCAGCCGCCCGATATGCCGCCGACGGCCGCGAGATCGGCAGCGACCCCGTCCTGCGGTATGTCACCGGCCTGCTCCAGGTGAGCTTCACGGCACCGACCCCCATGGGTGGGGAGCTCCAGTTGCGCGCCTGGCCGGTGGAGGTGGGGGAGCGCAAGGTCGTCGTCGACGCGGAGGTCATCGCGGACGGTCAGGTCACCGTGACCGGCCACGTCATCGCAGTCCAGCTCCGCCAGCCCACCCCGTGAGCGAGCAAGTCCCTCCCGTCCCGACCGCGGTCGAGACGGCCGAAGCGGTCCGCAGCGGGCGGCATACGGCCCGGTATGCCGTGGAGCAGTCGCTCGCGCGGATCGCCGCGCGCGACGGCGAGATTCGCGCCTTCACGGTCGTCCGGGCGCAGCAGGCTCTCGCCGAGGCCGACGCCCTCGACGCCGGCGGACCCGGCCACGACGGCCCGCTGGCCGGAGTCCCGGTCGCCGTCAAGGAGGAGTACGACGTCACGGGACACGTGACGACCCTCGGCGGGCGCGGCAACTCCACGCCAGCAACAGCCGACTCCGAGGTGATCCGGCGACTGCGGGCGGCGGGTGCGATCATCGTCGGCAAGACCTCGATGCCGGAGTTCGGCCAGTTCCCCCACACCGAGAGCCTGCGTTACGGGCGCACTCACAACCCCCACGACCTCACCCGATCGGCCGGAGGCTCGTCGGGCGGGTCCGCGGCCGCCGTCGCGGCGGGCATGGTGCCGGTGGGCATGGGTGCCGACGGCGGGGGGTCGATCCGCATTCCCGCCTCCTGCTGCGGACTCGTGGGCCTCAAGCCCACGCGCGGCCGGGTGAGCGTCTCGCCGCTGACCCAGCACTGGTTCGGGCTCGTCGCCTTGGGCGCACTCACCCGCACGGCCGCCGACTCGGCCCTCGTCCTCGACGTCATCTCCGGTGCCCTCCCGTCCGATCGGTGGCAACTCCCTTCGCCCCGTATGCCGTTCGCCGAGGCCGCCGCCCAACCACCCCGGCCGCTGCGGATCGGCTGGACGACCAAAGCGATCGTCCCGGGGAACACGGTCGACCCGCAGGTGGCCCAGGCCCTGGCAGCCCTGGCCGAACGCCTGGCGGCCCTCGGCCACGACGTCGAAGAGATCTCCCCGCGCTGGCCGACGCCAACGACGGCGTTCCTGCCGCAGTTCTATGCCGGGATGCGCGTCGAGGCGGGCCAGGTCGAGCACCCCGACCTGCTGGAGCCGCGGACGCGGGCCACGGTGCGCCTGTCCGGCTGGGCCACCGACCGAGTCGTCGACCGAGCACTGCGGTCGGGGAAGCGGGTGACCGCCGCCATCGACGGGCTGTTGGCTCGGTGGGAGGTCCTCGTGACGCCGACGATGCCCGTGCCCCCGCCTCCGCTTGGCCTGCTCGACGGGATGGGCACCGTCCGGGCCCAGCTCGTCTCGACGACCCTCGTCGGCTTCACGTCGATCTTCAACGTCACCGGACACCCGGCGATCTCCGTCCCGGCCGGCCTCACCCGCGAGGGCTGGCCGGTCGGCGCTCAACTCGCCGCGGGCCTGGGCGAAGAGGGGCTGCTCCTGGCCCTGGCAGCCCAACTGGAAGGTGCCGTTCCCGCGTCGAGGTGACACCGGCCGTCCGTCGCCATGGCTCGTCCCTGGACCCGGCACAATGGCGCCGTGCGCCCTCGTCTGCCGTTTGTACGTCCCGTCTCCGGCTCCACCGACCCCATCGACCCGTATGCCGGTGCCGATCCCGCCGTCGTCGCCGCGGCCCTCGCCGACGCCGTGCCCGAGGTCTACTGGACCGACCCGGCGCACCGGCCCCAACGCCCCGAACCCCGCCCGGTCCTGCACGGAGCCCGGACTGCGGCAGGCGCCGAGCGCCGAGCCGATCTCGTCGTCATCGGGGGCGGGTTCACCGGCCTGTGGGCCGCTTTGCAGGCACTTGAGGACGACCCCGGCAGGTCGGTGGTCGTGCTTGAGGCCGGGCGCCTGGGCACCGGGGCCTCCGGCCGCAACGGCGGTTTCGTGTCGTCGTCACTCACCCACGGCCTGGCCCAAGGAGCCGCGCTCTGGCCGGACGAGCTGCCCACTCTTGAGCGCCTCGGCACGGAGAACATCGCGGGGCTGGAAGCCAGCCTCACGGCATACAGGATCGACGCCGACTTCCACCGCCCCGGTGAGCTGACCCTCTCGCTCACGCCCAACCAGGACGCGGCGATCACCGAGGGATACGAGCTTCATCGCGCGCACGGGCTGCCCGCCGAGTTGCTCGACGGCGACACGGCCCGCGCCCGCGTCGACTCCCCGCTCTATCGCGGTGGCTGGTTCGACCCGTCGGTCGCTCTCGTCGACCCGGGACGGCTGGTCTGGGGGCTGGCAGCGGCCATCGAGTCACTTGGCGGAACCATCCACGAGGGCAGCCCCGCCACCGGTCTGGCCGTCGATGGAGCTGGCGTCCGGGTCACCACGACGGCTGGAGCGATCCGCGCCGACCGGGTCGTCGTCGGCACCAACGCCTATCCGGGAGTGCTCAAACGGCTGCGGGCCTTCATCCTGCCGGTCTACGACCACGTCCTCATGACCGAACCGCTCACCCCGGCGCAACTCGCCGCGGTCGGGTGGCAGGGCCGCGAAGGCCTCACCGACGCCGGCAACCAGTTCCACTACTACCGGCGCACCCTCGATGACCGGATCCTCTTCGGCGGCTTCGACGCCAACTACCACTTCCGCGGCCGGATCGACCCGGCCCTAGAGCAGTCCGCCTCCCACGAACTGCTCGCCACCCACTTCTTCGCGATCTTCCCCCAACTGGCCGGGCTGCGGTTCACCCACCGTTGGGCGGGTGTCATCGACACGACGTCCCGGTTCACCCCGTTCTTCGGGCGCACCCATGGCGGCCGGGTCGCCTACGCGGTCGGCTACACCGGGCTCGGGGTCGGCTCGTCGCGCTTCGGTGCCCGGGTCGCGCTCGACCTGCTCAGCGGCCGCGACACCGAGCTCACCGGGTTGGGGATGGTCCGCCGCAAGCCCGTGCCTTTCCCGCCCGAGCCGATCCGGTATGCCGCCGTCCGCGCCACCCGCTCGTCCCTGGCCGCCGAAGACCGTAGCGGGCGGCGGAATGTCTGGCTACGCACTCTGGACCGCCTCGGTGTCGGCTTCGACAGCTGACCTGCCGGTGGCGGGCCGGTTCCGGTGTCAATCGTCTTGCCTCACGTCAAGATGTCCGGATGGTGTTCGTGC
>MTKY01055786.1_pt1 | contig 16976 bp, 9 predicted proteins | sample 1042731 | NCBI WGS metagenome assembly MTKY01 (sample SAMN06212206, study PRJNA360538) | anaerobic digester metagenome | biome: Wastewater treatment plant; material: sludge; isolation source: anaerobic digester fed with sludge from wastewater treatment plant | place: Denmark: WWTP Soeholt ... | reverse complement strand
TGCATGATGGAGGGCGTTACCGCGGAGGCGGCATCCCTGGCCGGTCACCTGGCGTTGAGCAACCTGATCTGGATCTATGACAGCAATCACATCAGCATCGACGGCTCCACCGACCTCGCGTTCACCGAGGACGTAGCGGCTCGATTCGCGGCGTATGGCTGGCGGGTGCTGACGGTGGCCGACGCCAACGACGTGAACGCCGTGCATGAGGCCCTGGCGTCGGCGGCCGAAACGGCGGATCGACCGACCCTGGTGAAGATCACCAGCGTCATCGGATACGGAGCGCCGACGAAGGCCGGAACGGCGTCCGCCCACGGAGAGCCTCTGGGGGAAGAGGAGATTCGAAAGGCGAAGGTGTTTTACGGGTGGGATCCGGAGGCGAAGTTCCTGGTGCCCGGGGACGTGCGGCAGCATATGACCGTACCGCTCCAAGAACGCGGCGAGCGGCTGGAACGGGAATGGAACGATCGGTTTGCCGCGTACGCACGGGCCCATCCGGCTCTGGCCGCCGAGTGGAGCCACGTGCAGTCGGGGACTCTGCCGGCGGACTGGGACGCGCAACTGCCGGTGTTTCCCGCCGACAAAAAGGGGATGGCCAGCCGGGCGGCCGGTGGGAAGGTGCTTCAGGCCGTGGCGGCCGCGGTGCCGTGGTTGATCGGAGGCGCCGCGGACCTGACGCCCTCGACCAAGACCTACGTTCAGGGCAGCGAGGATTTCCAGGGCGGCAGTTACGAGAACCGGAACATCCGCTTCGGCGTGCGTGAGCACGCGATGGCGGCCACGTGCAACGGGCTGGCCCTGGCGGGGCTGCGTGCGTTCGGGGCGACTTTTCTGGTATTTGCGGACTACTGTCGCCCTTCGATTCGTCTGGCCGCGATGATGAAGCTGCCGGTGATCTATGTTTTTACCCATGACAGCATCGGAGTGGGCGAGGACGGCCCGACCCATCAGCCGGTCGAGCACCTGGCGTCGCTGCGGGCGATCCCGAACCTGGACGTCGTGCGGCCGGGTGACGCCAACGAAGTGACAGAGGCCTGGCGGTACGCCATGCAGCGGACGGACGGTCCGGTGGCGCTGGCGTTGAGCCGGCAGAACCTGCCCACGCTGGATCGGGAGTTGCTGGCGCCGGCGAGCGGCGCGCGGCGGGGCGGATATATCCTCGCGGACGCGGCGGGTGATCCGCAGGTCATCCTGATCGGCACCGGCTCGGAACTCCTGCTGTGCGTACAGGCTTATGAGCAGTTGACGGCCCGGGGCGTGCGGGCCCGCGTCGTGTCGATGCCTTGCACCAGTCTGTTCGACCGGCAGGATGCGGCGTACCGCGAACAGGTGTTGCCTGCTTCCTGCCTGGCCCGGGTGGCGGTGGAAGCGGGCGTGGCCTGGGGGTGGCAGAAATACGTTGGGTCGCGGGGGATCGTCCTGGCGTTGGATCAGTTCGGGGCGTCGGCGCCGTGTGACGAAGTGATGACGCATTTTGGATTCACCGCGGAGAATGTGGTCGAGGCGGCGCAGCGCGCGATGGCCTGACGCCCGGCGTCCTCGTGTGAGCAGGGAGGCGTGGATGAGCAATTTCCGAAAACTGGCGGCTCTGGGACAGTCGGTCTGGTGCGACTACATCCGGCGCGACATGATCGACTTGGGCACGCTGCAGGCACTGATTGACGAGGGCGTGCTGGGGATCACGTCCAATCCCACCATCTTCCAGAAGGCGATCGGCGAGAGCTCGCTCTACGATGAGGCCATTGCGGGCCTGGTCGCCGGCGGCACGCGCGATGCGCAGGCCGTCTATGAGGCGCTGGCGTTTGAAGATATCCGGCGAACGGCGGACCGTTTTCTTCCCGTTTACCAGCGCTCGCAGCGTCGCGACGGGTTCGTGAGCATCGAGGTGGAGCCGGCCCTGGCCGACGACACGGACGCTACGGTGGCCCGCGCGCGACAGATCGTCCGGGCGATCGACCGGCCGAACGTGATGGTGAAGGTGCCGGGCACGGACGCGGGCCTGCCGGCGATCGAGACGCTCATCGGCGACGGCATCAACGTGAACGTCACGCTGATCTTCTCCGTGGAAGTATATCAGCAGGTCTTTGAGGCGTTTCTGCGGGGCGCTCGAAAACACCTGGACCGAGGGGGGGATCCGGGCGGCGCGGCTTCCGTGGCGTCCTTCTTCGTGAGCCGGATCGACACCGCGGTGGATAGCCTCCTGGAAAAACAGATCGCCAACGGAAAGACGCATCTGCGCGACCTGCTGGGCCGAACGGCCGTCGCCAGCGCGAAGATGGCATACGACCGATACCGGCAGTGCCTCCAGACCGACGCCTGCAAAGACCTGCTCCGACACGGCATTCATCCGCAACGGCCGCTCTGGGCGAGCACCAGTACCAAAAACCGCGCCTATCGTGAGACGATCTACGTCGATACGCTGATCGGTCCGGACACGGTGAACACGGCGCCTCCCGCGACGCTGGAGGCCATTCGAAGCATGACAGACGTGCGGGCGTCGATCCTCGAAGACCTCGATGCCGCCCGTCAAATGCCGGCCCGCCTGGAGGCGGAGGGCATCTGCCTGGCGGAGGTTACCGACCAGCTCCGAGCCGCGGGCGTGCAGGCGTTCGCGGAATCGTTCGAACGACTGCTGACAGACATCCGCGCCAAGATCAGAACGGCGGCTGCTGAACAGTGAATTTGCAGTGGAAATGTACGTTTTGTATGGGCAGCGGAGAGCGTGACAAAATGTAGGGTGTGTCCCACCTGCTGGAGGCAACTCGCCCTTACCGATATCGGGTGATAGTTCTATAATGCAGCATAGTGCCGCGGAAGGACGGATGGGGAGGGTAAACCGGTTTGTCCGTGCGGCGTGGGGGCTGACAGGATGATTGGGGGAAGCCCGGGCGACGAATGCTCGTCAGAAGTCTGATGCTGCGGACGGGTGACGGGAGTTCGGGCGTGTGGTGTGGGGATTGGCGGCATCTATTCAGCCGGCCCGTGGGTGGAGTGGGCTGGGGTGTTCGGGTCTGGAGATGTAGCTGGTATGAGTGTCAGATCGCTTGACGAGCACCCGGATTTTCAGAATCCGGCCTTGAGCCGTTATCTGCCTTCTGAGCGGCGGGCCATTCTCGTACACCGCTATTTTCTGGGGATCGAGCGGGGTGCCGATCCCGGCCTGGTGGCGGCGATTGAGAGCTGGGAGTCGGGGGTGGCGGATGAGTGGCGTCGCAAGAAGATGCATGCGGATCGCGTCGCTCAGATGACGGAAATTGATCGGTATCGCAGTGAGTTGTCCGCGATTCAGGGACGCGAGGTCGACTGGAACGAAGCCGTCTGGCATTGGGCCCAGCACCGCGCCGAGCAATGGCGTCAGAGCTGGGAGCGTACCGTGGCGGCCGGTGCATAGGTTTGCGTCGTCGGGTCGACCGATGGCTCCGGGATTTTCGCATACCGTGAGCCGCTTTCACGTCTGGGTTTCACTTGTCTTCCACTGACCTTTCTGTCCGGCCGCGAAGCGATTCTCTTGGGGTGGCAGTGGCACGCGACTTGCTTATTCGGGAGACGCGTCGGAGAGGGTCCGATTCCGCTGCCTGGTTTGGGACAATTGCGGGAGATTCCGGGTTCGTGATACGATCGGGGTACAGAAGGCGGTAGTCTTGCCGACGAGCAGGAGGGTTCTCGAATGCCAAGTGGTCTTTTTGTCTGCGCCACGGACTTGGAGGCGGGCAGCAGCGTAATCACGCTGGGTCTGTGCGAGGTACTGCGCACGTCGGTGAAACGGCTGGGGTTCCTCAAGCCGGTGGGCGGCGGGGTCGGGGACCCGGACGTGGCGGTCGTCCGGTCGGCGTGCCGGTTCCACCACAAGGCTTGCGACCTTTGCCCGATGACGATCGAAGAGGCACGGGAGCTGGTTGCTCAGGATCGCCTGTCCGTGCTGCTGGAGCGCGTGGGCGGATGTTTCCAGAAGCACGTGGGCGAGCACGACATGATCCTCCTGGAGGGCATCAACAACGCCCGGGCGTCCAGCCTGTTTGACCAAGAGATCAACGAGGCGATCGCCGCCCACCTGGAGATTCCGGTGCTGCTGGTCGCCCGGGGTCAGTCCGAGGAGGGGATTACCCGGGTGGATCAGCTTGTGGCCAACGTGCGGACGGCCAAGCGGTCGTTCGAGGAGAAGAACTGCGAAGTTCTGGGGGTGGTCGTCAACCGCGTCACCGATCAGCCCTTCGAGGTGGCCCAGCGGCGGATCGTGGATGCGTTCGAAGCCGCTGGGCTGCCGCTGTTCGGGGTGGTGCCCAACCTGGCCTATCTGGGTTATCCGAAGATGGACCAGGTATGCAGTGCGTTGCAGGCCGAGGTGATCGCCGGAGAAGAGGCCCTGTCCAACGTGGTGACCAAGACGATCGTTGCCGCCATGGAGCCCCGGCATTTCATTCACCATCTGGATACGGATCGCACGTTGGTCATCACGCCCGGTGATCGGGACGGCATTCTGCTGGCCGTTGCCTGTGCTCAGAAGTCGGGCAAGCGCCGCTCGGTGTCCGGGGTCGTGTTGACGGGTGATCTTCGTCCGGATCCGGAGATCATGCGGCTGATCGAGGATCTCGGCGCGCCGCCGTTTCCGATCTGCACGGTGAAGACGGACACGTTTACCACGGCGCTGAAGATTCAGGGGATCGACGCGCGGATGCGCGTGCAGGACGAAGACAAGATCCAGACGGCATCGTCCGCGGTGTGGCGGCACCTGGAGCACGAGCGGTTGTGGGACCGGCTGAAAGTCCCCCGCCCCCGGAAGCGCAAGACCGGGTCGGCGGCCTTCCTGGAGCAACTGGTGGAGCAGGCGCAATCACTCCAGAAGCGCATTCTGTTTCCCGAAGGCGAGGAACCGCGCACCGTGCAGGCCGTCGCGAAGATGGTGGAAGCCCGCATCTGCCAGCCGATTCTGGTCGGCGACCCGGAGCGGATCCGCGCGCAGGCCGCCAAGGTCGGCGTGAGCCTGGAAGAAGCGGTGCTGGTGGATCCCAAAGCGGTCTCCCGAATGGACGCGTACATCGATCGCGTGGTGGAGATCCGCAAAAGCAAGGCCGGCGGCATGACGCCGGATGTGGCTCGCGCGTGGCTGGACCAGTCGCCCATCCATCTGGGCACCGTCATGGTGGAGGCTGGGGATGCGGACGGGCTGGTGTCCGGGGCCATCCACTCCACGGGCGATACGATCCGCCCGGCCCTTCAGATCATCCGGACCCGGCCGGACGTGGGGTTGGCCTCCAGCGTGTTCTTCATGGCCCTGCCCACACGTGTGCTGGTGTACGGGGATTGCGCGATCATTCCGGACCCGAACGCCCAGGAGCTGGCGGGAATCGCCTGGGCCGCCGGCATGACGGCCCGCGCCTTCGGCATTGAGCCGTTTGTGGCCATGCTCTCGTATTCCACCGGCAAGTCCGGAACGGGACAGTCGGTGGACAAGGTGACGGAGGCGACGAGACTGCTTCGAGAGCGAAATCCGGACTTCGCGGTGGACGGTCCGCTCCAGTATGACGCGGCCATCGACCCGGAGGTCGGCCGGCTGAAGCAGCCGGATTCGCCGGTGGCGGGTCGGGCGAACGTGTTCATCTTCCCGGATCTGGATGCGGGGAACATCGCCTACAAGGCCGTGCAGCGGTCGGCGGGGGCGTTGGCCGTCGGGCCGGTTCTGCAGGGCCTGAACAAACCGGTGAACGACCTTTCCCGTGGTTGCAGCGTGGATGACATTGTGTATACCGCCGCGGTCACGGCCATACAGGCCGGGTCGCGGTAAGATCGTGCGGCGTCTTCGCGGATGGTGCGGACAGGTAATGACGGATTTCGAGGCCAAGGGGGCGTAATGAATATTCTGGTGATCAACTGCGGCAGTTCCTCCATCAAGTACAAGCTGTATGACATGGCCGCCGGCAGCGAGGTGGCGACGGGGCTGATCGAACGGATCGGGGAGGGGGAATCGCTGACCACCCACTCTGTGCGCGGCAGCAAGTCCGAGCATCCGGAACGCATCGCCGACTATGACCAGGGGATTCGGAAGATCATGACCCTGCTCACCACGGCGGGCACGCCGCCGCCGCTCGCGGACCCGCAGAGCATCGACGGCGTGGGACACCGCGTCGTGCACGGCGGGGAGGATTTTTACGAATCCGTGATCGTCAACGGCGACGTGCTGGCGTCCATCGAGCGTTGCTGCGAGCTGGCTCCGCTGCACAATCCGGCGAATCTCGGCGGCATTCAGGCCACTATGCGCATTCTGCCGGGCAAGCCGCAGGTGGCCGTGTTCGATACGGCGTTCTTCCAGACCATGCCGCCGGCTTCCTATCTGTATGCCGTGCCGTACGAATGGTACGAGACGCGCCGGATCCGCCGGTACGGCTTCCACGGGACAAGCCATCGATATGTGGCCATGCGGGCCGCGGAACTGCTGGACAAGCCGCATCCGAACCTGATCACCATGCACCTGGGCAACGGGTGCAGCGCCTCGTGCATCCGGGAAGGCAAGGCCGTGGATCAGAGCATGGGACTTACACCGCTGGAAGGGCTGGTGATGGGCACGCGCAGCGGCGATTTTGACCCGGCCATCATCTTCCACCTCGCCCGGGAGGGGATGAAACTGGACGACATCCGCAACGCGCTGGAGAAGAAGAGCGGCCTGCTGGGCCTCAGCGGGGTTTCGCGCGACCTGCGAGATGTGCGCGAGGCGTCCCGCAACGGAAACCGGCGGGCGGCCCTGGCCATCGACGTGTTCGCCCACCGTGCCCGCAAGTGCATCGGCGCCTTCCTGGCCGAGCTGGGGGCGTGCGACGCCATTGTGTTCACGGGCGGCATCGGGGAGAACGCGGTGTTCATGCGGGAAAAAATCCTCTCCGGCCTGGCGCCGCTGGGCATCGAACTGGATGCAGCTCGGAACGATCGCAGGTCCGGCGAACCGTTCGTGATCACCCGGGACGGCAGTCGAACCTCCGTCTGGGTGATCCCGACGAACGAAGAACTGATGATCGCACGCGACACCGTTCAGCTCATCGGGCACCGGTAAGAGGGGAGCCGCGGCTTCCGGAGGTCGGCGGACGCGACGCGGCCTGCCGGTTGGGCCGTTATGGATCGCCGGTCGGCGGCGACAGACTCTCGGGGTGGTCGAGGCTGCCTTCCCAGAGGTACTGGCGGGTCTGGCTCACGACCACGCCGCTGAGCAGCAGCAGGGCGATCAGGTTTGGAATTGCCATGAGGCCGTTGGCGATGTCGGCGAAATTCCAGACCGATTGCAGGGTGGACACCGACCCGACCGCCACCGCGATGACCCAGAGAGCGCGGTACGGCAGGACGGAACGGGCCCCGAACAGGTATTCGCACGCCTTCTCGCCGTAATACGACCAGCCCAGAATGGTCGAGAAGACAAACGTCAACAACCCGATGGTCAGCACGGCCGGACCGACGACGGGCAGCTCGGAAAACGCGGCCGCCGTCAGCGGAGCGCCCGTGCTTCCGTGGTGCCAGGCGCCGGAATTCACCAGCACCAGTCCGGTCAAGAGACAGACGACAACGGTGTCCCAGAAGGTTCCCGTCGACGAGACGAGCGCCTGGCGGACGGGGTTTTTCGTCTGGGCGGCGGCGGCAACGATGGGCGCGCTGCCCAGCCCGGACTCGTTGGAGAACAGGCCGCGGGCGACGCCGTAGCGCAACGTCTCCCGGATGCCCGCGCCGAGAAATCCGCCGAGGGCGGCGTGTCCGGAAAACGCGCTCTTGCAGATCAGACAAACGGTCTCCGGCAGCGTCGAGGCTTTCATGGCCAGCAGCGTGAGACAGCCGAGCACGTAGCAGACGGCCATGAACGGCACGAGGTATCCGCAGACGCGCGCGATGGACCGGATTCCGCCGAGGATCACGGCCGCAGTCAGGCCGGTCATCACGATGGCGGTAACCCAGGTGGGAACGGATACGGTTTCCGCCCGTACCCCGAGATTCGCCAGGGCGGCCGGCACGCGCATCGGCTCCGCGAGCATTGTACTGATGGAGTTGGCCTGGACCATGTTTCCGATGCCGAATGCGGCAATGGCCGTGAAGACCGCAAACAATACGGCGAGCGGACGCATCTTCAATCCGCGATCCAGAACATACATGGGGCCGCCGGCTGCCAGTCCGTCCGCGCTGAAGACCCGGTACCTCACCGCCAGCAGCGCTTCGGAGTATTTGGTGGCGATCCCGAACACGCCGGTGAGCCACATCCAGAACACCGCGCCCGGCCCGCCGAGCGACACGGCAGTGGCCACCCCGACGATGTTTCCCGTTCCGATCGTGGCGGCCAGCGCCGTCATCAGGGCGCCGAAATGGCTGATGTCCCCCTTGCCCTCGGCGTGCCGCTCGAATGAAAGCCGGATGGCTTTGCCGATGTACCGTTGGATGAACCGGAGCCGAAATGTGAGGAACAGGTGCGTGCCGAACAGCAGGATCAGCATCCAGGGTCCCCAGATCCAATCGGCGGCTTGCTTCAGGAAACCGCTTGCCTGGTTCAGAAATTGGCTTGCCTGGTTCAGGAATTGGCTCGTAGGACTCACGGTCTCTCCTTCTGCTTCTGTCCACTTGGTTGTCGGGCCGCGGTCCCGCATTCTATAGCGGAGCCCGGGTACGCTCACAATCCGGGGAGGGATCTCTTCGTGTGCGGGGCGGGCTGTTCCGGTCGGCCGGCCCCCTGGGGTGTCCGTGTGGCCGACCAGGCCCTTTTCCTCGCATCGGGGGGCTCTGCATGGGGGAAGGATGGGAAACCAGCGCTTCGGGTCAGCCGTTCAGGACGAATGTCGACGGATTCCGACGGCTTGACGCTTCGTCGGCCGGAAGCGACGATTCTGCGGCGGGTTGATCCGAATTTTCATGCGGCTCAGCCGAATACAGAGTGGTGTGACCGGGCCAAGGCGGATACGATTGACGTACTGGCTGCGAAACCCAGGCCGTCGGCTGGACGGACCGATGCAACAGAAGGAGAAAACACCAATGAGGCAAGCGTGGAAGACTTCAGTGCTGCTGTTGAGCCTGACGGCGTTGTATGTGGCGGGGCCGGTGTGGACGGCACAGGCGGCTCCGGCGGCGGCGGACACCTACGGCGCGATCCCGTCGGACGCCTGGGCGGTCGTCTGCATACGGAACATCGCGGACGTGGAAAAGAAGATCATGTCCATCGCGCAGAAATTCGACGTCCCGCCGATGAGTGCGCTGATGATGGCCAAAGGCTTCCTGGGGTTCCTGTCCGGGGTGAATGACAACGGCGACCTGGTCCTGGTGGTACTGCCTTCGGATGACCTGAACAGCCTGAACGAGAATATGGCTCTGCTGGTGCCCGTCACGGACTACGCCGAGCTGACCGCATCGCTGCAACTGGAACCGGTCGAGGAGGGCGAAGGCAAGATATCCAGGATGGTCAATCCGAACCTGCCTGCCGTCTTCCTCGCGCCCAAGGGCAAGTTCGCCGTGCTGGCGCCGTCGGTGGCCAGCGCGAAGAAGGTGTTGGATTCGACCACCGGGCTCCAGACAGTGGTTGCGCCGCACGATCTGGAGCGGGCGTCGGACGACGACGTGACCATCTGGGCGAACGCGGCCACCGTGCAGGCCAGCCCGCTGGTTGTGCCGTTCCTGGCGCAGGCAGAGGCCATGGGCACCGATACCACGTTCTTCAAGGAGGTTCAATCGCTCCAGGTCGGTATCAAGATCGCACCCGCCGGCGTGCGGCTGGGCCTGGGCATGGCCTTTAGAGAAGGCTCTGACATGAGCAAGGCCGTGGCGATGACCAAAAGCACCAGCGACACCATGCTGGTCGGGTTGCCGGCCGAGGATTACGTGGTGGCGTATGCGGGCCTGGTGAGCAAGGAAGCGGCCGAATTCGGCGCCAGCCAGTTGAGCAAGCAGATCGACAAGATCCTCAACCACCCGTCCCTCCCCAAGGACAAGATCAGCCCGGAGAAGCTTCGTGAGCTTCTCGATCGGACGGCCGCAGCAATCCGATCGATGCGCGGCTTGGCCATCGAGATCTCCGCTTTGCCCGGAACGAAGGGAGACGGTGGCTTCATCGGCTTTGCGAATGTGCTTCAGGTGGAAGGCGGGGCGCCGGGCGTGCTTGGGCAGATCAAGGACATCATCGGCACGGTGACGGGCGGCCTGGTGCTGGATGAGGAAGCCGGCAAGGTGCTCTCCAAGCTCCAGTACGTACCCGGGGCCGAGACCATCGGCGGCGTAAGCGTCGACCACCTGCTCGTGAAGCTCAATGAGATCGAGGAGATCGACGCGGACGACTTGGAGGAAGTGCACAAGGTCATCGGCAAGGAGAGCGTTCTGTTCCGCATCGGCGCGGTGGACGCAGACCATGTGATTGCCACCTTCGGCGGCGGTCCCGCCCGGTTCGAGAACATGATCGGTCTGGTCAAGCAGAAGCAGGCGCCGCTGTCCCGGAATCCCGGCATCGTAAACACGGCCAAGGCGATGTCGGCTCAAAGGCACCAGGAACTGTACTTCGCGGCGGATTCGCTCCTGCGGATGCTGAACGACATCGGCAAGGTGATGGACGAGCCATTCCCTGTCACCATGCCGCAGATCAACGCGCCGGTCGGCATGGTCTCCTACAGCGCGGGAAAGACCGCCACCCAGTCTGACCTGTTCGTGCCGATGGAGCTGATTATCCAGGTTCGGGACGTCGTGAAGGCCATGACGCGACCGGGGCCGGAATTGGGATCCGAACCTGCCGAGAAGACTGTGCCGGCGCCGACGGAGTAGCGCCCGGCAGCGCGATCGACAACGGCATTTGTGGTGCAGGCCGGCAGACCGTGTGAGGTCTTCCGGCCTGCGGCCTGTACGCCGGGCCGGGGGGCTGCCCCCTCCCGCGCCGTTTTTGCGACAATCCGACGATCCCCCGGGTCTCCGCCGGCGTACCACAGGAGGCCCGGGAACCCGGGTGAAGGCATATCATTTTGCGCGGAGGAGTCAGGACGATGGCATTGATACCGTTTCGACGAGAAAGGCAGTTGTCATTGAGTGACCTGCAGGACCAGATGAACATGCTGCTGAGCCGAATGTGGCACGGGGGCGTGTCGACCGGACCGTTTGATGGGCAGGATTGGGCGCCGCCGCTGGACGTGTATGAAACGGCTGACCGCTACGTCGTCAAGGCCGAAGTCCCCGGCCTGCGCGTCGAGCACATTGACGTGAGTTTCGATGGACGGACGTTGACGATCGCGGGGGAGAAGACGGTTGAGCCGGCTGATGAGGCGCTTCACTCCACGATCTGTCGCGAGCGGCGATTCGGGAGCTTCCGCCGGTCCGTGGAACTGCCCGGCGAGGTTGAGGCGTCCGGAATCTCAGCCGTCTGCCGCAACGGTGTGCTGGAGGTCAGCCTGCCCAAGGAGGAAAAGTGCCGAGCGACATCCATTCGCATCGACGTGGGTGAGTGAGCGCCAAAGGCCGGTCATGCCGGCGTCCGGGCGTGCTTGCCGCCGCGTCCGTGCCGGTCGACCCGGCCCGCAGGGCTCAAACCGCGCCATCCGGCGGGGCGAGGTCCGTCAGAGGGACCTCAATATCCATGGCTCCGGCCGCGACCACCATGCTCTGGCGGTGCAGCTTCGCCCGCACGACCCGACCTTCCTTCCGGAACGATTTGATGTAGACCGGATCGCCCGGCCGCAGGCCGTTGATCCAGCCGGCCCACTCGTCGTGTGCGGCCTTGGCGGCCTCGAATTCGCGCCGCTGGGCCTCGAACTGGCGTTGCGCCTGTTCGGCCTCCAGGCGGGCCCGACCGGCCTCGGCGCGGGCATCCTCGGCCTTGCGGCGGACCTCCAGCGTCCCGGCGATCGCTTCGTTCAACGCCTGGGCCCGCCGGGCCAGGTGCCGCTTGGCCCGCTTGATGATGCGTGCGGGCATGCCCAACCGGTCGGCGATGGTGATCGCATGGCTGGTCCCGGGTTCGCCGATCCGCAGGCGAAACGTCGGCCGCAGGGAGTCCACGTCAAACTCCACGCTGGCGTTGTCGACCCGGGGCTGCGTAAAAGCGACCCCTTTCAGAGCCGACAGGTGCGTGGTCAGGACGGTTGAGCAGCCGATCCGCAACAGCTCATCCATGACGGCCCGACCGATGGCCGCGCCTTCGTCGGGGTCCGTGCCGGCGCCCAGCTCGTCGAGCAGCACGAGCGAGTCGGGCGTGGCGCGGCGGATGATCCGCAGAATGTTGGAGATGTGCCCGCTGTAGGTGCTGAGCGACTGCTCGATGCTCTGCTCGTCGCCGATATCCACGAACAGGTGGCGATACACCGGCATTGTCGCGCCCGGGTCGGCGGGGATGGGCAGGCCGGCCTGCGTCATGGCGATCAGCAGGCCGATGGTTTTGAGCGCCACCGTCTTGCCGCCCGTGTTCGGACCGGTGATGACGAGCATGTCGAAATCGTCTCCCAGGCGGAAGTCGATGGGCACGACGGCGCGCGGCGCCTCGTCCCGCCGGGTCTCTTTCGCAAAAAGGTCGATCAACACCGGATGTCGCGCCTGACGCACGTCGAGCAGCCGTCCGTCGTGCAACTCCGCACAAACGGCGTCATAGTGCCGGGCGAACCGCACCTTGCCGGTGATCAGGTCCAGCACGGCCAGCGCGTCCAGCGTGCGCAGAATCTCCTCGGCGTTGAGATGCACGGTCCGCGAAATCGCGATGAGAATCCGCGTGATCTCCTCGTGCTCGTCATGCCGCAGGCGGGCGATCCGGTTGTTGAGCTCCACGGCCTCGGTCGGCTCGATGAACAGGGTGGCCCCGCTGTCCGAACTGCGATGGATGATGCCGGGAATCCGGCCGCGATGCTCGGCCTTGAGCGGCAGGACCATGCGGTCGTTGTTGAACGTCGCGCCGGCGTACTGCAGCATCTTCTGAATGCTCGCATGGCGGAGCAGGCGGTCAAACACGGTTTTGATCCGCACCTTCGACTGATCGATCGTCGCCCGTATGCCCGCGAGTTTGGGGCTGGCCGTGTCGCGCACCTGGCCGCGCGAGTCGATCACCTCGTCGATCTTGCGGGCCAGGAGGGAGAAATCTCCGATGCGCTCGGCCAGGGCACGGATATGCGGCGTGTCATCGGTCAGGCCGCGCGCCCAGGCGCAGAGGTTGCCCGTGGCCGCGAGCGTTTCGGCCACCCGGGCCAGCGCTTCGGGGTCCAGGCCGGCGGGTATGCCGGAATCGCGAATATGGCTTCGCACGTCCTGAACGCCGCCAAGGGGCGGCAGGTCGCCGCCGGCTTCGAGCCGAAGCATCTCCCGCACCTGGTCAAGCCATCGCCTGACCTGGGTGGCCTGGCGCGAGGGCTCCAGCCGCCGGGCGAGTTGCTTGCCCAGGCTCGAACCGCAATGGCTGACCAGGGCTTCGCGCACGTGGGCGAACTCAAGCTTGGCCAGCGTCAGATCATCCATAGCGGGTTACGCCGTGTCTTCCCTTGAATCCGTCGTCTCGCGACAGAGACACCACTGCGGCCGGGGGCCGTGGGGCCGCCTCCGCCCGATCCCGGTTATCGTCCCGGGCTTGTGAGTATAATATACCAGACTGATCCCCTGGAGAGCGAGGGATCAGCCGTCGCGCAGGAGTCTGTCGATGAAGGGAATCTGCACAATCGCACGAGCAGCGGGGGCCGCGCTGATTCTGGCGATGGCGTTCGCCCGGCCGGCTGCCGCGAACACAGCCGTAGACGGTGACCTGTATACGACGCCCGATCTGCACCGTCTCCAGGATACGTTCGCCGCCCTGGCCGACCAGACCCGTCCGTCGGTCGTCTCCATTCGGACATATCGGACGTTGTCCCAGGGGTCTATGGAGGAGGGCGAGTCCCCGATTCGCGTCGCGGAGAGCCAGGGCAGCGGAGTCATTCTCGATGCGGCGGGCCATATCCTGACCAACGAACACGTCGTCCGGGGGGGCGACAAAATCGAAGTGGTCCTGCACGACGGGGTTTATCGCGATGGTCAGGTGGTCCGCGGCGACGAGCGGAGCGATCTGGCAATCCTCCGGATCGACGGGGAAGGGCTGGTGCCGGCGAGGCTGGGAGACATCGCCCGCGTCCGACCGGGGCACTGGAGTTTCACCGTTGGAAACCCGTTCGGGCTGGCCCACGATGACGGAGCCACGGCGTTTTCCGTCGGGAACGTGACCGCGCTGGGCAAATCCCTTTCGTGGCAGTTGGACCCGACCGGAGCGCGCTACTATGGCGATCTTGTGCAGACTTCCGCCCCCATCAATCCCGGCAACAGCGGCGGACCCCTGTTCAATCTGGACGGGGAGGTCATCGGCATCTGCACCGCCATGCTTTCCAGCACGGGGGCCAACGAAGGGTTGGGCTTTGCGATTCCCATCAACGATCGGACGCGACGAATCATCGAGACGCTGCGCCGTGGGGAGCGAGTGCGATATGGATACCTTGGCGTGAAGGTCGCCACCCCCACCAAGGCGCAGCGCGAACGGGCCGGGATGCCGGGCACCGGAGGGGCCCTGATCTCGTCGATCATCGAACCGGACGGACCCGCGGCCAAAGCCGGCCTGCAGCGGGGAGACGTGGTGGCCCGCATCGACGGCGCGGATATCGCGGATTCAGATCATCTGGTGCGGGTGATTGGGGCGACGCCTGTGGGCAGCGCGGTGGACCTGCTGTTCTACCGGGGCGGCCGACGACACACGGCCCGCGTCCGACTGGCCGAGCGGCCCCTGGAACTGACCTCCCTCCTGGTGCCGCACCCGCCCCGCCCCCAGACCTGGAAGTGGGACGACGTGCTCCTGGGCGAGCCGACGGACACGATTCTCAGCACTCACGGACTGACCCGGGCCGATGCGGGCCTGGTGGTGATCGACGTGAACGAGGGCGGTCCGATGTTCCAGGCGGGCGTGCGAACAGGGCAGGTGATCATGCAGGTGAACGGCAAGCGGGTGCGGACCCTGGGAGAATTCCAGGCGGCCGCACGCAAGGCCGGCCGCTCCATCGAGCTCACCCTGGCGGACGATCAGGTCATTCGGCTGAAGCGGTAACGGCATCTTCGGGGCGGCCGGACCGTCGGGCCGCATGCGGGCGGCGGCCGCTTCCGGCGGCGGGGTGCGTGTCCCATCCCTCGAAAGTGTCCGGATTTCCGTGTACAGTACCCGATCTTTCGCCCTGGGGGGCGAGGGGTGTGTTGGGCCGGGTGACGGGCTCTCCCGGCCGCGGAACGCTTCAACCAGGAAAGACGCCATGACGTCGTCGGAAATCCGCCAGCAGTTCCTCGATTTTTTCGCGGGCAAGGCCCACACCATCGTGCCGTCGTCGCCGGTGGTGCCGGCGGACGATCCGACGCTGATGTTCACCAACGCCGGGATGAACCAGTTCAAGGACGTTTTTCTGGGCGCCGGCTCCCGGGCATACACGCGAGTGGCGAACTCCCAGAAGTGCATCCGCGCTGGCGGCAAGCACAACGACCTGGATGACGTGGGGCAGGACACGTATCACCACACGTTCTTCGAGATGCTGGGCAACTGGTCGTTCGGCGATTACTTCAAGGCGGAGGCCATCGCCTGGGCCTGGGAGTTGCTGACCGGGGTCTGGGGCATCGACAAGACCCGGCTGCACGCAACGTACTTCGAGGGCGACGCCGCCGAAGGGTTGGAGCCGGATGAGGAGGCGGCCCGGCTCTGGCGCGAAGTGACGGACATCGATCCGTCGCACATCCATCCGGGCAGTAAGGAAGACAATTTCTGGGAGATGGGCGACACCGGCCCCTGCGGCCCGTGCAGCGAGATCCACATTGACCTGACCCCCGACAAGTCGGGGCGGAACCTGGTGAATGCCGGCGACGCCCGGGTCATGGAAATCTGGAACCTGGTGTTCATCCAGTTCAACCGGGCCGCGGGCGGCGCACTCTCGCTGTTGCCGGCCAAACACGTGGACACCGGCATGGGGTTCGAACGGTTGTGTTCGGTTCTGCAGGGAATGCGCGAGAACCGGCTGGGGCAGGTCAGCAACTACGACACCGATGTGTTCGCCCCGGTTTTTCAGGCGATCCGGGCGCGATGCAGCGCGCCTCCGTACGGCGGAACCCTGCCCGAGCGGGCCAAACGCGGCTCGCAGGAGCGGCAGATTCTGGTGGACGTGACGTACCGCGTGATCGCGGATCATCTTCGGTGCCTGACGTTCGCTCTGACCGACGGCGCGGTGCCCGGCAACGAGGGGCGCGGCTATGTGCTGCGGCGAATCCTGCGGCGGGCCGTGCGGTACGGCCGCCAGTACCTCAACATGCGCGAGCCGTTCCTGTGCGACCTGGTGACCCCGTTGGTCGCACATATGGCCGAGGCCTTCCCCGAATTGCGGTCCGCGCACGGCGGGCGCAACGCGGAGCATGTTGCCGACTTGATGCGTCAGGAGGAAGAATCGTTTGGGCGCACGCTGGACCGCGGCATTCGCCTTTTTGAGGAGGCGGCGGAAGAGGCGGTCCGCAGCCATCATGGCCGGATCGCCGGGCAGGATGCGTTCCGGCTGCACGATACCTTCGGGTTTCCCATCGATTTGACGGAGCTGATGGCGCAGGAACGCGGCCTGACCGTCAACATCGAAGAGTATGAGCGGCTCATGGAAGAGGCCCGCGACCGGGCCCGGACGACGGGCATCGGCGTCGCGGATTTTCAGCGGAACCTGCGCATCGCGCCGCCGACGACGGATGATTCGGCCAAATACGACGGCCGGCCGGTGGACGCCACGCTGATCGGCTTCGTGCTGGACAGCGGCGATTACGTGACCGAGGGCGAAGTGCCGTTTGATACGCGGGTGGCCCTCGTGCTGGATCGCACGGTCTTCTACGGGGAGCAGGGCGGGCAGGTCGGCGACCGCGGGTGGATTCACGGGATCGCTGTTGCCCCGGTGGACCGGGAGCAGTCGAGCTTCCGCGTGGAGGACGCCCAGCGATTCGGCGATTGCGTGCTGCACATCGGCTCGGCGGCGCCCGGCGGCGAG
>MTKY01051248.1_pt1 | contig 16986 bp, 13 predicted proteins | sample 1042731 | NCBI WGS metagenome assembly MTKY01 (sample SAMN06212206, study PRJNA360538) | anaerobic digester metagenome | biome: Wastewater treatment plant; material: sludge; isolation source: anaerobic digester fed with sludge from wastewater treatment plant | place: Denmark: WWTP Soeholt ... | reverse complement strand
CGCCCCATTCCACGCCCCATCCCACGTCCCATCCCGCCCCCCGCCCCTTGACCGCTTTCGAACCCGCTCGCCGGCGGAGTCGGCGGCTGGGGCGAATCTGGGCCGTCAACGGCGGCCTGGCCGTGGTGCCCCGGGGCATTTGGCGCGTCCACCGGCTGTAACCGTCCAGCCACGAACTGCTCGACCACGCTGCGGACCGTTCCCGTGCAATCGACGATCACGCCGACCTTGGCGGCGGTCAGTGTCTCGAAGGCATTCGGTCCGCAACTCCCCGTCAGGACGTACGCCACCCCCCGTTCGCCCAGCAGACGCGCGGACTGAATTCCGGCACCGTGTCCGAGGGCCTGGTATTCATTGGCAATCGCTTCAAAGCTCAGACTGTCCGTTTCCACAACGATGAAGAAGGGACAGCGACCAAACCGGGGATCCACGGATGCATCCAGATGTGGCTCAGTGGCCGTCACGGCGATTTTCATGGGTTTCCTCGCTTTTTCCAATCGCTTCGGATCCGGCTTGTGCCATACTCTGACGGCAATTTCAAGCCGACCCGTACTTTGATATCACGTCTCATGCCGCACCGTCATCGATGCGACAGGTGTATTTAACCTGTTATTACACATGGGGTAATAGCGCTTCTGAGACAGCGGACTTCACTCGAAACATTGCATATTGCAAGCCTAATCACAGCAAATCAATGCAAAAAGCCATAGAAACAAGAACGGTTCTCGTTTCGGCATGACCGGCCTAGCGGCTTCTTCGGAGCCTCACGCCGTCGGATTGTCTGTGCCGCGACCTTCCGTTCGGGGCTTGGGAAGCTTCACTTGTTCGTTGCGAGGAGCTTGATCAGGCTCACAATGCCCCGAACTGCCAGGCTTGCCAGCAGCAGGAACGACAGGGCGCCGACCGACGCGCTGAGCACACCCCAGCCGCTGTGAATCACACCGTCCGTGGCCGGCACAATCAGGCCGCACACCCAGGAGCCCAGCCCCAACAGCAGGATGGCGCCCAGCGAGCCTCGCATGGTACCGGGAAACGGTGCCATTCGGACGGTCAGACAGATGATGAGATAGATAAAAAGCCATGACTGCCAGCGGGTGGAATCTGCGTTCAGCGCGGCATTGAGGGCGTTTTCGGCCAGGGTGATCTGATTGCGCAGGAGGTTCCAGATGCCGCTGAGGGTCCGGGGCAGCGACTCGGCGGCGGACTGTTGAGTCAGGTCGTTCATCATCCCGGTGCCCAGGTATCGTGCCACGAAGAAGATGGCGACGGCGCAGGCCAGCAGCGGCAGCAGACCAATGATGACGGGGCCGACCACGGGAATACGGGGCTTGGCGTCCTTGGTGGTTTCCGGCTCGCCGGACTCGTCGTCCTTGTAGAGCGTGGTATTGCTGACGGTGGCCCCGGTGACCAGGAGCCCCAGCACGTGGCCGAGCTGGGCGACCAGGGTGCCAGGCAGCAGAATGGAGTTTACCGTCCGGGGCTTGATCATCCCGCTCCAGAGCCGATGGACGCCCCAGGCTAAGAACACGATAACCAGCAGCCAGAACGTCATGGCGACATAAAGCATTGTCATTTCCTCACTTGTCGCGAATCGCCCCGCGCAATCCCGCTCGATTCCGCGGCGCGCAGCCAGCCCTTCAGGCGGGATCGACCCGTCGCGGAAGGATCCTTGCCCCATCGAATTATCGGTCCGGCGGCGGGGAGTTGTTCACGGGTCCGACGGGCGGCGGGCCGCCGATGAGCAACTTGCGGGCGTAGAAGGCTTCGGCGCCGCCGCCGGCCAGGCCGGCCTCCATGGCGCGGAGTTGCAGCACCGCGCGGAACGTCTCTTGCGAGAACCATCGCTTGGAGCGCTGAGAAACGAAGCAGGTCTGCAACGCATCGAGTTTTCGGCGGCAGACCGCCTCGTCCAGGGCCACGAACACGTTGGGCTGCCCGAAATCGCCGTCGTACTTGGGGATCTCGTACTCCAGGATCAGATGGTTGCGGAATGTGTTCCAGGTCAGATCGCACAGCAGGCGATGGTCCTGATGGCGATCGTGGAGGCAATGCGTGAAGATCACGTCCGGAGTGAACTCGGCCTTGAGGCGCTCAAAATACTCCTTGATCTGCGTTCCCTGGAAGGGCATGAACCCGTCGCGGAACGTCAGAATGTCGACAGTCTTGTGCCGAGCCTGCCGGAGGAACGCGTCGGCGCCGGCGGCGCACTCCGGCCGGCGATCCGAATCCGCGCTGAAGACCACCCAGCGGCACGATACGTTCTCGAACTGATCGAGCCACTTCAGGAGCGTCCCGCCGCAGCCGATCTCGATGTCATCTCCGTGGGCGCCCAGGCAGAGGATGTTCAGCCCGTCCCCGTCCGATCTGCCGAGTTCCAGCGTCTGCATGGCTGTTTATCCCGCGGTACACTCGATCGCCCGTGCGTCACCGGGCGTGTTTCCAGACTTCCCAGGCCGCCTCGCCCCGCGCGTACATCTCATCGAGCAGTTGCTTGTCCTTGAAGGTGTCCATACAGGCCCAGAATCCCTCGTGCCGGTAGGCCATCAGCCGGCCCTGGGCGATCAGGCGCTGGAACGGCTGGAGGACCAGTTCGTCTCCCTTCTCCATGTAGTTGAATATCTCGGATGAGAGCACGAAATACCCCCCGTTGATCCACATGTCCGAGTGCTCCACGTCCACGATGCTTCGGACGCGACCGTCGTCCTCCGTCTTGACGACATGAAAACTCTGCGTCGGGCGCACCGCGACGAACAGGCCGACGGGGCGATGGGCGTGGAAATAATCGATCAAGCCGGGCAGCGGCAGGTCGGTGACGTTGTCGGCGTAATTCGCCAGAAAGGCCTCTTCGCCCTGCAGGTGCGACCGGACCGCCATGAGCCGCTGGCCGATGTTCGCCTGCGTGCCGGTATCGACGAACGTGATCCGCCAGTCGCTGATGTCGCTGTTGGCCAGGTCCACCTGGCGCCCGCCCTGGCTGAGCGTGAAATCGTTGGAGAGGCATTCGTCGTAGTCCAGGAAGTACTTCTTGATGGCATCGGCGCGATAGCCCAGACACAAAATGAAATCCTTGTGGCCGAAGTGGGCGTAGTACTTCATCACGTGCCAGAGAATGGGTCGGTATCCTACCGGCACCATCGGCTTGGGAATGGCCTCGGAATAGTCCCGCAACCGAGTCCCGAACCCGCCGCAGAACAGCACGACTTTCATGACATGCGTCTCCGATCGACCCGCTGGCGACGGTCCTTTGTACCCGCCGGCGGCCGTTTCAGGAATAGACCGCCACCTCCGGAATGGGCACCACAAATTTCCCGCCCCACTGCCGGATGTAGGCCAACTGACTCATGATCTCCTCGCGGAGGTTCCAGGGCAGAATCAGCACGTAATCCGGCCGGGTCTCGGCGATGCGATCCGGGTGATGGATGGGCACGTGGGTTCCCGGCAGGAACCGGCCCTGCTTATACGGGTTGCGGTCCACCGTATACTCGAGAAAGTCCGTCCGGATCCCGCAGTAGTTCAGCAGCGTGTTGCCCTTGCCGGGCGCCCCATACCCGGCGATGCGACGGCCTTCTCGCCGGGCCCGGATAAGGAAATCCAGCAGCTTTCGCTTGGTTTCCCGGGCCTGTTCGGAGAATGTGCTGTAGTAATCCATGCGATTGACGCCCCGGGCAATCTCCTGATCTCGCACGGCTTGCAGGCGGTCGCTCGCATGATGGAGCGGGCAGGATGCGTGGCAGGCATAGATGCGCAGGGACCCGCCGTGCGTGGGCAGTTCCTCCACGTCGAACAGGCGCAGCCCATGCCGGGCAAAAATGGTTTCTGTCGTGATCAGAGAGAAGTACGAGAAATGCTCGTGATAGATGGTGTCGAGCTGATTGCCTTCGACCAGCCGGACCAGATGGGGGAACTCCAGGGTCACCACGCCGTCCGGTTTGAGGATCACGGACATGCCGCCCACGAAATCGTTAAGGTCCGGAACCTGGGCCAGGACGTTGTTGCCGATGATCAGGTCGGCCCGGCAGCCTTCCGCCGCCAGGGCTTTGGCGGTACCCCGGCCGAAGAACGCCACTCGGGTCGGCACGCCCTTCTTCTTCGCCGCCTCCGCCACGTTCGCGGCCGGCTCGATCCCCAGGGCGGGGATGCCCTTTGCCACAAAATACTGCAGCAGGTATCCGTCATTGCTGGCCAGCTCGATGACCTGGCTGGCCGCACTCAGGGCGAGCCGCGGGATGATCATCTCGACGTACTGGCCGGCGTGCTGAAGCCAACTGTCCGAAAAGGACGAGAAGTACGCATACTCGGTGAAGATGTCGGCCGGCTTGACATACTCGTCGAGCTGGACCAGAAAGCACTGGTCGCAGACCCGTACGTGCAGGGGGTAGAACGGCTCCATCTGGTTGAGCTGCTCGGCGGTCCGGAAACTCTCGCAGAGCGGCGACATCCCCAGATCCACGAACGTGTGGTGCAAGGGGGCTCCACAACTCCGGCATCGCGTCTGGGCCGGCGGAATGCCGGCGATCGCGACATCCGTCTGTTGGTTCGGGTTCAATCAGGTTCCTCCGTCTGCCTCGCTCGTTTCGACGCGGAATCCAGGGCGGTCAGGCCACCTCAGGCACACCACAGCTCGGCCTCCACGTCGAGATCACGCAGCCGCGCGCGGATTTCGTCTTGGTAAATCCCGTTCATGACCACGACCAGGGCCGGCTGATAGTCGCGCAGAAACGCCGGCCCTACGATCTGCTGGGCCGTGCCGGCCAGATAGGTGCCCTGTTTGCGGGGGTTGATATCCACCACGTACGGAATCTGCGACCCGATCCGCAGGGCGTTAAACGCCCCGATCGTGCGGGCGCCGGCCCCCCAGGCCACGGCCCGCGAGCCGGTTCGCTCCAGGGCCTCCAGACGCTCCTCCCATCGGCTCCGACAGTGATCAAACTGTCGGGGAAACGAGGTGACATATGCGGCCAGGTCGTGAAGGTCTGGGGCTTGGGACACCGTGCTTCGGGACAGGGGGGCGGGCCGGGCCTCCACCTCCAGAAACTGGCCGCCGAAGCACTCCTGAAGGTGCAGGACCTCAAATCCGCACGCCTGGAAGATCGCGGCGAGCGACTCGGCGCTGAAATACAGGCAGTGCTCGTAAATGATGGTCCAGACGTGCAGATCGCGCAAGATGATGCGAACGTTCGGCACGTCGAAGTACAGGGCGGCCTGCGGACGGTCCGCCACGGCGGCGCGCAGATCGGCCAGAAACTCGCGAGGCGTCGGCACATGCTCGAACACCTGGCGACAGCAGATCAGGTCGGGCGCGTACCGGGCATACGCGGGGGAGTAGTAGTCGCGAATGAACTGAACCCGCCCGCCCGGGTCGCTCTCCACGTCGCACGAGGGGTCGAAGCCGAACCCGCGGTTGTCGCCGGCCTCGCACAGCAGTCGCAGAAAATCACCTTTGCCGCAGCCGATTTCGATGATGGTCTTCTGCCGCAGCGAGTAGCGATCGATCAGCCGTTCTACCGTGCTGTGGGCGAATTGCTGGTATCGCGCTGAGAAAAAAAGAGAGTTGTCGTACTGGCCGGTGTAGGCCAGCCGGGCCGCGTCGAACGCCCGGTTGAAGATCAGTCCGCAACCGCCGCAGAAGACCAGATCAATGTCCCCGCGCGGGCACTGGCGGGCCGCCTCGGGCGTAGGCCACTGGACGCCCACGTGCAGGGGGGCGTTGTCCAGGCGGAAGAACGGCTCTGGCGCCGTTGCCCCGCATCCCGGACACATCTCACCCCTCGTCATCCTTGCGCTCTCTGCCGCGTCAATGTTGATAGTGCCTGATACTGATCCTATGAAACGCCCGGCGATCAGTCCATCATCCGGGCCCGAAGTCGAAAGTCAAGCCGCGGGACCGCAGGCGGCGCAAGCGCCCTGCGGAACCGGGAATGACCGAAGTGCGATCCGGGTGTGCGGAGCGACGGAATTCGTGCCCGGGCGGGCCTTCCATTCCACATGCCGGGCAATCTCCCACGTGAACGACGCCATCCGGTGCAGAGCGTGCCTGGAAGCCATTCTCGGCCTCTTTCCGCGAAGCGCAAGCGCGGTCCGTGCTCGCACGAACGCTGGACGGAATTATGGCACGAGGAAAGCGTCGGTGGCGCAGACGGGGGCTTCGGTGCCCTCGTAGTCCGTGGCCTGGCCGGCGGTGTAGATGTTGTCGCGGTAGGGGTCGTAGACGGGCGGGACGATCCACACCACTCGACCGTCGTTAAGCAGCACGTTCTGACCGGTGCCGCGGTGGGCCAGGCTGTTGGCTTCCAGCGGGTTGGGCAACCGGTTGAACCGCCGGCCGACGAACAACGGGTTCTCATCCGCAACAATGGGAATGTGGACCGCGTCATTGAGTCGCAGGCTGGCGCTGCCCGGGTGCTGCACGCTGTAGCGGCAGATCACCAGGGTGCTGGCGCGAGGGCTTTGCTGAGCATCTATCTTGCCCTGGGAGGGGCAAAGCAGAACCTTCGACGTCACCAGGCCGGCCTGGATCATCGGTTGCAAGTTCTGTGCGTTGGGCTGCTCGCGCAGCCAGTTGGCGCCCGGCTTCGCTCCGACACTGGGAAACCGGCCGTCGAACTGCCCGGCATATTGGGACAAACCTCCAAAAAGAGAGGCCAGTTGCGTCTGGCACTGCGATCGCTGGGCCATATAGCGCGAGTGCGCCATGCTCGGCATAAACACGCCGATGAACAGCATCAGGCAAGCCGCCAGAGCCACGAGTTCCGGCAGAGAGATAATCGGCCGCCCACCGCCCCTGCGCCGCTCATTCGGGGGCAGCGTGGAGGCCGGCAGCACGCGCAGGCGCCCGGAAGCTTCGACCCGATCGAGAATGTTGCCCACCAGCCGGGCGGGCGGGGCTGGCGCGGTCCAGGTGGACAGGGGGCTCAACACGTGCCGGATCCGCCGCAACTCGGCCGCCCAAGCGGGGTCACGGGCCAGTTGGCGATCCACCTCGGCGCGGGCCGTATCGTCCAGCCGATCCAAGGCGTAATCGAACAGAAGGTCTTGCATACGCGAAAGTTCGGAGTTCATGTCCGATAAGCTCTGCTGCCGCCGGCGCGGCTTGAGGATCGCTTCATTTCCCACGTCCGCACGGATGGAATCTGACCCGGCATCGGGACGATTGGCTCACCCGCCGGCTGCTTCTGTCCATACGTCTCAGAGGTCCGGCGGGTTCTGGGCATTTTTCTGTTCCTCCCGATAGAGCTTGCCGAAGGCGGCGACGGCCGCGTGCAATCGGCTTTTGACCGTTCCCAGAGGGATGTCCAGGATCTGGGCTATGTCCCTGTAGGAGAAGCGGTGGAAGTAGGCCAGTACGATCGCCTCACAGAACGCCGGCGGCAGGCGATCCACCACCCGGCGAACGGCCCGGCGCTGCTCTTCGGATTCGAGGGTGTCCGTCGGCGTTTCGTCTTCACCTGCCAGCAGGTCCGAAAACGCCTGCCCGGTCTCGTCCTCGCCGCCGATTCTGGCGTCGAGCGCCACCTCCCTTTGTCGAGCGCGGCCGCGCAGCCAGTCGCGGGCCTTGTTGGCGGCGATGGTGAACAGCCAGGGTTTGAGTTTGCGGTCCGGATCAAAGCGGTCCGCCGAAGTGTGGATCTGCAGGAACGATTCCTGGACCACATCTTCCGCCGCTGCGGAACTGTGGGTGAAGCGAAAGACGAACTCGTACAACTCGCGACTGTGCCGTTCGACCAGCGTGCGAAAAGCACCGGGGTCGCCGGCGATGTGGTCGGCCAGGAGTTGCTCATCCGTTCGTTCGCTCACGCGTGGGTATTCTACCGGTGTGTGGCGGGGCGGCCAGAGTTTCGGCACGTGCGGGGCGTTTCGTGCCGGGCCGTTGCACGCGGCCCGCGCCACCGATAGAGTGTTCGCGTCGCATCGGGCGTTATTGACGTTCCTGGAAGCACACAGCGGATTCCGACCATGACCGCCGGTACCGCCAGTCTGTCGCGCGAATCCCTGGCTGCCCTGGCCGAGGCGTCCGCCGCCATCAACTCGACTCTCGATCTGGCCACGGTGATGGATTCCATCGCCCGATCGGCGGCCGCCGTCATGCGGGCGGAGGCGTCCAGCGTTCTGCTGCTGGACGAGCGGCGGGGCAAGCTCGTGTTCACGGCGGCGGTCGGTCAGGCGGCGCACGCCCTGCTGGGCGAGGAGTTTGACGCGGGGTTGGGCATCGCCGGGCGCGTGCTGGCGACCCATCGGCCGGAGATCGTCGCGGACGTCAGCGCCGATTCGAGTCATTTCAAGGGCATTGATGAAAAGAGCCGGTTCACGACGCACCAACTGGTGGCCGCTCCCATGATTCACCAGGATCGAGCTGTTGGCGTGGTGGAGGTGCTGAATCGGGTGGACGGCCAGCCGTTCGGCCCGGCCGACCTGGACCTGATTCGCCTGTTCGCGAACCTGGCAGCGATGGGGGCCAGCAATGCGCAGCAGCACGAGACGCTGAAACGGGAGAACCGCGCGTTGCGCGAGTCGAAGGTGCCCGGCGATGCCGTCATCGGCCGCAGCGACGCCCTTCGCGAGGTGCTGCACCTGTGCGACCGGGTCGCGCGCAGCAACGCCACCGTTCTGCTGCTGGGGGAGACGGGCACCGGCAAGGAGCTGTTTGCGCGGTACGTGCACGACACGTCCAATCGGCGCGAGAAGCCGTTTGTGGCCATCAACTGCGCCGCGTTGTCCGAGACGCTGCTGGAGAGCGAGCTGTTCGGACACGAAAAAGGCGCGTTTACGGGCGCCACTGCCCAGAAGATCGGGCGCTTTGAGCTGGCGGATGGGGGTACGCTGTTCCTCGACGAGATCGGCGATATCAGCCCGTCGACCCAGGTGAAGCTGCTGCGCGTGCTGCAGGAACGGGAGTTTGTCCGGGTGGGCGGCACGCGAACGGTCGCCTGTGACGTGCGGATCGTCGCCGCGACCAACCGGGATCTGCGGAAGGCGATTCAGACCGGGAGTTTCCGCGAAGACCTGTTTTATCGCCTGAACGTGTTTCCCATCCAGACGCCCCCTCTGCGGGATCGGCGGGAAGACGTGTCCCTGCTGGTGGATCATTTCGTGGTTCGATCCGCCCGGGATCTGGGTCTGCCCGCGCCGGGCATCGAGGACGACGTGAAGGCCCTGCTGATCGCGCACGATTGGCCGGGCAACGTGAGGGAGCTGCAAAACGTCGTGGAGCGGGCGGTGCTGATGTGCGACGGCGATCGGCTGCGGCGCGCGCATCTGCCGCCGGAAATCGGCCGGCCCGGCAACGCGGCGACGTCGCGCGGTCCGACCGGCGACCCATCCTTGTGGGATTTCGAGCGGGCCATGATCGTCAACGCTTTGCACGATCACCGCTGGAACCAGTCGGCCGCGGCCCGCGCTCTGGGCATCAGCCGCGACAATCTGCGGTATCGAATCCGCAAATACGACATCCGCAAACCGGAGTCGTGAGCCGAGGCACCGGTTGCACGTTCGGCCGGACGTACCTAAGCTTCGCGGTCTGAATTCCCGCCCGGGACGCACAGCGAGTCGCCGGAGGCGGGACGCACCCCGCGGCAGCGTTCCGGGTGCGACGGCGCAGAAGACGAGTGTCCGGCTGTGAGAATTGCCCTGGTCGTGGAATGGACGGACCCCTGGCGCGGCGGAGCGGAGACCTCCACGTGCCAGTTTCTTCGTCACATCGTGGACCTGGGCGTTGAAGTTGAGGTTTACACGCGGAGCCGGGGTGCCTCGACCCCGGGCATGACCGTCCATACCGTCCGTTCGCGCTCGCCCGCGCAATGGTACGGCAGTGCGGGCTTCCCCCGGGCCGCCGCGGCCGCCCTCCGAGACGGCCAATATGACCTTGTGCATGCCATCGTCCCTTGCCCGGTGGCCGACATCTACCAGCCCCGGGGCGGCACCGTGGCGGAGGTCATCCAGCGGAATCTGGCCCTTCGCCGTTCGTCGCTTGCCCGGCAGTTCAAAAGCGTCGTCAACCAGTTCGCGGCCAAGCAGCGTTGCCGGCTGCGGCTGGAGCGGCGGCTGCTCGCGCGATCGCCCCGGCCGGTGGTCGTGGCCATCTCCGATTACGTGTGTCGGCAACTGGCGGCGCACTACGCCTTTCCGGAAACCCACATCCGGCGGATCTTCAACGGAGTGGATCTCGATACGACGGATTCCCCCCATCGCCGCGCCGACCGCGTTGAGGTGCGCAAGCTGCACGGAATCGGCGACCACGAAACGGTCGCGCTGATGGTGGCCCACAATTTCAAGCTCAAGGGCATCCGCCGCTGGATCGAGACGCTCGCCCGGCTGGAACGCGACGAGAAGCTCGGGTTGCGGTCGCTCGTGGTGGGCAAGGAGAACCCGGCCCGCTGGCAGAGACTCGCCGCCCACCTGGGCGTGGGAGACCGGATCCGGTTTGCCGGCCCGACCGGGCGGATTCAGGCCTATTACCATGCCGCGGACTTCCTGGTCCACCCGACGTACTACGACCCGTGCAGCCGCGTCGTGCTCGAGTCGCTCGCCTCTCGTCTGCCTTGTCTGACCACCCGGTTCGACGGCGCGTCGGATGTAATCGAGGATGACGTGAACGGCTACGTGGTGGATTCGCCCGACGATGTGCAGGCCCTGGCGGACCGCACGCGAGCCCTCGCCGACGCCGCCACGCGCCGGCGACTGGCGGAGCAGACCCGCCAATGCCTGCCACGCATTTCCATGAGGCGGCATGCCCAGGAAATGGTGCAATTGTACGAGAGCCTGATTCGAAACGGAGGTCCGTCGTGACTCCGGCCTGGATCGTACCGGCCATGATGGCCGCCGCGTATCTGTTCGGCTCGGTTCCCTACGGCGTGCTGGTCGGCGCGCTGCACGGCGTCGATGTCACCGCCGCCGGAAGCACGAACATCGGCGCCACCAACGTCGGCCGGCTGCTGGGGCGCAAATGGGGCGTGCTGGTGTTTCTTCTCGACGCGGCCAAGGGATTCGTGCCCACCCTCCTGGCGGCTCGGGTGCTGGAGAATTACGCGGAGGCACACCTGCTGTCGATCCCGGTCGCTCGCTTATGCACGCTGGCCGTGGCGCTGGCGGCGGTCCTGGGGCACAACTACCCGGCATTTCTGAAGCTTAAAGGCGGTCGGGGCGTGGCGACCACGCTGGGGGGCTGCCTTGGTCTGTACCCGGGGCTCACTGTCCCGGCGCTGGTGGCGTTTCTCGTCTGGATCCTTGTCGTTGCGGCCAGTCGATACGTTTCGCTCGGCTCGATCATCGCCAGCGGCGTATTCCCGTTTCTGGTCATCGCATGGTCCTGGGTCCGTCACCGGTCGCTGCCGAAAGGTGACTGGCCGCTGGTCGGATTCGCTTTGCTGGTGGGGGGGTTGGTCATCTATCGGCACCGGGCCAACATCCGACGGCTGGCGGCGGGTACCGAGAACCGGATCGGCGGCTGCTCCGCACCCGGCGGAACGCGGGAGCGACCCGCCGATGCTGGCAACCCAAGGTGAGTCCGCTCGCCCGCATCTTTCAGTAAAAACATCCGAACTACATTCATGCTGTAAGTTGTGTTCTTATCGGGCGCGCACTACAAAATGGGGTATTGTCTGCATAGGGGCGTGAAGGTCATTCCAGTCGTTGTGAGCATTTCTGGCAACGCCTATACTGGAAACAAGTTACGTCTTGCAAACTGCTCGCTGAACGCAGAAAATGCGGTCAGTGGTGAAACGGGGCTCGGATCCCCTGGCCGAGCCGGTTTCCCCGGCGCGGTCATACAATTCTGCGAGGGCAGAGTGGGTTTTGTGGGATGGTTCGCACATGGCGGAGCCAAGCCAGGCGCGTTTGCTCAGCGCCCTGATTTTGCGAAATGCCGGCGGAGAAGGGGCGGATCTGGCCTCTTGGTTCGCCAACCACGCGCGTGTCCAGGTGGTGGATTCGGTGGAGGACGCCCGCCGGGCGCTGGCGCAGGGTCATTTTGATTTTGTGGTCAGCAACGCCGGAGATTTTCAGTCTTTGCGATCGGCGCACCCGGGCCCTCAGGCGGCAGCGATTCTCGATATCATCACGCAGGGCATCTGCATGGCGGACCTTTCCGGCCGGGTCATCTGGGCGAACGCCCGTATGAACGCGTATCCCGACGAGACGCGCACCGCGATCTGCCAGTGGGTTCGGGCGACGTTCGCCGGGCTTCGGGACGATCCGAAACAACCGTTGGCAGCCCAGCGGGAGCGGCGCTGGTGGCTGACCACGCCGAGCAACCACTATCTCGAAATCACCGCCACCGCCGTCATGGACCTGAACAACCACGCCAGCCACGTGGCGGTCGTCGCGTGGGACACCACACAAGCCCGCCGTCTTCAGGAGAAAATCGACACGATTGACCGGGCCGGCAGAGAGCTGGTGCGGCTGGATGCGGAGCAGATTTCGCGGTTGAACACGATGGAACGGCTCAGCCTGCTGGAGCAGAAAATCATCCGCTCGACGCGTGAGCTGATGGACTTCGACAACTTCGCCATCCGCGTTCTGGACCGCAAGACAAACCGACTGGAGCTGGTGCTTTCCGCGGGGCTGCCGCCGGGGGCGCTGAACATCGACGTATACGCCGAGCCCGAGGCGAACGGCATCAGCGGCTATGTGGCGTCCCGCGGGCGCAGCTACATCTGCCCGGACGTGCGGAAAGATCCGCGCTACCTGGCCGGCATCTCCAACGCCCGCTCATCCCTCACGGTGCCCTTGCGGCTGCATGACCAGGTAGTCGGCGTTTTCAACGTGGAAAGCGACAAGCCGGCGGCGTTCGGAGAGGATGACCGGCAGTTCGCCGAGATCTTCGCCAGACACGTGGCCGTCGCGCTGCATATTCTGAACCTGCTGGACACGGAACGCCACCACACCACCGGCAGGCTTGCCAGCGACGTGATGGGGGAGATCACCGGCCCAGTGAACGACACTCTGACGGAGGCGGCCAATCTCATCGAGGACTACATCGGTCACGACGAGTTGCGGGAGCGGCTGGGACGGATCAGCGACAACGCGGTCCGGATCCGGGAATCGATCAAGCAGGTGGCCTCGCCGTCCCGGGGGATCGTGAGCATGGGCCGGGGCCACCCACGCTCTTGTGACCCGGTCTTGTCGGGCCGGGCCATTCTGGTGGTGGACGACGAAGAGGTGATCCGCGATACGGTGCGAGACGTGCTCGCCAGCCAGGGTTGCCGTGTGTCGGTGGCCGAGGACGGTGCGGCGGCCATCTCCATGCTCAAGGAACGCCGGTTTGACCTGGTGCTCAGCGACATCATGATGCCCCACGTCAACGGCTACGAGGTGTTCGCCGCCGCCAGGGATGCCGACCCGCAATGTCGGGTCATCCTGATGACCGGCTTCGGATACGACCCGAACCATTCGATCATCCGGGCCCGGCAAGAGGGCCTCTCCGCCGTGCTGTTCAAACCCTTCAAGGTCGACCAGCTCCTGGCAGAACTCCGCACCGCGCTGTCGGCGCCGAAGGAGTGAGGCTCGCGCCGCGACGGGCGGCCGGGTGAGGCGGGGCCGGGCGTGGAATTGCTCCGACCGTATGTCGCAAAGTCGCGCGATCCTGGGTGGAGATATTCTCGGGCGCATGGAACGCTGGCGCCAGAGCCTGCGCATGGGGCGCGACGGGCATGAATCCCATCCAGATGAGAAGACCCTCCCCGGCGCCGTCCAACGAACGATCGAGTGGTTCCTCTTCCAGCGGATGTGCCAGGCCCGTGGTCTCGAAACGTCTGAGTGGCCGGGCGTCGAACTCCCCGCGGAGCGCGGGGTCGGCGATGTTCTCCGCGAACCGGTGGATGCGGAACCGGCGCGCACCTTCCTCGATCTACCGCCGGAGACGCTGGGTCGGGTGTATGAGCACTTCCTCGATCGATCGGCCCGGGGTGACGGCGCCGCCGGCCGCATGTTCGGCAGAAGAATGCGCAGAGCCGGCGGCATCTACTACACGCCGGGGCCGATCGTCGACCACGTGGTCCGGCTGACGATCGGTCTGCTGAGGCCGGACCTGGCGCCCCGCATACTGGACCCCGCGTGCGGCGGGGGGTTCTTCCTGCTGTCTGCGTATCGGATGCTGCTGCGGACCTGGGCCGATCGCCCAGGTGCGGCCGGACTGGATCAGCGGTTGGCCATCCTTCGCCGTTGTATTCACGGAGTGGACATCGACTCACAGGCGGTTGAGGTGACTCGCCGCAGCCTGCTGCTGGAGGCGTTGGACGATGGCGCCGCCGGCCGTCCGTCGGCCGCGCTGCAGCAGGCGGCCCGCGCGATTCTGGTTGACAACATCCGCTGCGGGGACGCGATTGTCGGGCCGGACTATCCGGCGGATGCCGGGGCGCCGGAAGCCATCGATTGGCCCGCCGCGTTTCCGGATGTGTTGCAGGCCGACCCGCCGGGCTTTGACGCAGTGGTGGGGAATCCGCCGTGGGGGCAGAAGGCCGTCCTCAAAGACGGCGCGATCTGGGCCTACCTGCGAAGCCGCTATCGGTCGCTGGGGGGCATCGCGGACGTGTTTCGACCGTTCGTCGAGCGCGCGGTGACGCTGGTCCGGCCAGGCGGGGTCTGGGGCATGGTGCTGCCGGACATCGTGCTGCTCAAAGACTACGTGCAAACGCGGCGGCTTCTGCTCGATGAGCTTTCGCTGGCGTATGTGGATTGGTGGGGCAAGGCGTTTCCGTCAGCCTCGATCGACGTAGCCACGCTCATCGGGCGGCGAAGTCCCGCGCCGCCGGGCCACCGCGTTCAGGTCCACCTGCGGGAGCGCGGGGTTGTGAAGCAACACACGTTGGGGCAGGAGGATTTCCGGCGTAACGAAAGACTGACGTTCAATCTCCACCTGACGCCCGAACGGCGTGAGATTCTCGATCACCTGTCGCGTTTTCCGACCCTGGGGCGGCTTTGCGAGATACACGAAGGCGTCCACAGCGGAAACATCCGCCGCGAGCTTTTCGTGGACCGACCGGTGGATGCCAGTTGCCGGCCACTGTTGTTCGGCCGCGATGAGATTGCCCCGTATGAGCTCGTGTGGCGTGGGAAGCTCATTCGCCTGTCGGCGCTGCCGCGGTCCAGGACGCCGGATCGGTATGCCAATGCCGGTCAACCGGCGTGGCATGAGCGTGAGAAGCTTCTGGTGCGCCGCACGGGCGATTTCGTTCTGGCCGCCGTCGATCGCCAACAGCGCTATGCCAGCAACAACTTCTTCATCGTGTTTCTGCGGGCCGCCGCGCCTCTTACCCTTGACGGTCTGGCGGCCCTGCTGAACAGCCCGCTGATCTGTTGGTTCTTTCGTTGTATCGAACCTCGGCCGGGACGGGCCTTTGCCGAACTGAAGATCAAGCACCTGCGGCGGTTTCCCGTACCCCCCGAGACGGCCGATCCGCGGCGGGTGCGGCGGCTGAACGACCTGGGCGCGCGCCGTGCCAGGCTTGCCCAGGAACAGCGCCGGGTCCGCGATGAGATCGCCACAGCAGCGCTGAACCGCAATACCCGGCGGGCGGATCAGCAGATAGGCCGGCTTGTCCTTTCCCTTTTTGGCCTGGGCCAGGATCAGCAGGAGCGAATCCTCCACGAAACACGCGCGGCTCCGACCCGCCGCCGCGCGTCGCGGTCCTTTTTCTGAGCGGCGGCGATTCCACATCTGCCCGCACCGCGTGGGCAGGGCGGCCCAATGGAAAAGCGCGGGCGCCGGCGGTACGCTGTGCCTGCGGTTCGCGTGTATCCGGGCGGCACGAGTCAGAAGTGATGAGCCGAAGACGGTTTGACGCGCTGTTCATAGACTACTACGGCACGCTGGCGGACGGCGACCGGCTGGCCGTGGAGACGACCTGCTCGCGGGTCGTGCAGGATCTGTCGCTGCCGATGACGGCCGCGGACCTGGCGATCTTGTGGGGCCGGCGGTTCTTCCAGGAAATCGAAGTCGCCAACCACGATCGATTCCTGAGTCTGTACGACTGTGAGGCCAAGACGCTCGTGGAGACGCTCAGACCACTGGGGGCCGAGGTGGACCCACGTCCGTACTGCGACATGCTCAAGCACTACTGGGCGACGGCGCCCGCCCACGCCGACGCCGTGGAGGGCCTGGCCGGCCTCGATCTGCCCGTCTGTTGCGTCTCCAACGCCGACACGGATGACATCACCGCATCGATCGCCCGCCACGGTTTTCGTTTCGACGCGGTGGTCGTTTCGGAGGCCGTCCGCTGCTACAAGCCGGCCCCGCACATCTTCCGGGTCGCGTTGGACGCCCTGGGCGTGGCGGCGGATCGGGTGCTCCATGTGGGCGACTCACTGCACAGCGACGTGGGCGGTGCCCGATCGGTGGGAATCGCCACCGCCTGGATTTGCCGTGACGGACGGATTTTTGACGCCGGCAATTGTCGTCCGGACTTTAACATTCGCTCTCTAATAGAATTACGCGCAATTCTTGACCGTCCAGCATAGCGTGGCGGTACCTGCTACCGGGCAAGCCGGAGGTGGGGTCGCAGGGATTCTCACCCCCCGGACTTGCTCTTTTTGTATGCGCGTTGTATTATATGCATGTGTGAATATTTGCCAACCCGTTATGATAACCGGTCCTGACGGGTTGAGGAGAAATGCCATGGCCCGCAGACGAGCGTATCAGGCTTGGACTGTTCTGGCGGTCTTGGGGTTTCTGTCGGCCTGTGCCGCGGAGTCGGCGAGGGGTGATACGCGGCCGGCGAGCAGAACATCGAACCGATCCGGCAGCGTTCGGAGCAGCCGGTCGGGCACAACGCCGCGTGCGACCTCCAGGGGTGCTTCTTCCGGATCGCGGCGTTCATCCTCTCCGGCCGGCGTGGTACGAACGCCTTCCGGGGCTGCACGCTCCGGATCGCCCGGCACGCGGCACGTTGCCCGCCGGGAGCCGTCCCGCACGGCGCAGGTGACCCGTCGTGAGCCTGGTCGCACGTCGCCAGTTGGGCGTTCTGGGTCATCCGGCTCCCGCGTGGGGCCCGGGGC
>MTKY01054766.1_pt1 | contig 16999 bp, 12 predicted proteins | sample 1042731 | NCBI WGS metagenome assembly MTKY01 (sample SAMN06212206, study PRJNA360538) | anaerobic digester metagenome | biome: Wastewater treatment plant; material: sludge; isolation source: anaerobic digester fed with sludge from wastewater treatment plant | place: Denmark: WWTP Soeholt ... | reverse complement strand
AGGGGGGCTGGCCGAGCACCCGGCGGACGGGTAGCGGAAGATCGGAATGCCCCCATCCCCCGGCCCCTTTCCCCAGCCAAGCTATGGGAAGGGGAGAACAGGCGCGCTGTTGGCTTGTGCGAAGAGCAGTCGCACGCGGTTGGGTAACGGTAGCCAGAGGGCACAGCAGAGCAACGCCCCTGCCGGGAGGATGTGACTACGGGCCGAAGACCTCGCCGATGGCGAAGCGCACTTCGTTGGAGCGGGACTCGCCAACCCACACGCCCTGCGTCGTCGCGTACTGTGGGTAGGGGGTGGCGGTGGCATCAATGGGCTGGATGGGGCGCGGGTCGCCGGGGTTGGTGTTGCGGTAGTAGGCGCGGATGCGATACTCGCCTGCGGTCACGCCGATGGCGGCCAGATCGGTGGCGCTGAGCGTGTAGTTCTCGCTGCAACGCGCCCGCGATCCGAGCAGGTGCAGAGTGTCGGGGTCGCTGAAGGTAACCGGCGGCTGGTAGGTGCGCCCCTGGTCGGCGATGGGCGCGCCAGCCCCTACGCGCGTGATCTCGAACGTGATCCCGGCGACAGCGTCGTTGGCGGTGAGGATCGGCCCGTCCAGGTTGAGATGCAGGATGATCGGCCCCTGGTCTTCGTTGATGAAGGTCAGGCGCAGCCGGACGCCCTCCCCGCTGCCGAAGTTGCTCTTGTCTAGAGTCAGCTCCAGGTCCAGCGCGCCGCGCTGGTCACTGTTGTAGGCAAGTACCGAGCGGTTGTTGCCGCCCAACGGTGCCGCCAGGTCTGCGCAGCGCGGGCCGCTGCGTGCATCGGGATAGTAACGGGGGAAAATGGCCGCAGCCAGCAAAGCTGCGACAGCCAGGACGACCGCCAATCCCCGGCGACCGAAGGATAGTCGCTGGCGAGCACCTCCGAAGTCCATCCCTAGTTATGCTCCCTCGTCGTTGAGCCAGTCACGCACCATGCCAATCACCACGTCCGGCGCGGTTTGTGCCGCGTCAAGCCAGCGAATGCCGGAGTCGTGGCCGCGAAACCACGTGTACTGCCGGCGCACGAAGGCGCGGGTCTCGCGCTTGATGGCGTCAGCCACGTCGTCGAGTGTGGTGTCCCCAGCGAAATACGGTCGCCACTGCGCATAGCCCAGGCCGGACATGGCCGGGCAATCCCAAGTATAACCCGCATCGAGCAGAGCGCGCACCTCGCGCTCCAGCCCGGCGGCGATCATGCGATCCACGCGGGCGTCAATGCGCTCGTAGAGAGCTTCGCGCGGCAGGGTGAGGCCGATCTGCAAGACGCGGTAGGGAGGCGGCGACTTGCGCTGTAGGGCGCTGATCGGCGCGCCAGTGAGTAGGGAGACTTCCAGCGCGCGCACGACCCGGCGGATGTTGCGGTAGTCAATGCGCCTGGCAGCGGTAGGGTCAACGGCGCGCAGACGGTCATGCAGCGCCCGCGCGCCCTGCGCAGCGGCGAAGTCCTCTAGCTCGGCGCGTAGCGACGGATCGGGCGGCACTTCGGGAATGCCCCAGCCTTCGAGCACGGCGGTGAGGTACTGCCCGGTGCCGCCGACCAGCAGCGGGAGCCGTTCGCGCGCGTGAATGTCCTGAATGGCGCGGTAGGCCGCGCGCTGGTATTCGGCGAGCGAGTAGTGCTGGTCGGGCGTGACGATGTCAATGAGGTGGTGCGGGGCAGCCGCCAGCTCGTCGGGCGCTGGCTTGGCGGTGCCAATGTCCATGTGGCGGTAGACCTGGCGGCTGTCGGCGCTGACGATCTCGCCGTTGAGGGCACTCGCCGCGCGGATGGCGAGCGCCGTCTTGCCCACCGCGGTCGGCCCCAGGATGACGACCAAGGGCACGCGGGCGGGCGATTGGGGGGCGGCTTCAGGGGCGGGCGCGGGCGTGCGCTGGCGGGCGGCGCTGGCGGCGGTTGTTGGCATGACGTCACCACTCTACGGCGTTGGGGATAATTCTTATGGCGCAGGTGTCGCCTGCCCAGGCGACTGCTGCCACGTCCACCCGCCAGCGAACACCAGCCAGGTTGTGGGCGTCCAGATACGCCTGGGCGAGGGCGATCAGGCGGGCGCGCTTGCGCTCGTCCACGCTCTCCAACGCGGCGCTCATAGCCTGTTCGAGCGCCCCCTGACGGGTGCGCACCTCAACGAAGACGATCTCGTCGCCGTGCTGGGCGACAATGTCCAGCTCGCCTAGCTCGCGGTGCCGCCAGTTGCAGGCGAGCAAAGTGTACCCGGCACGGCGCAGCCGTGCAGCGACGGCGTGCTCACCGCGCTGGCCGATGCTCTGCCGGGGATCGCTCATGGGCTTGGCCTTAGATAACTGCGCGTGCTGCGCGCGGATGGCAACCCGCGATCACACGCGCACGACGGTTCCGCAGTAGTTGCAGCGTAATTCGCTCGCCCCGCGCACCAGCGGTGGCAGCGCCGCGCCGCACGTCGGGCAGGCTGTCGGCGCTTCGCGGGCGGCCTGGGCCTTCGCCTCGTCCAGCGGGATAGCGCGCTCGCTCTCCAGGTCGCCGCTGACAGCGCGGCCAAGCTGTTGGGCGTAGGCTTTGCTGTCCAGGCCGCTCTTGACCTCCAGCGAGATCTCGCGGAAGTCCCCGCTGCTGAGCGTCAGGTGCACCAGGTCCTTGCCGCCGAAAAGACCCTTGTCTTCGGGGCGGACTTCCGCGATGGCCCCGACGGGGATCGCCCACAGTTCTTCCTGCACTTCCTGGCCGCCAAAGCCAAAGCGACCGCCCTCTTTCTCGCGCCGCTCGAAGAGTAGGCGCTGGTCGGTCAGGAAGAGCATCCCCTCCGGCTCGTCTTTCTTGCCTCTGAGCCACTTGGCCTCAACCGCCGTGAACAACGCCTCAGTCGGCGTCCAGGATACCCTGGCCTTCTGGGCCTGGTCGAGATACCCGTTGATCTGGCGAAGCTGGCTCTGCGTCTGGCTGACGTTGCCCGGCACCTGGCCGAACAGCCCTTCGATGCGTTTGCGCGCGGAGGCGACCTGATCGCTCAACTGGGTGGTAGACCGGTCAATCTGGGTGAGGATCATGGTGATGCCCCGCTCCTGGGTCACCTGGTCCAGTTTGCGCCACAGGTCGGCGATCTCGTCGAGGCGAGGCTGGGTGCGCGCTGTCTCGTCGGAGACGGCGTCCCGCACAAGTTGGCCGATCTCGCGCCACTCGTCGCCGAGGACGGCGGCCTTGCGCTCCAGGTAGCCGGCAAAGGCGTAGCCGCGACTGCGCAGGGCGGCGATCTGGTCGGGCAAAGCGGCGACGGCGCTGGCCTGGTCGCCGAGCTTCTTTGTGATGTCGTCCATGCTGGCCTGCCTGCGCAGGTCGTCGAAGGAGCGCCGCAGACGGTCAATCTGCTGCTGCAAGGGCGACGGCTGCGAACTCATGGGTGAGCCTCCTCATTGGTGGGCGCGCTGCCGGAACACAGAGGGCAGATAAGCGTAGTGTAGCTTGTTTCGCAGGGGGACTGCAAGCGCGGAGATGAGGTGTACGTCCTGGAAGTGCGGCGGGCTGAGGGCACGTAAGGGCGCATCGCCATGCGCCCTTGCGCAAGCGGACAGCAGCCAGATGGATCAGTGCTCCGCCTGGACGCGCGAGGCGAGGTAGGCTTCCATGAAGGCGTCCAGATCACCATCGAGCACGGCGTGAGTGTTGCCCGTCTCGTAGTCGGTGCGCAGGTCTTTGACCAACTGGTAAGGGTGCAGCACGTAGGAGCGAATCTGGTTGCCCCAGGCGGCGCTGACGTGCTCACCCTTCAGCGCGGCGAATTCCTCCTCGTGTTTCTGGCGTTCCAGGTCGAGCAGGCGCATCTTGAGCACTTGCAGAGCGCGCTCCTTGTTCTGGGTCTGGCTGCGCTCGTTCTGGCAGCTTACGACGAGGCCAGTTGGCAGGTGAGTGATGCGGATGGCGGTCTCGTTCTTCTGGACGTTCTGCCCGCCCGCGCCGCTGCTGCGGAAAGTGTCTATCTGCAAGTCCTTCTCATCAATCTCGATGTCCACATCTTCCTGCACGTCGGGCCAGACCTCGACCAGGCAGAAGGACGTGTGGCGGCGGTGATTGGAGTCGAAGGGGCTGAGGCGTACCAGGCGATGCACGCCGCGCTCCGAGCGCAGGTAGCCGAAGACGTAGTCGCCCTGGATGGCAACGGTGACGCTCTTGATTCCGGCTTCGTCGCCGGGCATCTCGGAGACGATCTCAATCTTGAAGCCGCGCCGCTCGGCCCAGCGCAGGTACATGCGCTGCAACATCTCGGCCCAGTCCTGGGCGTCGGTGCCGCCCGCGCCCGCGTGGATAGCCAGGTAGGCGTCTTCGGCGTCGTACTTGCCGCTCAGCTTGGCGCGGAAGACCAGCCCCTCCACGATGGTCTGGAGGGCGTCCGCTTCGGCGGCAAGCTCCTCGGCCATGCTGTCATCTTCAAGCTCGGCCAGCTCCAGGGCGTCGCTGACGCGCTGGCGGGTATCCAGCCAGGTCTGGACGCTGCGGCGCAGGCGGGCTGCCTGGCGCATGACTCGCTGTGCGCTGTCGGGATCGTTCCAGAAGTGGGGCTGGGCGCTCTGCTCTTCCAGAGCGGCTAACTCAGTCTGCTGGCCTGCAATGTCAAAGACGCTCCATAAGCTGCTCGACCGTCTGGCGCATCTCGTTAAGCCGGCTGTTCAGTGCTTCCATGATGATTACTCCTCGCTCCCGTTTTCGAACAGGCTGTCCACAAAGGTGGTTGGGTTGAAGAAGACGAGATCGTACATGGACTCGCCGATGCCGATGTAGTGCACCGGCAGGCCAAGCTCCTGCTGGATGGCGAAGAGCATCCCGCCTTTGGCCGTGCTGTCCAGCTTGGTGACGACCACGCCCGTCACGGCAATGGCTTCCTGGAACTTCTTGGCCTGGGTCAGGGCGTTCTGGCCGGTCGTGCCGTCGAGCACGAGCAGCGTCTCGTGCGGAGCGTCGGGGATGGCCTTGCGCAGCACATCGCGCATCTTGACCAACTCTGCCATCAGGTTGAAATTGCTGTGCAGGCGACCGGCGGTGTCCACGATCAGCACCTCGGCTTCGCGCGCCCGCGCCGCGCTGACGGCGTCGTAGACGACCGCGCCGGGGTCGCTGCCGGGCTGCCCGGCGATGACCGGGACGCCCGCGCGCTCGCCCCACAGCTTGAGCTGGTCAATGGCCGCCGCGCGGAAGGTGTCGCCAGCGGCCAGGATCACCTTGCGGTTGTTCAGGCGCAGCCGGTAGGCCATCTTGCCGATACAAGTCGTCTTGCCGGAGCCGTTGACGCCAGCGATCAACACGACCGACAGCTCGCGCCCGCTGATGTTGAGTGGCTGCGGCTCCATGAGCAGCTTGCGCAGCTCGTCCTTGAGGGCGGCGATAAGCTGATCCTGGCGCGTGATTCCGTCGCGGCGCACGCGGCCCTGCATGGTCTCGATAAGCTGCATGGTCGTGCTGACGCCGACATCGGCCTGCAACAGCAGGGCCTCGACTTCGTCCCAGCTATCCTGGTCAATCTCGGTAGCGCCAATTGCCTGGGCGATGCGCCCGAAGAACGACTGGCGCGTGCGCTTCAGGCCGTCACGTAGAGAAGCCACGATTCTTCACCCTTCGTGCTTGTGTCGCTAATGGTTGGCTGGCTGGCGGCGTCGCTTCCGCCTGCTGCCTGTGCGGGCAGCCGCTTCATTATAGTCAATCCGGGCGCGAAAGACTATGGTCAAGCGTGAGCGAGTGGACATGTACGCCGCTGCTAATGCCTGTCCAACCCCACCCAGGTACGCTATACTGGGAGGTGGGGGCAGTTCTCACAACCTGACATCACCGACACAGAAACGTACCGACTCATGGAAAAAACCAGGATTCGTAACTTCTCGATCATCGCCCATATTGATCACGGCAAGAGCACGCTGGCTGACCGGATGCTCCAGCTGACGGGCACCATCTCCGAGCGCGACATGCACGAGCAAGTGCTCGATGACATGGAGCTAGAGCGCGAGCGTGGCGTGACGATCAAAGCCTCGGCGGTGCGCATGAACTACACCGCCAGCGATGGCGAAACCTACGAGATGAACCTGATTGACACGCCCGGCCATGTGGACTTCTCCTACGAGGTCAGCCGGGCGCTGCAAGCGTGCGAGGGCGCTGTCCTCGTCGTGGATAGCACGCAGGGCATCGAGGCGCAAACGCTGGCCAACCTGTACATGGCCCTTGAACAAGACCTGGAGATCGTGGCGGTCGTCAACAAGACCGACCTGCCCGCCGCGCGGCCCGACGAGATTGCGCAGGAAATCGAAGACCTGATCGGCATTGACGCCGCCGACGTGCTGCAAGTCAGCGCCAAGACGGGGCGCAACGTGGAGCAGGTTCTTGAGGCTATCGTCCGCCACATCCCGCCGCCTAGAGGCAACGTGTATGTGCCAGCGCGCGCGCTGATCTTCGACAGCCATTACGACTCGTACAAGGGTGTGATCGCTTACGTGCGCGTCTTTGATGGCACGATTAGAAAAACAGATGCTCTGCGCATGATGGCGACGGACGTGACGGTTGAGCCGGTGGAGATCGGCGTGTTCAGCCCCGGCATGACGCCGGTGGACAGCCTGACGGCAGGCGAGGTGGGCTATGTAGCCACCGGTCTGAAGACCGTGCGCGAGTGCCGCGTCGGTGACACGATCACGCTGGCGCAGGACAGCGCTGAGGCACCGCTGCCGGGCTATAAGCAGGCCAAGCCGATGGTCTTCGCCGGGTTCTACCCGTCCGACAACGATGACTATGATGACCTGCGCGACGCCCTGGAGAAGCTCCAGCTTAATGATGCGTCCCTGGTCTTCGAGCCGGAGACCTCGGTGGCGCTCAACTTCGGCTTCCGGGTGGGCTTTCTGGGGCTGTTCCACATGGACATCATCCAGGAGCGGCTGGAGCGCGAATATGACCTGGACCTGGTCGCCACGTCGCCCAGCGTGGAGTACCAGGTCGTGCTGCACGACGGCCAGATGATCATCATCCACAGCCCGTCCGACTTGCCGGACGAGAGCACCATCGCCGAAATCCGCGAACCCTGGATGACCATCGAAATCTTCACGCCGGAGGAGTTCATCGGGCCGATCATGGACCTGGTGACCAGCAAGCGCGGCGAATACCTGAGCATGGACTACCTGGATGCCAAGCGCGTGCAGCTCAGGTACAAGATTCCCCTGGCCGAGCTAATCGTGGACTTCTACGACCGGCTGAAGTCCGCCACGCGTGGCTATGCCAGCTTGGACTATCACTTCGACGAATACCGCACCGAGAACCTGGTCAAGCTGGACGTGCTGGTGAACAAGGTGCCCGTTGACGCGCTGGCGCTGATCGTGCACGAGGACGAGGCATTCCACAAAGGGCAGCGGCTTGTCTCCAGGCTCAAGCGGCTGATCCCGCGCCAATTGTACGAGGTGCCGCTCCAGGCGGCGGTGGGCAAGCGCGTGGTCAGCCGGGCCAACGTCAAGGCGCTGCGCAAAGATGTGCTGGCGAAGTGCTATGGAGGCGATGTCACCCGCAAGAAGAAACTGCTGGAGAAACAGAAGAAGGGCAAGAAGCGCCTGAAGATGATCGGAAACGTCGAAGTCCCCCAGGAAGCATTTATGGCTGTGCTGAGGCTAGATGACGATGACGACTAACCATTGCAGGCCTGGTTATCCGCCCGTACCCCAAGTGGTCCAGAGTGAGCGTCTGGTGATCCGTCCCTCAGCGCGCGGCGACGCGCCGTATCTCAAGAAGTGGTGGAATGATCCGCAAGTGACCGGCCCCGGCGGTAACCTGGCGGGGATGCAGTACGATGACGAGGACATGGAAGACTGGTTCCAGCGCTATGTGGATGGGCGCGAGTGCAGCGCGCACTTCATCATCTGTCTGCGCGAGGAGGACGAGCGCCCGATCGGTGAGTTCTACATTGCCAGCGATGACCGGCCCGGCTGTGTGGAATGCGCGCTGATCATCGGCGAGACCGACCTGTGGGGCAGCGGCTACGGCAGCGAGGCGCTTGGCGCTTATGCGGAGGCGCTGTTTGCGTCGGGGTTGTGCGAGGCGATGCGCATGGCCATGCGCGTGGACAATGTCCCCGCTGTGCGCATGGCGCACAAGGTCGGCTTTGCTGTGGAGCATGTATGGGCCAACGGCATGTTCCAGACGCTGTTCCTCTCGCAGGCTGCATTCGAGCTGCACAGGCTGCGCCAGACTGAAGTCGAGGCCGGGCTGCGGCACTAAACAGGGTTTTGGTCTATGAGGGCTGTCACCTGCTGGGCGAAGCTCCGTCCAGCCAGCGGATGACGGTCGCGCTCATGGGCTGGGTCAGGATGCCGCCTTCGACGAAGGGGGCGAGCATGTCGCGCAGGGCGAACAGCGTCGTCACGCGGTAGCCGCTGGCCGCCAGTTGAGCGCTGGCGCCAAGTCCCAGGTCGAGCACAGCGAGCACATCCCCGACATTCAGTCCCACGCGGCGAGCCTGCGCGGTCAGGCGCTGAGCCTGGTCTGCGTCTTCCAGGACATCGGCCAGTAGCAGGGTGGGGTGGCCGACATCGTAAGCGCCTTCGATGGCGAAGGCGGTGGTGTAGTCGCGCACTTCCCCGTAGGGATAAGTCATCGGCAGGCCGGTGTGCAGGCTGAGCGCGACGCCAAGCGGGATGGCGTCCTGCGTGGTGAGGACGCGATCGGCGGGCGTGCCCTCCAGGGCGCGCCCCAGCGCAGCGGCCACGTCGTGCAGCAGGGCCGGATACGAGGGCAGCCAGCGCAGGCGCACCAGCACCGGCCAGGCTGCCCCGTCCGTGCGGGCGAATCTGCCGAACTGGATCAGCCCGGCCTCGGCCAGCTTGAGGGCCAGTGCGAGCGCATCAGCAGTGGGTAGCGTTCCGGGTGAATTCATGAGTCCATCTCGCGCACAAGCTGCCAGGCCATGCCAATTGCCCACGTCCCCGCCCAGACAGGGGACTCGACATCGGCCCCGCCGAACTTGTAGCGGCGGATGAGCTCCTTGTCGCGGGTGAGGGCGACAATGCCAGTGCCTTCGTTGTCGGTCACATAGGCGACGGCGACCGCCGCGCCGGTTTCATCCAGCAGGCGGCACGCTTCGCGGTGAGCGATCTGGCCGTAGTCGAGCGGCGTGGAGACCCCGCCCAGCCGGGCGACCAGCGTGCGCAGGTCCGGCTCGTGAACGCGGGCGATGACCACGTCCTCGTGACTGAAGCGGCGGGTGAACGAATCGTCTTCAGGCCCGGCGTAGCTGACGGCCAGCGTAAGCTGGCGCTGGCGGAGCAGGGCAGCCAAAGCGTCGTCAAGCTCGGTCTTGTCCACGCCGAAGATGTAGCTGCCCAGCCGGGCGCGGATGATCGTCTCGGCCTGGGCGATCAGCGCGTCAGCTTCGGCCTCGGTGTCGGCGCGGGCGGTGATGCGAATGTCCGTCTGGCCGGTGTGCGCGGCCAGGCCAACAGTGGGGTTGCTCCACGTCTCCAGGTCGGCGATCTGCGTGTCAATGAGGCTTTCGCCGATGCCAGCGGTGCGCAGCACGCGCGCCTTGATGATGCCCTTGCCGCCCATGCGCTCGCGCAGGTAGGGGATCACCGTCTGGGCGAGGATGTCTTTCATCTCGCGCGGGACGCCGGGCAGACTGATCACGGAGCCTTGCCCGGTCTCGACGATGAAGCAGGGCGCAGTGCCCAGCCGGTTGGTGACGGGGATCGCTCCAGCGGGAATGTAAGCCTGCACGCGGTTGTTGTCGCTCATCTGCGCGCCAAGCTGCTCGAACCGCTCGCGAATCTGCTCGAACAACTCCGGGTGGAACTCCAGCGCGCGGTCGGTGGCGAGGGCGATGCCCTGGCGGGTCATGTCGTCCACAGTGGGGCCGAGGCCGCCGGTGGTGATGACGACATCGGAGCGGGCCAGCGCGGTGCGAACGGCGTCGGCGATGCGCTCGGTGTTATCGCCGACGGTGGTCAGGTAGTAGATATTCACCCCAATGTCCCGCAGTTGGCGGGTGAGGTGGGCCGAGTTCGTGTTCACGATCTCGCCCAGCAATAGCTCGGTGCCGATAGTGACAATTTCCGCCTTCATGACGACGGCTCCTCAGGTACTACATGCGGGCGGAGACCGGGAGTATAACACAATCCGGGGACAAGCCTAGCATGCCGTCGGAGAATTGCAGAAAAGAGGCTTGGAAGGACTTGACAAGTTTGGTATAATTAGGTTTTGGCAAATGCAGCGATGCGATCACGAGTCTGGCAGGGCGGGGTGCAGACGTGATGCGTGCATGTGCGTCCCGATCGTCAGGAAGCTAGACGTGCCACAGCACCCTGCTGCACTGGCCCGCAGGTTGGGTAGAGCGGAACGGGTCGGCCAATTGGATTTTACCCCAGCCCATGATGCGGGATCACCAATCAGAGCGCTGGAACGCGAGTTTCATGCGCTGTTTTTGCTTGTCAGCGGCTATGCACGAGCAAGCTCTGCACAAGCCTGACTCCACACCCATCAGCGGATTCGACCATCGCGTGGATTCACGTCACACCAGTTGGATACCGTAACAGAAGCGCACAGGAGGGCACGCCTTGGAGGCGAAAGACTTTAGCGCACTGCGCATCAGTTTGGCATCTCCCGAACAGATTCGCTCCTGGTCGTATGGCGAGGTGACCAAGCCAGAGACGATCAACTACCGGCGCTTGCGCCCTGAAAAGGACGGGTTGTTCTGCGAGGCGATCTTCGGCCCCACCAAGGACTACCAGTGCTACTGCGGCAAGTACAAGAACGTGCGCTATCGCGGGATCGTCTGCGACAAGTGCGGCGTGGAGGTCACACGCTCGTCGGTGCGCCGCGAGCGTCTGGGCCACATTGAGCTAGCCGCACCTGTCGCGCACGTGTGGTACACGCGCCGCGTGCCGAGCTACCTGGGCATTCTGCTGGATGTCAGCCGGCGCAACCTGGATCGCGTGCTGTACTTCGCCCAGTACGTGATCACCCATGTGGACGAGGAAGCGCGGCAGAAGGCACTGCGTCGCCTGGATGAGGACGTGGCAGTGCAAGAGGCGCAAATTCGCGCTGAGTTTGAAGGGCAGCAGGCCGAGGTTCGCACGGAGCGACAGGACGATCTGACCGGCCTGGAAGAGGATCAGGCCCAGATCAACGCTCGTTTTGACGATGAGCGCGCGCGCCAGACCGAGATGGTGATGAGCGAGGCCCAGCGCCTCCAGGAGCGCATCGAGGCGCAGCTTGGCAGCAAGCTGAAGGCTGACCTGGTCTTCGCAGCGGCAGGCGATGTGGTGATCGCTGCCAAGGGCGAAGAGGTGCAGAACGAGCTTCTGGGAGTGGTGCAGGAAGCGGCCAAAGAACGGCTCAGCCAGATTGAAGAGGACATCGAGGCGCGCCGGCTGGGTGAGATTGAGCATGTGCATACGCTCGCCGACGAGCGCACGAGCGAGGCTGCGGGCGAGATTCAGGACATTCAGAGCCACTTGGAGCGCCGCCTGGGCCGGCTGCATACCATCTATGCCGAGGCGCGCGACGAGCTAGTCTCGCTGGAGCCGCTCCAATTCCTGGGCGAGCCACGCTACCGCGAGCTAAAGCAGAAGTACGGCCAGGTGTTCAAGGCCAACATGGGCGCTGAGGCGTTCCTTGAGATTCTCAAGCACATGAACCTTGAGAAGCTACGCGACACGCTGTGGCACGAGGTGCGCACGACGCGCAGCAAGCAGCGGCGCAAGAAGGCAACCAAGCGCCTGCGCGTGGTGGAGAGCCTGATCAAAAGCAACAACCGCCCGGAGTGGATGATCCTGACGGTGCTGCCGGTGATCCCGCCAGACCTGCGCCCGATGGTGCAGCTTGACGGCGGGCGCTTCGCTACGTCCGACCTCAACGACCTGTACCGGCGCGTGATCAACCGCAACAATCGCCTGAAGCGACTGCTGGAGCTCGGCGCGCCGGACGTGATCGTGCGCAACGAGAAGCGTATGCTCCAGGAGGCGGTGGACAGCCTGATTGACAACAGCCAGCGCGGCAAGGCGCTCAGCCGGCGCGGGCGGCGCGAGCTAAAGTCGCTGAGCGACATGCTCAAAGGCAAGAAGGGCCGCTTCCGCCGCAACCTGCTGGGCAAGCGCGTGGACTATTCGGGCCGCTCGGTGATCGTGATCGGGCCGAAGCTCAAGCTCCACCAGTGTGGCCTGCCCAAGATCATGGCCCTGGAGCTGTACCGCCCGTTCGTGATCAGCCGGCTGGTGCAGTACAAGTACGCCAGCAACGTCAAGGGGGCCAAGCGCATCATTGAGCGCGAGCGGCCCGAAGTGTGGGAAGTGCTGGAAGAGGTCATCCAGGAGCGGCCCGTGCTGCTCAACCGCGCGCCGACGCTGCACCGACTGGGCATCCAGGCGTTTGAGCCGCTGCTGGTTGAGGGCAAGGCCATCCAGATTCACCCGCTGGTCTGCGCGGCGTTCAACGCCGACTTCGACGGCGACCAGATGGCCGTGCACGTGCCGCTGAGCGACAGGGCCGTGCAAGAAGCGCGCGAATTGATGCTGAGCACCAAGAACCTGCTCAAGCCCGCCGACGGCTCGCCAGTGGTAGCCCCATCGAAGGACATGGTACTGGGCAACTACTACCTGACGATGGATCCCACCGCCGAGATCGTGTGCCTGCAAGAGCGTGCCGACGAGTTCGCGACCTGGGAAGCGTTGCGGGGTGGGGGCTACCGGCTGGCGGTGGTGGATAACTCGGCGGGGCTGCGCCAGATCGAGCGCCGCGAGCTGGACTATGGCAATGAGCTGGTTGTGCTCAAAGATGTCATGGTGGACGGGCGCAAAGTGAAGGCGCTCGACCAGCTTGTCGAAGGGCTGCTCAGCGGCGAGTTCGATGTTGCCGTGCACAACGCCTACGAGTTTCAGCAGTTCCTGCGCAAGAGGCGTGACCTGCCGCTGGTGCTGGCCAACCTGCGCGAGCGCCGGGCGGTTGTAGACATGGACGAGGTCGAGTACCTCTACGGCCTGGGCATGGTGGACTTGCACACGCCGATTCTGCTGGGCAACTACTACGACGATCCAGAGCGCCCGCCGCAGCCCGTCCCGGAGCCTACGACGGTGGGCCGCGCGCTGTTCAACCGCATCCTGCCCGACGACATGCGCTTCGTGCAGGAGACGCTCTCTAAGAAGAGCCTGCAAAAGCTGGTGGCGCGCGTCTACCAGCGCTACGGCTCGGATCGCACGACCGATGTGGTGGACGCCATCAAGAACATCGGCTTCCACTACGCCACTGTGTCCGGCACGACGATTGCCGTCTCCGACCTGACTGTGCCCCCGGAGCGCGAGAACATCCTCGACGAGGCGCAGCAGACGGTCGAGACGGCCCAGCGCGACTTCCGGCGTGGCCTGCTCACCGAGGAAGAACGCTACCAGATCACGATTGATAGCTGGAACCGCGCCAAGTCCGACCTGAAGGACGTGATCAGCGACGGCCTGGACCCGTTCGGGCCGATTGCGGTCATGGCGCTTTCCGGCTCGACGAAGGGTGGCTTCGGCCCGATCACGCAGTTGTCGGGGATGCGCGGCTTGATGGCCGACCCGTCGGGACGGATCATTGACCTGCCCATCAAGAGTCACTTCCGCATGGGCCTGACGGCGCTGGAGTACTTCATCTCCACGCACGGCGCGCGCAAGGGTCTGGCTGACACCGCCCTGCGTACCGCCGATGCGGGGTACATGACCCGCCGCCTGGTTGACGTGGCGCAGGACATGATCATCAACCGCACCGATTGCGGTACGAAGACCGGGATGCGCATCCCGAATCCGGCGCATCCCAATAACCAGGATGCGCGCGGTGCGGTGCTGCCGGAAATGGATGTCGCCGGGCAGTCGCTCAGCGAGCGGGTTTTGGGGCGTATTGCCGCCCGGCCCGTGATCCACCCGGAGACGGGCGAGGTGATCGTTGATCGCAACCAGATGATTGACGAGGACATCGCCGATACGCTGGAACGTGAAGTCATCGAGTCTGTGTACGTGCGCAGCCCAATGACCTGCTCGCTGGTGCACGGCATCTGCGCCATGTGCTATGGGCGCGACTTGGGGCGCGGCGAACTGGTTGAGATCGGCTCGGCAGTGGGCATCGTCGCAGCGCAGTCCATCGGTGAGCCGGGCACCCAGCTAACGCTGCGCACGTTCCACACCGGCGGTGTGGCAGCGGGCGGCAGCGGCGACATCACCAGCGGCTTGCCGCGCGTGGAAGAGCTTTTCGAGGCGCGCAAGAAGCCGAAAGGCGAGGCCGTCGTGGTGGAGATCGAGGGCACGCTGCGCCTGCTGCGCAAGGAGGGCGTGCGTATCGCCCGCGTGGTCAACAGCGAGGTGCTCAGCCGGGCCTACGATATCCCCGATGGCTGGACGCTGCTCGTGCAGGACGGCGACCGCGTCAAAGATGGGCAGCCGCTGGCCGAAGACCCTGAAGGCGAGATGGTGCTGGCGGCTGACCTGGTGGGCGATGTCTACTTTGAGGACGGGCGTATCTACGTCCGTGACGAGATCGAGGACGTCCGCGACTACGAGATTCCGCAGAACGCACGCCTGCTTGAAGACGTGGTTGACGGGATGCAGGTCACGGCAGGGCAGCAGATCACCGAAGGGTCGAAGAACCCCCATCGCATCTTGCGCATTCAGGGTCAGGAAGCCGCTCAGCATTACCTGCTGACGGAGGTGCAGAAGGTCTACCGCAACCAGGGCGTGAACATCGCCGACAAGCACTTCGAGGTTGTGATCCGCAAGATGATGAGCAAGGTGCAGATCACGCGCAGCGGCGACAGCGAGCTACTGCCTGGCGAGCTAATTGACAAGCTCGACTTGCTGGCGCTCAACGAGCAACTGATTGCGGATGGTCACGAGCCAGCGTCGGCAGTGCCGGTGCTGTTGGGCGTGACCAAGGCGGCGCTGACGACGGAGAGCTTCCTGTCGGCGGCGAGCTTCCAGCACACGATCAAGGTGCTGGCGGGCGCGGCCATCGAAGGTAAGGTAGACCGGCTGTTCGGCCTTAAGGAGAATGTCATCATCGGCAAGCTGATCCCGTCTGGCACTGGTTTCCACACCTACCAGGAGCGCGAGATGGTGGTCAACAAGGACGACCTGGAAGCCAAGTTCGTCCTGCACACCGAGGGTGATGATGACGACGAGGACGACGACGACCTGATGGACGACGAGCGCGTGCCGGAGCTTGGTGAGCCGGAGGACGAAGAGGCGCTCGAAGAGTTCGGCACCGAAGTCGAAGAGGACGAGGACGACAAGGCCCTGGTTGACGACGATGAGGACGAAGGATACGAAGAGGCGGAAGACGAGGAAGAAATGTCCTCGCTGGAGATGGTCGCCGAAGACGAGGACGAGCTAGACGACGACTACGAAGAAGACTAGCTCCTTCTTCCTCCGCAGGATCAGGTTCAGGTCAGCAGGTGAGCGCAGCCCGCGCTCACCTGTTTTGTTGTCAGCGCTTGGGTGCCTGCTGGACAACGGCGAACACAGGGCGCGGCTGCCAGCGGTTGTCGAGCAGCCCGTAGGCAGTGTGCGGGTCGGAATGGTCAACGGCCCCCGGAATCGTGGCGAAATTGAGATTCCACAGGAAGATCGGCCCCAGGAAGTCGCGCTGCTGGCCGAGAAAGAGGGCGCGCAGCGTGTAGCTGGCCTGTTGCCACTGGTCAATGAAACTGAAGTAGGGCGTGTCCGGAGGGTCGGGCGGGCGCACGCCGCTCGAATTGCGCATCCCATCGAAAGTGGCCCAGCCAAGCTCTGTCGCCCACAGGCGCGCGCTGCCGTGTCCGTTGGCCGTCATGATGCGCCGGTATTCCTCCACCGTGTCCAGGAAAAAGAACTGTGGCTGGTCGTCCCAGCCCCGCGAGGGGTTGTGGCAGCAGTGATCGTCCGGCGCGTTGGCCCAGCCGTAGGGGTGGACGCCTACTGCGATGTCGGTGCCGTACTGGGCAAGCCCGGCGTCGTAAAGCTGTTGCAGCCAGGCGCGGTCGTTGGCCGACCAGTGCGAGTCGCCAGTGGGGGCCGGCGCGGCGGTGATGATCGTGATCTCCGGCGAGAACTGGCGGATGGCTGTGTAGGCCGGGCGGAAGTAGCGCATGTAGCTCTCGCCCGAAAGCGGCTGGCCGTACCACTCGCGCTGGAGATTCGGCTCGTTCCACACTTCGACGGCGCTGACGAAGGGCGCGCCGGAGGCGTCGCGGCCAATGGCGGCGAGCGCATTGTCCAGGAAGCTGGCGAGCGCCTGCGGGTCGTTGGGCGGGCCGGCTTCGCGCAGGATGCCGTCGGCGTCCGCTGTGCGCGACCAGGCGGGCGCTTTAGCCACGCTGATCAACACCTCAAAGCCCTGATCGTGGGTCTGCTGCACATACTGGCGCAGCATGTAGAACAATTCGGTGAACTGGCCGGGAGCAGACTCAAGCGCCGACCAGTTGAACTGGTACTTGACCCACGATACGCCAAGCGTGCGGGCGAAGGCCATCACCTGGTCGAACTCGCGGCTGTCAATGTGCGGGTGAATCTGGACGCCGAGCAGATCGCGGCGCAGCGACTCGCCCGCCGGCAAGGCGGCTACCGAGGTTGGAATGGGGAGCGCCGGCCCGGTCGGGGGAATCTGCGTCTCGGTGGGGACGAGCGTATGCCCCGGCCCGACGATTGGCCCGAACTGGCCGCCAGGCACCGCCGTTATGGGGACGCTGGTGGCGGTGGGCGGCACGGGCGTCTCCGTCCCGATGATCGGCCCGAACCTCACGCCAGGGGGCTGGGACGGCGGGGGAGACGGCGTGCTGGGGCTAACCTGGGCAGCGGGGGCGGGAGTCAGCGTGGCCGCGCTGGTTGGCTCGGCAGGCGTTGGCGTGACGTAGACGGGGACAGGCTCAGCCGTCCCGCCGCAGGCGGCGAGCGCCAGTGCAGCGGCCAGCAGGCCCAGGATGATCCACGCTCCGGTTCGGATGCCCATGCCAGAAGTCTAGCACAAGGCGAGCGCGGCGGCGATTAGAAGCTGGTGG
>MTKY01047249.1_pt1 | contig 17007 bp, 16 predicted proteins | sample 1042731 | NCBI WGS metagenome assembly MTKY01 (sample SAMN06212206, study PRJNA360538) | anaerobic digester metagenome | biome: Wastewater treatment plant; material: sludge; isolation source: anaerobic digester fed with sludge from wastewater treatment plant | place: Denmark: WWTP Soeholt ... | reverse complement strand
GACGCGCTGCCGTCCTTGCGGCAGCGGGCCGGGAAACGGCCGCGCCCTCCGGTCCGGCCGGGCTGCCGCCCTCCCGCCGCCCGCGAGCTTGGCTGGCCAGGCTGGGGCGGGCTTTCCCGGCACGCCCAGGGGAAGAGGTGCTCAGGCTGATGGAGGAGCCGGCTGCCGCATGGTCTCCCCATGCGCTGCAGGGCCTGCGCGTCGTCTCCGGGGTTGCGCTGGCCGTGTTGTCTCTGCCACTCGGCGGGATAGCCCTCACGCTCTCCCCCCTTCTTTTCGCAGCCGGCTACCAGGTCCCGGTCATGGTCCTGAAACGAAGGCACAGCCGGCGCCTGGAGCTCATCGCCTCCGATCTGCCGGAGGTCGTAGACCTCATGGCCGTCCTCTGCTTCTCGGGGGTGAGCCTGCAGATGGCCTTTCGCCATGCCGTTTCGGCCTGCGGCAATCCGTGTTCGCAACGGGAGATGGAGGGTGTGCTCGAACGTATCGGGATGGGCGAGAGTGCCGCCGCCGCCCTGCGCGACGCCAGCCGGCACCCATGCCGGGAGATGCGCCGTTTCAGCCGCACCCTGATGAGGGCGGAGGAATTCGGAGCTTCCGTGGCGGATACCCTGGAGGAACTGGCCGTAGAGCTGAGGAGCGCCCGGCGCGAGAAGGACAGGGCGCGGGCTGCGCGCGTCTCGGTGCTTATCCTCCTGCCCCTTGTGTTCATGATACTTCCCTCATTCCTGCTGCTGACCGTGGGCGGCATGGTCCTTGGCTATACCCCCTAGAAGGACGGAAAGGAGGTGAGAGAGAGTGCGCCAACCCCTGGATATGATCGCTGACGAATCGGCGCAGACAACGGCGGAATACGCCCTGGTCATTCTGGGTGCCGCGGCCGTGGCCGGGGCGCTCATAGCCTGGGCGGGCGGGACGGACGTAATCAAGAGCTTCTTCAATAAGATATTCCAGCAGCTCATGGGCGCCCTGGGATAGGCCCCGCCGACAAGGAGGCTGGTTTCGGTGTGGACGCTCAGGTCGATCTTCCTGTGGATGTTCGCGGCGGGAGTCACCTATTACGACCTCCGCTATCGCAAGGTACCCAACCGCTTTGTCCTGCTGTCGGCAGCTGGTGGGTTTGCGCTGGCTGCCGCCGGAGGATGGAGCGCCTGCCGCGCGGGCTTATGCGGCATGCTCCTGGGATTCGCGCTCCTCTTCCCCGCTTTCCTCCTGCGCATGGTCGGCGGGGGAGACGTGAAGTCCCTTGCCGTGATCGGGCTGGCGACCGGACCCGGCCTCCTCTGGATATCCTTTCTGCGCGGCGCCGTTGCGGGAGGCCTCGCGGGAGTTTTCGTGCTTGCGGTGAGGACGCGGGTCCGCGGCCGCTTCCCGGTCGGGGCGGAGAGGGGCGCGGCCGCATGGACGCTGCCCTATGCGGGAATCCTCGCCGTGTGCGCCGCTTTTTCCTTCCTCTTTTCCTGAGGTAACGGCGCGGCGGGCATGCCGCGCCGGGCTTGGCCACGGTGCTTGCACTCCAGGCCTCGGGATGGTCGTTCCGAGCGCTTATAATGGACCCATGCCCGGCTCAAACGAACTCAAGGAAGGCGCGGAAGCCTACGTCAACGTCGTTATCGACGCGCCTGCCCGACAGCTGGACCGTCCTTTTACCTACTCCGTCCCGCGCCATCTGGCCGGCAAGGTGGAGACCGGAAGCGTGGCGCTGGTGCCGCTGGGGAGCACCCTGCAGATCGGCTACGTGCTCGATTTCTGCGATCCGCCCGACCTGCCGCGCGTGCGCGCCATCGAGGCCGTCGTCGACGAGCCGCCGCTCTTCGACACGCGGATGGTCCGCCTCTGCGAGTGGATGGCCCACAATTACCTCAGCCCGCTCTCCCAGGTTTTTCGCCTGGTGGTGCCGCCCGGCCGTTCCCGTCGCGTCATCGAGACCGTAGCCCTTGAACGCGAAGCCGCGCAGGCTTTGGAGGGCCTGCCCGCGCGTGCCGTCCGGCAGCGCGAGGTGGTGGAGGCGCTCGCGGCCCACGGAGAGATGCCCGTATCGGAACTCAAGTCCCGTCTCGGCGGCCGCATCTCCTCTTCCGTGTTGAGAGCCCTGGAGGAAGGCGGATGGGTGGAGCGGAGGTTCGTCATGCCCAGGCCCCGGGCCTCCCGTATCAAGGTGCGCGTAGCCATGCTTACGGAAACGGGCAGGGAGGCCGTCGAGGACCACGGACGGCAGGGGCTTTCCCAGGCAAGGCTGCGATTGCTCGAGGCGCTGCGAGACCACGGCGGGAGCATGACCGTGCCGGAGCTGCTGCATGCCACCGGGTCATCGTCTTCGGTCTTGCGCGGCGCGGCGGAAAAAGGCCTGCTCGTCGTGGGAGAGGAGGAGAGGTTGCGCGACCCCTTCGCCCAGCGCTCATTTCCCTCCATGGACCCCCATGAACTGAACGCGGAACAGCGAAAAGCCCTGGACGAGATAACCGCGAGCATGAAAGCCGGAAAAAGCGAGGTCTTTCTCCTCCATGGCATAACCGGCAGCGGCAAGACGGAGGTATACCTGTATGCCATAGAGTATGCCCTGCGCCAGGGGCGGACTTCGGTGGTGCTGGTACCGGAGATCGCCCTCACCCCGCAGATGGTGCAGCGTTTCAAGGGCCGCCTGGGGGAGGAGGTGGCCGTGCTCCACTCCCGCCTTGGCCTGGGAGAACGGTACGACCAGTGGAGGGGCATCAGGCGGGGAAAGTACAAGGTCGTCATCGGTGCCCGTTCCGCCCTCTTCGCTCCCCTTCCGGACCTTGGCCTTATCATCATCGACGAGGAACACGAGACCACCTACAAGGAGAACTCGGCCCCGCGCTACAACGCCCGCGAAGTGGCCGCCGAAAGGGCACGTTTGAGCGCCGCGACGCTGGTGCTGGGAAGCGCGACGCCGCAACTGGAAAGCCGTTACGCCGCCGCTCGCGGCGATTACGTGTACCTGGAGTTGGCTCGCCGCGTGGACAACCGGCCTCTTCCCGAGGTGGAGGTGGTCGATATGCGCGATCCCGGTGATGCGGGGATGCGCACCATACTCTCCCCCCGGTTGGTCAACGCCCTGGGCAAGGTCTACAGGGCGGGCGAGCAGGCCATCCTCTTCCTCAACCGCCGCGGCTTCGCCCGTTTCATGCAATGCCATGCCTGCGGTAACATCCTGCAGTGCCGCAACTGCTCCGTAAGCCTCTGTTACCACGCCCGTGGAGAGCGCTTGTTATGCCACCACTGCGGCTGGACGCTCCAGCCTCCTTTCGTATGTCCCGCATGCGGCGGCCCGGTGCACCGTTATACGGGGGTGGGTACCGAACGGGTGGAGGAGGAGCTGCGGCGGTTGCTCCCTCCCCTGCGTTGCATACGCATGGATGCCGATACCACCAGGCGCAAGGACTCCCATTGGGATATGCTGGAAGATTTCAAGTCGGGCCACGCCCAGGTGCTATTGGGGACGCAGATGATAGCCAAGGGTCTGGACATACCCAATGTCACCCTGGTCGGCGTGATCAACGCTGATACCTCGCTGGGCCTTCCCGATTTCCGCGCCGGTGAGCGCACCTTTCAACTGCTTACCCAGGTCGGCGGGAGGGCGGGCAGGGGAGCGAGGCCGGGGAAGGTCATCGTGCAGACGTTCAACCCCGACCACTACGCCATACGCGCTGCCGTGCGCGGCGATGCCTCCGCTTTCTACCGCAAGGAAACCGAGTACCGGCGGGAAGCCAATTATCCGCCCTTCTGCCGCCTGGTAAACCTGGTCATCTCCGCGCCCGCCGAAACCCACGCCAGGGACGCGGCGCACGCCCTTGGGGACCTGCTGCGCCCTCGATTGCGCCCCGGCGACGGCGATGTCCTGGGCCCGGCCCCCGCTCCACTATCGCGCCTTAAGGGCAGGTTTCGCTACCATATCGTCGTGAAGACCACCGCGTTCGAAAACGCCGCCGCCGCCATCGAGGACTCCCTGCGAGACTACGATACGTTTCGCAACTCATACTGCAGGCGGGAACGGGTCCCGCGTGAGGACATCTCGCTGGCCGTCGACGTCGATCCCGTAACCCTGCTCTAATCCGCCCGCCTCACACCCCGCACTCTCATTGCCAGTCACGCACGCATCCATCCGGAATCAGATCCATAACCTCCCACGTTTTAGGCATATGATTTACGTCAGGTTGCTTGCTTAAACATCCCCTATATTGGGTAAAGTTGTAAGAAAGGAGCTTGCGTCGCTGTTCGTAATCTCCTTCGGAGCGTCTTTAAGGAGGGGATCGCTCATGGCGAATCGGAAACTGACCAGGAGTGAGGCGGGCCGCAAGGGAGGCAAAACCACTCTCAAGAAGTACGGGACGGAGTTCTACCAGAAGATCGGGCAAAAAGGAGGCCGCAAGGGCGGCCAGACGACGAAAGAGAGATACGGGACGGAATTCTACCAGGAGATTGGCAGAAAAGGCGGCCTGAAGTAGGGCGTGCGACCGGCCCGCATCGATCCACCGACCTGACGTGCCGCGTTTGCTTACTATGCTATAATACGCCCAAATCCCGTTCCCGTGTGGGGCAGCTGTCAAGCTGTCGGGGTCAAGCACTGAGCCGACCAGGAAGGAGTTCGTCTTGCTAAGCAGCGTAGACGTCCACAACTACCTGCAAACGGTCAACATCCCCCACGAACTCTCCGGGATGCCGGAACCCGCCCGGACAGCGGCCAGAGCGGCGGTAGTGCTGGGCCTTCAGCCACACCAGGTGATCAAATCCGTGTTCTTCGTCGCGGACGAGGGGCCGCTCATGGCCATGATCCCCGGGGACTGCATGGTCGATTACGACAAGTTGAAGAGGGAGGCGGGGGCATCACGCCTGCGGCTTCTCAACGCCGACGAAGTGCGCATGCTCACCGGTTTCCTCATCGGCAGCACTCCCCCCGTCGCACTGAAGGCCGAGATGCCCAAGTATATAGACATCCATGCCCTGCGCGAGGACGTTGTCTATACGGGCGGGGGGGAGCCCGACATGATCCTCAAGATCCGCTCTTACGACCTCGTGCGCGCCACCGATGCCGAGGTCGTTGACATTATCCGCTGACCCCACTGGAAGGACGAGCCTTGATCGAGGTAGCCAGATACCTGTTCATCATCCTGGTGGGCTTCGCGTCCGGATTCGCATCGGGGGCATTCGGCGTAGGCGGCAGCGTCATCACCACCCCCGCCATTCGCATGCTGCTTTCCCAGTCCTCGGACATCGCCCTGGGCACCCCCCTCCCGATCATCATCCCTTCGGCGCTGGTGGGAGGTTTCAACTACTGGCGGGCGGGAAAGATACTGCCGCGCATCGTCATCTACATCTCCCTGTTCGGGCTGGCCGGTACGGCGGTGGGTTCCTATCTGACCGCCCTCATCGACACGCGTTATATCATGATCGTCACCGCCATCATCATCTTCTATCTTGCCTGGCGCACGGCAAGGACGACCTTTTCGGACGTCCCCGATGCGTGCAGCGAAGACGAGGCCGAGCGCAACTGGCCTGTCTGGAAGCTGGCCTGCATAGGACTCGTGGCCGGTTTCTTCTCCGGCTTCCTGGGCATGGGGGGAGGGGTCATCCTGGTTCCCGCTCTCTTCTTCGCGCTCCACCTCGAGCTCAAGGAATGCCTGGGTAACTCCCTGGTGATCATCGCCATCCTGGCCGTCCCCGGGAGCATCATCCATACCCAGCTCGGGCACATCGACTGGTCCATTGCCCTCGCCATGATCCTGGGGGTCATGCCGGGCTCATACCTTGGTTCCTTTTTCACCCTGCGTGCCCGCAACCGGCGCGTCCTCCTGCTCTTCTCCTGCTTCCTCTTCGCCATCGGTATAATATTCTTGTTCAGAGAGATCCGGGGGCTTGTCTGACCCCCTTCCGATTGTGCAGAGGATGTGGTTGATATCATCGCTCCCGAGGTGCGCGACCATGACAACGACGGGGTGTTCGAGGCTGCCCCGGAGATGTTCAAGCTCTTCTGGCCAGACGTGAGAGGAAGCTATTTCTTCCGCAGCCGCCGCGCATTCCTGGATTTCATGCGCAAGTGCGGGGGAAGGATACACTACATCCCTTACGGATCGCGTCAGACCCCCCCGTTCGCCCTGGCGGGGAACTGGAGGAGCCGCGCCGACATCACAGCATTGTGGCACGTCAAGGGAGAGGGAGCGGTTAAAAGGAAGTTGGTGAACACGGCTGCCTGCCGCAGCTTCGACGCGGGAAGCGAGGCATTCGTCACCAGGCCCCTTGGAGAATACGAGGCGGAGGAATACGCAAGATGGGGTTTCGAGCCCGTCTACGAGATAGTGCTTCTGGAGAAGCGGATGCGGCGGGAATCCGTTGCCCCCACGGCGTTAACCGGGGTTGAGATCATCCGTTACAGGAAAAAGTATCTGAACGACGTCCTTGACCTGGACGCAACGGCGTTCGACGATTTCTGGAGGCTGGACGAACGCACCATGGAGGCCGTGGCCTCGACTTGCCGCCAGAACGCCTTCCTTCTGGCGCTTGGCGGCGGGGAGGTCCTGGGATACGCGGTGGGGGGGGTGAACGGGCGTTTCGGGTACATGCAGCGTCTTGGAATCCACGCCCTGCATCAGGGCAAGGGCGTGGGGGGATTGCTCTCCAGCAGCTTGATATCAGCGCTCAAGGCCCTGGGGGCTACATCGGTCATGGTGAACACGCAGAGGGAGAACTCGTCAGCCCTCCAGCTCTATCGCAAACTGGGATTCGAGACCCTGCCCGATCGCCGCTTGATCATGCGCCTCACCCCGACTGATACGGAGCAGGTGATATGAGGATCCGGGGCTTGATCGCGGTGGCCTTATGCGCGCTGCTGCCGCTCTCTCTAACGGTTATCGCGGGAGAGGAGGCGGGTGCACAGGAAGATGTGGCTACGATCTCCGCTTCCATGAATTCTTACTATTATGTTCCCGGGGAGATAGCCTATCTTGACGTCGACCTCGAACTCTCAGGTGAGGCGAGAACCGACACGCTGTACCTGGAGCTGGTTCTTTATCCCTCCGTCTCGACCCGCTCGCAGTTGTCCGCGTTTCGTGAAGGGGCGCGACGACACATCATAGCGCGGCGGCGTCTGGAGACGATAGCGCCCGATTCGGAGTGGACGGACAAGATGTACGAGGTAGATCTCAAGATGCTGGGACTCAGCACGGGGGTCTATCCGTTCGAGGTGAGGTTGCTGCGCAGGGGGGAAGCCATCGCCAGCGACACGAACTTCCTGGTCATCATGGACCCTGCCATCGGATATCCCCTTAACCTCTCGCTCCTCTGGACCATGGATTTTCTCCCCTCGACCGACGCGCAGGGAAATGCCCTGGACACCGGCCTGGCTTCCGCCTGCTCGTCTTCCACCAGCGGCAGTGGATTCCTGTATAACCTGGTGAGGACGATGGAGAAAACGCCCGAGGTCAAAGGCAGCGTAGTCATGCCCGGCGCGACCTACGCCGACCTGAAGACGTTGGCGGACATGGCAGAGGGAGGGAGCGGCAGTGACATGGCGGAAGGGGCCACCGCGGTCCTCGCCGGCCTCGACCGTCTTTTCAAGGGCGGCCAGTTGGACCTCGTGAGCACGACCTATGCTTTCGCCGACCCGGATATCCTCGCCTCCCCGGGATGGGAAGGCGGCGGGCAGGAGGTGGGCGAGGAGGAGGCCGTAGCATCGAGCCAATTGGGGCTCGGGGTCGCTTTCGCGCGTGGAACGGCGAGCGGCGGGACGGGTTTCGTGGCGCCCCTCTTTCATCTGAGCGACTTCGTCCTGCCTCTCCTGGTTGAGGAGGATGTTGAATTCGTGGTGGTCGGAAGGGAGGCGCTGGAGGCGAGCGCGGCCGGAAGGCGCCTGCTGGAAGGCACTACCCTCTCGCAACCGGTCCGTTTCGTCAGCTCCGACGGGTATACGCTCAAGGCCTTCGTGCGTGACGAGGTTTTGTACGCCTACCTGGAGAACGTGCAGGGGGCGGACGCGTCCCATATCATCCAGAACATCTTCGCCGAACTGGCGGCGCTGCAGAGGGAAAAGCCCAGCGTCGTGCGCTCGTGCGTCCTGGCCTTTCCGCCTTCTTTCATGCCCGGGCAGGAGTTCCTGAACGAATTCTACGACGCCGTCAAGGCATGCCCGTGGGCGCAGACGCGCCGCCTCGCCGAACTCAATGCCGACCAGTTCCCCCTGGAGGACGTGACGCTACAGGCCCCGGTATACCCCGAGGCCCCCTCGGACTTCATGCCTGAGCTGGAGGCGGTACGGAGCGAGATCGGGGACTTCACCTCCGCGCTCCCCGCGGACCATGAGCTGCGGAAAGACTTGCGGCTCTCCCTGTTCATCGCGGAGAATTACCGTTTCACCGGGGACCGCGATACCGCAGCGGCACGATCTTACCTGGGCAGCATAAGGGCAGTCATCGCGGGCGAGACGGACAAGGTAAACATCGCCCTGAAGCGTTCCGTCACCCTCTCGAGCACCCAGGGCAAGCTGAGCGTGGACGTCAACAGCGCCCTGGAATATCCCCTCGAGAACGTCACCCTGCGCATGGAGAACCCCAACCTGACTTTTCCGGAGGGCAGCTCCAGGGAGGTGACCGTAGAGCCTCGCGAGAACCGCTTCATCTTCGACGTCAACACGCGGCGCAAGGGGTCCTTCATCGTCGATATAGTGCTTGAGTCTGGCGACCTGGTCATCGCCAGCACCTCCACCACGCTGAACACCTCGATTATCAATACCCTGGCTATAATACTCCTGGCCTGCCTGGCCGGCATCGTTGCACTGTCTTTCCTGGTACGCCGCCTCGTGCGCGGGTATCGCGGGGGAAAACACTCGCGGGGGAGGACGAAAGAGTGACCGAGGGGATAGAATCCGCTCCGAGGGAGGAACCTACCGTCTTCGCCAGGGACGCCGCCGTGATGGCCGTGGGCACGGCCATCAGCCGCATTACGGGGTTCCTGCGCTATGCCGCCCTCGCCTATGTGCTCGGCCTTACCCTACGTTTCGGCCAGACCAACCTCCCCAGCACCTACAGCCTCGCCAATTCCATGCCAAACATGATATACGACCTCGTTCTCGGAGGCATCATCGCGTCGCTCTTCATCCCCGTCTTCGTGGAGTACCTCAGCACTCGGTCCCGGGAGGAGGCGTGGTACATCGCCAGCTCGGCAACCAACATATCCATGATCGTCCTGGCGGTCGTGACCGCTCTGGGAATAGTGGCCAGCCCCCTTATCATCAGGCTGATGACCCTCTTCGGTTCCTACTCCGCCGGCGACGTCACCACCCAGGTGGTCAGGGACCAGGCATCCTTCCTGTTGCGTTTCTTCGTGCCGCAGATCATCTTCTACGGCCTGAGCGCCATATTCGGCGGCCTGCTCAATTCCCACCGCCATTTCACCGCGCCGGCATTCGCGCCCATCGCCAACAATATGGTGGTGATCGGCACGGTGATTATATTTCATTTCCTGCCGGGTCCCCGCGACAACTACCTGCACCTGGTCGTCCTGGCGGTCGGCACCACGGCGGGAGTCCTGGCCCAGGCCCTGGTGCAGATCCCGGCCCTGTTACGCATCGGGGTGCGTTACCGCCCCGTGCTCGACTTCAGGCATCCCGCCATACGCAAGATCGGCCGCCTCGCCATCCCCCTGCTCGGATACATCCTGTTGTGGCAGGTCGGCACGTGGGTCGTGTTCGCGCTGGCCATCCAGGTCGACGGCGGCGTGCCCTCTTACCAGTACGCACAGATGTTCTTCCAGCTGCCCTACGGCATATTCGCGGTCTCCATCATCACCGCCATCTTTCCCGCCATGAGCGAACACGCCGCCTTGAGCAAGATGAGCAGGTTCAAGGACACCATGAACATGGGCATCCGCTCCACCCTGCTCATCATCGTCCCCTGCGCGGTCGTCTACCTGACGCTGAGCGAGCCCATCATCCGCTTCCTCCTGGAGCACGGCTTCTTCAAGACCGGGGACACTGAGCTGCTCTCCGGCGTGCTCTTCTACTTTGCGCTGGGCCTGATCCCTTATTCCATCGACATGCTGCTCACCAAGACCTTCTATTCCATGCAGGACACGCGCACCCCCATGTTCATCAACTGCTTCGTGGTGGCCATAAACATCGGGGCGAACCTGCTTTTCTTCCATCTCATGGGGGTAAAGGGCCTGGCCCTGGGCTTCGCCACCGCCTACCTGTTCTCCATGCTCATCGACGGCACGGTGCTCCGCATCCGCCTGGGACGCCTGGGGGGCAACCGGGTGCTCTCCACGGCGCTGAAGACCCTGGTCGCAGCGGCGGCCATGACCGCGGTGATCTACGCCTCCAATTACCTCATCGCCGAGCTCCACCCGGCGGGCGGGCTCTGGAGGGACCTGCTGGAGATGCTGCTGCCCATGGCCGAGGGCATCGTGGTCTTCTTCCTCGTGGCCCACGCCCTGGGCATGGAGGAGCTCGACGCCCTCAAGTCCATGCTCGCGCGCCTGCTCGGCCGGCTGACGCAACATCGCCGGGGCGCTTGATGGCGGCATGCGCATGGCGTTCCCGCCAGGGATCCCGGGCTAAAGGAAACCGACTACTTGCGTCGAAGCAAATTATTGATATGAACGGAAAAGTCATGCTGTCGAGGCTGCGCAGCGAGGACGGGCAGGTGTGGAGCATCGCCCTCAAGATACTCCTCGTGGTGATCGTGCTCGGCGCGATCATCATCCAGGCGGGTCCCGTAATCTGGAATCACATCTCCATACGCGGCACGGCCGACGACGCCGCCGATGAGGCCGTCATGACCTACCGGAGTTCGCGCGGAAACATGCAGGAAGTCGAAAAGGCGGTGCGGAAGCTGCTGGACGCGCGCGAAGCCCGCCTGTACACCGAGATCACCTTTATCAAAGGGAAGAACGGTGAGCAGGACATGATAGGCATTTCGGTGCGCAAGATCGTGAATACATACTTTTTCGAAAAGGTCGGCTACCTTTGCCGCTACACCGAAGCCGTTGCCTACAGCGAACGCCCCATTTATTAGAACGAGGTTTGAAAGTCCTCCCTCGACCTCGCCTGGGCCTCCAAGGGCCGCAGCATGACGATATGGCTGCGGTTGACATCGATGAAATCGGTGCGGAACAGCTCCTGGCCGCTGGCCAGATCGTAGACCTCGACGTCGGTGAGGGCGAAAAACGACGCCGTTTCCCTTGATTGCATGATGTCGGTCAAGCGTGCCCCGGCGAAGATGTGCAGATCGGCGAGGATGCGGTGCGCCGTGGTATAGATCTCCACCCGTATCTTCTCTTTCTTTGCATGCATTCCGGACCTCCCAACCTCTTTCGCTAGCGAGAGCCGTCCCCTTCCCGGTGGATTCCAGTTAAATATACCATAAGGGATCGCCTTTCCCCTCTCGGCTCGCCTTCCGCCGCTCAGGCGGGAGGAGCCCTGCGTGACCCGGCGACTGGGGCCGGTCCGCCCGCCGAGAAGAGACGGTGCAGCCAGTATGATCCCGCCAGTTCGAGCACCGTCAGCAGAGCAGCCATGGCCGCCCTTCCCGCCGTCAGTCCCCCTCCCCCCTTCCCGGCGACGAGATAAACCAAGAGGAGATTGAGAACCCAGAAGGTGCCCAGCATGCTCGCCAGCAGCCAGAGCTGCCCCAGGCGGAAAAAGGGGGAGGGGCGCCACAGGTACAGGAGGACCGCGGCGCCCCCCGCCAGGCCCGCCGCCGCCAGGTCAACGGGGCGTGACCCGACCTTCCTGGAGCGGTCTCCGGCGAAGACCTCGCGGTTCACCAGCGCCGCCCCCGGAAAGGCCATCCCCGCGCCGGCGGCAAAGCCGCTCAGAAAGCGGAGGGCATTGGTGCTTTCCCTCCAGCCGAGATAGCTGGTGAAGCCGTCCCATACCATGAAGAGGATCCCCGCCGCGCCCACGGCCATCAGGGGCCATGGCGGCATCCCCGCCCTGTCTCTTCCCCGCAGCAGGGAGAGCACGAGCACGAGGGTGAAGAAGGAGACGAACAGGCCCGTGTCCCGGGAGCACACGAAGAGTGCGCGCTCCCCAAAGCGCAGCAGCCGCTCCGGCCGTTGATGGCAGATGGCGAAACCCAGTTCCCAGAGCCAGCTGTCCCACCACATCGCTTTCAGCCTGCCTGTCCGGCCGCCCGGGTATGCCGGCCCGCACCCATGTTACATCTCGTATTCCAATGCCCTGCAGGGCATCTCGAAGAAGCGGTGAAATGGCTTGGAGAGCAGCCGGTAATCCGTGCCGGCGATCTGCGGGGAGAAATCCACGCTGTTGTAGGTGTTGACGAAAAGGACGCTCTCGTCCCCGCTCAGGCCCCTCCCCATCTCCAGCGCGGCCGCCAGCGCCTTTCCGGTATACGTGCCCTCGAGCTGCAGGCCCTCCAGTTCCCGCGCCTCCCGTACCGCCTTGACGTCGGCCGGGGTCAGGTGCGCATACCCTCTTCCCAGCTCGTTTGCGATATAGACGAGATCGGAGGGGCCGGCCTGGGGCGCCCGTATCCCCGGGTCCAGACGGTTGAGCAAGGCGGCGGTCCTGTTCACCAGCCGCGCCCACAAGGCCGCGTTGCAGTAGGCCGTCTCCACCACCGCCACGCCCACCACGCGCGAGCGCAGCCCGGACAGCCGCAGGCCCAGCCACAAGCCCGCCGAGGTCCCGTGGGTCCCCATGGCGGTCACCACGAAGCCGGGTTCCGGCAGCACTCCTTCCTCGACCTGCTCCGCCAGCTCCAGCCCCGCGTTCACGTAACCCAGGCAGCCCAGGGGCGAAGACCCTCCCGGCCCCAGCCAGTACAGCCTCTCCCCGCGCAGGCGGGCGCCGGTCATCTCCCTGAGGAAGGCCAGCGGTATCAACGGGATGGAGTGCGCCCAGACCATGCGCACCCCGCTGCGGTAGTCCATGAGCAGGTTGCGCCGCACGTATTCGGCGCAGGTCTGATCGAAGAGCAGGGCCGTGGTCGAGAGGCCGAGGCTCTTGCCGTGTATGGCCGTCGCCAGCACGTGGTTGGACCCGGCGGCCCCCATGGTCATCACGCCGTCGCATTTTCTAGCCAGGGCGTCCGCCAGGACGAATTCCAGCTTGCGCACCTTGTTGCCGCCGTAGGCCTTCGAGCTGAGGTCGTCCCTCTTCACGTAGAAGCCGGGGAGACCATGCGCCTCCTCCAGCTCGCGCATGCGCTCGACCGGGGTGGGCCATTCCCCCAGGGCAACATGGAGAAGTACGTCCCTCAAACGGGGAAATCTGCGGAACAGGGCCGGTTCTTCCTGCATAGCTATCACCTCACAGGCGGGGCAGCGCGCGCAGGTCCCTCAAGAAGAGGAGCATGGCGACGATGCCCACGGCGAAAAAAAAGAGGCCGCCGTAGGCGGTCATTTTACCGTATTCCCAGTCTATTCCCGGCGCGGCGCGCCAGAGATAAGCCCACACCCCGAGTGGCAGGTATAGGGAGGCTATGAGCAGGGCGAGGTTGCGCCTCCTCGCCAGGACGGCGGCGGGACATCCCAGGCTGGCGAGCATGAGCACGGTGAGGACGATGAACCAGCCGAGGTCTTCCGTGCCCAGGAGATAGAGGACGCAGAGGGAGAGGCCCGCCAGGGCCATCGCCAAGAGGCACATGGATGATAGCAGCAGGAAGGTCTTGGAGCTCAACGTGCGCGGCGGTTCCGGCCCGTTTACCTGCAGGTGGTAGCAGCGCCCGCACATCAGCTTGACGCCGTATTCCACACCTCCGGCGTCGATCTCTCGCCCGCAACCTCCACAGGTGATCATATCCAAACGGTAACGGGTGCTCCCGCCCGGGGTCAACCTATGGCCGGCCTTACGCGGGAGAGCAGCTCGCGGAAGAGGGCTCCGGAGGAATCGAACTCCACGCGGATGGCCCCATTGGGACAGGCGGCGGCGCAGCGCCCGCATCCCTTGCACTGTCCGGGGTCGATATGCGACCTTCCGTCACGTATGGATACCGCCCCCACGAAGCAGGTCTCCACGCAGGTGCCGCAGCCGGCGCAATCATCTCCCACCGAGATCCTGACGCCATCCAGCTTCTTTATGGCCTGCTTGAATCCGGGGCCGGCCTCCTTTATATCCGCGCGCACCAGGCAGCAGCAGTCACAGCAGAAACACACCACCAGGAAGTTGCGGAAGTCACGCAGCACGCCCATGGTGGTGGCGTCGAACCAGATGCGGCCGATCATCCCCGTGAGCCCCGTCTCCGACGCCCTCTCCAGGTGCTCCAGGCATTCCTCGACGCTGGCGCGGTGCCCGAGGGACGGGTGCAGGCGCGAGGCCGCCTCCCCCAGGAAGATGCACCCCAGGTCCCGCGGGTAGTTTACGCAACCCTCCTGGTTGCGGCAGATGCAGCCGTTGTGGATAAAACGGTGGGACGACGCCCTGATAAGCTCGGCGATGACCTGGCGGGGCAGCGCCGTGCTCTCGGAGCCGGGGATGTCCTCGTACACAGGGATGAAGGTGACGTCGAAGATGCCGTCCCTGACCAGGGGAGCGAAGAGCTGCTTGAAGGGCGCGTGGGCGCTGAGCTTTTTCACCGCGTGAGTGAATGGCCACAGCGAGAGGAACATCTTCACGACCTGTTTCGGGTAACCCATTAAGCTCCTCTTGTTTTGAGCGGCGTATTCTCTATCCCGATAGGAATACTCGATTATCGCACGCGCATATATCTACCGTACCGCGGCAAGCCGATCTCCGTACCTACGCTCGCCGGTGCCCCCCCATTATTCCAACTGCCGGACGCCCGGGCAACAGTAAGGGTCGGGTTCGACACTGCTATTGTTTTGCAGGCTCCTCGAAGAAGCCAACCGCCGTCACGGTTGACGGGCCGCACTTGGCCGGGCTCCCGGCACCCGTCAGGGGATGGAGGGGTCAGGCGTAGCCCGGGTCGTCGGGGAGGAGCAACTTCAGCTTCCCGTCCTCCATGCTCAGCCTGGGGAGGATGGCTGCGACCTCCTCTCCCGCGGGGGAACGCAAGGCCTCCTCCACGTCCGGGAAACGCGCCAGCGCCATGAGGTTGATGATGGTGGGGGGAAGCATCGGAAAGGAACCGCCCTCGTTCTGTTCCAGGGCATCGGCGGGAGAGATCCATACATGGCCGGTGACCTCCAGGTCGTCGTGGAGCGCGTCCTGGCATGGAGGTGCGGGAGCCAGGAAGAAGCGGGTATCGTAGCGGATGGGGGAAAGCTCCGGGGTGATCCAGTGCGCGAAATAGGCCAGGCTGTCAGTCGCCAGCTTCAGGCCCTCCCCGGCCACCATCTCCCTGAACGATATGCGGTCCTTCCTCGCGTCCTCGCGCAGGGAGGCGAACCTGGCCGCCCTCTCGCCCCGGCAGGAGACGAACTCTCCCGTGGCATCCCAGGCGAGAAGGATCCCCGTCTCCTCGAAGGTCTCCCTTATGCCCGCGATATAGAGCCCCAGGGCCCGGTCCGGTGAGGGCGCGTCCTTGATGACGGACATGGCGTCCCCGGGGCCCACCCCAACGCACAACTCCACCATGTCCTCGCCGCAATCGGATTCCTCCAGCGCCCCTCCGGGGAAAACGTACACGTCCGCCGCGAAGTCGCTGCGGGCGTGCCTTCTTACCATGAGGACCTCGATGCCCTCACTCCCCGGTGCATCCCTCAACAGCATAACGGACGCCGCGTCCTTGGCTACGGCTGGCATTCTATCTCCCATGACGTTCGATTTGCGGGCGTCATCTCTTTGTCTTCTGCCGCCACTATCTTAACACCACGATCGCAGGCAACCATACGAAGCCGCATCCCCGCCCAGGGCCGGGGAGAAGGATTGCTGAATCGCACGCCCTATCATTACATGGTTGACCGGATACGGCGCATCCACGCTGGGCCTTCGATAATCAACTGCACCGTGGCTCCCCGGTGTGGGACCCGATATATGAATTACCCTTCGTCTTGCTTAACGCTTCTCCATGCGATATATGGCAGTTAATCCTCTTTGCCTGCATTCGAACACAGATGCGCTCCGAAACGCCGCTGTCGCGATCCTGTTCCGGCGACAATATGGCGCCTCCACATCCGTAAATGCGGAGGCGCTGCCAATACGACTTCCTGGCCTCGTATGGCCCTTAATCGAGCCCGGAAGTGCTAAGAAGCCATCAGGCCTCTAGGGTAAGCTGCTCACTGAGCTGCTTCCTGAGCATATGCTTGAGTGACTTCCCGGCTGGGTTGCGGGGAATCTCGTTTAGAACCACTACCTTTTTCGGAACCTTGTACCCAGCGATCTTCTCCTTGCAGTATGCGATGATTTCTTTCTCGCTAATCTCCTGTTCCGGCCTGGGCACAACCACCGCTACAACCGCCTCTCCCCACCTCGGGTGCGGAAGACCCACGACGGCGGCATCCTGCACTTTTTCATGAGAGAAAAGGAACTGCTCTATCTCGAGCGACGAGACGTTTTCGCTGCCGGTCACGATGATGTCCTTCTTGCGGTCGACAAAATGAAAGAAACCATCTTCGTCCCGTCTGGCTAAGTCGTTAGTATGCAACCAGCCATGGCGAAGTGTCTCGGCAGTTCTCTCCTCATCCTTGAAATATCCGATCATGATGGTCGGGCCCCGCATGACTATCTCACCGACTTCACCTGTGTCCACCTCTTTCTCCTCGTCGTCAAAAATCTTGACCTCCACGAGGCGGTGGGGTTTCCCTATCGAGCCGGGGTGTGCGATTATGTCCTCGCCGGAGGAGCAGGTACCCAGTGGCCCTGACTCTGTCTGCCCGTAATAATTGATCATCTTCACATCGGGAAGTATACCTTTCCATACCTCCGCGATGGCCTTAGGTAGCGCCGAACCGAAAGCTATGATCATCTTCACCGACTTCACGATCTCTTTCGAAAAGCCAGGGAGGCTGGGGAACAGAGCCAGCATGGCGGGTGGGAAAGTCCAGATAGTCACCTCATGCTTGCTGGTGAATTCCATGATGTTTACGGGATCGGGAAAGGTGTCTATGACTATCTTCGCCCCCATGTAGATACTG
>MTKY01049792.1_pt1 | contig 17029 bp, 13 predicted proteins | sample 1042731 | NCBI WGS metagenome assembly MTKY01 (sample SAMN06212206, study PRJNA360538) | anaerobic digester metagenome | biome: Wastewater treatment plant; material: sludge; isolation source: anaerobic digester fed with sludge from wastewater treatment plant | place: Denmark: WWTP Soeholt ... | reverse complement strand
GGGCCAGGTGGGTGGCCAGTCGCTTGGCGGGCGCCGGGTCGATCAGTCGTCCGTTCCGGTTCTCCGTGATGAGCTCGGCCACGCACGGCACGGCGGTGCCGATGACGGGAACCCCGGCCGCCATGGCCCATGCGATGGTGCCCGTGGAGACGTTGGCGGCCGGTGCGACGACGGCCAGATCCGCGACGGCCACCAGGTCCGGGTGAGGCACGGACTCGTCGGTGTCCAGCAGGATTCGGGTCATGTCCAGTTGTCGGATCAGCCTCCGCAGCCGGTCTTTCTCGCGTGAGACCCCCGGCAGGGCCACGCGGATTCCGGGGTCCAGGAAGGATCGGATGGCCGTCGTCCACAGCGCCGCGAAGTGGCCGGCGCCTCGGGCGACGGGCTCCGGGGTGACCACAAGCGTGTTTTCCGGCGTCAGTCCGAGTCGGGCGCGCAGGTCCGACGCGCGGGCACGGTGTATGCGGTCACCGTCCACACCCGGCCGGATGACGAGGCAGCGATCCGGCGGCAGTCCGGTTTCGAGCAGTTGTTGGCGCAGGGTCCGCGACGAGCAGAGCACGGGGCGTCGGTCCGTCGGCGGCAGGCCTCGAAGGAAGGCCGCCTCACGTCGGGTCAGCGTCGGGACAAAGAGAGTCAAGAGCACGGGCCGTGCGCTGGCCGACGCGGCGGCTTCCGCGACCTTCGCGGCGGACAGACCCCAGGCGTGAACCATGTCGATGCCGTGAGCATCCAGGTATCGACGCAGCCGCGGGGCGGCGTAGAGGGAATCCGGCCGGAATCGGCGTGCAAACAGGACCACGCGCTGGCCCGGGCGGGCCACCCGGACGCGGGCGAGAGGGTCGATCGCCGCGAGTTGCGATTCGACGCGGTCGGAGGGCAGGCGATCCAGGAGCCACTGGAGGGCCAGGCGGTGTTCCCATCCGGCGGAGGCGTCGAACAGGTGCAGCACGCGGATCATGGTTTCATCATGTCGTCCAGAGCGTGTTCGTAGAAAAGGCGTGCGACCTCGTTGCCCAGCTTGGCGGCGAGGGCCTGGGTGATCTCGCGCCGGCCCTTGACCCGGCTCATTTCGTTCGAAGAAAGCTCCGCCTTGACGGGTCGGCCCTCCATCTCTTCCGGCCAGAGGCGGACTTCGTCGCGCGTCCGGGCTTTGGCGTTGATGACGCGCACGGAAACGGCGAAGCGTGCGGCGGCGGTCAGGTCCTGCGCCTCCTCGGATGCGAAGAAATCCGCCACTTGCAGCCAGAGCACGCGCTCCGCCTTGACCATCTCGCCGATCTCGCGGCAGCCGCGGTCCTCGAAGTCCGATCGCGACCGGCGCAGCCGCTGCACGGCCTGGCTGGCGACCACCTTCTCCGTCGCTTTGCTGGCCAGCAGGGCGTTGGCCGTCTCTTCCGCCAGCAGGTCGCGGGCTTCCGCCCAGCTCAAACGCTCCTCCGGATCGTCCACCAGCACGAGGATCGGGCCGGGCCCCAGAACGAACTCCGCGCTGACCTTCTCGGTCTGTCCGGCGCCCAGCCAGTACAGCAACGCGCCGCCTTCGGGGCCGCAGCCCGAACCGGCCAGAAGAACCCCGAGGACGCACGACAGAAAAACGCCGGGAACCAGTCGCTGTGTGACCATGGCTATTCGATGATCTCTTCCCAGACGTAGAACTTCCGGGCGACGGCTTCGGCGAACTTCGCGTAGGCCGCCCGGCGGATCTGGACGACATTTGCCTGTGTCATGAGCTGAGGGCCGTTTTCCGGCTCGACGATGCTCGCCGGAGTCAATTCGTAGAACTGCGGCTCATCCGGGTCGGCTGTCAGATCGCGGACCTGCACCGACGCGCGGATGCGGGCTTGCACCAGGTCAGGGACATGCGGATCGCGAATCTGGAATTCGAGCAACTCCAGGTACACCACCATGTCCGCCTCGAACTGCCGTCCCAGCCGCGCCGGATCGGTGTCCGCGTGAAGTGACCTCTGGATGTGGTCCTCCACCTTCATGGGCTCCACCATGCGGATGTCCTTCACCTGGGCTTTCAGCTTGTCGGCGATGAAGCTGGTCAGCTCCAGGCGAACGCGGGGGTAATCGAACAGGGTTTCAGGCGGGGCCCAGATCGTGACCAGGGTCTTCTTGCCTTCAAGTCGGGAAAACTCGGCGGGAACCTTCCGCTTGTGCTCCTGCATCAACACGACGGGGATGAGCAGGTTGCAGCCGACCAGCGAGGTCAGCAGCAGCAATCCAATCGCGGTCCGGGTTCTGTTTCGCATGGAGGACACTCCAAGGGAGTCCGGCGTGGGTTTCGGGCTCGGTCATGCGCGACCGCCGGCCAGTGTCACGCAGATCTTATACACCCAAGCCAGCCCCAGGAACAGCAGCACGCCAAAGACCGTCCAGCCGGGCCGAATGCGATACCAGTTCACGCGACGGGCCCGCCCGGTCCACACGGCCGCGGCGGCCAGTACGGCGCCGACCATTGTGGCCAGTGCAAGCATGGCCCCGAACGGCTGGGCGTTCAGGGCGGCCAGCAGGCGCCCACGCACGACCAGAGCGAAAGCGGTGGTCATGCCACAGGTCGGGCAGGGCAGACCCGTGGTCAGTAGGAGGCCGCACGTCGGAAACCCGAGCTGCCGGTGCGTGCCCACGCCGCTGGGGTCCGGCGTCAGCCAGACCGCCAGCCCCAGAATCGCCAGGCAGCCCGCCAGAACGATCGCGGCTCGAACGCGCACCTGCTGTGCGGTCAGGTCGCGCACCGGAACCAACAAGGGGCCCAGGGGATGGCCGGTCACGCATCGCGCCGTGGGTAGACACTGCGATACGGCGCCACCGGATTCCGCCAGGCTGTTCATCCGGGTTGCGGTCACACGGCCAGCGTAGGCGGTGACGCGAACCGGGTCAAGCGGCGCCGCCGGGCCGAGCCTTGGAGACGCTTGACGCGCTTTGCGGGTAACCTATACTCTCGCGATCCGCCCGATGGCGGGTTCTTCTCTTCTCCGAACTCACGCCGGCAATCACCTTCTGATTGGTCCGGCAGAAAGGAGTCGGTACGGCGGTGGCGGAGACGGCGTCTGAGCGGCGCGCAACAGGCGGATCCAGTCACTTCTGGATCCGGCGGCTGCACTCGTTGAGCGGCATCATTCCGATCGGTGTGTTCCTGGCCTTTCATCTGTCCATAAACGCGACGATGGCCCTGGCCCGCAACGGCGCGGCCTTTCAATTCGCGGTCGACGGGATCCACCTGATGGACAGGCTGGGCATCCTCAAGCTCGTGGAGATCGTGGGCATCTTCATTCCGCTGGCGTTCCACGCCGTTGTGGGCGTGCTGATCTGGCTGAGCGGGCGGCAGAACGTGCTGGCCTACCGATACTGGGCCAACTTCCGTTACACGCTGCAGCGCTGGACGGGCCTGATCACGCTGGCCTTCATCCTCTTCCACCTCTGGCACATGCACTGGCTGGGCGCGTGGTGGCCGCCCGGCGGGCAGAACTTCGACGCGGATTTCGCTCCGTACACGGCGGCCCGGGCCATCCAGGCCAACGCCTGGCTGGTGCCGATCTACGCGGTCGGTGTGCTGGCGGCCGTCTTCCATTTCTGCAACGGCATCTGGGCGTTCCTGATCGTCTGGGGCATCGCCATTACCCGACCGGCTCAGGCGCGGGTCGGATATGTCTGCACCGCGATCGGACTGGGTCTGGCCACACTGGGCATGGCATCGCTTCTTCGTCTGGCCCGGGCCGATCTGGCGGACTTTCCGGTTCCGCCGGACAAGAGCATCTCGGAGGCCCTGGTCCTGGCGGGCGACGGGTCCTAGCCTCGCAACGATCCGGTGAGTCGGTGTTTCGGGACCAGCAGTGAGACGCCGTGGAAGGAATCTCTTTACTATGGCAAGCAAACCGAGAGTGATAGTGGTGGGCGGCGGCCTGGCCGGTCTCTGGGCCGCCGTGCGGGCGGCGGAGCGGGGCTATCCGGTGGATCTGTTCTCGCTTTTTCCGGTCAAGCGTTCGCACTCGTGTTGCGCGCAGGGCGGGATCAACGCCGTGCTGGACATCAAGGGCGAGCACGATTCCGTCTGGCAGCACATCGTCGACACCATCAAGGGCGGGGATTATCTGGCGGATCAACCGCCGATCCGCAGCCTGTGCGAAGCGGCGCCCGGTCTGATCCGGTCGTTCGACCGTATGGGCGTCACCTTCAGCCGCACGCCCGAGGGCATCCTGGACCAGCGCCTTTTCGGCGGCGTGAAGAACCGCCGGACCTGCTTCGCCGGGGCGACCACCGGCCAGCAACTGCTTTACGCGGTGGACGAGCAGGTCCGGGCCCACGAGGCCCACGGACGCGTTACCAAGTACGAAGGCTGGGATTTCCTCTCGGTCGTGCTGGATGACGAAGGCGTCTGCCGGGGCGCGACCGCCATGGAGCTGCGCACCTCGAAAGTGCGGGCCTTCCCGGCCGAGGCGGTCATTCTGGCCACGGGCGGACTGGCCCTGATCTATGGTCGGTCCACGATGTCCACCAACTCGACGGGCGCGCCGGCCTCCCGGGTTTATCAGCAGGGAGCCCGGTTCGCGAATCCGGAGTTCATCCAGTTTCATCCCACGGGCATTCCCGGCCACGACAAGAACCGGCTGATGTCGGAAGCCTGTCGGGGAGAAGGCGCGCGGGTCTGGGTGCCGCGCAACGCGGGCGACACCCGTGATCCGCTGCGGATTCCGGAATCCGAACGATTCTACTTCCTCGAGGAGTGGTATCCCGCCTATGGCAACACGGTTCCGCGGGACGTCGGCTCGCGGGCGATCTTCCGCGTGGTGCGCCACCTGGGCCTGGGGATCGGCGGACAGGACATGGTGTATCTGGACCTGACGCACCAGCCCCGTGAGTTCCTCGAGAAGCGGCTGGGCGGCATCCTGGAAATGTACGAGACCTTCACCGGCGAAGACCCCTACACACGCCCGATGAAGATCTTTCCGGCCACGCACTATTCCATGGGCGGGTTATGGGTCGACTACGCCAAGGACGAGAAGAACGAGTGCATGGTCAACGTCCACCCGCGCAACCACGTGACCAGCATTCCGGGCCTGTACGCGGCGGGCGAATGCGACTACGCCTATCACGGAGCGAACCGGCTGGGCGCCAATTCGCTGCTCAGTGCGTCGTTCAGCGGCAGCGTCGCGGGCGAATCGGTCGGCGCGTACATCAAAAGCCTGGGACCGTCGCGCAAGCCTCTGCCCGGGTCGGCCTATGAGGCCGAGCGGGCACGGCAGGAGGAGATCAACCGGGGCATCGTGAACAACGACGGCGGCGAGAACGCCTTCACGCTGCACCGGGAGCTGGGAGACCTGATGCGATCCAAGGTCTTCGTGGAACGAGACAACAAGGGCCTGGACGAGGCCCTCAACGAGATCGGCAAACTGAAAGACCGCGTACGCCGCATTTCCCTGGACGATCGCAGCACCAACATGAACCAGTCGCTGCCCTGGGCCCGCCAGGTGCAGGACATGATCGTCCTGGCGGAAGCGATTGCCAAAGGGGCCAGGCTGCGTGACGAGTGCCGCGGCTCGCACTACAAGGAGGAGTTCGAGCTCAAGGTCCCCGCGGGCAAGTTCCCGGGCGATCCGGAATACGACGCGTACGTGCGGCGCTGGAAGGCCAACAACGAGAAATGGCTCCGGCACACGATGGTCACCCACACGCCGGACGGCCCGAAGATCGACTACAAACCGGTGGAAACGACTGTGCTCCCACCGGAAACGCCCCGGGACTACCGGTAGGCGAGGAGAGGTTACTCATGGCGGAACGGACGATTCACTTCAAGATCCGGCGGCAGGACGGCCCGGCGGCCAAGCCCTACTGGGAAGAGTTTATCATGCCCTGGCAGCCGGCACACAACGTGGTTTCGTGCCTGATGTACCTGCGCGAGCACCCGGTCAACGCCGCCGGCCAGAAGGTCCAGCCGGTAGTCTGGGACAGCAACTGCATGGAGGAAGTCTGCGGAGCCTGCACCATGCTGGTCAACGGAGTGCCGCGCCAGGCGTGCGCCGCCCTGGTCGACCAGCTCGAGCAACCGATCGTTCTGGAGCCGCTGACCAAGTTCCCCCTCATCCGCGACCTGATGGTGGACCGGTCGCGAATGTTTGACACCCTGCTGAAGGTCAAGGCGTGGGTGGAGCTGGACGGCTCGTGGGACATTCACCGCCACGCTCCGCTCATTCCGGCCGAGAAGCAGGACATTCGATACGTGTTCAGCCGCTGCATGACCTGCGGCTGCTGCATGGAAGCCTGCCCCCAGTTCCAGCTCGATACACCCTTCGTCGGTCCGGCCATCTTCGGGCAGGTGGACATGCAGAACGCGCATCCCACCGGAGAGTTTCAGGCGGCGGACCGGTTGCACGCCCTCATGGGCCCCGGTGGCATCACGGATTGCGGCAACGCGCAGAACTGCGTGGAGGTCTGCCCGAAAGACATCCCGCTGACCGACGCCATCGCCCGCCTGGGCCGGCAGACGACCATGCAGTGGATTCGTGATCTGCTGGGAACGTAAGCGTCGTACAAGGAGAGCGCACGGGGAGGAGCCCGGGGATCGCGCCGGGCGACGCTCCGTCAGGGGTTTCTCGTGACGTTTACCGGCCGGTTCTCACACGCGGTTACGGTCCCGCCTCAGAGGTCGGCCAGCCGCGCATAATCGTATTCGAAGACGGCGACCATCCGGCTGCCCAGGGTCGTAATGGCCGTCCAGGCGGCCAACACAATCAGCGCCAGCATCACCCCGTATTCCACCGCGGTAGGTCCATCGTCGGACCGCAGGAAGGCTCCAGCGAGTTCTCGTAGGCGGCGCATGGTTCTGCTCCCTTCCGTGTGCCGGCTCCCTTTCGAACCGCGTCCCTGCGGCGGCCAATCCATGGTCCACGCCGTCCGCCCTCCCGGGGCGGATGGGCTTTCACGCCACACGGGCGGCTGACTTGAACGTAAGAAACAAAGCACACGGGGGCAAATCGAAAATAACGCTTCGTCCGGGAATATGGACCGACCGCAAGGTTCCCGGACGATGACGAACGTCCGCGCGGTTCGACAGGCGGCAAGCGGCGTCTTATCCGTTGGTGCTTATCGGAGCGGCGGGCGCCGGGATGGGCCCGGCGTCCGTCTGCACATCCACGACCTCGATCCGGATCTGCCCGATCACGCGGAGCAGCGGGAAGGCCAGGTCGGCCATCGAGCCATCCTGCATGGAACTGACGGCGATCGCGATGTGTGTGGGGTTGCAGTCGCTTTCGTCCTGCGCCGCATCGAAATCCACCCAGGTGTCGCCGATCAGAAACTGCGTCCACATATGAAAACCGAACACGTCCTTCTGTCCCTCGAACCGGGGCACGTAGACGATGCCACACACCACGCGGGATGGAATGCCCAGCGCCCGGCCCAGCGCGGCCAGCAGGACCCCGTGCTCGCTGCAATCACCCTGACGATTGCGGGCGACCTCGCTGGCCGTCGCAAACCCGACGGACAGGTCTTTCTCCTCGATAACGTCCGTCACGTAACGACGCAGGCGGTCGCAGACGGCGTAGCGGCCCCTGGCGTCGCCGGCGGCTTCCTTCGCCATTTTCCGGACCTCCGGGTCTTCATGATTCATCCAGAGGTTCGCGGTGAGATACGGTGTGATGTCTTCCGTGCTCGTGTGGCCCTCGACGCCGGCCAGTCGCCTGGCATCCACCCGGGCGACGCGAAGCTCCATGACGCGGTCCTTCCAGGGGCCGGGGGTCTGCAGGCCGGTCTTCGGCAGCTCTGGCGGCCGGTCGCCGGCCGGCCCCGTGAAGGTCAGTCGATACAGGATCGCGCGCGCGGCCTGGCGGTCGATCGGGCGGGACGCCGGAATGAGCGTGGACATGAAGAGCTCCGCCCCCGTTTCACTTTGCATGGCCCGCTCCCGGCTCGTGCGGATCATCTCCAGGGTGCCGATGCCGGGCATAGGCATCTCGGATCGCAGCGACCGATAGTCCTCGTCCAGCCAGCTCACGGTCTCCATTCGTCCCATCGGCATGCCGGCAGGCAGCTCCAGCACGCTCGTCACGCGGATGGCGTTCGTCTTGCGGCCGTCCGGCAACTCGATCGGCTCCTGGTCGCCGACCTGCACAGATGTCATCAATGCGTCATTCACCACGAGCGACGGTTCATAGCACCGCATGCTGTAGCGAGTTCCCGGCTTGAGACCCTGGCGATACTGCTCGATCCGCATGCCCCAGCTCATTTTCGCTCCGGCGGGATACTCATGAGCCTGTTCGTAGGTCTGGCCCAGTTGGGAACTGGTGATATGCACCTTGCCGGCCTCCACGCGCCCGGTCAGGCGGGTCTCCATGGCCGCAAGCTTCGTGATCGTTTTAAAGCTCAGCAGATCGCCGGCCAGCGTCTCGGTGGCGGCCTGCGTCACGTCCATTTCGATGGTCTGGCCCGCCCGCTTGATGGCCACATGCGTGACCGTCTGCGAGACGATACGGTCCTCCTGCCTTGTGCAGGTCTCGTGAGCCCATCCCGCGTCTTCTTCGCCGAATCGCAGGAGAAACCAGTTGTCGATGAAGGTGCCGGCTGGCGGGTTCTTGGGATCAAAGGGTTGGCCTGCCGCGGGGCCGAACAAGCCGACCAGCAACCACACCAGGCTCAGATGCACGCACTTGCGATTCACGATGTCCTCCTGCCCCGGGGGCCGCGTCATTCGCGGGTCGGCGGCGCCTCTATCGCCCGCGCGGTTGTCGGACCGCCCGGACAACCGGAACCGCGACTTGCCGTCTGCCGCGGTGCCTGGCGTCTGTCCGCCAAACCGCCGGAAGACCCTCTTTTACGCCGTCCGGCGTGTTTCCGCAAACGGCCTCTGCCACAGTCGGCCGCGCGCCCTCTGGACCAGGCGTGTTCAAGCAGTGGAAATAGGGTGCGCGCGGGTCGGAGCGGCGCGATTCTTTGGATCCATGACGAAGCCGATGCCGGTTTTTCGGATCAGTTGTGCGAGAAACACGCCTCCCGAACCGGCAGGGGTCGAATCGGTTGCTGGGGAAGGTAGGCGTTCTCACCGGCGCACGTGGCCAACAAGTCCTGGAGCTTCTCGCAGGCGTCGTGGATGAGTTCCCCCTCGACCTGCAGAGACAGTCGCACGAGAAACCCGCCGTGGAAGAAGGCGGTGACCTGGCCCAGGTGTACCTTCAGGCAAGGCACCGGCAGGCCGGCCTCGGAATGATACAGACATGGATAATGACGGACACGAGCCCATTCCACGATGCGCGCATCGCCTTGTGAGACCAGCATGGCAGGACTCCTCCCCACAATCGATCCGGCTACACATCTCCACGGCAACCAGATCCCCGCCATGCACCGGCTGATGCGATCGAGAGGTTTCACGAACGCGGCGGAAGGACGCGGGTGGCGTGGCCGGGGGTCTCACGATCGCGAGGCCCGCACCGGCTTGCGGCCGCTGCGTCGTTCACCGGGCCGTATGGTCTCTCGATCCGCTCGACCGCCAGGCAAACGCCGCAGGCGTTCACAGGGGGCATCGGTGAAGCTTCCATTCTTCACCGATGCGGCTCATGTTGGACGGGCGGCGGCGACACCGCCACCGGATTCCCGTCGCGTGACAGAGCCAAGGCGCGGTTCTAGCGAGGACCGCCGATATCAATGTCGACGGCGGGCTTCTATGGGCCACGTCGCGACGCAGGACACCCGTTCGGATTTCGAACGGGTTGGCGCGCCTGCCGCGCGACGGTTGACTTTCAAGGCACGACGGGCGGGCGTTCTGCGCGGCCCCCGGACACGCCCGACGTGCAGTTCCGAGCCACCGTTACTCCTTGTTTCTGCTAGCGGACCAGCCATGTTTCCTTCCCGCCCGGCCCGCGGGAGCGTGGTCTGCAAGAACTCAGGCCGGGCGATCCTCTGGGTCAAACAGTCGTGTCCGCCGCCTTCTCTGTTAGGGTAAAGATACTACGGAGTCCGGTAAATTGGAATACACCAAATACCCCATAGTGCCAAAACGATGGCATTCTTGTGAAGTTATGCAGGCCACCTTCGACGAAATGCCACATTATGTTGAGTGAACTGCAGATCAGAACACAACCTTTGGTGTATGCCTCACTGAACCTGGATTTCCAAAAAAACTTCGGTTATGCAGAGTTTTTTACGGGGGAATCTTGAAAACGGGCGGTTTCGGGAGAGATTGCCCATTGCCAGATGGCGTTCAAGCGTGGATGGAAACCCCTGGCGTCAAAATCCCCGGCGCGGCGACGTGCGGCGGAACCAATAGATCGGCGCAGGGCCGCGTTCTGGAGAAGTTGGGACAGCGCGTTCGCCAGGGCCGACGAATCACCAACCCCAACCACAAGAGCATCGCTGTCGGCAGTGACGACCTCCGTTACCGCACCCACGTCCGTCACCACGCACGGCAGTCCGGCGGCCATGGCTTCCAGCAGGCTCAACGGCATTCCTTCTCCGTGGCTGGGCAGAACGAACACGTCCGCTTGCGCGTATTCTTGGATCAGGCGATCGTGCGGCAGCGGACCGAGCCACTCCACGGATTCCAGAATCCCCAGCTCGCGGGCGAAAGCCTGCAAACGGGTTCGGCGATCCTGCGGGTCATCTCCCGCCACGCGCAGGCGAACGGACGTTCGCAGGTTTTGCGGAAGGCAGGCCCAGGCGCGCAGGAGATCGTCGATCCCCTTGGACTGAGACAGTTCGCCCACGAACAGCACGCGATTGCCGCCGCGCGGACCGTTTGCGGCGTATCGTCGCGTGTCCACAGCGTTGGGAAGCACCGCCGTGGCCAGGCCCGGAATGCGCTGCAGAAGGCGATGGCGCCAACGGTCACTCAGCATGATGACGCATCGGCACAGACGCAGGTGAAAAGCGGCCCACCCGCGACTCCACGGAGCCAATTCGTCCAGAAACCGGTCAAAAAACCCCCCATGCACGTGCAGCACCACGGCGGAATCGAACAACCGTGAAACCACGATGTCCAGCGTGGTCCGCCAGAACGTCCAGCGGCTGCACGTGTGCAGGTGGACGATCTGAGGGCGAAACGACCGTATCGTCCCACACAGGGTGAATATCTGCCTTGTGTGCGCCACGATGGCGCGGCCCCGAGTCCGTGGACCCGGCGGGCGAGTCGTATCCAAGATGCACAGAGCACAGTCGGGTAGAAACGCCGCTTCCGTCGTCTGTCGAGCAACGGCAGCCAGCCCACCCCGCCCCGTCATGGGACCGAGCACGAGCACGCGGACCGGAGAGTCCGGAACGCCTCCTGGCATGGATCGCTCTCTCCACGAATGACCGTGCAACCGACGCGCCGGGAACCCACCCGTTCGTCCATCGGGTTATCGGCCGTCGGTGGAAAAGGCTTTCGTTCCGCGTGCCGCAGAGAATGCGGCGGGATACAGTAAATCGGCCCACCGGGCCGGACGGGACGAGCCGTTTCGCCTCTGTCCCAGCCATCGAACACGTTCAACATCTCGTCCCGGCTGATAGCCCGCGTTTCGCGAATCACCGCTGACTACCGTGAAAACCGAACTATTCACGTCCCGATTTGTCTTGAATTGTGTGGTTTTGTGTGATTGGCGAGCCTTGCAGCGCTGTCCAGACGTTTCGCACGCGGGTACACGCTTGTTCCCAACCGTATTCTTGTGATACAACAGACTCTGGGGAAATGGGGGGTGTAACGGGGTTTGGTGACGGGGTGGATCGCCGGGTGAGTGCCCGGGCGCTGAGGGTCCGAAGCCGCGCGCCTGGCCGTTTCGACCGGGGTGCGGCACCTCGTTCCGGCGGCGAAGCAATGCGCACGATAAACACACAGTTTCCCGATCGGATGGTCGAGAGACGCGATATTTCCTGTGCGCGCGTGCGGTGGCGTCGGCCGAAAGGTTGTCGGCGGAGCCCATGCGGCTGGTGCGTGATCTCCGCGCTGATCGGAATTGTTCTGGCGACCAGCCAGACGGCGTCGGCAGACTCGAACTGCGGATGTATGGATCTGGCGTTCGTGGTGGATACGACGGCCAGCATGGACAGCGCATTGTGTGCCCTGGCGAGCACCAACGGGTTGCGGCTGGTCATAGACGCCGCCTTGGACGCCTCCGGCGGCGACCTGCGCTTGGGGTTGATCGTCTTTGACGGCGCCTCTGGAGGCGGGGCGGATTACGTTCGTGTACTGTCGTCATTCACTCCGGACATCGAGTCTGTCCGGGCGCGCCTGGCCAATCTGCGGAACGAAATCGACAACGGTGGCGGATGGGCGGAGGCCTCAGACGAGGCTTTGCGAGAGATGCTGCGCCCGACGACATGGTCCGGAGGCGGAAGCGACTGCGTTTGGTCGCCGGAGCGTTTCGATGTTCCCTGGCGTACTCACTGCATCAAGCGTGCCATTCTCCTGACGGACAACCTTCCGGGCGGCTGCAACGACCACTATCAGTGCGAGGTGGATGAGGTCAACGCGCTGGCGCGGGCGCGGCAGGCGGCGGCGGCCGGAATCTCGATCTCCAGTGTTTACATCGGCGGATCGCCGTATCCTTTCGAACCGCTGCAACGAATCATGCGGCGATACGCGGTCCTGACCGGCGGCACATACATCCCGACTCCCGGAAACGGTGCCGGAATGATGGAGGCGCTGCGGACGGCGATCGGCGCCTGTCCGGACTGCAACGGAAACGGCGTCAATGACCTGCTGGATCTGGCGGAGGGCACGAGCCTCGATTGCGACGGCAACGGAGTCCCCGACGAATGCCAGTTGGACTGCAACCACAACGGGATTCCGGACGCCTGTGAGATTCTGGCGAATCCGGCTCTGGACGCCAACGGCGATGCGTACCTCGATGAGTGCGAGACGGACTGCAACGGGGACGGGCTGCCGGATGCGTGCGCTCCCGACTGCAATGGCGACGGAATTCCAGATGTGTGCGAATTGCCGCCGCTGGGATCGAGTCCGGACTGCAACTTCAACGGCATTCCGGACGAGTGCGAGCCGGACTGCGACGGCGACGGCATCCCGGACGAGTGCGCGTTGCCGCCGTTTGGAAACAGCCTCGATTGCAACTTCAACGGGATACCGGATGAGTGCGAGGAAGACTGTAACGGCAATGGAATACCGGACGACTGCGACCTGCGTGACTGTGTCGGAGACCCTCCTCCGTTGTGGTGCGCCGATTGCAACAGCAACGGCATACCCGACATCTGTGACCTTGAAGTCGAGGGCGCGGATCGTAACGGGAACGGCATTCTCGACGTCTGTGAGGACTGCAACACCAACGGGATTCCGGACCCGTGCGACCTGGATTGTGAGGATCCGGCGTGCGCGGGAATCGTCGGTTGCGTAGGGTCGTGGGACCTGAATCAGAACGGCATTCCGGACGAATGTGAGCCCGACTGCAATCGGAACAGCGTACCCGACGAGATGGACGTGCGCTTGGGCTACTCCTATGACTGCAACCAGAACGGACGGCCCGACGAATGCGATTTGAGCCTGGGGTTCAGTCGAGACTGCAACGGCAATCACCGGCCGGACGAGTGTGATATTGCCCTGGGGACCAGTGCCGACTGCAACCGCAACGGTATCCCGGATGAGTGTGAGATCGCCAACTGCGCGCCTTGGGATCTGTCCTGCCGGGACTGCAATGGCAATGGGATCCTGGACATGTGCGAACTGGCCGCGGGCACGGCGACAGATTGCAACATGAACCTGATACCAGACGAATGCGACATCGCGTCGGGATTCAGCACGGATTGCCAGCCGGACGGCGTGCCCGACGAATGCCAGATAGACTTTCGGCATTCCTACGGCGGTAAGGCGTTTTACTGCTGGCCGTGTTCCATGACCTGTTCAGACGACGTGAACTACGACGGCGTGCCGGACGAGTGTCAGGATTGCAACGCGAACTCAATCCTGGATCCGTGCGAGTTCAAATGCGGGATCGGGTGTGACCCTTATAACTGCGGTTTTGCCACGGAACTGGACTGCAGCAGCAACGGCATTCCCGACGAGTGCGAGCCGGATTGCAACGGAAACGGGATACCCGACGTGTGCGAGTATTTCCCGGCCGACTACGATCGGGACGGAGACCACGACCTGGCGGATTTCGCCGCCTTTCAGGCGTGCCTGGGAGTCGGCGCCGTTCCAAGAAGCCCACATTGCGAAGGCACGTTTCGCCTGGTGCGCTCGAATGACGGTTCGGGGGGGGAGAACGAGGAATTCAGCGCGGCCGACTATCAGGCTTTCGAGGCTTATCTGACCGGCCCGATGGGCGGTCCGCACGAGCCATGTTGGGGCGACAATCCGTACTGGAGCGAGTCTCCGCTTCCACCCTGACGCCCCGCGTTGTTGCGCGGGGGCGGACGAACCCCTGTTGTCCCTCCCGCCTGCGTCATCCCGTCAGCCGCTCCACGGCCAGCCGATATCGGGCAGCGGTGTTGTTTACGATGTCCTCCGGAAGCTCGGGCCCGGGCGGCGTCTTGTTCCATTGGCCCTGGTCGCACAGGCCGGCCAGGTAGTTGCGAAGGTACTGCTTGTCGAAGCTGTCCTGGTCGCGCCCCGGTTCATAGCGATCGGCGGGCCAGAACCGCGACGAATCGGGCGTAAGCGCTTCGTCAATCAGAATGTATTCCTCTCCCAGCCGTCCCCACTCGAATTTCGTATCGGCGATGATGATGCCGCGTTTGGCGGCGTGTTCGGCCGCCAACTCGTAGATCTGGATGCTGCGGTCGCGCAGCAGTGTCATGGTTTGCACCCCCGCGATTTCGCACGCCTGCTGGAACGTGATGTTCTCGTCGTGGCCGGCCTGGGCCTTCGTGGCGGGCGTGAAGATGGGCGTGGGGAGCCTGTCGCACTCCCGCAGACCGGCGGGCAGAGCGACGCCGCACACGCTGCGATTTCGCTGGTATTCCTTCCAGCCGGACCCCGCGATATAGCCGCGAACCACGCACTCGATGGGCACCACCTGCGCCTTGCGGCAGCGCATGGTACGGCCACGAAGCACCTCCAGATGGGCCTCCAGGCCCTGCGGCGCTTCGTCCCGGACGACCTCGATGAGATGATGCGGCACACTCCCGGCGAGGCGGTCGAACCAGAACTCGGACATCCGTGTGAGCAGCTCCCCCTTGCCGGGGATGGGCGTCGGCATCACCACGTCGAAAGCGCTGATCCGGTCCGTGGCGACCAGAAGCAGCTCGCGTCCCAAATCATAGACATCTCGCACTTTGCCGCGGCGGACGGGCAGGTTCGGCAGATGGGTCTGGACAACGGGCGCGGAATGAATCGCGGACACAGTGCTCTCCTTGTCGGGCGGAACCCAAATCCTCGCCCGGCCGCATAACCCCGCAACAGAGCGGCGCCGGTGGGCGGCTTATACCGCATCACCGGACCGCCGACCAGTTGGCCAACAAGTCGAAAAACGGGCGCGGCACCGCCGACGGCGGACGTGAAGGCCGGCATGGCCCGAACCTGCGGCCGGATGTACACTGGGGTTGAGGCGGCATTGGGGTTTCGGACGGAGATGGGTTTCGTGAATGCGCTTTGCTGCAGTCGGTGGTATTCGACGGGCCTGGTCGCTCTGGTGCTGACGGCCGGCTGCGACACCGCCCCGCCGGTGAGCAGCGCCTATCTACCGGTGGCCATTGACACACAAGGCGGCAGAGGTGCCGACGGCGTGGTGGTGGCCGACGTGGACGGAGACGGCATTCTGGACGCGGTCAGTGCGTGGGAACAGAGCGGCCGGGTGCGGCTTCATTTGCAGCGGCCGGCCGGTCGCTGGAACAACCAGACCATTGCTGAGGGCCCGGATGTGCGCGGCGTAGAGGACGTGGCCGTGGGGGACCTGGATCGGGACGGACGGATGGACGTGGTGGCGGCCTGTGAGAGTGGTCGAATTACGTGGATTCGCCAGGGGGTCGTCTGGACCACGATGGTTCTCAATGCATCCGTCGGCACCGGATGCAGCAGTTGGATCGACGTGGAAATCGGAGACATCAATGGCGACGGGTTGCCGGACATCGTCGCCGCCTGCAAGGGTGGCGGCGCGGTGAGCATCTTCTATGCCCTGGACACGCCGACCAGCGGGAGCTCGTTCATACGGTTTGACGTGGATGCCGTGACGCGGCGGAAGGCCAGTTGCGTGCGCCTGGTCGATATGGACGGAGACGGCGACCTGGACATTGTTTCCGCGGCTAGAGAGGAGACCGTCGCCAGCATCGCCTGGTATGAGAACCCCGGCCCGTCCCGGGCGTTCACGTCTGCCTGGACCAAGCATCCCATCGGCCATTGGCCGGACGCCTTCTGGCTGGACGTCGGGGACATCGACGGTGACGGTTTGGTCGACGTGGCGGTGAGCTCCTGGCGAGATGCGAGCTTCGCCTGGTTTCGCCAGCCCAGCGACCCGCGTGGCTCCTGGCAGGGTTTCCCGGTGGGCAGGTTCACCGACACGCGAGGGGCCGGCATCACCATCACCGATCTGGATGGGGACGGGCGAACGGACCTGGTGGTGGGCACCTATCGCAACGGCCGACTGGCCGTGTTTCGGCCGGTGGGGTCCGTCACCGGCCCGTGGTGGGCCCAGACGCTGGCCACACCGGGCGGCCGACTCGACCTGGTGCCGGTGGTGGACATCGACGGCGACGGCCGGATGGACATCCTGACCACCGTGGACGCCGACAACGGGGGCGTGTTCTGGTACCGTCCCTGGCCATGACGGCCGCTTGGGAAGCCCCGATTCCATCGGGCGGGTTGCCGGCCGGACGGGTATCGGTGACCCGCATTGCTACTGCCTCCAGCTTCATGTCCATCTATGGCCAAGGCCCGGGCCGGGCTTGCCAGCCACCGTGGCCCGCAGGACCAGGTAGAGCACAACCCCTGCGGCGCTCGGCCAGCCGTCCCACGAATTGGTAATCGGCCGGTTGAACTCCATGCGCCCGGCCCAATTCCGGTCGACCGAGAAGCGGATTTCGCGCATGAGCCGGATCACGATCGGAAAATGTATGAGCGGCCGCGCTCCCGGGCAACGCAGCCGGCCGGCCCCGGCCGCTCGCCTCGCGCGCCGCC
>MTKY01051529.1_pt1 | contig 17035 bp, 15 predicted proteins | sample 1042731 | NCBI WGS metagenome assembly MTKY01 (sample SAMN06212206, study PRJNA360538) | anaerobic digester metagenome | biome: Wastewater treatment plant; material: sludge; isolation source: anaerobic digester fed with sludge from wastewater treatment plant | place: Denmark: WWTP Soeholt ... | reverse complement strand
TGAGTCAATAGATTTACATAATTTCAAGTGTCCTTCAATCTCCACACCGCTTTTGAACCTGAACATGATTCTTTTGTCAGCAAACACAATCACTTCTTCGTGAGACTAATTTCTTGATGGAAGATTCATTTACGCTTTTGTGGAATGAACCGAACGCGGCGAATCCGGATGGTGGCCGTTTTCAGCACCATGTAATCGAAAACAACAATTTATCTCGCACCATGGAAATCGCTAATTACGAACTGCCGGGAAAATCTCCCTCATCGCCCGCCCTGCATCAGCTTCCTGAGTATTTCCTCATCTGCCGGGCAGAAGTCGTACTGCGGGATCTCTTCGGGAGCAATCCATCGAATGTCGTTATGCTCCAGTGTCCGCGGCACGCCCTCGCTGATCTCGGCGTTGAATAAAGTGAGATGAACGGACAGATCGGGATATTCGTGAATGACATCCATGAAGATGTCGCCGACTGAAAGCGTCACGGAAAGCTCTTCCCGGCATTCCCTGATGAGAGCCTGTTCCTTAGTTTCGCCGTTCTCGACTTTCCCGCCGGCAAACTCCCACAGCAGCGCGCGCGCTTTCGACGCGGGGCGCTGACAGATCATAAAGCGATTATTTCTCCAGATGAGAGCGGCGACGACTTCGACCATATGATTCTACCAACTGTTTATCCTTTCCACGGACTTCGACAGAATCCGGAATTAACTCATCCGCACGGTGCCAGTGTCCGTACAACGGTCCATGGCGTCCGTTCCCATAAGCTCGGTGGATCAGCGCCTCTCCGCATGGTCACTTAAGCACAGCCGCAACTTCCGCATAACCGCCGCCCCCGTCATCTTTTTCACATTTTATCAAACAGCGCGCTTTCCGGTAACACGGCCGCGTCCTCATAGCGTAGAATAAAGAAGTCGTCACGCGGGCGGCGCTATGACCCGATCACCTTTTTTCGCCGCGTGTCGGGCAGAAATATTTTCGCGCAGGCGGCACTTTGCGTTTTTCGCAAACAGCCGGCGCGGCAGAGACAAGACGCGGATAGGAGACCTCTACATGAGCGAAAAGACTGTTTTTGAGCGAAGAGACAAGATCAATTACTATCTCGATCTGGCGGAAATCGTCAGCGAACGCGCGACGTGCATCCGCCGCCATTTCGGGGCGGTCATCGTGAAAGATGACGAGGTCATATCGACCGGCTATGTCGGCGCGCCGCGTGGGAGAGCGAACTGCAACGAACTCGGCTACTGCATGCGCGAGAAGCTGAAGGTACCCCGCGGTGAGCGCTACGAACTCTGCCGCAGCGTTCACGCGGAAGCGAACGCGATTATCAGCGCGTCGAGGAGCGAATTGCTCGGCAGCACGCTCTACCTCGTCGGCAAGGAGGCAAGGACAGGGACATACGTGGAGAAAGCGATGCCCTGCTCTATGTGTAAACGCCTGATCATCAACGCCGGTATCAAAGATGTCTATGTCCGGGACACAAAAGACGACTACCGCGTCATCGATGTGAACGAGTGGGTCGAGCAGGACGAATCGCTCGAAGGTGTTTTTGGCTATTGACGATCCGATGAGACGATTCCGCTCCGATCAGGGAGCAGCGCCGGGAATCCCCGCCGGCCGTGATGGACGGAGCGCCCCGCGGCGCGTTTCGTTCACAGCCGCAGGACGTCTCCGTCCCCTGCATCAATTCAGCTCGGGTAAGGAAGCGGACACCATGACAAAACGCGTCACGGGTACCCCGGGGTTCGATCAGTAATCGGCTCCGAGCTTATCCGCTGTCTCCTTTGACTGGAACGCGGGAATCACGGCGCCGCCGTATTTGTTCTCAATGAACGTTTTTACCTTCTCACTCTGGAGCGCCTTCAACAGTTTCTGAAGCGCTTCTTCCCCGGCGCGGCCCTCTTTTACCGCCACGATGTTGACATAGGGACTCGACGAGCCTTCGATCAGGATTGCGTCCTTGACGGGGTTCAGGCCGTGCTCGATCGCGTAGTTCCCGTTGATCACGGCTCCGTCCGCATCCTGATAGGCACGGGGAATCGCGGCCGCTTCGAGCTCGGTAAAGGTCAGATGTTTAGGATTGTCCGCGATATCCTGCGGCGTGGCGGTGATGGAAACGCCTTCATTCAGCCTGATTAACCCTGCTTCCTGAAGTAAAAGAAGTGCGCGCCCCTCATTGGTCGTATCGTTTGGGAGCATGATTTCCGCGCCGTCCGGCAGCGCTTCAAGCGTCGCGTGTTTCGTCGAATAGAGGGCCATCGGCTCCACGTGGACGCCGCCCAGAATTTCCAATCCGAACTTCCCTTCACGGTTCTCGGTGACAAAATAAGGAATATGCTGGAAATAATTGGCGTCAATGTCGCCGTCGGCGAGCGAGATATTGGGGGTTTTGTAGTCGCTGAATTCTCTGATCTCCAGCGTCACTCCTTCTTTTTTCAGATCGTCGACGATCTCGCTGAGAATTTCCGCGTGCGGCGAAGGACTCGCGCCGACCACTATTTTTGTCTCATCCTTCTTTTTTCCGCATCCCGCGGCGGCGAGCAGGACAATCGCTACGATCAGGACCAGGACGATCGCGCTCACTTTTTTCTTTTGATTGCATGGTGTCATTTTCTTGCCTCCATTTTCTTTTGTGCCCATCAGACGACGGCTGATTTCTTTATTGTTTTTTATATAAACGCTCTCTTTGAACCGAGCGCTGATACCACTGCCGTTCTTTTAACGCCGCTTCAAGCTTCCCCCGGCGATATCCTTTTTCTTATGTTCCGGGCGGATGAATGCTTCCCCCGGCAGGATTCCTCACAGGACGGCCGCCGTCATATCGCGGCGCAGGCGGTTCTCAATCAACCTTCCGAAGAACTGAACGCTCTGAACGAATGCGATAATCAACACCACGGAGACCCATAATTTGATCGGGTCTCTTCGGTACAGACCGTACCGGATGGCGAGATCCCCGAGTCCTCCGCCGCCGATCGCCCCTGCCATCGCCGAGTTCCCAATGATGTTGATGACGGTGATGGTGACCCCGTTCACAAGGGCCGGCAGCGCTTCCGGAATGAGCACCGTCCATACGAGCTGGCTGATTTTCGCACCGCACGCGAGCCCCGCCTCCAGGACGCCGCCGTCCACCTCCAGCAACCCCTGCTCCATAATACGGGCGACAAAAGGAATCGCGACAATCGCGAGCGGGACGATCGTCGCTGTTGTACCCGTCGCCCGCCCGACGAGGACGCGGGAGAGGGGAAAAACGACAATCATGAGAATCAGAAACGGAACGGAACGCAGAACATTGATTACTATGTCGAGAACGCGGTAAAGTCCCGGTTTCGGGAGCAGTCCTTCCGGTCTCGTCAGAATCAGAACAACGCCGAGAGGCAGACCGAAAACGACGGAAAAGAAACTGCTCGTGAGCACCATGTAGACGGTTTCCCAGCCGGATTGAATAAATTCATTCATTGCTAACTCTCTTTCACTCTCCGGCAGATGCCGGAACGGCCTGCGGCAGCGCCGTGTTGGCGGCCCTTTCAGTGCAGGCAGGCGACGAATCGGCGGTACCGGTGGAAGTTCTGCCATTCAGCCCGTTCGTCTGGTTCAGCCTGAAGACTTCCACCCCTTCGCCGCGAAGGGCGTCGATCGCGCCCTGAACGGTTTGGGCGCTGCCCTCAAAAGAAACAATCAGGTAGCCGACATCGCCCCCGACGAGCGCGTTGATATTGCCGGCCAGTATGTTGACATCGATATCAAACCGCCTGGATATATCCGAGATAAGCGGCCGTTTCACAGACTGTGGCCGGAACCCGAGCCGGTACACGGGCGCCGAGGCGATATCGGTCAGCCTTTCGAGCGGAATATCCTCATCAAACCCGCGGACCATATGGCGCGTCATCGGCTTCTGCGGGCGGAGGAAGAGTTCTTCGACTGTATTTTCCTCAATGATCCGCCCGTTTTCCATCACAGCGATTCTGTCGCAAAGCGCCTTCGCCACTTCCATCTGATGGGTGATGAGAACAATTGAGATACCCAGATCGTCGACGACCTGTCGGAGTAATGACAGAACGAGCTCTGTGTTGACGGGGTCGAGGGCTGATGTCGATTCATCCGACAGCAGAAGCCGTGGATTCAGTGCCAGCGCGCGGGCGATCGCGACGCGCTGCTTCTGGCCGCCGGACAGTTCGGCCGGATAAGAGCGCGCATGCGAGGATAGCCCGATATAATCGAGGAGTTCATCGACGCGGGCAGAAAATTCTTTCTTCTGCTTACCGGCGATGCGAAGCGGATACGCCACATTTTCCCAGACCGTTTTTCTCATGAAAAGATTGAAATGCTGGAAAATGAGGCCGATCTGACGCCTCTTTTCACGGAGGACACACTCTTCCTGTTCGACCAGATTGAGCCCGTCGAACCAGACCTCGCCCGAATCAGGCCTCTCCAGTAAATTGAGACAGCGGACAAGCGTCGATTTCCCCGCGCCCGATAAACCAATCAGGCCGAACACTTCTCCTGTCCCGACAGAAAAAGATACGCCGTCGACGGCATGAACCACCGTCTTGTCGAGCACAAACGATTTTTTAAGCTGCTCAACCCTTAAGATACACACGTCTTTCCCTCCACTGTCGACTGAACCTCTCTGATTGCCGTCACACTACCGCTTTCCGCACGTGTCCGCTTCCCGGGCAGCTTTTCTCAATGAAACAAAAAACGCCCGCCCCGGAACCACACACGGTTCCGGGACGAGCGATAAATGCCGTGATACCACCCGGATTCGCCTGCCCCTCGCGAGACAAGCCTCATAGAGTACCATCATACTCCGGCGCTGTTACGGGCGCACCCGTCAAAACCTTACTTCTCCCGACTCAGACCTGAATCGGATTCCGCTCAGTCCCGCGGCTCAGGGGCCATGTTCGGCTCTCGGCTCCGCCCCGCTTCCACCTTACCGGGTTCTCTGTTCGTCGCCAGCCAGCTTACTCTTCCCATCACTGCCTTTAATTATTCAATTAGTTGCAAGTTTCCCACACTTTTCCCTGCGTGTCAACTCTTACTTTCGCCAATTCAAATCAAATCAAATCAAATGTCCGCATCAGCCTTTCACGACAATGTTGACGAGACGTCCGGGCACATAGAATTCTTTGACCACAGTCCTGTCTTTGATCTCGCGCGCGACGGCTTCGGACGCTTCCGCGAAAGCGATCGCGTCTTCCCTGCTGAGGTCGTGGGGAATATGGATGCGCGCTTTGATCTTTCCGTTCACCTGCACCGCGATCTCCACTGTCTGCTCGACCGTCTTGGTTTCATCATAGGCAGGCCACGTCTGATCGGTGATGACTCCCGGATACCCGCAGCGCTCCCACAGCTCTTCCGTGATGTGCGGAGCGAAGGGGTTCAGCAGAATCAGGAATGTCCTGTATTCCGCGTCGTTGATTCCCCCGAGATCGTAAAAGCGGTTGCAGAGCGTCATCAGCTGCGCGACAGCGGTATTGCCTTTCAGCTCGTCAATGTCTTCCGTCACTTTTTTAATAGTCTGGTGTATGAGCGTTTCCGCGCCGCTTCTGTACTGACCGCCGGTGATCGTCTGATCCTGCAGCGCCCAAACCCGGTCGAGGAAACGGGAACACCCTTTGATTGACGCCGTGCTCCACGGCGCCGGTTTCTCAAAATCGCCGATGAACACTTCGTACAGGCGGAGTGTGTCGGCGCCGAATTCCGTGACAATGTCATCCGGGTTGACGACATTACCCCGCGATTTTGACATTTTCTCCCCGCCCTCACCGAGAATCATCCCGTGGCTTGTCCGCTTGAGATATGGTTCGCGCACGGGGACAAGCCCTTCATCGTAGAGAAAACGGTTCCAGAAACGCGAATACAGCAGGTGGAGCGTTGTATGCTCCATCCCTCCGTTGTACCAGTTAACGGGGAGCCAGTAATTGAGCGCTTCCCGAGACGCGATGCCTGTCTCGCATGACGGATCGGTATAGCGGATAAAATACCAGGAGGAGCCCGCCCAGTTGGGCATGGTATCCGTCTCACGCTCGGCGGGACCGCCGCAGCATGGACAGGTTGTCTTTACCCAGTCTGTCAGTTTCGCGAGAGGCGATTCCCCCGTTTCCGTAGGCTCGTACGATTCAACCTCCGGAAGCTGCAGCGGCAAATCTTCTTCGGGAACGGGCTGCCAGCCGCATTTCTCACAGTACACCATCGGGATGGGTTCGCCCCAGTAGCGCTGGCGCGAGAAAACCCAGTCTCTCAGACGGTAATTAACTTTGCGTTTGCCGATCCCCTCTTTTTCCAGCCAGTCGATTACGCGCGCGATGGCTTCACGGACACCCATTCCGTTGATAAAACCGGAATTGATGATCACGCCCTGTTCGATATCGGTGAAAGCACGTTCACTGATGTCGCCGCCCTCGACGACGCAGACGATCGGCAGATGAAAAACTTTCGCGAATTCGTAATCGCGGTCATCGTGTCCCGGAACCGCCATGATCGCGCCGGTCCCGTAAGTTGTCAGCACGTAATCGGAAACAAAGAGCGGGATCTCCTTCCCCGTTCCGGGATTGAACACCGCGACACCGTCGAGGCGCACGCCTGTCTTTTCCTTGTTGAGTTCCGTCCGCTCAAACTCCGATTTGCGTCTGGCGTCTTCCTGGTACGCCCGCAGCTCCTCCGCGTTCCGGATCAGCCCGCCCGCCATCCACTTGCCGAGCAGCTCGTGCTCAGGGGACATCACAGCGTATGTCGCGCCCCACAGCGTGTCGGGCCGCGTAGTGTAGACCTTCAAAAGATCGCCCGCAGTCGTCCTGAAGTCGATCTCAGCGCCTTCGCTCCGCCCGATCCAGTTGCGTTGTTGTGTGTTGACCCTGTCGATAAAATCGATCTCATTCAGCCCGTCCAGCAGCTTCTGCGCGTATGCGGTGATCTTCAGCATCCACTGGCTCTTGACCTTGTGCGTCGTCTCGGCGCCGCACCGCTCACATTTTCCGTCGATCACTTCTTCATTGGCGAGGACGCACTTGCACGAGGGGCACCAGTTGACGTTCATTTCCTTTTTGTACGCCAGTCCGCTCTTGTAAAACTGCAGGAAAATCCACTGCGTCCATTTGTAGTAAGCGGGATCGGTCGTGTTGATCTCACGCGACCAGTCAAAGCTGAATCCGAGCGATTGAAGCTGTTTCTTAAAGCGGGCGATATTGTGGCGCGTCACAACGGAGGGATGGATTTTTGTCGCGATCGCGTAGTTCTCGGTCGGCAGCCCGAACGCGTCCCAGCCCATAGGGTACAGCACGTTAAATCCTTCAAGCCGCTTCTTTCTCGCGACCAAATCGAGCGCCGTATAGCTTCTCGGGTGGCCGACGTGCAGCCCTTCACCGGAAGGATAAGGGAACTCCACCAGACAGTAATATTTCGGTTTCTCCGGCGTATGGCCGGCTGTCGGCTGTTCGGCGTGAAATACGCCGTCAGATTCCCATCGCTCCTGCCACTTTTTTTCGATCGACGCAAAATCGTATCTGTCCATTTGATCCTCCAAAACAAGACACAAGCGGTCTCTTTTTTGAACAATTATTTTTTATGATACCACGTACGATAGAAGTACAGGCATGAAAAAGTATGGAACAGGAAGGGATAGGCAGGGGTGAAAGGGAACCGGCAAAAGGTGTCATCGGCGCATCAACGGCAAGGTGTCATCCTTTCTACTTTAAGGATGCGGCGGAGTCTGCTGCCGCAGGGGCAATCCTCTCCGGAGAGAACGGCGCGGTCGCCCGTGCGGTAACGGATCAGTGGCATCCCGCGCCGCGTCAGCGTGGTCACCGCCAGTTCCCCGGGAGTGCCGTCCGGGAGACGGCGCCCGTCGCCGTCGATGACTTCAAAGTAGAGATCATTCTCGCGGATGTGCATTCCCTCGTGCGCCTCGCACTCAACCGCACCGCCATACCCGGTCTCCGTCATACCGAAGTGATCGAAGACGCGGCATCGCCACGCGCTTTGAAGCGCTGCCCTGCCGTCTTCCGACAGCGGTTCGCTGCTGCTCAGCACGGCGCGGATCGGAACGCCGCGAGTCCCCGATGCAACACCGAGGAGCCGTGAAGCGGGACCGCAAACGATATCGACAGGTTCACAAAGGAGGCGTCTCACAGCGCCATCTCCCTCTTCGCAGCATACGGTCATCCCGAGGCGCCTGAGCGCTTCCGACAAGAGATCTCCCACGCTTTCGGGTGCTTTCGCCGGGAACAGAATGAGAGCCCGATCCCCGCTGCCGCCAAGCGTTTTCATCCCATTCTCAAAAAAATCGAGCGTCAGATCCACGTCGTCTCTCGTAAAATAAACGCGTTTCGGTGCTTGAGTCGTGCCGGATGTCCGGAGTGTTACGATCCTCGCTATCTCGCTCTGACTGACACAGAGCATCTGATAACCGCGCGCTGTCAAATCACCTGCATGAACAGTCGGGAAGCGCGAGAAGGCTTCCATCGAAGCAGGGAGCGCCGCCCCGCCGTACAGCTGGCGGTAAAATGGCGAACGGGAGCGCGCGTATCCGATCAGTTCCCGGATTCTCTCCAGCTGATACGAGGCGACCGCCTGTCGGTCGTCTGTTCGAATACCGTGCTTCTGAAAAATCCATTCGTCGAGCGGCGTCCGCTTCATGCCGGCAATACCCTCACTTTTCAATGCCTTCCGCCCATGCGGTACGTGCTGTTTTCCGCGTATCCCGGATCCGGACGGCGCTGTTTTTTATGGCCTGTACAGCGTTTTTCCGTCCTGCGAGGAAAGGTTGAAGGCGCAGAAGGGGATAAGACGACGGCCTTCCGCGACATGGATGTAGCAGTCGCGGAGACGATCGAGATCGAGATTCCAGGCATCCATGAATGCCATCGCCGATACAGCCAGCTGGCGCCGGTGGCAATTGTCGAGGAATCGATCGAGTGATTCCGTACCTGAGAAACGCGCGCTTCCCTGGAGAAGAGGCGACTTGATTTTCTCTGACGATATTTTTCTCAGCTTTCCCGCGCCTCTCCAGGCATTGGCCACATAAGCGCGCGCCTGGCGGGCGCGGTCAGCGGCAACGGGTACAGAACTCCCGCAGCCACAGGAACAGGACGCGGGGTCCGTCTTCGCCCGGAGCGATCCATCTTCCCCGACAAAATAACTTGAGGAGAATGAGCAATACGCGTTCTCCGCGCCTCCCGGTGAAAAGTGGGACATTTTCATCTTTCCATCCGTCTGTTTTTCGATTTCATACAGGAGATGTGAGAGCGTGAACCGGCGTTCAGGAGCACCTTCCGGATATCTCCCCATGTATGCCATCGGCTGGAAATGGATACCGCGGACTGCGGTGATATGGTCAATCGCAAAATCGATCATCCCCCCGATTTCCCCCGTATTGACACCTGCGCAGAGAGTCGGGACGAGGACGACACCAATCCCCGCCTCCTGACAGTGTTCAATCGCTGTCACCTTCTGGGACATGAGATCGCGTCCCCGGATTCGCCTGTACACGTCATCCGAAACCCCGTCGAATTGCAGGAAGACACAATCAAGTCCCGCATCGGCGAGCGCTCGCGCATAGGCCGGTTCCTGCGCCAGACGGAGACCATTGGTATTGAGCTGAAAGAACGGATGCCCCATAGCCTTGCCGCGCGCGATAATCTCCGGCAGGTCGCCGCGCACCGTCGGCTCGCCCCCGGACAGCTGAATGTTCACCGGACCGCCGCGCGTCAGCAAATCAGCCAGCGTGTCCATAAGATCGCCGATGGGGGGATCCGCGGCAGCATCTCCGCTTGAAGCGAAACAGATGGGACATCGGAGGTTGCAGCGATCCGTCACTTCGAGCAGCACACAGCAGCTGTGCTGACGGTGATCCGGACAGAGCCCGCAGTCATATGGGCATCCCCGCTCGACTGCGGCAGCAGGGTTCACCGGCGAGGACGGTTTCTTCGGTCGGTTCCATTCCTGGTATGGCACATGGCCGCCCCAAATCTCGACACGGAAATCCCCGTGCTCGGCGCACGTTTTTTCGAGCCACACGCGGCCGCCTTCCGCGACGCGGAAAGCGTCGATTTTTCTCAGACAGACAGGACAAACGCTTTCCGTCTTGCTGAGAACCTGTCTATCGCACTTAATCCCCGACAAGGTTTCTATCCTATCTATTCCGTTTCCCGCGCCGCGAGAATCGCCGCGAGCGCATCCTCAAAAAATCTTTTGCTCTCGTCAACCCGGTCATCCGGGAAACTCGCCTTCATCCTGTCGTCTCCCAGCGCTCCCCTGATCTCCGCACCATCAGCCAGCTTAAGAAGAAAAAAAGGCCGGCGGAATTTGCGATTGATGGTGAGTTCTCCCAGCGTGGAAAGGTTGTCCACAAGGCGGTCGTCAAGCGCCACGGCGAAGGCATACGCATAAGTCTGGGAATGCGCGTAGCAGTTCTCGATTTTTTCGACATCAAAACAGCTCATACCGCCCCTTCTTCAATCGCTGTGGATCGCCCATAACGCATCACAGACAGCCTCAATTTCTTCTTCTGTTGTGAAACGCGAAAGTGAGAAACGAACAGTTCCTCCCTGTACCGCGGGGTAATGCGGGGCACAGTGAAGACCCGCCCGGCAGATAATATCGAAACTCAGCGCCAGCATCTCCCCGAGAATCTCTGACCGATAAACAGGACTCCACGCCGCGACGATCGGCGTGCGCGGCCCGCGCACCTCAATATATTCCATACCCGCGCGGTGAATCCCCTCCTCCAATCCGGAAAGAAGCCTCAGAAAATGCCCCGGTTCAAGCGGATTCTCACGCGCGTACCGGAGAGAGGCCGCGAGTCCAGCGAAAGAAGCCTCATTCCCAGTTCCGGCTTCCAGCCGGAGAGGCATCTCAAGAGGCATGTCGTCCTCGTCGGAACGAACACCCGTCCCTCCTGTGAAGACGGGTTCAAGCGTGAGTCCCTTCCGGACATAAAGGCCGCCTGTCCCTGTCGGTCCGAGTAGGAATTTATGCCCTGTGAAAGCGACCATATCCGCCCCCCATTCGACCGGCGCGACGGGAATCAGCCCCATCGTCTGCGACGCATCGACCAGGACAGAAGCGCCGACAGCAGAAGCCTCTCTCGTCAGCGCTCTCGCGTCGTTTACCGCTCCGCTCGCGTTGGATGCATGCGTAAAAACGGCGAGGCGCGGCTTATATTTTGCCATGGCTGCTTTCCAGTCATGCAATGCCACGCGACCGTCCGGCTGTACGGGGAGCTCGACATAGTCGATCACGCCTCGCTTCTTTAATTGATAAAGAGGCCGGAGAACGCTGTTGTGCTCCGCTCTCGTCGTGACGACCACATCGCCGCGATTCCAGGGAAATCCAAGCAACGCGGTATTCAGGCCAAAGGTCGCGTTCGGCGTCAGAACGACATCGCCGCGCCCGCACCCGAGCCATTCAGCGAGAAGCGCCCGGCAATCATGGCCAGTCCGTTCAGATGCAGTCGAACGGCTGACATCCTGCGGAGGCGTTTCAAGAGCCATCGCGACAGCCTGTGCTGTCCCGGGCGCCTTTGGAAAGGATGTCGCCGCGTTATTCAAATAGATCATCCGTTTCTCCTTTCACCACCGCGATCCGCGCGCCGGGCTCCCGGAGGAAGCCGGAACACTTTAGTCACATAACCGGAAGGATTGAAGTAAAGATACTCGTGCCGATCATCCGTTGAAAACCGGACAGGGTAAGTCCTCTCAGTCATCCACAATCCCATATTCCTGAAGAAGTTCGAGCACCTTCCCGTAGCCCGCCATGATAATACCGGGACATACGGTATGGCACGCAGCGTAGTCACCGCCGATGAGGCCATGACATGTATCCGTGTGGTAGGTGTCCTTAAACCAGTTGACATATGCCGCGATTATTTCCGACGCACGGCTGTGGGGCAGTTCTTCCGGCTCCCCCTGTCCCGTGAAATAGCCGAGTGCCGCAGCGCCGCCTGTCAGCGCGCCGCAAGCGGAACCCGTCTTACCCATCCCAAAGTTAAGACCAGACATTGCACGGATGAGATCCGGATTCTCTTTCCCGTCTATATCGAGCGCGAGTTTCATCATAATCTGCGCACACATGAAGCCCTGCCGGCTCATCTCCAACAAAAGCATATCAAGATCCATGCGGTCCTCCTTATGTCATATTGTCATAACCTTTAACGGGCTCGCCCGATAAAGCCGAACGGTCTCGCCAATCCCCTGCGCACCCCGCTTCAGCTTCCCGCCTGACCACGCGGCGCCTGAACGATCTTCTCACTCCGGAAGCAGCCGGTATACGCTGAGAAAATAACCATCCCCCCCGCAGCCGGCGGGGAAAGGGCTCCCCGTTTCCCACAGCCAGGAGGCGGCAAATGATCGAAGCGTATCGGCCGCGTCCTCCCACCAGAGGCACTCAAACCCTTCCAGTACAAGAGGAAGCGCGCCACAGTGGACATCCGACAGAAGCAGCCGGCCGCCCGGCTTCAGCACACGGCGTATTTCTCTCAACACGCTCTGCTGGTCTTCCAGGAGCGAGAGACTGCACTCGCAGAGGACAGCGTCAAAGGCAAGGCTGTCGAAAGGGAGCGCACCTCCTCCGCCATCAGGCGCCACCTCCCATTCCCTGTACTGATTCTCTGGGTCATGGACACGCGTGTGCCGGATGACATCCGGGCGATCCACACCTGTGGCCATCATTTCCCGCTCCTGGCAGATTCTTACACTGTCACCCGTTCCGCAACAGAGATCAAGTACGCGGTCGCCGCGCTTGAGATTCCCCTTGTTCAAAAGCCTCAGGGTCGAATCCTTTCCACCCGGATGGCCTGGACTGAAGGAAAGCCATTCCTGACTCGCGTAGAAATCTTTTTCTCTGTTGTCACCCATGGCGGGCGCCTCTACTTGTCTTCAAGCGCGCGTTCAACATCCAGTATCTTCCCGATTGCGAGTTCCTCAGGGATAAGACACTGCCCGCATTTCGGGCATTTCGGCATTAGAATCGGAAAATCACTCCCCATGTACCGCAGCGTAACCGGTCCGTTTTCGAGCGGAATGTGACAACAGCCGCAGAAGAGCTCACCTTCCGATAGATCAAAAACCTCATGATAGCTTGTTTCAGACATGTTCTCCCCTTCCGCAAACCTATCGGATTTCCATCCGGTGGCTGTATGCGCGTTTGACACGCCATGCCTCGCCGTCCGGCTCGTAGTAAACCCAGTAGGTGACATTCCCGATCTGCTTATGGGCGATGCGCAGCCCCGACTTCACCTCTTCAATATAGCGCCTCTGCGCCTCCGCCTCTTCAATCACCCCACGCACATCATCTTCGAGAATCAACCGCTTCTCGAGCAATTCACCGAGGTCTTCGTCATATGTCAGTATCAACCTGTCTTCCTCCTCTTGCTCTTCCTTCCACAAGTCCCGGAGCATCGATCGTTTCAGCAGCGTCCGGTTATCCTGGCGCAGCGAATATCCGGGGGCGCCCGCGTCTCCCGTATTCGATCCGAAAATCAGCTCAAGCAGGTGGACGGCGCGCGCCCCGGCTTTGCTGAATCGGTCGCGGCATCCCATACAGTATGTCAGTCTCGTCTCATCGACCGTGCGAAGACAGAACTGCGTGAGCTCGTCCGCGATAGGAGAATGAGCGAACTGGACAAGTCCGCCGTATCCGCAGCAGGGTGTCCGGTCTCCGGCGAATGGCGGCTCAGTCACACGACAGCCAAGCTTTGCAAGCAGTTCCCGCACAGCCCGGCGCGTCTCTTTCTGCTCCCGCGCGCCACACGCGTCATGGATGGTCAGGGGCATTTCCTTTTTCACATCCGGGAGACCGATCTCGAGAAGAACCGTCCAGATATCGCGCACATCGCCGATCCACGCTGAAAGTGTCCGGCGGCACGTCGGGCATGCGGTGATCACTACGGGAGACCCCAACCGTTCCCATTGCGCTTTCAGCATAGCCGCGGTCTCTTCGAAAAGGTCCGCCTGCCCCGCCCATTTTGCCATAATGCCGCAGCATCCCTGCATAAAGGCGACGCCTCCTTCCAGCGAATCACACAGGAAAGCGTAAGCCTTTTCGACAACATCGGGCGTTGAAGCGCCCAGCTGACAGCCGGGGAAAAAAAGATACCTGCTTTCGCTCGTGCCGGGCTGATGCCTGGCAAAGAAAGACGACGATCCGTTCGCCTGCAGCATATCATCGACAGCGAACTCGAAAGCCGACTTCGGCATTTTGTCGGTCCTGACCATAATCTCACGGGCCGATTGAATCGCTTCCCCCAGGTTGAGCCCGGATGGACAGACAGCGCCGCACTGATTGCAGAGAGCACAGGAATTAATCAGCGTATTGGAGGTCCGATTCCCCATTGCGATGGAGAGATTATTGTAGATTTCCCGCAGATAGAGTTTCGGGTAGCGCTTGTAATGCGCGATAAAGGCGCAGGCTTTGGCGCATTCCATGCATTCGCACCGGATACAGCGGGACGCTTCCCTCTCGGCGCTTTCGCGGTCTGTTATCCCGGTACCTGCCGGAAAAACAGGCGTGAGATCTTTTGTTTCGACGTAAAGGCCGGTCGTCCGCTTCATCTCATCGCCGCGCTCGGCTGTCATCGAAACCTTTTTCACGTATCGGTTGACAGTATTCGACGCGCGCTTCGCGGCCGCGAGCGCCTCAGCCACAGAGTGAAAACCGCCGCCGGAGAAGACGCCGTCAACGGGAGTGATCATGGTGACCGGATCAGCACCGGCTACGGCCGTCCCGACAGCCAGCAGGATGGCATCGAAACTGTCCGCCAGAGGAACAGGCGTCCCTCCTTCGAGACAGGCGCCAAAACGACTCGACTCAGACGGCTTTAAGTCTCTTCGATCCAGAAGCGCCTCCAACCCTTCAATTGTCTCACCAAAGAGAAACGTGATGTCTTCTGCTTCAAAAAGTTTCAGATCCGCCTCGATCACTTCTGAGGAACCATGCGATTGAAGCAGGCAGCCGCCCGCCTGTTCACTCTTTTCAAACACGGTAACGGAGAATCCCTTTTTCGCGAGCTCCAACGCCGCCGCCATCCCGAAGGGACCTGCTCCTACAACAGCCGCTCTGCCGCTTTTACGCATGGGGAGACGGCGTCTCGGAATCTGTTTGCCAAAAAGCATCGCCGCCCGCTCAATCCCTCGCAAATCAACAGCTCCGCCAAATTCTTTGCGGATGCAGGCTGTCGCACAGGGCATATCGCAGAACTCTGAGAGAATATGGGGCAAAGGAACGGATTTTGTGAATACTGACCGCGCGATGTCGTATTTCCCCTGCGCGACGGCATCACATATCGTTTTACACTCGACATGCAGCGGACAGGCCGCCATAGCGGCAGGAGGCTGTTCCTGAATACAGAGCGCTTCCAATTCGAGCAGCTTGTTTTTATCGAGAATGTTCATATAAGTTCTCCCCTGTCGCCGTCATTTTATCATGCGCGCAGACGGCGAACCATTGGCAAGGCAAGGCGGGATCAGATCCGCCGATCCCGCCTTGCAGTACACATGTTTCCCTGTCGATGTCCGGAACAGTTCCGTTCCGGCCAGGAGGTCAGTTATTCAACTTGCGCGAGCGCTTCCAGAACGACTTCCGGTCTCGCCGGAATCTTCAGAACGCGTGCGCCTGTCGCGTTGAAAATAGCGCTCAGGACAGCGGGATGAGGAGCGGAAAGCGGTGCTTCCCCGCAACCGGCCGCGCCGTACGGGCCAAGAGGTCTGGGCGTCTCAACATAGTCGACAACAAGCTCATCGGGGATATCCTCGATGTACGGGATACCGCAGCCGAGAAGCGTCAGGTGTTTCTTGTAGTCATCGAAGTCCTCTGAGAGCGCGAGTCCGATACCCTGAGCGACACCGCCGCAGATCTGACCGTCGACGACAATGCGGTTGATGATGGTCCCGACATCGGGAATGGTGGTGAAGCGGATGACCCGGACTTTGCCCGTCTCAGTATCAACCTCCACCTCGGGGATAAAGAGTTCATACATGTAGACGCTGAAAGGATCACCCTGGGCTGTATCGAGATCGCAGTTCGTGCAGGCTGACGCGACCCATGTCCCTTCGTAGAATACGGGGATGTTCTCCGCGATCATCGCGTCGTAGTCGCGGAATGTGCCGTCCTCGCGTTTCATCGCGTTGACCAGCATGCGGCATCCGGCGACAATCGCGTTTCCGACCATGACATTCGAGCGGCTTCCGCCGGCGGGACCTGACGCGGGAGTGTAGCCCATATCATTCTTCATCAGCTTAATCCGGTCCGGTGTAAAGCCGGCTTCGCGGAGCGTCTCATGCGCCATTGTCAGCGTTCCGATATCCGCTCCCTGTCCATGGTCTTCCCATGAGTCAAACACAGTCACGGTATTGTCGGGGTTCAGCTGGATGTTCGCGGCGGATGAGTCGGCGCCGTCGAGACCGCAGCCGTAGATTCCCTGTGAGAAGCCGACACCGTATTTGTAACGGCCGTCTGACTTCGCGTTGAGCTCTGCGCAGCGCGCTTTCGCCTCTTCATAATACGGGCGCGCTTTCTCATACATTTGCTCCAGGCAGTAGACATCAGGCGTCTGCCCCGTCGGCGTCGTGACGCCGGGGCGGTAGATGTTGCGGAAGCGCAGTTCAAATGGATCGATGCCCATCTTAGCGGCGAGAACATCCATGCAGACTTCACTGCCCATGAAGGACTGCGGGGATCCATACGCCCGGAACGCGGAGCCCCATGCATGGTTCGTGGCAACCGTCTGACTCTTGTTGCGGATATTCCTGATCTCGTAACCGGCACCCGTGAACTGTGAAAGACGCATGGTCAGCAGGTCGCCGAACTCGGAATACGGCCCGTGATCAATGTAGTTATCGCCCCACAGCGCGAGCAGTTTTCCATTTTCATCCGCCGCCATCTTGACGTGCATGAATCCGGGCGACCGCTTACCTGTATAGGTGATTGACTGGTGCATGTTGTAAACCAGTGAACACGGACGGCCGTCAAGAGCGAGACACGCAACGCCGAGAAGCGCTTCCATGGTCGGAGAGAATTTATAGCCGAATGTTCCGCCGGCAGGGTTCTGAAC
>MTKY01050763.1_pt1 | contig 17053 bp, 9 predicted proteins | sample 1042731 | NCBI WGS metagenome assembly MTKY01 (sample SAMN06212206, study PRJNA360538) | anaerobic digester metagenome | biome: Wastewater treatment plant; material: sludge; isolation source: anaerobic digester fed with sludge from wastewater treatment plant | place: Denmark: WWTP Soeholt ... | reverse complement strand
GCGCGGCGTGCAGTGGGCGGCCAGCACCAGCAGGTGACGCACTTGCAGCGCGGCCATGCCCGGCCCGCCAAGCAGCGCGACATCAAGCAGGCGGGCGAGGTCTTGCTCCCGCGTGGCGGGGATGGTATCCAGATCGTCATCGGGGATGCGCTCATGGGCCAGGGCGATCTGGCCGACAGCCAGGCGCAGCGGCGGTGACTGGCGCAGCTCCGCCGCCAGCGCGTGGAAAAGCACCTGGGCTTCGGCGGAGAGGGACGCGCCTTCGGCGGGCGGCAGATCGAGCATCTGCGCCCAGCGCGCGCCCACTGCCGCGTAGTCAGGCGATTGCCCCGGCGCGAACAGCTTGAATAGCTCGCCTACGACAGCAGGATCAGCCAGGGCGTGCTCGCGCATCAGCCCCCGCACCAGCGGAGCTTTGTCCTGTGCCGCGTAACTGCTCAGCGCCGCCTGCAGCGCCGCCCAGTAAGCGCGGCGCAGCGTCCCCCGGTGAAAGAGCGCCTCAAACGTGTCACCGGGAAAGAGCGCGCTCAGCGCGTCCACGAACACTTCGGCGGCGCTGGCGATCTGCTGGGTGGTGTAGATGTCGTCGGGCCGGATCATGGCATCTTTGCCCCGGCAAACTGAACGAACAACGGCCTCTGCCCTCAGTATACAGCGGGAGGAGTCAGCGCGCAGCCTGACTGGAGTCCTAGCCAGAAGTGGATATGAGCGTAGACTGTCTCGAATCCCCTTCAAATGTCTGGTGATATATATATTTTGTGTACGATAATATCTAAATTAGCAATCACTTTTGACATATTTACCGCTTGCACCACAGAAAATCAATCATATAATGATCTCAAGCTATGTTTGAACCGAATCAACTTAAGGGGGAATGGTATGTCAGCTCAAATCAAGAAAGCTATTGCCCTGCTCAGTCTTGCCTTTGTCTTCCTTCTGACGCTCAATGGCGTCGCCTTTGCACAGGATGATGAAGGGGCCACAGTAGCCGGCGTGAGCTACCTTGTCTGTTGTGGCATTTTCCTGCTTGTCAACATACTGATACTGGTATGGGTCGTCCAGGATGCCAACAATCGCGGAACTAGTGCGGGCGCCTGGCTTATTATCGTGCTGATCTTCGGTATACTGGGTCTATTGGCTTACCTGGTTGCTCGCCCACAGGGTAAGCTTGTCCCATGTCCGAACTGCGGCAGGAGCAAGCCAATACGTGATCAGGTCTGCCCGCACTGTGGGGCGAGAGTGCTCTAGGTCACACTAACCCTGGCGATTGACTCGAACGATAAGCGCCCTGGTAAAGCGAACCAGGGCGCTTCCGTATCGGAAATCCAGCTCTCCCTATTGCGTCACAATCGGCGCGGCGCTGATGTCCCCCTGCACGACGCGATACCACGCCGCGTAGCTCCAGCCGGTCACGCTGCCATGCTGTATCTTGTACCACCATCCATCCGGGCTGCGACCGAGCACCTGCACCCGCGCCCCCCACAGGACGCGCCCGATCTGCGGATAGTGCAGGCTCGGCCCGCTGCGGATGCGCATGTTGCCATACGCCTGCACGACAATGCCCTGCGTTGCGGGCGGCGGCTCATATTCCGGCTGCGTGCCGTCAGTGTAGGGCAGCGCATCATCCGTGCCCTGGATGATCTTGATCCAGGGAGCGTATGACCAGCCGACAACCCCACCATAGCTGACCATATACCACGAGTGCCCGCGATTCCTGCCCAGGATGTCCATCTCCACGCCCCAGGGCATCAGCCCAACCTGCTTGGAGCGAGTGGTCGGCGCTTCGCGGATGCGCAGGTTGCCCAGCACCCGCCCCCGGACGCCGGTCGGCTGGGGCGCTGCCGGGGGAGCGATCCCTGTGTCCACGACGGGCACCGTATTGAAGTCGCCGCTGAAGGTCAGGTACTTCGCCCAGGCCCAGCCCGTCGTCGTGCCAGCCAGCAGCCGCGCCCAGGCCCCGTCGGCGCTGCGCCCGGTCACCGGGTACGCCTCGCCCTTCTTGAGCTTGGTCAGGATGGGCGCGGTCAGCACCGGCGTGCTGCGCAGGTTGAGCAGCGACACGTTGACCGTCGCCGTGATGCCGGTGGGCACCGCGCCGCCGCCCTGTCCAGCCGGCGCGCCCTCAGGCGGCAAGACCGGATTCTGGGCGTTGGGCGGCGTCCAGGTGAGGAACACGGAGGCGTCTAGCTCGCGCTCGCGGTACTCCACCTTGAGCGTGTGCGGGCCGTTGAGCAGCGTCACCGCCGCCGTGTAGGTCTGGCTGTTGGCGAACGTGTCCCAGTAGTCGAAGATGGGCGTCGCGTCCACGAAGAAGCGGAAGTTGTCGTCGGCGCGGGCGTAGAAGGTGTAGACGCCCTCCGGCAGGTCGGACGGCACGTTGAGCGTGCGGATGAAGCGCGCCGACCAGTTATCCACCGGCACCGCGCCGCCCGGCGACCCCTGGCCCCAGTTGTTGTTGAGGCCGCTCGGCGGGTAGGTCGTGGAGAAGATCACCGGCCCGGCCAGGTCCAGCCCGCTGAAGAACTCCGCGTACCAGGGCACGCCGGTGTAGAAAGGCGTCGGCGTCACCAGCGGCCCCACCGCCAGCGCCCAACTGGCAATGATCGTCGCGTCGCCCGTCGCGTCGAACATCTCGACGGTGACCGTGTGCAGGCCATCGGTGAGGAAGTTGTAGTCGGCCTGGAAGGTGCGGAAGCCAAAGCCGGACTCCCAGTGGTTGATCAGCGGCAGGCCGTCCACGTACAGCCGCGCGCCGTCGTCCACCTGCACGGTGAAGCGGTAATTGCCCGCCGTGAAGAAGACCGACGAGGTGAAGCGCACCGAGAAGTTGTCGGCAGGCGCACCCGTCGCCGCCCCGCCGATGACCGGCGCGCCAGCGCCCCAGGTGTAGTTGACGCTAGGCGACAGCCCCACCCAGATCGGGCCGCCGGACAGGTTGGGGTTGTTGAAGACGCTGACCGTCCACGATGCGCCGCGCGCTTCACTGTGCGGCGGGCTGGCAGCCCACAAGCCGCCTAACATGGCTGCGCACAGCGCCGCGATTATTATCCATCGCCCTAGTGCTCTGCTCATGACTGCCCCCTGCTCTCGCGCTCTGCCACGCACTCCGACCGGCGGCCAGCGCCATGCGCTTCAGCCCGGCGTTGCGGCCCGCGCGAACCTGCTACCAATTGCCTGTATCTTATCATGAATCGCGCCAGCGCGCTGAGGGGGGCAGGTGGGGGCGAGCAAAGGTAGACAGCGAATCGCTTGACGATTTCGCAATCCGCAATCCGCAGTTCCCGCCGCTCAGCCCCGCCCGTCGCGCAGATGGCGGTGCACCTTGTCCAGTAGCTCGGCGGTGCTGATCGGCTTGGAGAGGTAATCGTCGCAGCCCGCCGCCAGAAACCGCTCGCGGTCGCCGCGCATGGCATTGGCGGTCAGGGCGATGATGGGGATCTCGCCGGTGTCGGGCCGCGCCTTCAGGCGCTGCGTCGCTTCCACGCCGTCAATCCCCGGCAGGCTGATGTCCATCAGGATCAGGTCGGGCAGCTCCCTGGTCGCCACCTCGACGCCGGTCAGCCCGTCGTCCGCTTCCAGCACCTCGAAGCCGCGCGCCTGCAGCATCTTGCGCACCAGGCGCTTGTTCTGGAAATTGTCCTCGATGTACAGAATGCGGTATGCCATACGCACCACTCCACGCCCCGCCCACCGGGGCGACCCCTGCTCAGTCTGCTGCCGCGCGCCCTCACCGTCCGCCGAGCGTCTCATCCACCGATGCGATCAGCGCCTGGCGATCCAGGGTCGCCTTTTGAAATAGCGAGATAATCTGGCCGAGCAGCCGCTCGCGCTCGTCGCGGCGCAAGTCCTTCGCCGTCAGCACGACCACCGGGATGTCGCGCGTCCTGGAGTCGGCGCGCAGCCGCTCCAGCAGCGCCTCGCCGCTGATGTCCGGCAGCATCAGGTCTATGACGACCAGCGCGGGCCGCTGGCGCAGAATGGCCGCCCAGCCGGACTCGCCGTCATGCGCCTCGATCACACGGTAGCGCCCCGTCGCTTCGAGCAGCCGCCGGATCAGGCGAGCGTCGCGCCGCTCGTCGTCAACGACAACGATCTCGCGCGGCGGCGGCGGCTCTGGGGCGATGCTCTCTTTGGAGGTCGCCGCGACCTGCCCCTCGCTGGCGAGGGTTAGCTCCGGCGGCGTCTCGCCCAGGCTGCCACCCAACGCGCTGACCACGTGCTCAACCAGATCGCGGGTGTTGAAGCTGCCCTTCTGCCACAGCGACTCGGCGACTCCTTCCAGCCGCGCGCGGTCAGCGGGAGTCAGCGTTTTGGCCGAGACGACCACGACCGGGATATGGGCCACGTCCGGGTCGTTCTTCAGCAGCGTGAGCAGGGCGAACCCGTCGAGATCGGGCATCATCAGGTCGAGCACCACCAGGTCGGGCCGTCGCTGGCGAACAATGTCCAGGCCGTCGCGCGGGTCATTGACCTCGAACACGCGGTAGCTCTTGTGCGCTTGCAGCAAGCGGCGGATCAGGCGGCTGTCTTGCGGATTGTCGTCAATGACGACGATGGTCGTCACCTGCTCGTCAAGGCGCTCAAAGGCCGCGCCCAGCCCCTCAGCCATCTGCACGCGGCCCGGCCCTCGCTCCGTCTCGGCGAATTCCAGGTCGAGCACGTACTGGTCTTCGAGGATGTGCTTCTCCGCCGGGAAGGTGTGGCCGGAACAGTTGACGATCACCGTCTCGGTGGGGGCGATCACCCCGCCGGTGATCAGGTGCTCCAGCCCGGCGAAGGCTACCGCCGCCGCTGGCTCCATGCTGATCCCCTCGACGCGAGCCAGGCGGCGCATGGCGCGGAACGCCTCCCCGTCGGCGACGGCGATCATTGTCCCGCTGGTCGCCAGGCACGCCTCGCGCAGCAGCGGGTAGGCGCGGCCAGGGTCGCCGGTAGCCAGCACGGAGATGCGCGTCTGCGGGCTGACCGGCTCCGCCACTTCGTGCCCGGCCTCCCACGCCGCCACCATCGGCGCGCAGCCCGCCGACTGCACCAGCGCCAGACGTGGCAGCCGGTCAATCAGCCCCATCTGCCATAGCTCGGCGAAGCCCTTCCACACGCCGAGCGGCCCGATTCCCCCGCTGACCGCCTGGACGTACCAGTCGGGTGCGTGCCAGGGGGTGTTGCCGGGCACCATACGCGCAAGCTGCTCGGCGATCTCGTAGGCGATGGTCTTGAACGACTCGCGGCCCAGCAGCGAGCTTGCGCCGGGGTCGTAATACAGGTCGCGCCGGGCGGCGAAATCCTGCGCGATCTGCTTGGCCTGGTCGTAGGAGCCAGCGATCTTGACCACTTCCGCGCCGTAGAGAGCCAGCTCGCGCAGCTTCTCGGCGGGCACGCTGCTGGTCAGGAAGACCCACAGGCGGATGCCCGCCCGCGCGCAGAACGCGGCATAGGCCGCCGCCTTGTTGCCCGTTGAGGCGATCACGCACTCGTCAATGCCCTGCTGGGCCAGGTGCGTGATGGTGAGCGCCGCCTGCCGGTCTTTGAAGCTGGCGGTGGGCAGCCGCCGCTCGTCCTTGACGAACAGGCCAGCGTGACCTAGCTCGCGGCCCAGCCCGGCAGCCGGAATCAGCGGCGTCCATCCCTCGCTCATCGAGATCGCCCTGTGCGGCGCAATGGGCAGCAGCTCGCCATAACGCCACAGCGACGTTGCGCGGCAGTTCAGGCCGCCGTGCCACGCCGCCGCCGCGCCCGCGTAGTCGTACTGCGCGTCGAGCCAGGGCGATCCGCACCGGTCGCACACGGCGGGCAGCGGGTCTGCCGCCATGTGCTGGCCACAGTCCGGGCACACCACCGCGTTCAGCAGCGAAGGCATACCGTTCCTCTCAGTTCTCATCCGGTATGGCGATGGGCACCGTGAAGTAGAATGTTGATCCGGCCCCTGGCACGGAGTCTACCCACAGCATACCGCCATGCATTTGGATAAGCTGGCGCGTGATGGACAGGCCCAGCCCCGTGCCGCCCGCACGCCGCGAATACGACTGGTCAACCTGGCGGAAGCGGTCGAAGATCACCTGTAGCTTCTCAGAAGCAATGCCAATGCCAGTATCCGCGCACGAGACGAGCAGCCAGCGCGGGTCGCGCTCGTAGATTCCGGCGCGCAGGGTGATCGTCCCCTCGTCGGTGAACTTGGCGGCGTTAGCCAGCAGGTTGCCGACGATCTGGCGCAGGCGCAGCAGGTCGGCGCGCACGTCGGGCAGGTCTTCCGGCACGTCCAGGATCAAATCCACCGGCTTGCCCTTGAGCAGCACGCGCGAAGTGGCAGCCATCTCTTCGACCACGTCGTACAACCGGATGCGCTCCAGCGCCAGGTCCATCTGCCCGGCCTCGATCTTAGCCAGGTCGAGAACGTCATTGACCAGGCTGAGCAGGTGCCGCCCGCTCTCGTGAATGGCGGCCACATCTTCTTCCATGTCGCCGGTCAGTGGGCCGTCAATGCCGTCGAGCAGCACTTCGGCGTAGCCAATGATCGAGTTGAGCGGCGTGCGCAGCTCGTGGCTCATGCTGGCCAGGAACTCGCTCTTGAGACGGTCTACCTCGCGCAACTGGTCGGCTACGTCCACCTGCTCGGCGTACAGCCGCGCGTTCTGCACCGAAACGGCGATCTGCGCGGCAAGTGTAGAGTGAATGGCCACGTCTTCGTCGCTGAAGCGCCCCGTCCGCTCGGACTGCACGTCCATCACGCCGATCAGCGTGTCGCCAGCGATGAGCGGCACGGCCATTTCGGAGCGCGTGTCGGGCAGCAGCGGGTTGGGCAGGAAGTCCGCCGACCTCCGCACGTCGTTGACGACGACGCCAGAGCGCGTGCGCGCGGCGCGGGCGACCAGGCTGCGCTCGGCGTCGAGCGGGATGGTATGCCCGGCGGCGACCATCTGATCGCCCACCGTGCCCGCGCCAGCGGCCAGCACCAGCGCCTCGTGCACCTCGTCAAGCAGGTAGATGTGCGCGTGGTACAGCCCAAAGTGCTCTTTGGTCAGGTCGGCGACGGTGCGCAGCAGGGAGTCCGGGTCGAGCGTGGTCGAGGCGGTGGCGCTCACTTCGGCCACCGTTTCAAGCTCGCTGGCGCGGCGCTCGCTCTCGTCAAAGGCGCGGTACTGTTCCAGCGCGGAGGCCAGGCGCGCGGCCACGTCTTCGATCAGGCGTTGCTCGTCGGGCGTCCAGGCACGCTCTTCTTCTTCGCCGATGACGATGCGCCCGATGGTCTGGTCGCGCAGCTTGACCGGCTGCACGAGCACGTGGTCGTGCCCGTTGTCGGGCAGGTCGGCATCATCCAGCGGGTCTGCGTCCAGCGGGCGCACGCGCTGCAAGTCGTAATGCACGCCGACGCGCTCGCCCCCCGACAGGCGGCCCAGGTAGCCTTCCCAGGCGGCGCTGATCAGGCGGCGGTTGATGGCGTCGGCGCGGTCAACTGCCTGGCGCGTCTCGCCGTAGGCGCGCGCGCCAAGCAGCGCCGAGGCAAGCTGGCTGGCCATCGCCTCGAACACGGGCAGGTTGTCCTCGCGGAAGGTGCCGGGACGATCCGCCTGCATGTCCAGCACGCCAATCACCTCGTCGCCGGCGACGAGGGGGATGGCGACTTCGGAGCGCGTGTCGGGCAGCAAGGGGTTCGACAGGTGTAGCTCGCTGGCCGCCGTATCGGACACCAGGACGGGCCGCCTCATGCGGGCCGCGCGGGTGACGGTAGCCGTCGCGCTCAAGTCCAGGCGATGACGGCGGGCCAGCAGCGCCCGGCCCACTTCGCCCGTGCCCGCTTCGAGCACCGCGTGACGCCCTACGTCGTCAATCAGGTAAACCTGCACGTAGTACAGGTCGAACTGCTCGCGGATGTACTCCACCACACTGGGGATCAAGTCGTCCGACTGGATCAGGCCGGTGGCGAGCTGGCCCACTTGCAGCGTCTGGAAGAGATCGCGGGTGCGGTCGGCTACGCGCTGCTCCAGCGACTCGACCAGGTCTTGAAGCTGGCCGGCCATGTTGTTGAAGGCCCCAGCCAGGATGCCAAGCTCATTGCGGGCGCGCAGCGTCACGCGCTGGCCCAGGTCGCCGCCAGCGATGCGCGCCGCCGCCCCTGCCAGCACCGCGATTGGGCCGGAGAAGCGCGCCGCCAGCAGCACGCCCAGGCCCGCCGCGACAACCGCCAGCACCACCACGAGCGCAAACAGGAACATCAGCGTCTCGCGGAAGGCGGACAGCGCCTCGGCCTCCTCCACTTCGGCGAGCATGGCCGACTGTAGCTCCGGCACCCAGCGGTACACGCCGAAGACCGTCTGGCCGCGATAGTTCTCATACGTCCCGATACCGCTCTCACCGGCCAGACCGCGCTCAATGCCCTCGCTGTGGTAGGCGCGCGCCAGCGGGTAGCCGGGGAAGCGGCTGGGCGTCAGCAAGTAGTTGGCCTCGGTGCTGACCAGATACGTCTCGCCGCTCTCGCCCAGGCCGGTGCGCTCGCCCATCACCACGCCCAGGTTGGTGATGTTAAGACGCCCGGCCAGCACGCCGACCGTCTCGCCCTTGTTCACCAACGGGCGCGTGATGATCATGGTCAGTTGGTCGCTGCCCGGCTCATAGTAGGGCGGCTGGGTGTAGGGCACCTTGAGACTGGTGTCGAAGTACGGCTGGCGGGCGACGATCTTGCCAATCTGTATCGGGTTGGACGAGGTGAGGATGTAGCCCGTCTCGTCGTAGAAGAAGAATTCGCTGAAGTTGGGGTGAACGGCTACCGTGCTGCGGAAGACCTCGCCGAAGGTGCGCTGCAACGACGCCCCGCTGCCGATGTCCAGACTGGTTAGCAGCAGAAAACGGCTGTAGCTCAGCTCGTCGGACATCAGCACCGAGAGCAGCGCCTGGCTATCTGCCAGCCAGCGCGTGATCTCCTGGCTTTTTAGCTCAGCGACCGACTCAAGCTGGCTGGTCGCCTGGTTGCGGGCCATCGTGTTCACACGGCTCGCCGTGATCACCCCGATGAGCGCCGCTGGGATGATGACCAGCAGCACAAAGGTGAGCGCCAGGCTCCAGCGAATCTGCCGCCAGAGCGGGAGCCGAGCACCCGTCGCTGCGCCGGGGGATGGGATGGTTTCTGCGTGTCCAGTCATAGGTTCATGCCCCTGTTACGATGGCCTGCTTGCTGCGGCGCGGCCTTGTTCCGCCGGGTCGGGGCGCATTGCCATACGCCCTCACAACTACGCCGCGCGCCTGGCAACATCACTCTTGAACGCCCAGGAAATCGAGCGTGTAAGCCGCTTCCACATCGAGCGGCGCGTCCAGCAAGCCCAGGTCGAGCAGCGTCTCGTGCGTGAATGTCCAGTCGTCGGCTTTCATCGTGCCCGGCTGCGCGCCAGCGGGCACCAGCAGCGGGATAGACAACTGCATCCCCCGCAGGTGAACCTCGCGGTCTTCGACGTAGGGCTGGCCGTAAGTCTCCAGGAAGTCGTCAACTGCCTCTTCGGGCTGCTCGACGGCCCACTGCGTGCCCTTCATCGTCGCCTGCAAGAAGGCGCGCACCATGTCGGGCTGGCTGGCGATCAGGTCTTCGGTGGTGAAGATGACGTTGCTGTAAATGTCAATGCCGTAATCGCTGACCATGATGAAGGCCGCTTGCGGGTCGCGCTGGCGCACCTGCACGCCCTCGGTCGTCACGAAACCGGCCAGCACTTCGGCTTCGTCCGTGAACAGGGGGTTGCTGGTGAAGTCAGTGCGCATCGTCTCTTGAATCTGCGTCCGGTCAATGTCCTGCGCGGCCAGCAGCGCCTCGTAGGCCAGCCCGACGGTGGTGTTGGCCTGCTGCGTCGAGACGCGATGTCCGGCCAGGTCTTGGGGCCGGGCGATGCCGCTCTCGGACAGAGCGATCAGCACCACCGGGCTGCGCTGGTAGATCGTGGCAATGGCGACGATGGGCGCGCCCTCGGCTCGCTTGGTCAGCAGCACGTGCGCCCCGGTCACGCCGAAGTCGGCCTTGCCGTCCAGCACTGCCTGCACGGGGTCAATGAATGCTCCACTCTCGTCGTAACCGCCGCCGTCCAGACGCACCTCCAGCCCGGCGTCGCGGTAGTAGCCCTGCTGCTCGGCGGCATAGAAGCCCGCGAACTCCACGTTGTGTACCCACGAGTACTGGATGCTGGTCTGGGTGAGGTTGGACTGTTGCGCTTCGCCGGACGGCTTGTCGTCGCCGCAGGCGGCCAGCGCCGCCACCAGCGAGGCGATCAGCAAGAGCAGCCCCACATAGCGGATCGAACGGACTGGCATGATCTCCCCCTCCTGTGCCGGACGCATGGGCGTCCGGCTGACCGGCCATCACCTGGCCGGGATAGACTCCTCAGACTGTTCGGCGTGCTCGCTGTCGTCGTCGGACGCCAGCCTTAGCTCGATGGCCGTGTGCGGCACGCGCAGCGCCTTGCCCAGCTCGCGCGCCGTCGTGTGGATCAGCTCGTCGAGGCTGGTCGCGCGCTGAATCTGCTCGGCGATGACGTTGAGCATTTGCTCGTGGCGGGTAGTGCGCTCCACGTCGCGGAACAGGCGGGCGTTTTCCAGCGCGACGGCGATCTGGCTGGCCAAGGTCACGAACACGTCGAGCAAGTCCGGCCCGAAGCGATCCTGCACGTCCGCCTGCAAGTCGAGCACACCCAGCACGCGCGTGCCCGCCACCAGGGGGAACGCCGCCTCTGAGCGGGTATCGGGCAGCAGCGGGTTGGGCAGGAAGTCAGGCTCTTGCGCCGTGTCGGGCACGATCACCGGCGTGACTTCGCGGGCGGCGCGAGCCACCAGGCTGCGCGCCCGCAGCGGAATGCTGTGCCCGCGCGCGAGCATCGCCCGGCCTGGCTCACCGGCACCGGTAGCCAGCAGCAGTGTGTCGCCCGCCTCGTTGAGCAGGTAGATATGGGCGTGGTAGAGACCGAAGCTCTCTTTGGTTAGCTCGACGATCTGCGGCAATAGCTCGTCCGGGTCGAGGATGGCTGCTGCCTGCTGCGCCACCCGCGTGGCTACCCGCAGGTCGTGAGTGCGGGCTTCCACGCGGTCTTCCAGCGCGCTGACCAGCGTGCCAAGCTGCCCGGCCATGTCGTTCAGCGCGCGGGCCACCGTGCCAATCTCCACGCCGCCCGACTCCGGGGCACGCGCCGCCAGGTTTCCAGCGCCCAGCGTGCGCGCCGCGCCAGCCAGGGCCGTCAACGGGCGCGTCACACGGGCCACCACCAGCAGGACGATCACCGCGGTGACCATCACGGCGACGGCCAGCACCACAGCGATGGTCGTCAGCACGTCGTAGGCGGGCCGGTACGCTTCGGACGTGGGTAGCTCGGCCACCACCGTGAACGCTTGCTCCCCTAACTGCACGCGCTCGTAGGCCAGCACCACGTCACTGCCGCTCAAGCCTGCGTGCTCGCCAAAGCTATCCGGCACGGCGAACTCGGTGCCGCGCAGCACGACGGACGGGTTGCGGTGGGCCACTACGCGCCCCTGCGCGTCCACCATATACACGTCCTGGCCCCTGGCGACGGGCAGATCGGCAATCAAGTCCCAGACCGGCTTGAGCCGGACGGTGGCGGCCAGCACCAGGCCCACCTTGCCGGAGCGCAGGTCTACCAGCGGCACGGAGATGTCCATCAGCGGCTCGCCGGTCTCCTCCTCGATGCGCACGGGGCCGTAGTAGGCTGTTTGCTGCGTCGCCGGCACGCGGAAGACATCCTCGCTGGCGCGGTTGGCGAGATCGGCGGGGGACACGACTGCACGCTGGGCCAGGCGCACCGTTTCTTGCCCGTCCGGGTCGAGCAGGGCTATCTCGGTGAAGACGCGGTCATAGGCCAGCAGGCCGGACAGCGCCGCCGCGCGCCCTTCGGCGGGCAAGCTCAGCAGCCCGCCGGCCTGTGCCACAAGCTCCAGCGAGCGGGTGCGCTCGGCCAGGAATTGCCCCACCTCGCCCGCCACGCGCCGGGCGACTTCGGCCTGCAAGTCCTGTGATTGCTCGCGCTGCGCGGTGAAGCTGCGCAGTGTGGCCGTGCCACCGGCGAGCAGCGTCGGCACCACGGCCAGCACGATCATGATCAGGGTCAGTCGTCCACGTAGGCTTTTGAGCATACCGCTTCTCCAATAACGGGCCGGGCCGCTGGCAGTGTCTTGTGCTCCCCCACGCCGCCGGGCGTCACTGCGCCGCCGGGCGGATGATGGTGGCGGCCTGGCTGAGCACGGCGGTGGGCACCTCAATGCCCAGCGCCGCCGCCGTCTCCAGATTGACCATCAGCGCGAAATCCAGCGATTCAACGGGCAGGTCGCCGGGACTGGTTCCGCGCAACACCTGCGCCGCCAGCCGCGCTACCTGCTCGCCCGCCGGGTAGAACTCGACGCCGTAGCTGAGCAGCACGTTGTCCGTCTCCGGGATGCTGGGCGTGGAGAACGGCAATCCGCGCGCCATAGCAGCGGCGGCGAACTCGACGGCAAACTCGTTGGTCGTCACGTCGGGCAGGACGACGATCGCATCCACGTCGGCGGGGATTTCGGCAATCGCCTGGCGCACTTCGTCCGGCGTGTGGACTTCGCGCCGCACCAGTTCCAGGCCGAGCGGGTCAGTCACCGAGCGCACGTCTTCCAGTGCCGACTGCACCGCCTGAATGTTCGTGTCCAGCGGCAGGTACACGCGCTGCATGTCCGGCAATACCTGCTTGAGAATCTGCAAGCGGCGCGAGTCCGGGTTGGCGTCCGAGACGCCGGTCATGGTGCCGCCGGGCTGGGGCCAGCTTGCCACGAAGCCCGCGCCCACCGGGTCGGTGACCAGGGTGAAGATGATGGGGGTTGTCTTGCTGGCAGTCTGGGCGGCCAGCGCCCCCGGCGTGGTGATGGCGAAGATCAGGTCAACGTCGCGCTTGACCAGGGTTTGGGCGTAGGTCTCTAGCTCCTCGCCGAAGTTGCCGACCGGCCCATCGTACTCGTAGGTGATGTTCTCCCCCTCGACGTACCCCAGCGCGGCCATGCCCGCCTTGAATCCCTCAACGGACGGGTCAAAGAGGTCAATCGGGTTGAGGATGCCCACCTTGAGCTTCTTTGGGGCGCTGTCATCGTCGCCGCCGCAGGCAGCCAACACCAGCGCCACAAGCATCACCACCACCCATACCCCTGACCAGTAGGGCTGCCTCCGTGCTGTGTGATGGAACATCGGCTCTTTCACCTTTTCTGGCTGGAGCACGCTTCCAGCGCCTGCGACCCCGGCCAACCCTCTGGCAGGCGACAGCGTCGGAGGACTGGCACAAGGGGAAGAATCCTGCGAGATCCACAAGGGACATTTTCACTATCGCATAACATGAAGATGAAGTCAACGAAGCATTGAGAACCTTACACACTTTTCACGAATTTTTCGGATGCACCCCACCGTCGAGCGGAGGTGAGGTCAGCCCGCCAACCTGGACAAATCGCACAAAAGCCCGGCAGCACGGCCTGGTATAATTGCCACCATATCCCTGGAATGAGTCTGATGAGTAAGCACCATGCCTAATTCGCTCGCCCCTAACCCTGACGACATTTTCGCCCTGATCCGCGACCAGAAAGTGCAGTCCGTCGAGCTGCTCTTCACCGACGTAGCGGGCATTCACAAGGCCGTCACCATTGACGCCGACGGCCTGCCCGCCGCGCTCGAAAAGGGCGTGTGGTTCGACGGATCGGCGGTCGAAGGCTTCGCCCGCGTGGTTGAATCGGACATGTACCTGATGCCCGACCTGGCAACCTTCGCCGTCGTGCCCTGGGAGCCGGTGCGCCCGGATGTGGGGCGCACGGCGCGCATGTTCTGTGATGTCTTCATGCCCAATGGCCAGCCCTCCGCCGGAGACCCGCGCGGGGCGCTGCGCCGCGCCCTGGCCCAGGCCGCTGAGATCGGCGCGCGCTACATGGTCGCGCCGGAACTTGAGTTTTACCTGTTCCGCGAGATGCCCGAATACGCCCAACCCCTGCCCGACGATCAGGGGGGGTACTTCGACGCTTCCGATGGAGCGGCCCGCGCCATTCGCAAGCGGGTGAGCGACGCCCTGCGCAGCATGGGCATTGTCGTCGAATCGAGTCATCACGAGGTCGGGGCCGGGCAGCACGAGCTAGACCTGGCTCCCGCCAATGCCCTGCACATGGCCGATGCCATCGTCACGACGCGCATGGCCGTGCGCACCATCGCCGTGCAGGAAGGGCGCTTCGCCACGTTCATGCCCAAGCCGCTGGCCAGTGCGCCGGGCAACGGGATGCACGTCCACCAGTGGCTTGAGGACACGCAGAGCGGCGCTAACCGCTTCACCGATCCGGCCAATGGCTATGGGCTGTCCGGCGAGGCGCAGGCGTTCATGGCCGGGCAGCTTGCCCACGCGCGGGCCATCTGCGCCCTGCTCGCGCCGCTGGTCAACAGCTACAAGCGCCTGATGTCCGGACTTGAAGCGCCGATATACGTCACCTGGGCACAGCTTAACCGGGGCGCGCTGCTGCGCGTGCCGCGCACGACCGACCCGACGCGCCAGGGCACGCGCGTCGAGATGCGCTGCCCCGACCCAAGCTGCAACCCGTACCTGGCTTTCGCCGTGCTGCTGCACGCGGGGCTGCGCGGCATCCGCGAAGGGCTGGCGCTGCCACCCGCCGCCGAAGAAGAGCTGTACGCCATGTCCAACCGCAGCCGTCACCTGACCACGCTGCCGGAGTCGCTGAGCGAGGCGCTCGACGAGCTGGAGGCCAGCGACCTGGCCCGCGAGGCGCTCGGCCTGCACCTGTTCGAGCGCTTCCTGGAAGCCAAGCGGCTCGAATGGAAGGACTACCTGCCGGTCGTCAGCCCCTGGGAGCTAGACCGCTACCTGAGCACGTACTGAGCAAAGTCGGCGTATACTATATGGTTACTGGTTGTTGGTTATTGGTTGTTGGTAGAGCCGTGCGACATGCAACAGCCTTCACCACAAGCCAAGGGCCAACAACCAATCACCGGCTTATGGTTATTGGTTGTTGGTAGAGCCTCGCGTCGCGCGGCAGCCTTTACTACGAACCCAAAACCAATCACCAATAACCAACAACCTGGCTTGTTATGAGGATCGCTGTGCCAGCCCCCTCTCGCCCCACCATTCGCGCGCTGCTGCGTATGGCGCTGCCTGTCGGCACGACCATCGTTGCCGGGCAGCAGGGCGCCGACCGCCCGGTGACCTGGGTGCATGTGCTCAACACGCGCCCGCCTGCCTTCCCAGAGCTGAACGGCGGCGAGATGGCGCTGCTCTCGCTGGACGCCATGCACCTGCTGAGCGACAAGCTGACCCTCGTCGGCCTGATCCGTGACCTGGCCGAGATGGAGGTCAGCGGCATCGGTGTGCTGGGCGAGATCGGGCGTCCCGCTCAGGAAGCCGCCGACGAGCTAGGTGTGGCGCTGCTGCGCCTGCCCGATACGGCCCAACTACGCAACGTCGAGCGCGATGTCGCCCAGGTGTTGCTCGGCACGCCGCCCTCGCCCGAACAGCGCGGCCACGAGATCCGCGAGCAGCTTCTCCAGCTTTCCACTGAGAATCGCGGCCTGGAGGCGCTCAGCGAGGTCATCGCCGGAATGGTCGGCAAGACGGTGGTGGTGCAGGATAAGCGGCTGCGCCCGCTGGCCGCCGCCGGTGCGCTGACCGAGACGCGGCTGTGGCCGGACATCGAGGACGCGCTCTACGACACCAACCCACTGCCCGCCCTGTTCCGCGACCGGGTTGAGGTGGCCCAGGCCAGCCCAGACCCGGTGGCTATCCCGCTGCCTAACCTGGGGATGCAGCGCCTTGTCGCGCCGATTGTCGCTGGCAAGATGGGGCGCGGCTTCCTGTCGCTGGTCTTCGCCAAGGACGAGCCATACGATACGCTGGACGTGCTGATCACGCGGCACGGCGCGGCGGTCTGCGCGCTGGAGATGGCGAAGGAGAAGGCCATCCGCGAGGCGCAGAAGCGCGTGCAGGGTAATGTGCTGGAGCAGTTCCTCGGCGGGATGATCAACGAGAGCGAGGCGCTGTTGCGCCTGACCCGTCTGGGCTACCAGCCAGACCAGCGCTACACGACGCTCTACATCAGCGGTGTGCGCGAGAACGTGCCCACTGCCCGCCAGATCGAGGCGCTGTGCAACGAGCAGGCGGGGGCGCTCGGCTTCGGCGCGCTGGTGCAGCCCTACGGCAGCGCGGTGATCGTCTTTTGCGAGGGCGATGAGAGCACCGCCCGCGACCTGGCCCTGGCCGTGCAGGGCCGCGTCGAAGAGCGCTACAGCGTGCCGGTTGCCTGCGGGGTGGGGCAGTGCGCCGGTGACCTGCGCGCCTGGCGCGAGAGCTTTGAGCAGGCCCGCGTCGCGCACCGCACCGCGCTGCAATGGCGGCTGAGCGCCCCGCTCGCCTTCAACGAGATGGGCGTCTACCGGCTGCTGTCGCTGCTGGTCGGCTCGGCGGAGCTAAGCCGCTTCTACCGCGAGACGCTCGGCGAGCTGGCCGAGGCCACCCCGCAAAACGCCGAGTTCATCGCCACGCTCGAAGCATTCTTTGAGGAGCACGGCAACCTGACGCGCACCGCCAAGCGCCTGCACATTCACCGCAACACCCTGCTTTACCGCATGGATCGCATCAAGGAGATCAACGGCCTGGACATGGACAACCCGGAGACACGGCTGGCCGTGCACCTGGCCCTGCGCATCCGGCGGATTCTGTAGTCACTGCGCTGCACAGGCCCAGCGCACATCCACCAGGAGAATGCTATGTCTGCGCGAACCCCTATCCGCCTGGCGCTCATCGGCGCGGGCATCTTCGCCCGCGATACGCACGTGCCCGCCCTGGGCGCGCTCGGCGACCTGTTCCGCGTCACCGCCGTCTACAGCCGCACCCTCGCCAACGCCGAGGCGCTGGCCGCCCGGCTGCCAGCCCCCGTCGCCGCCCTCGACGACCTGGACGCTATCCTGGCCCGCGATGATGTGGATGCGGTCAATATCGTGCTGCCCATCCCCCAACTGCCGGATACCGTCCGGCGCGCGCTGGACGCGGGCAAGCACGTGATCAGCGAGAAGCCGGTC
>MTKY01051968.1_pt1 | contig 17064 bp, 15 predicted proteins | sample 1042731 | NCBI WGS metagenome assembly MTKY01 (sample SAMN06212206, study PRJNA360538) | anaerobic digester metagenome | biome: Wastewater treatment plant; material: sludge; isolation source: anaerobic digester fed with sludge from wastewater treatment plant | place: Denmark: WWTP Soeholt ... | reverse complement strand
CCTCACCAGCCAGTCGCGTACCCAACCTCCGTGGGGACAACATCTAGGCCTTGTGGCGTGGCTGCGGTGCGCGGACGGCATACCCGGTGCTCTCCGGCCACCACGACGATGGCGTGGCCTAGGCTTCCGGTATGCCGGTCAACCCCGAGTTCGCGGGACGGGTCTACCCTCCCAGCGCCCCCTACGGCGTGAGCGCCGCCAAGATCAAGGAGTTCGCCGAGGCGGTCGGAGCGACCGATCCGGCGCACACCGACCGAGCTGCCGCGCAGGCCCGCGGCTATCGTGACGTCATCGCCCCGCCCACGTTTGCGGTGCTCGTGGCGCAGCGCGCGGAGATGGAGTTCATCTTCGACCCGGAGGCCGGAGTCGACTTCAGCCGGGTCGTCCACGGCGAAGAAACCTTCATCCATCACCGTCCGATGACGGCCGGCGACGAGATCGTTGGCGTCCTCACCGTCGACTCGGTCAAGGCGGCCGGCGGCCACACGATGATCGTCACCCGCACCGAGCTGTCCGCGGGCGAGGAGCCGGTCTGCACCGCCCTGTCCACCATCGTCGTGAGGGGAGGCGAGTGATGACCGACCTCGCCGGTGGCGCGACACGTGCGCGCAGGTCGTTCGACGGCGTGTCGGTGGGGGAGTCCCTGCCGGCCAAGACGGTCCACGTCGACCGGGCCCGCCTCGTCCAATATGCCGGAGCATCGTTGGACCGCAACCCGATCCACTGGGACGAACGCTTCGCCAAGCACGTCGGGCTGCCTGACGTCATCGCGCATGGCATGTTCACCATGGGGGCGGCCATCACCGTCGTCACCGAATGGGTGGGGGACGCTGGCGCGGTCCTGCGTTATGGCACCCGCTTCACCAAGCCGGTTGTCGTCCCTTACGAGACCGGGGCCGATGTGCAGTTCTCGGGGACGGTGACCGCGGTGGACGAGACGACCCGTCAGGCCACCGTCGAGATCACCGCCACCTGCGGTCCGGACAAGGTGCTCGGGCGCGCCGCCGCTGTCGTTCAGCTCGCCTGACGTGCGCGAAGCCTTCGATGCGCCGCTCGCGGCGCTGACCACCATGCGGGTCGGCGGCCGCGCCGATCGGCTGGTCAGCGCGGAGTCGGTGGACGAGTTGGTCGACGCGGTCCGCCAGGTCGACGACGCACAGGAGTCGTTGCTCGTCCTGTCCGGCGGCTCCAATCTCGTGGTCGCCGACGATGGTTTCCGCGGCACCGTGGTCCAAGTCGCCAACCGAGGCGTGCGGGTGGAGTCCCGAGACCACTGCAGTGGGGTGACGATCCGGGTCGCCGCGGGCGAGCCCTGGGACGACCTGGTCCTTCGAGCAGTCGCCGAGGGGTGGTCGGGGATCGAGGCGCTGTCCGGCATACCGGGCTGCGTGGGGTCCACCCCGGTGCAGAACGTCGGGGCCTACGGCCAAGAGGTGGCCGACACGATCGCCCAGGTCCGGGTCTGGGATCGCGACCGCGAGGCGGTGCGCACCCTGGCCGCTGCCGACTGCGGCTTCACCTATCGCGACTCGCTCTTCAAGCGCAGCGCTGGTCGGTTCGTCGTCCTCGAGGTCGTCTTCCAGCTGCCGATCGGCGACCTGTCGGCTCCGGTCGGATACGCCGACCTCGCCGCCGCCCTGGAGGTGGCCGAAGGAGAGCGGGTGCCGCTGGCCGATGCGCGGGAGGCGGTGCTCGCGCAGCGTCGCCGTCGCGGGATGGTCCTCGACAGCGCCGACCACGACACCTGGAGCTGTGGGTCGTTTTTCACCAATCCGATTCTCTCGCAACAGGATTTCGAGGTGCTCCAGGGGCGGGTCGCCGTTCGGCTCGGTCCCGACGGTCCCACCCTGCCTCGCTGGAACGATGCGGGCGGCGTCAAGACGAGCGCAGCGTGGCTCATCGAACGCGCGGGGTTCGGCAAGGGCTTCGGTATGCCGGGTCCGGCCGCCTTGTCGACCAAACACACCCTCGCAGTCACCAACCGTGGCTCGGCCAGCGCGGCGGATGTCGTTGCGTTGGCCCGCGCGGTGCGTGACGGGGTTGAGGCGGCCTTCGGTGTGCGCCTGGTCAACGAACCGGTCCTTGTCGGCCTGAGCCTCTAGGTAGGTGGGTAGTTCCCGAAACTCCCTGACGTGCCGCGGCATGGCAGTGCGGCGCCCAGCCGGCCCAGGACGAGAGTCCATCCAGGCACAGCCCTCTCGCACCCTCTAGATGGGCGTTGACGGTCGCGATCGTGTCGAGCAGCTCGACGTCGGTGATGAAGCAAACCTGCTCGTAGTGCATGACCCCTCCTTGTCGGCGTACTCCAAGGAGCGCAGCTCGTACTCGAACGCCGCGGCGTCGCCCTTGTGGAGGTAGGCGAACGGAGTCTTGGCGTAGTCCGTGGTGGGGACGATCCACGTCTGGAGCTGGAACCGGTCGCTCGGGCGTGAGCCGTCGGCGCCCGTGTAACGTCCATCGACGTAGACGGTGACCATGACCTTCTTCGAGCCGTCGGTGTTGTCGAACACCTTCGGGTCGGCAGCGAGGCGGGACTTCGTGATTTGGCCGCGGTTCAGGATGGACATGGCAGTTCTCCTCGAGGATGCGTGGCGGGCTCGGTGTCCCCCGCCCTTCATGTGGTTCCCCGGGCGCAGTTGGCGCTGCGCCTCCTCCACCCTGACGATGAGGCCGAGCGCGCGGGCTACGGCTGGCCGTTCAGGATGTCGTCGGCGACACGGTGGAGGCCCGCGACGGGGTTCTCGACGCTGATGGTGGCCGGGAGGTCGATCCTGAAGGACAGCGACTGGGCGTCCACGTGCCGGTGGGCGACGACGTCGTCGCGACGCAGCACCTGAACCGCTGGGTCGCCCATGTCGTAGCACCGCACGAAGGCTGGGGTGAAGGTGGCGGAGAACGGTGCGTCGTTCGACATGGTCCGGTGGTGGTACCCGAAGCCGGACTCGGAGCCGTAGTCGGCCACGTGCGACAAGAAGTCGTCAACTGCGCCGCCGTTGCCCGTGGCTTCGAGGCGGTCGACGATCTGCTGGGTGAGTTGGGGCACGCTGAAGGCGTTCGCGCTGGAACCGGACTGCTGGAGCCCGACGCTGACCAGGAGAAGCCGGTCCTCCCCCGGCGTGCTGTCGGTGGGCTGGGCCGCTTCCACCTGGTGGGTGCCCTGCACGATGTGGCTGGACGACTGGTGGGTCGTCGTCTTTACCTCGATGCCGGTGCCGTCCCACGAGAGGTCGCGTGACGAGCGGCGCCAGCCGTCCCATGCCGCAACCAACTGGCCCACGTAGGCGTCGTCTGCTCGGCGGATCAAAGCTTCGAGAAGGAGGAGCTCGCCCGCCAGGCCGAGCAGGGCGGACAGGGACAGCTCGAGCCGCTTTATGGCCAGGTCGATGATCGGCTCGGTGACCGCGAAGGCACGAGGCAGGTCCTCGTCGGCGCCCTCCCGCAGCAACTCGGTGACGATTAGGGCCGCGATCTGGTCGTAGTGGCCGAACGCGGGGAAGAGGAGTCGGTTGGCCTCCAAGGGGGTGTCGTTCTCGCGGTGCCAGGAGTGGTGCCTGACCGCGTCGCGCAACTGGTTGGCCCTGGGCTGGAGTTCCGGGCCGGCCATGAACAACTCCACGTGCCCAAGGTGATCGCGGGTCGCGCCGATGACTCGCGCGGGGGTGAGCCATTGGATGGTGCGGTCGCGACCCTCCGCTCCGTTGTGTATATCGGCGATCCGGTTGAGCACTTCCTCGTAGGTGGTCATGGGGTGGCCTCGTCTCAGGGCAGGAGCACGCTGGCTCGGGTGGCGGCGAACTGTTCGGGCCCGCCTGCCGGGATGCTGAGCGCGACGGCGACGGCGGGATGAGCCTGGTTGTTGGGCTGGTTGACGTAGATCAGGATCTGGCCTGGCGAGCCAGCGGGACGCCACGACGAGTCGACCAGCACCGTCGGCAGGGCCTCCTGGCGGTGGTAGTAGTCGAAGTAGAGGTCGCTGCGGTACTGCCCGGGGCCGGCGGTCGGGTCGCTCGCACCCCAAGTGGTGGTCAACTCACCCGTGGGGCCGACGTTCTTGGTCGTGGTGCGGATCTGGAAGGGCAGACTACTCAAGGGTCCGTTGGTCACGAACTGTCCGTCGCCGAAGCGGATCCCGACCCAGAAGCGAGGCTGTCTGGCCCGCTTCTGTCCGAGGTCGGACAGGGACCACAGCCTCCCGGGCTCGCCCGTCACGAACAGGCCTGGCACCTGCCGCGTCAGGCTGGCCGCCCACAGGCGCAGGTAGGCGGAGATGGCGTACGGGCAAGGCCGGCGCGCCGGGTCGCCCGCCCCCGCCACGGGCGGGCGGTACAGCCCCGGCACGGAGAGGGGCGCCTTCGCGGACACGCGGGCCTCCACCTGGGCCCAATGGGTCGCCAGAGGGCTGTCGGTCCCTGGGGCGTAGCCGTCGTACCGCAACCGGTCTAGCCATGTGGCGGCTTCTTCAAGCGTCAGGGGTTCGTCCAGGATCTGGCCGCGCAGGGTGCCTCCGGCGAGCAGCGGGGACGACGGTCGCGCGCCGAACAGCTCGGCCACGATTTCGACGTTGTGATCGGGGCCCGCGCCGTCATTGAGCATTGTCACGAACGGGCGGGCGCCCGGGGACAGCGGGTAGTTGCGCGTGTTGGCGATCTTGCCGGTGGCGGTGAAGTTGAAGCCTTGGAGCACCGCCGGTTCGGGGGCATCGCCTGTCATGCGCTCGGTGATGGCGGTGCGGATTGCTTCGTCCATGTCGTGGTAGGCGCTGAAGAGTGCCAGCTGGTCCGATGACGCGAAGACCCGGCACAACTCGACGTACGACCCTCGGTAGCCGAACCAGCGCTGCATCTGCATCTGCGTGTCGGCCAGTGGACTGTTGCTGGAACGCTGGAACAGCGCCGTCGTCATCCCCTCCAGCGTCAGGCCGCGGGCCATCACGTTGCCGGACACGAAGATGGTGCTGAGGTCGAGGGGGGCCTTCCATCGCTCTGAGGCGGGGTCGCGGGTGGCCCGGTACGAGGGCCGATCGTCGGCCGAGGGGTCGCTGTTCACGACCGAGACGCGCGTCCCCGGGATGAGCTCGTCGGCTAGCAGGGTCTTCACCGTCGGCCAGTCGGGGAACTCCCGCGCGTGGAAGACGTTGAACTCCGTCTCGATCGCGCCGGCTGAGGAGCGGTAGCGGTCGAGCCAGGCCTCCCAGCGGGGCTGGTCGGTGGTCAAAGTGGAGACCAGCGCGTTCGGCAGGGTGGCGGTGCCGGACTCCAGGAGCCGGCGGGCGGATCGGCGGTCTGGGACACCGGCCCACACCAGCAGGTCCTCGGCCGACTGGAAGTGGTCCTGGATATTCGCCGACGGGTGGTAGAGCATCGAGTGGGGCGGCTGGACCGCGGTCTCGGCCTCCTCGGCCGAGTCGAACAGCAGCCCGGCGGCCGTCGCTGGACCCAGCCGTCGGGAGCGGTGCAGCCGGATGGCTCCGGCCACTAGGAAGGCGCGCACCGCCTCTGCGCGGTCGTCGGCGGAGTCGTTGCTGGCAGGACGGCAGAGGTCGGAGGACGCGCGGCGGTAGAACACCTCGCCCCCGGTGTAGAACGCTGGCAACCCTGCAGGCTCCGGGTAGGTGGACGATCGCGGTGCGTCGAGGTTGCCGGGGTCTGCCACGTCGACGAGGTGGCCGATGTCGAGGGGCGTGCGCAGCGAGACGAGGAAGTCTCGCGGGGCCAAGGGGTTGTGGTCCTCCTGCAAGAGGTTGGCCTGCGGCGTGGCCGTGTAGGCGAGGTAGGTCGTGAAGACGTTCGCCGGTGGGCCTTGGGGCGGGTCCCAGAGGTTGGCTATGGCTCGCGGGACCTGCTTGAGGTTGCCGTAGGCCTGATCCTGTCCGGCCTCGGCTACGGCGTCCAGGATCGAGCCGTCGTCGGCTTCGTCGTCCAGCACGACCATGTGCCCCGGCCTGCCCAGCGTCGTCATGTTGGGGAACACGTTGGCGCGCAGGCTCTCGGCCAGCGCGTGCAGGTGATGGGTCTGCTTCATTGCCACGACGATGATGGGGCGGCCGCGACGAAGCCGGTTCCGCACCGTGGCCGGGTGCATCCCGTAGGCGTCCTGGAGATTCAGCGAATCTTCCGAGAGGGCCGCTCCGGGGTTCGGGACGAGGATGCGCCCCGCTTGCTTGGCCGCGTTGTCGGGCCCGGCGTCGAGCTGGGCCGCGAGTCGCTCGTAGGTTTGCCTCCACAGCGACACCCGGGTGCCGGCCAGGACCACGACAACGTCGACCCCTCTGTCGATGGCCATCGCGGAGACGCCCAGCATGGAGGCGGTCTTACCGGACTGGACCGAACCCATGACCAGGCCGGTGCGGACCCTTCCGGGTGGCCACAGGTCGGCCCGGGCCGCATCGAGGATTCCTCGCTCCGCGATGTAGCGGCAGTCAGCCTCCAGGGCCAGCAGCGCCGTGTCGCTCATGCCCGTGAAGGAACTGACGTAGCGGACCCACCACGTGTCATCACGAGGGGCGTCCGGCGGGTCGAAGTACACGTGCTCGCTCGGGAGCGGCGGGGGCGTGTCCATGTGACTGCCCGGCTAGATCCGGGTGCGCTGGAGCGACTCGTAGCCAGAGGAGCCGAACCGGTCGCGGACGGCCTGCGTGGCCGCGCCAGGGTCGAGATCGAGGAGCAGCAGCACCTGTTCGGCGATGCGCGCGATGTAGTCCCACTGGGTGCGCGTCTGGGTCTTCTCCGGGCGCTCCCACGCCGCTGAACTGCTGGCGTCGCGGATCTCGTCGGCATGGTCGTCCATGCGGTCCTCAACGTCGTCTGGAGAGGCGGCCAGCGCGAGCGCCACCCCGACCAGCGACCCGACGAGCTGGAGTTCCTGCCACTTGACGCCGTTCTCCCCGTCCTTGAAGCGAGGCGCCCAGAGTTCGTCGTGGCCGGAGTGGAGTTCGACGGCCCGTGCGATCCAGCCGAAGACGCGAGTCAAGTTCGCCGTGTCGCGGAGCGGGTGGGTGGAGTCCTTCTGGGTCCGGCCGAGCAGGTCGTCGATGTGGGACGCCGTGGACTTGAGGCTCTCCTGGCCGGTGTCGTGGAGCAGCGTCGCGAGGGCCCACGCGAGGACCTTGGTGCGCTTGTAGCGGGAGCGGCCGAACTTGTACTGCTCCAGGCTCTTGCCCAGCTCGGCGAGGTGGTCCAAGCCCGCGAGCGAGGGCGCGAATGCGGCAACGTCGGCGTGGGGGTCGGCGTCGCCGGCCGCGAAGAGGATGGCCCGGGTCAACTCGATGTCGTGGTAGACCGCGTTGCGCAGTTCCTCCGCGTTGAGGTGCACGCCCTGCTTGTTGTACAGCTTGAACACCTCGTGGATCTGGCGCTGCTTGGCGGAGGTGTACTCGATGACTGGAACCTTGTAGTCGGGAGCGCCCTCGAAGATCTCTGCGACGTCGACCTCTTGGTCGGCGACACGGATCACCCTGTCCTTGATCTGGGTGAAGTACTTGCCCCGCAGGGGCTCGAGATAGGTGCCCACCAGCCCGCCGACGCCGCTGTTGCGCAGCTTGAACGGGAAGTAGTACTCGTCCTCCTTGCTGGCGGTGAGGTTCTCCCCCATCAGAGTCTTCCAGCCCCGGCGGAACTTGGGGTAGTCCTCGGTGAAGTTCTTCAGCAGTTCCTTCCCCGGGTGGAGTCGCTCGGCCTCTTGGACTCGTTCCAGCGCCTTGGGGTGCGCGCCGACGAAGCGGAGGATCGCGGTGAGGCGTTGCTTGCCGTCTACCACCTCGTGGGGGGCGGAGCCGCCCATGCGCAGCAGGATGATGGATGGCAGCGGGATGCCGCGCAGGATGGACTCGATGAGCGCCTGGCGGTCCTTGGTGCTCCAGACGTCGCCGCGCTGGTAGGTGGGGGTGAGGTTCAGCTTCTTCTTCGTTAGTTGCAGGATGTGCCAGACGTCGGCCTTCGCGGTGACCGGTTCAGGGCTGACCGGTTCGCCGTCGTGCTCGTCCTCGGCCCAGGCGTCCTGCCAGCTCTCGGTCGCGGCCTTCCGGCTTGTCCCGTTGGCCCGCTGGTCGAGGAACTGCTGCTGGAGCTTGCCAGCGGTCTCGACGCGCTCGTCGAGGTGCTCCCATGCGCGCAGGGTGAGTCGGACGTCATCATGCGACCGGTCGAGTTCGGCGGCTGGGTCGAGGCCGAGTTCGCCGACCAGTGCCTCGAGGAAGGCCTCGGTGCTGCCGGTGGGTAGGTCGCGGCTGAAGTTCAGCCAGCCCTGGACCTCGCCGAGCCGTGGGATCCAGGAGTCCGAGGTCATGTCGACGTCCGAGCCGGTGAACACCGAGACCGAGGAGGCGATGGTCTCCGGCGTCTCGGACGCCTCGGAGAGGGTGGCCAGTCCCTCAGCGATGCGCTCCCAGAGCTGGGTGCGCGGATCGTCCTCCTCGGCGAGGTCGTCGAGGTCGAGGGGCTCGTCGGTCATGCGGTGGCTCCCAAGGTGTGGAGGGGGTTGGCAGGAGCGTCGAAGGCGGTCGGCTCGTGGACGCCGTCAACCAGGGGCTTGGCGATGGCGGCGACGACCTTGGCGTTCACGGCGTTACCCAGTGCCTTGTAGGCGTCGAGGTCGTAGGCTGGGAGTTCGATGTCGTCGATGCTCTGCAACTTGGCGCATTCGGCTGGCGTCATGTAGCGGCGCTGCCCGCCCAGGTTGGCCCCCAGGATGGGGACCTGGGTCTGGGTGAAGGCGATCAGGCTCGGGGCCGTGGTGGGCCGCTTGACCCGGATCCCCGAGGCGCGCACCTGCAGGACGAAGTTGTCGATGTCGCGCTTCTCGCCCTGCGCGTTCCACTCGAGCTTCTGGAAGCTGGACGCGAGTTCCTGAGGACGCCATTTGAGCAGCCACGGGTCGATCCAGGAGCGGTTCTGGAGGTAGAACTCGCGGTTCTGCCGGATGAAGGTGCGCTTCCAGCGCGGGAACTCGAGGTCGCCGTCGCGCCCGGCGTGGCTGGGGATGTGAAGCCGCTGCTCGGAGATAGTCATCCCGTCCAGGTCGACCCCGAAGCTCCCCCTGACGTCCATGTTGCGCAACCCCCACCTCGGGCGGCGCTCCCACACCGCGGGCGGGGTGTCATCCTCGTAGGGGTAGGTCGCGCCGAACTCCATCGACCAGATCGGGAAGGACGGCATCTTGAGTTCTGCGGGGGTGCGGGACAGGAAGTCGCCCCACATGTCGATCGCCCGCAGCGTGAGTTCCGGGATGGGTCGGGTGACCTCGACGTCGGCGAGCAGGCAGTCGGCGATGTCGGTGGGGTCGGGATGCTTGCCCGGCCATTCGTACCCGTCGAGCCCGTCCAGCGAGCCGATGAAGTACGCGCGGTCACGGACCTGTGGGATGCCGAGTTCGTGCGGCGAGAAGTGGCCGACCCGGACGTCGTAGCCGAGATCCTCGAGCTTGGTCTTGATCGTCTGCTCGGTGCGGCCCTTGTCGTGGCGAAGTATGTTGGGCACGTTCTCGAGGATGAGTCGCGGGGGCTTCTTCACCTTGAGGATCTGGTGGACCTTGAAGAAGAGGCTCCCCTGGGAGGTGTCCGTGAAGCCGAGTTGGTCGCCGGCCTTGGAGAACGGCTGACAAGGAAAACCTGCGGCGAGGACCTCGTGGTCGGGGACCTCGCGCGCGATCGTGGAGTCGGAGTCCAGGGCGTTGATGTCGGCCCACGGCCTGAGCCGATAGTTGCGCTCGTAGAGCGCGTTGAGCTTGGGCTCCCACTCCGCGGCGAAGACGGCCCGGCCCCCCAAGCCATCCAGCGCCTTGTGGAAGCCCCCGAGGCCCGCGAACAGGTCGACGAACCTGAAGGTTGTCCCCTCGTGATCCATGGTGTCGTCCCGTCCTTCTGGCGTCGTGGCGTCTCTTCGGGCGCGGCGCCTCCGTTCTTCGCCCTGTTTACAGTCTGGCAGTCGGGTACGACAAAAGGGTACGGCGCCACGTCGCGCCCCCGGCGTGTCAGATCTCGCCTCGGCGGGTGCGCGCAGGCACCATCTGATCGCGTTCAGCGCGCGCAGCGCCGAGTGGAGCTGGGTGACGGATGCACGAGAACCCTCTGAGCCCTTTCGTAGACTCTGGCCACGAACAGACAATTCCAAGCATTGGCTCCCCCCAACGGGGACAGCGGCTCGTCAACTCATGCCCCAGGCATCGTCGGCGAACCCAAGCGTCTTCAAGTTCTCGCGGATTGCCGTCCGTTGATCGTCGGTGAGGCGGTCGAGTTGCTATGACTCGATGTCCAGAGTTACTCGGACCGCCCCACATCGAACCGTCCTCAGGGCCATCGCTCTAAACATCTACGACGTGACCCTACGAGAACAGTTCCAGAACTGCGACGTCGAGAGCTTCGCCCGCGCCCGCTGCACCAACACCCCCGCCTCGATGCGGATGCCGCACACCATCCCGACGACGAGCTGCGCCCCGGGCGAATCCTGCGGATGTGGCAAGACCGTCACCGTCGCCGACAGCGAGCTCTAACGGGACCGACAGCACCACCCCTGGCAGTCCACCCGCTGGGCGCTGTCGTTCAACCGCCGCAGCCTCGTCGAGGGCATCATTGGCGCCAACCGCTTCCAAACCTCAACATCAACCGCGGCTTCTTCCGGATGACCGGGCTCGTCCCCACCGGCATGCTCCTGGCCATCACACTCATGCGGCCACAACCTCGTCCGGCTCCACGCCTGGCACACCCGTCCGCGGCCGACCCGAACCGTGGCAGGTTCACCTCGGCGAACCCGTCGACGACCGACCGCTCGACAAGGCCACCCGCACCCGAGGCCGACGCAAACGAAGCGGCGACTGACCGGTCGATCTCGCGCCACTCACCAGCAGGGAGCCAGCGCCAGCGCGCCCGGGAACGGTCAGAGGCAAGGAAACCGGGCTCCGCGGCAGACGAAAGGGTGTCAGCGGAGACGCAGGCGGTCGGCGCCACCCCCTCAACGACGAACTCCCCGCCGGAATATCTCCGGCCGGGAGTTTCGGGAAACCGAAACGGATAGTTCAGGGAAACTACCCGTAGGTCAGTGGTCCCGGTGCTCAGCCGACGATCTGGAGGCTGAAGACCTTCTTGGCGAACTTCGTCTTGGTCCCGGTGACGACGATCTCGGGGCGCGTGTAGTCCAACCGGATCGACGCGGCCCCCTTCGGATCGACCTTGAAGACGACCCATCCCGTGGCCGACTGGGTCGCTGGCACCTCGGCTGGGAGCAGCGCCCAGCCAGCGGTGGCCAACTGGGCGTCGACCAACGGGTCAGCACGGTTCGGATACTGCGACCCGGTGACGAGCGAGAAGTCGACCTCACGCAGTGGCGCGGTGTATTTCGTCCCCGGTTTCCACGTCATCTCGATGGCGATCAGCTCGAACGCCGCGGCCTGCGCGGCCGACCCGCTAGGCCAGGGCAGAGCACGGGCCATCCGCAGCACCGAGATCTCGTGACCGAGCGAGTCGTCCTTGATGACCTTCGAGATCGCCACGAACTCTGTCGGCAGCGGGCCGGTGAGAGCGACGGCCGAGGCCGTTGCGGTCGGGAGGGTCGTCGCCGCCGGACCGGTGATGGTCGCCGTCGGCGTGGGTATGCCGGCCGGGCTGCTTCCCGTTGCAGTGACCTGCGCGGTGACCTCCGCGGTTGTGGTCGCTGTGGGTGCGCGTGACGGCACCGCTGCTGAGGACGTCTCGGTCGGCATGGTGGACTGCGGCGCGGTTGCGGCACCGCGGGAACACCCCGACAGAGCGCCGAGGATGGCCAGGCACACGGCGGCAAGGAGCCGCCCAGGGCCGTGGGTCGGCCTTCCGCAGACGCCCGCCGCGGCTGCGCTGGGGGCCGGGCACGACGGCATACTCCTCACGCGGGCCAGCCTAAACGCGGCTGGGGCCGGGTCACGAACCCGGCCGAGGTGAAGCAGCGCGGAGATCGAGATGCCGGGTCACGCGCGGGCAAGCCAGGCGTCGACGTCCCGTAGCGCACGCAGGCGGATCGAGTCAGGAGCCCGGCTGGCCCGGATCGAGTCGCGCGCCAGCTGCGCCAGTTCCGGGTCCGTGAACCCGAGTGCCTCACGCGCCACGGCGTATTGCCCGACCAACCGGGAACCGAACAACAGCGGGTCGTCGGCACCCAACGCGACCGGTATGCCGTGCCGCACCAACTCGCGCAGCGGCACCTCGGCGGGGCTCGCGAAGACCCCCATCGCGACGTTGCTGCCTGGACACACCTCAAGGGCCACCCCGGCCTCGGCCACCTCGTCGAGCACCCGCGGGTCCTCGACCGAGCGGACCCCGTGGCCGAGCCGGTCGGGCCGCAGCGACCCCAGCGTCTCCTGAACTGCGGCCGGGCCGAGCAACTCGCCGCCGTGCGGGACCAGGGCCAGTCCGGCCCTGCGGGCGATCTCGAAGGCGGGCGCGAAATCGGCCGTCGCGCCGCGTCGCTCGTCGTTGGAAAGGCCAAAACCGACGACCGTGCCCGGGCCGTCACCGGCATACTTCGCCGCCAGCCGGGCCAACGTCCGAGCGTCCAGGGGGTGGCGGATCCGCGAGGCGGCCACCACGATCCCGACCCCGACGCCGGTCGCCGCCGTCGCCTGGGCTGCGGCGTCCAGCACGATCTCCAGGGCTGGGGTCAGGCCCCCGACATGGGGCGCATAGGAGGATGGCTCGACCTGCAGTTCAAGCCACCGGGAGCCTTCGGCAGCGTCGTCTGCGGCTGCTTCCGCAACGACGCGGCGCATGGCCTCCTCGCCACGGACACACGATCGGGCCAGGTCATACAGCCGTTGGAAGCGGAACCAGCCTCGTTCGTCCGTCGCATGCAGCCGGGGTGGCCAGTGGTCGGTGAGCGCGTCAGGCAGCCGCACCCCCCGGCTCGCGGCGAGGTCGGCCAGGGTGCCGATCCGCATCGAACCGGTGAAGTGCAGGTGCAGATGCGCCTTCGGCAGGGCAGCGAGCGATCGTTGCCCGAGATCCGGGACGAGAGTCGGGTCGGCGTTCAGTCCTCGAGGTCCTCGTCGGTGTCCAGGTCGATGATGTGCATCGCCGCCTCCTCGGCCGACGCGCCGCCGCCGTCGATCCCCACGTCGCCGGCGAAAACGTCGTTCTCGAAGGCCGGGTCACCGTCTTCGGCACTGGCGACGATGCGACCACTGCGGGTGCGCCCGGCTTGACCGACGAAGTCCTCCTCGGCGTAGATCGAGTCCGGGTCGTCACCGCCGAGCTTCTCGCGTCGGGCCCGCTCGAAGCCCGACTCGTCCTCGGGGGCGCCATAGGCCGAGTAGGGGTCCGGTTCTTCCTGCAGGATCCGCTGGTCGATGGTCTCGTGGCCGCGTTGTTCGGTTGCCGTCGTCCCGAAGGCATAGGACCCTCGGGGACGGTCCGGCGGCGAGTAGCCCTCGTCGAGGATGTCGTCGACGCCGCGGTCCACCAGGGTGTCGCCCGGCTGCAGTTGGTCCTCGTCGTCGACCGACCACACCTCCAACCCGTCGGCGATGGTGTCGTTGTCGAAGGCAGCCTCATCGGTGCTCATGACCTCACTCTGCCACCTTCATCACGTTCCGTGCGAGGTGGTGAACACCTCACATCCGACCCCTTGTCCGCGCGCTCAGTCACGCAGGACGCGCACCGTCTCGAGGGTGGGGTCGGCGGCATACGCGATGCGCACGCCGGCCCTGTGCGCGGCCCGCAGGGCGGTCACCGTCGCCTCGGTGACGCGCTCACCAGGGGCAAGGACAGGTATGCCGGGTGGATACGGCGCGACGAGCTCACCGCAGGTGCGTCCCACCGCACGATCCGCGGGCACCGTCTCCTGGGGAGCGAAAAACGCCTCTCGTGGCGGGCAGACCTGTTGAGGGACAACGCTCCACGCGATCGAAGCGGCAGGAGGCCGAGGCGTGCCTCGGTGTCGTTCGACGAACTCCACGAGAGTGTCGCCGAGCCGTTCGAGCGTGGCGGGCGGGTCGGCCAGGGTCACCATCGCCACGAGGGTGTCGCGGTCGGCCAGCTCGACCGGCATACCGAGGTCGATGAGGTCAGCCTCGATCCGGGTGCCGTCAGCGCCCGTGCCGGCCAGGAGCAGGCAGACCTTGACCGGATCGACGTCGGGGCCGTCGAGGACCGCGAGACCGGGGACGGCGCGCAGGCGGGACCGTAGAGCGCCGACGCCGTCCAGCAGGCGGCCCAGCAGGTCCGGTCCGTCCCGCTCGAGCAGGGCCCGGCTCGCGTCGATGCTGGCGAGGATCGCCCCCGAGGGGCTCGTCGTGGCGGTCGCCTCGATCGCGGCGGCCAACCGGGCCGGGTCGATCCGCTCGGTCCGCGCCAGCACGAGCGCCCCTTGCGACCACGCCGGAAGCGTCTTGTGCGCGCTGGTCACCAGCGCGTCGGCACCTCTGGCCAGGGCATGTCCGGGCAGCCCCGGGTGGAACCCGAAGTGTGCCCCCCACGCGGCATCGACGACCAGGGGTATGCCGCCAGCCCCCCACCCGTGCGCGACTGCGGCCAGGCCCTCGATGTCAGCGAGCGTGCCGACATAGGACGGGTCACCGACGAAGACGGCAACGGCATCGGGCGCGCCGACCAGCGCGTCGGTGAGGGCCTCGGGGGTGATGCCGCGCGGCATACCGAGGTCGTCGACGGTCGGGCACACCCACACCGGTGACAGTCCGGCGAGGACCAGCCCGAGAAGGAGCGAGCGGTGCAGGGTGCGCCCGACGATGACCCGGTCGCCGGGGGAGCCGACGGCCAGCGCGAGGGCCTGGTTGCCGTGGGTCGACCCACCGACCGAAAACCGGCACACGTCCGCTCCCCAGAGCCCGGCCGCCTTGGCCTCGGCGGCGGCGAGCACGCCGCGGGTCTGGGACATCGTGTCCAGACCGGCATACAGGGGCACGTCCCCGGCCACGACGTCGCCGACCAGGTCGAGACGGCGCTTGTGTCCGGGGATGGTGAACGGCGTCGGACCGGCTTCCTGGAAGGCCAGCCAGGCATCCAAGGCCGGAGCGTCGGCGCGCAGTCCGCGGGGGTCGGTGGGCATGCGCGCCGCTGGCTCAGTGTGCTTCTGCCAGCAGCCCTTGGATCCGAGCCACGCCTTCGGCGAGGTCGGCGTCTCCGAGCGCGTAGGAAAGCCGGAGATAGCCACTCGGGCCGAACGCCTCACCCGGCACCACGGCGACCTCGACCTCGTCGAGGATGAGCGCGGCGAGCTCGGCCGAGGTGAGTGGCTTCGCGCCGCGGATCGTGCGACCGAGGACACCCTTGACCGACGGGTAGACATAGAAGGCCCCGGCCGGGGTCGGGCACTGGACCCCGTCGATCTCGCTGAGCATGGCCACCATGGTGCGTCGGCGGCGGTCGAACGCCTCCTTCATCGCGTCAACGGCGGAGAGGTCTCCGCGCAGGGCGGTGATCGCGGCCCGCTGGGCGATGTTGTTGACGTTGCTCGTCAGGTGGCTCTGCAGGTTGGTGGCCGCGGCGATGACGTCCTTGGGCCCGATCATCCAGCCGACCCGCCAGCCGGTCATCGCGTAGGTCTTGGCGACGCCGTTGAGGACGATGCAGGTGTCCGCCAACTCGGGGACCTCGACGACGATGCTCGTCGCCCGCGCGCCGTCGTAGGTGAGGTGCTCGTAGATCTCGTCGGTGATGACCCAGATGCCGTGCTCGTGGGCCCAGCGGCCGATCTCACGGGTCTGTTCGGGGGAGTAGACCGCGCCGGTCGGGTTGGACGGTGAGCAGAACAGCAGCGCCTTGGTGCGTTCGGTGCGCGCGGCCTCAAGTTGGTCGACGGTGACGAGGTAGCCCTGCTCCTCGCCGGCGAAGACCTCGACGGTCGTGCCTCCCGCCAGCGCGATCGCCTCCGGGTAGGTCGTCCAGTAGGGCGCGGGCAACAGCACCTCGTCGCCCGGGTCGATGATCGAGGCGAAGGCCTGGTAGACCGCCTGCTTGCCGCCGTTACTGACGAGCACGGACGTCGCGGGGACGGCATACCCGCTGTCGCGCAGCGTCTTGGCCGCGATCGCCTCGCGCAGTTCGGGGAGGCCAGCGGCGGGCGTGTAGCGGTGGTTGGCGGGGTTACTCGCCGCCGCGATCGCCGCCTCGACGATGTAGTCGGGCGTCGGGAAGTCCGGCTCGCCGGCGCCAAAGCCGATGACGGGCCGACCCTGGGCCTTGAGAGCCTTGGCCTTGGCGTCGACGGCGAGGGTGGCGCTTTCGGCGATGGCGCCGATGCGCCGAGAGACACGGCGGGGGACGATGAGGTCGGTCACAGGCGACATGTTCCCATTGGGCCGGGGATGTCCGTGCGTCCGGTCCGCAGTTCGGGCGGGGATCTCCCAGGTATGCCGGTTCGCGCCGGGCCGCTGCCTCACGTATGCTTTCCCTTCGGTTGGCTTTCGAGACCATGCTCAGTCGTGCCCGCAGCAAGGTGTGGGCATCCCAGTGAGCAGGTCACGCTCACGCCAGTCGACTGCCGGATCTCCCCAGGTCCGGCGGAGGGCAATAGCTCAATTGGTAGAGCACCGGTCTCCAAAACCGGCGGTTGGGGGTTCGAGTCCCTCTTGCCCTGCGTCAGTAGTAGGACCTGATCGAGAAGAGGCCGCGTGACCGAGTCGAGCACCGCACAGACGGGCAGCCGTGCTGTCCGCCAGCGGCCCGGTGACGGCAACCCGTTCAGCCGCTTCTTCGCTGCCGTGTCGTTGTTCGTCCGCCAGATCCTTGACGAGCTGCGCAAGGTGGTCCGCCCGACCGGGTCCGAGCTGCTCAACTTCACGGTGGTCGTCATCCTCTTCGTGCTCGCCATCATGGCGATCGTCGCGGGGCTCGACTTCCTCCTGCACCGCCTGGTGCTGTGGGTCTTCGCCGGCAGTTGACGGTGCCGATCTCGCACAGGCGGGCGGGTCTCATTCGGGCGCTACCGCGCCCCACGACGCAAGGAAAGTAGGTCCAGGCCGTGGCCGACCAGGACGAAGTCCTCGACATCGAGGCGGACGACACGCAGCTCGACGACGTCGAGGCGGTTGCCGACCCCGCATCCGAGCCTGAGGTCGTCGCTGGGTCGGTCGTCGAGACGGCCGAGG
>MTKY01051708.1_pt1 | contig 17089 bp, 18 predicted proteins | sample 1042731 | NCBI WGS metagenome assembly MTKY01 (sample SAMN06212206, study PRJNA360538) | anaerobic digester metagenome | biome: Wastewater treatment plant; material: sludge; isolation source: anaerobic digester fed with sludge from wastewater treatment plant | place: Denmark: WWTP Soeholt ... | reverse complement strand
CTCGACCGCCCACATCGCGCCCAGGCCGCGGACCTCGCCGACGCTGGGGTGGCGCGCCGCGATCCGCGCGAGCTCGGGGCCGATGACCTCGGCGCCGAGCATCCGGGCGTGCTCGACGACGCCCTCCTCCTCGAAGATCTGGATCGAGGCGACCGCGGAGGCACAAGCCAGCGGGTGCCCCGAGTAGGTGAGCCCACCCGGATAGACCCGGTCGCGGAACGTCGCCGCAATGGCGTTCGAAATGATGACGCCACCGATCGGCACATAGCCGGAGTTGACGCCCTTGGCGAAGGTGATCAGGTCAGGGGTGACGCCCCAGTGCTGGATCGCGAACCACTCCCCGCACCGCGCGAACCCCGCCATCACCTCGTCGGCGATCATGATGATCCCCAGCTCGTCGCAGATGGCCCGCACGCCCGCGAGGTAGCCCGGCGGCGGCACGAGGACACCGTTGGTGCCGACAACCGTCTCCAGCATGATCGCCGCGACGGCCCCCGGACCCTCCACCATGATCGTGTCGCGCAGGTGCGCCAGTGCCCGCTCGGCCTCCTGCTCGGGGCTGTTCGAGTGGAAGGCGCTGCGGTAGGGGTAGGGCCCCCAGAAGTGGACGATCCCGGGCAGGCCCGGCTCGCTCGGGACGCGGCGCGGGTCGCCCGTCATCGTCAGGGCTCCCGCGGTGGCCCCGTGATAGGACCGGTATGCCGCGAGCACCTTGTGCCGCCCCGTGTGCAGGCGAGCCATCCGAATGGCGTTCTCGGTCGCCTCGGCGCCGCCGTTGGTGAAGAACACCATCTCCAGGCCCTCGGGAGCCTTGCTGGCGATGAGCCGAGCCGCCTCGGACCGGACGTCGACGGCATACCCAGGGGCGATGGTGGCCATCCGCCCGGCCTGCTCCTGCACGGCGGCGACCAGTTTGGGATGCCCGTAGCCGATGTTCGCGTGGACCAGGCCCGAAGAGAAGTCGAGGTACTCCGTGCCGTCGTAGTCCCAGAACCGGCTGCCCGACGCCCGCGCGATCGGCAGCGGGTTGATCGCGCCCTGCGCCGACCAGGAGTGGAAGACGTGCGCGCGGTCGTTTGCGCGAACGGTCGCCTGGTCGGTGGGGACGCGGAAGGTCGCGGGAGCAGCGGGCTCGGTCGTCACGTCGGTCATGGCGACACACTGTATGCCGACACACGGGGGCTCCGCCCCCGTGCACCCCCGACAAACCCCTCCCGACACACGGGGGCTCCGCCCCCGCACACCCCCGACCCACACCTCCGCTCAGGCCAGCAAGGTCACACCGGCCGCGCGGGCTGCCTCGGCGAGGGTCGCATCGAGGGTGGCCAGTGGCAGTCCGCGGGCGACGGCCACCTGCAGGTATGCCGCGTCGTAGGCCGTCAGCCCATGCTCATTGGCCAGCCCCATGAGGTCGGTCAGTCGGCGTTCCGGGTCGGCCACATCGATGGGCAAACCGACCAACAGGTCCGCGAACCCCGCTGCCGTTTCAGCCGTCAGACGACCGCCGCGAATGCCAAGCGCCAGCACGTTGGCGACTTCAAGCAACCAGAGCGGGGGAACGACCGCCCGCTCGGCGGAGAGTCGCTCGCGGATCTGCAGGGTCGCGGCGGACACCTCGTCCTGGAAGCACCACGACAGCGCCACCGACGAGTCGAGAACGAAGGTCATCGACGACGGCCTTCCTCGATCATCTCCCTGATGCTCATCCCGCCCGTCGTGACTCCCTGACGAAGCCGATCAAGCTCGACGAAGATCTGTTCGGCGGGCCGATGGATGTCGATCGGGATGAGCCTGGCGATCGGTCGGCCGTGCCGCGTGATGGTCACGGTCTCACCGCGCTCCACCTGGGCAAGCAGAGCCGGCAGATGAGTCTTGGCCTCGTAAGCCCCCACCGTCGTTGTCGTCATGGAATCAGACTAGTCGCAGACCAGTCTGATGTCACGCTCACGCTCGCCACGTGATCGGCAGCCGTTTGACCCCGCGTTGGAAGTTGGACTGCAGCCACACCGGCTCCCCCGCCGCCTCCAGCCACGCGGTCCGCCCCAACAACTGGGTGAACATCGTCGTCATCATCGACCGCGCCAAGAACGCCCCGAGACACACATGCGGCCCAGCGCCGAAGGCCAGGTGTCGCCGGGCGTTCTCGCGCCCGATGTCGAAGACGTCCGGCTCGGCGAACACCTCCGGGTCGCGGTTGGCTGCCGCGAACGACACGACCACCTTGTCGCCCCGCGTCAGCGACACCCCCGACAGCTCCACATCACAGGTCGCCGTCCGCCGGAACGTCATCACCGGCGTCCACCACCGCAGCATCTCCTCGACGGCATTCGGTATGCCGTCCGGCCGGGCCCGCAGCTCCGCCTGAGCGTCAGGCGACCCGAGCAACCCGACCAAGCCACCCGGCATACCGTTGCGGGTCGTCTCGTTCCCGGCGACGGCAAACAGCCAGAACAGGTTCTCGAACTCCTCGACCGAGACCGAGCCGCCACTGTCGTCGCGCTGGGCCATGAGGATCGACATGACGTCCTCGCCGGGCTGCTCGCGCCGCAGCGTCCCGAGCGCGTGCGCGTAGGCGTAGAGGTCGGGCATCCCCTCGCGGCTGCGTGGGTCGGGCATCAGCCCATCCGTGCCGGGCGAGGGCCGCAGCGCGTATGCCGCCCGCCCCAGATCCGTCGCCCCGCTCGGATCGAAGGCGGCCGAGATCCGGTAGTCGGGGTCCTGCCAACCGATGACCCGGTTGGCCCAGTCGAACATGAGCCACCGGTCCGGCGCTGGCACGCCCATGACGTCGGCGAGGGTGAGCAGCGGCAGGTCGGCCGACACGTCCTTGGCGAAGTCGCACGTGCCCTGGCCTGCCGGACCCGCCAGTCCTCCCGTCCCGAGGCCGAGCATCCGGTCGAGGATCCCGTCGACGTGCCCGCGCACCTGGGTCTCCAAAGCACCAATAGCCTTGGGCGTGAAGGACTTTGCCAACATCCGCCGCAACCGGGAATGCTCCGGAGGGTCCATGTTGAGCATCATCCGCCGCACAAAGGCCAGGTCCGCCTCGGTCCGCGGATCGCGCATCTGGGTGCCGCCGAGCGACGACGAGAACGTCGCCGGATCTTTGAGCACCCGATCGACGTCAGCGTGCCGCAGCACCAGCCAGTAGCCCGTCCCCTCCGGCCAGCCCGGCAGCGCCGGCTCGGCGACCGGGACGACGCCATGCGACTCCCGCAGTGCCGCGAGGGCGGCATACGGGACCTCGCGGGTGTAGGTCGCGGGGTCGTGGACGAGCCGCGTCACCTCCCGCTCGGCCTGCGTGAGCCGCGCGTATGCCGTGTCCACCCGCTCCCGGGCAGCCGCCCGATCGACCGTGCTCACCTGCGCCGACCCGAGGTCAGTCGGCGAGGAACCGCTCGATGACCGTCGCGAGCTGGACCGGGGTCTCGAACATCGGGTAGTGACCGGCGTTGGCCATGACGTGGATCTGGCAGTTGGGGAAGTGCGGCTCCCAGGTCTCGCGGACCGCGGCTTCGCCGAGGGCGGGGTCGTGCTCGCCCGGGATGACGAGCATCGGGGTCTGGTTGCCAGCGACCTCAGCGAGGAAGTCCGGACCGGCCCAGGCCTCGAGCGCACCGGCGAAGCCCTCGGTCGTCGAGTGGCTCAGCGAGTGGTCAACAACGCTTTGGACCCAGGTGGCCGTGTTGCGGTTGCCGGTGGTGAAGTCGATGATCCCGAACCGCTTGCCCGGGTCTTCGATGGCGCCCCAGAACAGGTCCCGCCCGGCGTCGTCGAACGGCGTCGGCGTGGCGCCGACAGGTGTGAGACCGACAAGCTTGCGGACCCGGCCGGGAGCTTTGGCGAGGACCCGCAGCACCTCGGCGCCGCCCATCGAGTGGCCGATCAACGAGAAGGTCTGCACGTCAAGGGAATCCGCGAGCGCGAGCACGTCATCCGCGACCTCGTCGAGGCTGTAGTGCCCGCGCTGGTCCATTCGGGCGCCGTAGCCGCGGTTATCGGTGAAGTGGTAGCTGAACCGCTGGCCGTCGAGATAGGTGGGGAACAGGCCCCAGCCGTCGGCCGAGCCGAACCAACCGTGCAGGACGAAGACATGGTGGTCGCCGGAACCGACCGTGATGCAAGGGATCGTCATGCACCGAGGCTAGCCCGGCCCCGTCCCCTCCGGGAGCCCCCAGCCCCATGATCTCTCCCCCCCTTCTCTCCCCCTTTCACCCGCCGAGATTGACGTTGGCTGCAGGACACGCCGCGCCAACGGGTCGCAACGTCAATCTCGGCGGAGGCGGAGGGGGAAAACCCTCCCCTGAGGTAAATCTCGGCAGAGCAGAAGTCGGCATGGCGCGGGGCCACGAATGGATCAGGCGGCGGTGGCCCGGAACCGGCGCAGCCGCAGGCTGTTGGTGACAACGAACACTGACGAGAACGCCATTGCCGCTCCCGCAATCATCGGCGTCAGCCGGCCCGATGCCGCCAGCGGGATCGCCGCCACGTTATAGGCGAAGGCCCAGAACAGGTTGCCCTGGATCGTCCGCAGCGTCGCCCGCGCCAGCCGGATCGCATCGGCCGCGCTCACCAAGTCGCCGCGCACGAGGGTCAGGTCGGACGCCTCGATGGCGACATCACTGCCAGTCCCGATCGCGATCCCGAGATCGGCCTGCGCGAGCGCCGCCGCGTCGTTGACCCCGTCGCCCACCATCGCGACGACCCGCCCCTCCTGCTGCAGCGAAGCGACCACGGCCACCTTGTCGGCGGGCAGCACCTCCGCCCGCACGTCCTCCGCCGCGATTCCCGTATGCCGTGCCACCGCACCTGCCGCTCGCGCGTTGTCCCCGGTGAGCAGGATCGGCCGCAACCCCAGGCTCCGGAACACCTCCACGGCCCGGGCCGACGTCGGCTTGATCGTGTCGGCGACGACGACGACGCCCTGGACCACCCCGTCCCACCCGACCCAGACCGGCGTCTGGCCTTGAGCCATCGCACCATCCGCGACGGACCTCAGGTCGCCCGCCGGGCCGCGATCGGCACCCTCCGCAACATAGGCCAGCCGGCCGACCCGAACCGCAACCCCGTCGACGACCCCGTGGACGCCGAGCCCACCCGAGCTCTGGAAGTCGCTCAACACCAACCCCGACGCGGCAGCTGAGCTGATCGCCCGGGCGATCGGGTGTTCGGACCCCGACTCGACCGCACCGGCCAGCGCCAGGACCCGGTCACGGGATTGGCCGGGGGCGGCATACACCTCGACGAGTGTCATCCGCCCGGTGGTGACGGTCCCCGTCTTGTCCAGCACGACGGTGTCCACCCGACGCGTGGACTCGAGCACCTCGGGGCCTTTGATGAGGATCCCCAACTGGGCGCCTCGCCCGGTCCCCACCAGCAGAGCGGTCGGCGTCGCGAGCCCCAAGGCACAGGGACAGGCGATGACCAGGACGGCCACGGCCGCCGTGAACGCCGCCTCCGCGTCATGCCCGGTGACCAACCACCCGACGAGGGTGAGGGCTGCCAAGACGAGCACGACCGGCACAAACACCGCCGACACCCGATCGGCCAGCCGCTGCACGGCGGCCTTACCCGACTGCGCCGACTCGACGAGCCGGGCCATCTGCGCCAACTGCGTGTCGCCCCCCACCCGGGTCGCGCGCACCGTCAGCAGACCCGACGTGTTGACCGTCGCCCCGGTGACCGCGTCGCCGACGCCGACCTCGACCGGCACCGATTCCCCGGTCAGCAACGAGGCATCGACCGCCGACGACCCGGCAACCACCACACCGTCGGTCGCGACCTTCTCCCCCGGCCGGACGACGAACTCATCGCCAACCATGAGCTCGCTCAAGGGGATTCGCACCTCGACCGAGCCGCGCAGGACCGCCACATCCTTGGCGCCCAGGTGCAACAGCGCCCGCAGCGCGGCCCCGGAACGTCGCTTGGCCTTGGCCTCCGCATACCGACCGGCGAGCAGGAACGTCGTGATCGCCGCCGCCGTCTCGAAGTAGAAGTGCCCGTGCTCCCCCATCGTCAGCAGCATCCACAACGACCACCCGAACGCCGCGAGCACACCGCCGGACACCAACGTGTCCATCGTCGTCGCACCGTGGCGCAGGTTGACCCACGCCGCCCGATGGAACGGCCACGCGCACCACACCACCACGGGCACCGTGAGCGCCAGCACCACCCATGCCCACCCGCGGAACTGCCACGCCGGGACCATCGACAGGGCCACCGCGGGCACGCTCAGTCCCAGCGCGACCAGCAGCCGTCGCCGCACGTATGCCGCGTGCTCCTCGTCCGCATCCGGCTCACCGTCGGCGGTGGTCTGGGCGGCCGAGCCGGGCACTGTGACGGGCGCAGAAGCCGCTGAGTATCCGGCGGATTCGACGGCCGCCACCAGGTCGGTGAGGGCCACTCCGGCCGGGTGGACGACGAAGGCCTTGCCGGTGGCGTAGTTGACGGCAGCCGTCACCCCCGAGAGCTTGCCGAGCTTCTTCTCGACCCGGGCCGAACATGAGGCGCAGGTCATCCCTCCGACGAGCAGCTGGGTCTGCTGCGACTCGCCCGGAGGTGGCGCCTGGACGTCCAGCCCTGCAGTCATCGGTCGGCTCTCTCGGTCTCGGATCGCATCGGACGTGCCGTCAGCCACCCGGGACCGGCTGGGGTGCGTCAGCGGCCGGCCAGTGCGTAGTTGCCGGCTTCCTCGAGGGCAGCCGTCACCTCGGCATCGGTCAGCTCGTGGTCGGCGTCGACGTGGACGGTCGAGGTGCCACCGGCCACGAGGTCGACCCGGACGTCGCTCACGCCCGCGACTGCCTTGAGTTCGGTGGTCACGTGACCGGCGCAGTGACCGCAGGTCATGCCGTCGACCTGGAAGCTCTGGGTGGCCATTCGGATCTCCTTTGCGCGCATGGGCGAGACTCTCTCAGCATACCCCCCATGGGTATGCCGCACTCCCTCGTCCAACCCTCACCGCCCCTCAGGTGAGAGGAATCGACGCCCCGGCGTCGATTCCTCTCACCTGAACGCGGGGCCCCAGGCTCAGTGGTTCATCCCGGGCATGGTTCCGCCGCCGGGCATGACGTGGGTGGCGCCGAAGCCGAGCACGGTCGGGTCGAGCATCCCGAAGATCATCGCCACGTGGGCCAGCACGAGGAACACCCCGACGAAGATCGCGTGCCACTTGCGGGCGTCGCGAGCATCCGAGCCCAGGACGCCGACCTCGACCAGGGTGATGCCGACGAGGGGCAGCCCGGCCAGCAGATAAGCGATCACCGCGATGACGTCGGCGGGTCCGCGCCAGCCACCGCCGGCGGTCAACGGCACGACCGCGTTCTTCACCAGGTGCACGAGCACAAGGACCATGAGCGGCCCGGCCACCAGACCGGCCCACCGGCTCAGCGACCGCACCCAGGCGGGCGGGTCGGAGCGGAAGAGCAGGACGAGCTCGGTGATCGCCAGGGTCTCGGCCAGGATGACCGGGATCGCCATGAAGAGGACGAGGTTCCACGGCTGGTTCACCGACAGCAGCCCCATGTAGTGCGTCATCGACATGCCGTCCATCGCCCCGGTGCCGACGGTCCGGTCGGGAAGCACCCAACCGACGACAGCGGCCGCGACGGCGATGAGGCCGATCGGCACGAGAAGGGGTGAACGGGTCCGGGGCCCGGAGTCGCGGGCAGTGTCCAGTGCGGTCATGTCCTTCACCTTCCCTGGCCCGGATCAAGACTCCCCTGAGGTCTGACGAAGATTCGGTCAAGGTTCGGTCGGGAGGTGCACGCGCGGCATACCACCGCCCGTGGTCGCGCGACACTGTCCGTATGCCGCACCGCGGACCTGTCGCTCGGGTGCTCGTTGTCGAGGACGAGCCGCCCCTGGCGGACCTCGTGCGCACCTACCTGGAGCATGCGGGCCTGGCCGTGCGGTTGTGCGAGACCGGGACAGAGGCGGTGACCGCCGCCCGCGAGTGGGATCCCGACGTCATCATCCTCGACCTCGGTCTGCCGGGGATGGACGGCGTCGAGGTATGCCGCGCGGTCCGCACCTTCTCGGACTGCTACGTGGTCATGTTGACCGCGCGCAGCGATGAGGTGGACACCCTCGTCGGGCTGTCAGTAGGCGCGGATGACTACGTGACCAAGCCGTTCCGGCCCCGTGAGGTGGTGGCACGGGTCCAGGCGCTGCTGCGACGCCCGCGTCGGCAGGCTGCGTCCACCGGCCCGGAAGCAGCCGGCGTTGCCATGGGCGAGGGGCCGACGGTGGTCGTCGGCGACCTGCGCATCGATGGTGCTGCGCGGGAGGTCCACGTCGGGGGGCGGTCGGTCGAGCTGACCCGGACGGAGTTCGACCTCTTGGCCACCCTGGCCTCGCGGCCGGGACTGGTCTGGTCCAGGCGCACCCTCATCGACGAGGTGTGGGACACCGGCTGGGTCGGCGATGACCACCTGGTGGACGTCCACATCGCTCACGTCCGCCGCAAACTCGGCGACGACCCCAGCGACCCTCGGTTCGTCATGACGGTCCGAGGCGTCGGCTACCGACTGGGCAAGGGGTGAGCGGCATGCGAGCGGGTCTGTCCCGTCGCGGTTTCGCCTCGCGACTTCTCGGCGCGCAAGGGGTCGTGCTGGCCGTCACCGTCGTGACCGCGGCGGCCGTGGCCTGGGTGGTCGGGCCACCGATCTTCCACGACCACCTCGCGCAGGCGGGTCACGCCCTCGACGCCGAGGGTGTCGATCACGTCGAGCAGGCGTATGCCGCCGCGAGCTACCTCTCGTTGGGGATCGCGCTGGCAGTTGCGCTCGGTTGTGCGGCGCTGGCGTCGTGGTGGCTGGCCGCCAAGGTGCGGGCCCCGCTGGCCGAGCTGACCGAAGCAGCTGGAGACATGGCCCGCGGCGACTACCGCGCGCGGGTCGCGGCGCCTGGCGTCGCCACGGAGCTCGACGCCCTCGCTGGGTCGTTCAACGACATGGCGGAGCGGCTGGAGCACGTGGAAGACACCCGGCGTCAGTTGCTCGCCGACCTCGCGCATGAGCTGCGGACCCCTATTGCCACGTTGTCGGGCTACCTCGACGGGGTTGACGACGGGATGGTCGCCTGGACTGAGCAAACCCGAGCGGTGCTCGCCGCCCAGGTCCGTCGACTGAGCCGGTTGGCCACCGACCTGGACGACGTTTCCAGAGCCGAAGAGGGACGGATTGTCCTGCAGACCAATCTGATCCGCGTGGAGTCGCTGCTGAGCGGAGCGGTCGCTGCAGCCCGTGAGAGCTTCGACCGAAAGGGCGTCAGCCTGCACGGACCGGACCCCCAGGACGAGGGTGCCGGGACGGCATACCAAGAGGTCGTCCAGGTCGACCAGGAGCGGATGGGACAGGTGTTGGCCAATCTGTTGGGTAACGCGCTGCGGTATACGCCGACGGGCGGCACCGTGCGGTGTGGTGCGACGCTGGGACGGGACGAAGTCGTCCTCAGCGTGTCGGACACGGGGGAGGGCATCGCGGCCGAGCACCTTCCGCACGTGTTCGAGCGGTTCTACCGAGTCGACCGAGCTCGGCATCGGGACGGCCTAGACGACCAGGGCGCTGGCATCGGGCTGACGATCAGCAAGGCGATCGTCGAGGCCCACGGGGGGCAGATCGAGGCGCTCAGCGACGGGACCGGAGCGGGGACGACGATCACCGTCCGGCTGCCCCGGACCCCCGCCGTGGTGTCAACCGCGACACCCTGACGTCGCTCGCTCTCACCCGACAGCGCGACCATCTTGTGGGTGCTGGCGATCGGCGGCAGAGTCATCGAAGCGGGGCGCACCCGGCCACCGGACAAGCCCGGATCCCCGTCCGACAGTAGAGTTGGTCCCAGGTGGCGATGTACCGCAGCGCGTTGCGTTGGGTCACGACGGCCGCTGGCCAGGGCCGAGGCGTCGAACGGCGTGGCAAGGGTAGAGGTCGTGATCGGCAAGGTCCTCCAGGCCAGAGCGGGGTCACAATTGGCGTCAATCTCCGAGCCGCGCCGGTTCGACGCGATCGTCCTCGCTGGTGGTCGCGGGTCCCGGTTGGGAGGCGTCGACAAGGGCGCCTTGCCGGTGGGTGGCCGACCGCTGCTGGAGCGCGTGCTCGAAGCGGCTCAAGGTGCCGAGCGGTCGGTCGTGGTCGGCGACGGGCCGGTGCCCGACGGGGTGCTGTTGACGCGTGAAGAGCCCGTCTTCGGAGGGCCCGCGGCTGCGCTGGTCGCCGGTTTGCGAGCCCTCCGTATGCCGTCCGCCCCCCCGAATGATTCGGCTGCCCCATTGGTCCTCGTGTTGGCCTGCGACCTGCCGGGGGCAGCTGCCGGTGTGGAGCTGTTGCTTGAGTCAGCCACAGGGACCGAAGCTGACGAGGCACGCCGTTCGACCGGGGACGGCATACCGGGTGGGTGTGGCGAGCGGACGACTGACGGGTGGTGCCTCGCTGACGCCGACGGTCGGTTGCAGTGGCTGTTCGGGCTGTATCGGGCCACGGCGCTTGAGCAGGCCGCGGAGGCACTGGGCGACCCCGCCCACCGCTCGATGGCCCAGTTGTTCCGGGGCCTCAATCTGGTCGCGGTGCCAGCGCCCGCCTGGGTGACCATGGACATCGATACCCCGCAGGACGCTCAGCGATGGTCGACAGGAGACAAACCCCGGCCTGGAAGGCAGTAGACAGGATCCGCTCGGGACTGGCCGAGTCGCACCGGCGGCGTGCCAATCGTGGCTCGACGGGGTGCGCCGCTCATGACGTCCCCGTGACCTGGTCGACGTCCCGTTGCTCCGAATTCCTCTGCGAGTGTGAGGAATTCGGGCCAGAATCGGCCGCTGACCCACGAAAACACCGGCGGGTGTGAGGAAGTCGGAGAAGCCCCGGGGCCTGACGAGTCAGGACCCCGGGGCTTCCGGGTTGAGCTTTCTGGTTGAGCTTCCGGGTTGAGCTTCTGGGTCGAACCTCGGCGACGGGTCAGGCGATGGCGTCGGCGATCGGGCGGTAGGCCAGGTCGAGGTCGTCTGCCACGGCCTTGTAGGTGACGAACCCACCCTGGGTGTTGAGGCCCAGGGCAAGTGCCGCGTCGGCGTTGAGCGCGCCCTTCCAGCCCTTGTCGGCGAGCTTCACGGCATACGGGAGGGTCGCGTTGGTGAGCGCCCAGGTCGAGGTGTTCGGAACGGCTCCAGGCATGTTGGCGACGCAGTAGTAGATGGCGTCGTGCACGCCGAAGGTGGGGTCGGCGTGGGTCGTCGGGCGGCTGCCCTCGAAGCACCCGCCCTGGTCGATGGCGACGTCGACGAGCACCGAGCCGGGCTTCATCGCGGCGACCATGTCGTCGGTGACGAGTTTGGGGGCCTTGGCGCCGGGGATGAGGACGGTGCCGATGACCATGTCGGCCCCGAGCACTTGCTCACGGATCGAGAGCTTGGACGAGGCGATCTGGTGGACGCGGTTGTCGTAGCGCCAGAAGCTCATCCGCAGCTTGTCCAGGTCGGTGTCCAGCAGCGTGACGTCCGCGCCCATGCCGAGGGCGATGTTCGCGGCGTTCTGGCCGGCGACACCGGCACCGAGGACGACGACCTTGGCGTTGGCGACGCCGCCGACGCCGCCCATGAGGACGCCGCGGCCGCCCTGGGCCTTCATCATCGCGTGGGCGCCGACCTGGGGGGCCAGGCAGCCGGCGACCTCAGACATCGGGTAGAGCAGCGGCAGCATGCCCGAGGGCAACTGGACTGTCTCGTAAGCGATTCCGGTGACCTTCTTGGCCATCAGCTCTTCGGTGAGCGGCTTGTCGGCGGCCAGGTGCAGGTAGGTGAAGAGGGTGAGACCCTCGCGCAGCCGGTGGTATTCCTCGGCAATCGGCTCCTTGACCTTGAGGACCATGTCGGCCTCGCCCCACACGTCGTCGGCGCGCTCGAGAATGCGCGCGCCCTGGCTGACGAAGTCCTCGTCGCTGATCGAGGAGCCGCGCCCGGCGCCCTTCTGGATGATGACATCGTGGCCGTGGCCGACCAGCTCGTGGACGCCGACCGGGGTGATGGCGACCCGGTATTCGTGGTTCTTGACCTCGGCGGGGATCCCAACCTTCATGTCGTCACCGTTTCCCGGCCCGAGGGCCGCTGTCCATATGGATGCCCCGGTCGGGGGGCGGGCCGCGTCGTTGCGGGCTCGGGCGCGATTCTAGTGGTGGCCGCTTGGCACGTGGTGCCCTTTCGCGCCTCTGTATGCCGCTATCTTTGGCATGCCCTGCCGTTCTGGACCACGCTGGGAGTGGATCATGTCTCTGGAAGGTGAGCCCGCGGCATACTCGGGCTTGGACGGATTGGACCGCGCGATCCTGCGGGCGCTGCAGGAAGACGGACGGCTCACGAACGTCGACCTCGCCCGGCAGGTGGGTTTGTCCCCGTCACCGTGCCTGCGGCGGGTCAAGTCGCTGGAGGAGCGCGGCTACATCCAGGGGTATGCCGCGTCGCTGGACCCCGCGCGGCTGGGACGCGCGCTGCAGGTCGTCGTCATGGTGCGGCTGAGCGATCAGCGACAGGAGACGCTCGCGGCGTTCGAGGAGGCGGTCGTTGGGATCGAGGATGTGCTGCGGTGCTCGCTCATTGCGGGCGACGCGGACTACCTGCTGACGGTGCAGGTGCGGGACCTGGATTCGTATCACGCGCTGTATACCGAGCGGCTCGGTGAGCTGCCCGGGGTGGCGTCGCTGCGCAGCCTGGTGACGATGAAGGCCGTCAAGGACACGCGAGCCCTGCCGGTCTGAACGGACTGCTCACCGAGTTGTCAGTGACCGAGGCGATCCGTGAACGATCAGTGGTTGACCAGGGCGGCGCGGGCGGTGGCCACCACCTTGGCTTCAGTCCCGGTGAACACGATCGGCGCCAACGGCACATCAATGAGCCCATCCAGGCGGAATTGCACGCGCCAGGTGACCGTGAGCCGGACCTGTTTGACCCCAGCGGTGAGATACGTGGCACCTAGATACTTCCCCGGGACCGTGGATGGCAGATCGCCCGGCTGATATGCCAAGCCCGGCCCGAGTCCGGTCAACCCATCACCGAAGTCCCACGCATACTCCGGAACCGCCCGAACCTCACCCGGCACCGGGGACGTGATCTGGATGACCGGCTCCGGCTGAGGGACCGTCGAGTAGATCGTCAACAAGTTCACCAACGACACACCCGGCGGAGCCGAGGTCACCGTCGGAGCCGGAATACGCTTGCGGATCTCCTCATGCGCCGCAGCCTCCACCACCGCCACTGGCACCGACTGACCCGGGTACTCGCAAAGTGTCCCCACCAGCGGCGGCGCGCCCGCCACGCGCACCCCGTTCCCGTCCAACAGGTAAGCCAGCGCCAGATACCTCAAGCCGCGACTGCCGGATCTCAGGGGGCAGGTAAACGCTGACGCCCCACACAACGCGTCTCCGAGGCAGCGCGTCTGCAGCACGTAGTCGTAGCGAGGACCTGTAGGCGTATCGAACTGTCCCAGCCGAAGTCCGATTCGATCGAAGGTGCGGCTCTGCGAGTCGTAGGTCCATCCGATTTCGTGCTTGCACGACGAGGCGCTCCCTCCCCATGAAGTCGACGCGTCGCACGCAGCTGCGGCGTCGGGCGTCGTGCCGAGTAGGAACGAAACGGCCAGGGCGAGCATGACTGTCGCAATGGATCTCTTCGCCAAGTTCGAGGTCCTCATGAGGTGAGTCCCTCGACTAGCCAGACTCCGGCGAACTTGGCCATCAAGATCCGCTTTGCGCCTGCCCCGCCATCGAAGTGGTCAACGACCTTGCCTGCGGCGTCTTTGACTGTCCCGGCCTCGGTCGTCATTTGTCCCTGCAGCAACAAGCGTGTCGGGTCGTACCACACCTCGACCCGGGCGTCGGTGTACGTCAAGGAGCCGCCGAGCATGGTCCGTCCAGACGCCTTCAGCGCATCGATCTTGGCCGCGTCCCCCTCACACGCCACACATCCCGGTGCGAACTTCGTGCGCAAGGTGGTCGTGGACCGACTCACAATGGCGCGATTGAACTCGGTGAGATACGCCTGGGCGGCGGCGATGGCGGCGGCTTCTTCGGTGGCAGTCACCCCCATCGTCGACGTCGCCGTCGGGGTCGAACTCGTCGCGGTCGACGTCGATGTCGACCCACTCGACCCTGTCGCTGTCTGCGACGGCCCCGCGGCAGGACTGCCCGTGCACGCCCCAACCAGGAGCAACCCGGCGACGCCAACGGCCAGCCGCATCACAATCGAACGTCCAGACACGTCACCCTCCGCGCCTCGGGGAACCATCCGTCGACCGTCGCCGACCCCTGTCCTGAGATTCAAGCATCATTCCCCGAAAGAGCAACCGGTATCCACAGGGCAACAGGAGTATCCACAGGCACGCACGTCGGCGACCGCACGGTCGGGCAGATCGACATCACGCCCAGAGGGCGGCAATCGGCACCGCAGCAATCGTGTCGTCCAGTCGGTACACGCGCGGCCCGGTGTGTAGGACGAGTCCGGCACGCAGGGTGGGAAGTCGCTCACGCAACCAGATCAGGTGCCGGGCGTCATGTCGAGTCGGAGCAGAGGTCGCCCTGACCTCGATGGCAAGTTGGCCGCGGCGCCCGTAGTCCAGCAGCAGGTCGATCTCGTGACCGTCCCGATCCCGTAGGTGGTAGAGCCGCGGCATCGCATCCGAAGCGGACGCCTCCGCTCGGACTTGGGCCGCGACAAAGGTGTCCAAGATCGGTCCCATGAGGGCGCCGTCGCGCAACAGACTGGGGGCGTCTGTCCGTAGCGCGGCTGCAACCAGGCCGCCGTCGGTCAGGTATCGCTTCCCACGCTGGGTCAGGCGCTTGAGCCGATTGGTCGACCAAGCGGGGACCACGTCAAGGACGCCGAGGGCTTGGAGCAATCGATCGTATGCCGCTGCCGTCCGGACGTTGATGCCGCCGGCTTCGACGAGCGTCGTGTCCGTGGGCAGCCCGGCCGTGGTCTCGGCCAAGACATCCAGATAGCGTCGCAACCGCACCGGATCGCGCCCAGCGCCTACGCCTTCGGCGTCGCGAGTGACCACCTGTTCGAGATACGAGGCATACCAGCGCCTCCGGAAGGCGGGGTCCGGACTCAGCACCGCCTGGGGTAGGCCACCGGCAACAGCCGCGGGATCGAGGTGGCTCCAGGTCCGCAACCACTTTCTTTTTTCGTTATACGATATGGGCATGGTGAGCGAGGAGCAGATCCAGACGTGGGCCGCGGAGGCTGAGGCGGGATACGACGTCGAAGAGTTGAAGCGTCGGGGTCGTGGGCGTCCTGGTCGTGGGGCTGAACCGATGCAGGTCGTTGCAGTGCGGCTGACCGTTGAGGAACTCGACGCTCTCGACGCGGCGGCAGCCAAGAGCCACATGAGCAGGTCCGAGGCGATCCGGGCGGCGCTGGCCCACTTCGCTGCGTGAACGTCCACCCGAGCGCACTCAAGCACGGCGTCTCCGCGGAGGATGCGATCCAGGCGGCGGTGTGGTCTCTGTGGATCGAGCCGCTCGACGAGGGCGGCCCGCCAACTCGGGAGTTGCGCCTGGGTTTCGACACCAGTGCCCGCCTCTTGGAGACGGTGGTCCTCGTCCTCCAGGGCGGGGACGAGATTGTCATCCACGCCATGCCGGCTCGCAGGAAGTACCTGGACCTCCTGCCCTAGTGGTCCGGACCACGCCGCGCGCCCACGACGAAGGCCCCGGGGCGGCATACGCCGACCTCCGGGGCCCTCCGCACGTGGTGGCAGGTCAAGGATTCGAACCTTGGAAGCTTTCGCGACGGATTTACAGTCCGCTCCCATTGGCCACTCGGGCAACCTGCCGTGGTGCGCATGCGAGGATAGCAGCCAGCCCGGCGGCATACGAAACCTGTATGCCGCCCACCCACCACCCGGTCGCGGCCCCCCGTCCGCGCCAAGCGACACCCGCGCCCCAGCCCGAGGAGGAGCCCCCGATGGCCGACAGCTCGTTCGACGTCGTCAGCAAGTACGACAAGCAGGAGGTCGCCAACGCCGTGAACAACGCGGCCAAGGAGATCGCCAACCGCTACGACTTCAAGAACGTGGGCGCCTCGGTCGAGCTCTCCGGCGAGAGCATCGTCATGAAGGCCAACTCAGAGGAGCGGGTCAAGGCGGTCCTGGACGTCCTGCAGACCTGGCTGGTCAAGCGCAAGGTCTCGCTCAAGCATCTCGACGGCGCCGACAAGCCGCCGCGCCTGTCCGGCAAGGAGTACCGCCTGGACGTCGCCCTCAAGGAGGGCATCAGCCAGGAGGTCGCCAAGAAGATCGCCAAGCTCATCCGCGACGAGGGCCCCAAGGCGGTCAAGGCGCAGATCCAGGGCGACGAGCTGCGGGTGTCGAGCAAGTCCAAGGACGACCTGCAGTCGGTCATGACGATGCTGCGGGCGGCCGAGGACCTCGATGTCGCGCTCCAGTTCACCAACTACCGCTGACCGCGGCCAGCCCACACCAAGCGCACCACGCGCCCACACGCCACCTCGCCCAACGACCAACCCCACCAGCCGCCGACCATGACCAGTCGCGACCGGATCGGCTTCGCGGTCGTTCTCACCGCGGTCAGCGGCCTGCTCATCGAGAACGGCACGTCCTCCTCGCCGTGGTTGTTCTTCGACGCGTGGGGGCTGCTGTTCGTCCTGCCGCTCTACGGCCTGCACGTCCTGCTGCTCGGCCGCGCCGTCCTGGCGACCCCGCGCCCGACCCTCCCGCTGCTCTACGTCGCCGGCGCGCTGCTCGGCCTCTACGAGGCCTACATCACCAAGGTCCTCTGGTCACCGACCTGGGGCCCGACCGACGGCCCGGTCGTCGGTGGGTTGCACGTGTTCCAGACCGCGGTTCTCGTGCTCTTCGCCCACCCGGTGCTCGCCTTCATCGCGCCGCTGGTCATCGCCGAAGCCCACCTGGTCGGCCGGTCCGGGGTCATCGCCGGTATGCCGCCTCGCCTGGCCGCCGCCCTCGGCTCACCGCGCGGACGCGCCTGGATCGCAGCCGCCCTCACCGTCTCGCTCGCCGCGCACCACGCCGCCGTCCCGGGGGGGCCGGTCGTCGTCGGCGCGAGCGCTCTGGCCAACACGCTC
>MTKY01051261.1_pt1 | contig 17106 bp, 17 predicted proteins | sample 1042731 | NCBI WGS metagenome assembly MTKY01 (sample SAMN06212206, study PRJNA360538) | anaerobic digester metagenome | biome: Wastewater treatment plant; material: sludge; isolation source: anaerobic digester fed with sludge from wastewater treatment plant | place: Denmark: WWTP Soeholt ... | reverse complement strand
GGTCTACATATCGGCGCTTGCATTATGCATCAACTGAATTAGGCTTGGGAGTCAATGATAATCTGTGAAAACTAAGCGAGGAGTCAGACGATGCAAACCTACAGCCCTGAAATTGAACAAACTATGCGGAAGTATTATGCGACCTTGACAGAGAAGGATCGCCGCCGCTATGCGGCCATCGAAGCTCTGAAACTGGATCGTGGTGGGCAGAGCTACATAGCGCGGGTGCTGGGTTGTAGTGAAAAGACGATCAGCCGGGGTATCGCTGATTTGGCCGCCTTGCCGCCAGAACCGCAACCCGACCCGCGGATTCGCCAAGCGGGCGGGGGGCGGAAGGGGTATGCGGAACATTATCCGGACATCGACGCCCAATTCCTGGCGGTGCTGCAAGACCATACGGCCGGAGACCCGATGGATGAACAAGTGGTCTGGACGGATTTGACGCCGCAGCAGATTGCCGACTTGTTGGCGCAGCAGAAGCAGGTGCAGGTGAGCAAGACCGTGGTGCGCAAGCTGCTGCACAAGCACCACTATCGGCGGCGGAAGGCCCAAAAGAAGCAGACGCTGAAGACGGTGGCGCACCGTGATGAGCAATTTGACAAGATTGCGCAACTCAAAGCGGAGTTTCAGGCTGCGGGCAACCCGATTGAGCATCGTTTGTTCCCCCACGTCACCCGTGCGTGTCAAGGCGCCATCTTTACCGGTGTGGCTCTGGTCAAAACGTTAATGGAAAAGACCCACACCCGCACCGGTCTCAGCGTCGTCGTGCAGATCATCGATAAGGTATATCAGACGGGACGCCAAGTCGCCGATGATTTCAAAGCCAATATGCGCATTGTTTTTGATGCTGTCCTGCCGCAATGGAATTACCGCGCCCTGCCCGCCCGGACAGTTATTTGATTCTCATTCCTAACCGGCGCGATTCACAAATGGCTGCGCAACGGGCGACTAGAGGGCTGGCAGTTATATACAGGAGCGCCCTGGCACATCAGGCTGACACCAGAGAATATCCTGGAACTACAGGATTATGTGCAGTGCGTAAGACGTTCCAAGAAAGGGACAGTATGAAACCTTCGCTGACGAGCGTCTCACCGGCGCGCTCCTGGATCGTCTCACCCACCACGCCCACATCGAAGAAGTGTTTAGCAAAAAAACAGGCCGCCGGGTTACCGGCGACCTGCGCGTTGGTGGCCGAACACGAGTTTAGCGTGTGGGGGACAAGGCTACGGCTTTTGTGACGAGCTGTGCGAACTCCTGGACGTCTGGATCGCGCGGCAGGTATTCAGCGATGCGCTGAGCGTCACGGGCTACGTCTGCCAGCGTTGTCCCTGCATCTTTGGCCCAGTAGCTCTGCCGTAGGATTTCGGCGTACTGCGCGACGACAGCGGTCATCTGGAAGCGCGGATCGCTCGCGGCGAAGTCCTCGTTGAAGTCAGCGCGCGCGACGCTGCGGTTGATCTCGGTGACTTCGCCGGTATTGGGATCTTCCCAGCGCATGTAGACGGTGAGCGCGGTCGCCTGCGGATCGGCGTCGGCTTCGAACTTCACCTCGTACAACGCGGTGACGCTGTGCCCCGGCCCTAGTTCACCCGCATCCACTGCATCGTTGCGGAAGTCGTCGTCGGCAACGTCGCGGTTCTCGTAGCCGATGAGACGGTAGCGGCTTATCACATCGGGGTTGAATTCCACCTGCACCTTGGCGTCGCGGGCGATCACTTGCAAGGATGAGGGCAACCGGTGAACGAAGATGCGCTCGGCCTCTTTGATGTCGTCCACGTAGGCATAGAACCCATCGCCGTCGTTGGCTAACTGTTCCATCAAGACGTCGTTGTAGTTGCCCATTCCAAACCCAACCGTCGTCAGGTAGATGTTCTTCCCGGCGTATTCGCGGATCTCCTTGAGGATGGAGTCCGGCCCGGTGCGGCCCACGTTGGCGACGCCGTCGGAGCAAAGGATCACCCGGTTGACGGCCTCGGGGTTGAAGTGCTTGCGTGCCAGGCGGTAGGCCTCCCGCAGTCCCTCTTCGGCGTTCGTCGCACCCTCGGCGTTCAACCGCTGGATGGCGCGCAGGATTGTGCTGGCGTTCTCCACGGGCGTGTGTTCCAGCACCACGCGCGCGCTGCTCCCGTAGACGACGATGCCGATCTCATCCGTGGGGCGCAGTTGTTCGACCAACAATTCCAGCGCATCCTTGACCAATTCCAGGCGGTTTTCCATCTGCATCGAGCCGGACACGTCGATAACGAAAGTGAGGACGACGTTGGGACGCTCTTCTTCTGGGACTTCGTAGCCCTTAAGGCCCACCCGTACCAGATGGTAATTTTCCACGTAGGGTGAAGGCGCGCCATCGATGGCGATCCTAAAAGCGCTCTTAGTCGGAGGTTCGTAGCCCTGCTCGAAGAAGTTGATGTACTCCTCGACGCGCACCGAGTCTTTATTGGGCAGATAGCCGTCGCGGATGACGCGCCGCATCACGGTGTACGAGGCCGTATCCACGTCTACGGCAAATGTGGAAAGGTTATCGTCCTCCGCGTCGATGCGCGGGTTGACGCCGTAGTTTTCGAAGAAGACGTCGCCATAAGGCTGATCGTTCGGCTCGTCCGTGCCGCCTGTGGAAGCGCCGGGGACAACGCCTCCCACAACTTTTTCGACTTCGACCGTCCTTTCCACGACATACTCACGCGGAACGGCGGTGGCTTGTGGGCGATTCTCAGCCGGCAGCCGGTAGGCTTCACGAGTGGCCACTATTACTTGGGGAGTGGGAGTACTACAACCTGATACGATCACGGTTGCCAAAACCAATAGTGCTGTTGCGATACGAAATGTGCGGTTCATTGTTCTCCTCCTGTCTAAATAAGTTGATAGAATTGGATTGTTTTATCGATCTATGGGTTACATGCACCCCAGGAGGAGAAAGTTCACTGACTTTTCGCAGATCTTTCGATTTATCGGGTCAATCGCACCTCGAACAAACAGGCTTCGCCGCCACGCAGGAGCGATGCCTTCAGCGTCGCCGTCACCGGCCTTCCCAACGCTGCCGCGAAATTCGCTTGCAGGTTGTGCACCGAACATTCGCACAACAAGGGCGACGTCACCCAACCGGCCTGCACGAGATCGCACCCACAAGCGCCAAGGCGCACCTCGATTGTGCCGTCGTCACGCAACGTGTAGGTCGAAGCGGGGAAACGGGTCGCCAGTTCCGCCAGCAAACGCGGTACGTCGCCGCCGGCTCGCTCCCAACATTCTCGAAACACCTGCGCCGTGTACGACCGCGCGCACGCCTGCCCACACTCACGCAGCAGCGTCGCGCGCGCCGCCGCATCCAGATTCTCCAGCCCCCTCACCCACCCACCAAACCAATGAGACAAGAAATCTGAAAATTCACCCACTTGGTACACGGATGCACACGGAAAAGACGGATTTTTTACGCTTTTATCCAACTCAGCGCCCCCTTCTTGTCATTATCGTAGACTCTACGTCTAAATTGAGGCTCCGGGCCAAAATTGAACAGTCTCTACGGATTCTTAAAAAAATCCCTAAAATCCGTGGAATCCGTGTACTATTTCTCCGAAAAGCCGTTGGCGGCGATGACCTGGCGATACCACCGGGCGCTGTCTTTGGGGATGCGCTTTTGCGTTTGATAATCCACCCACACGAGGCCAAAGCGTTGCGTGTAGCCCGCCGCCCATTCGAAGTTGTCCAGCAACGACCAGACGAAGTAGCCTGCCAGCGGGACGCCGTCCTGGATCGCGCGATGTGCTGCGGTGAAGTAGCGCCGCAGGTAATCCACCCGGCGCGCATCGTGAACCTGTCCGTCGGGGCCGGGCGCGTCGCTGTAGCTGGCGCCGTTCTCCGAGATGTAGAGCTTGCGCGGGCTGTACTCGCGCCAGATGCGCGTCAACACGTTGTACAACCCGTTGGGATAGATCTCCCACCCCATATCGGTCTTGTCGCCCGCAACGACTGTCACCGGCAGATTATCCGGCGATTCCTGATCGCGGACAACGTTGCGCGAGTAGTGGTTGATGCCCATAAAATCCAGCGGGACGCCAATCGCCTCCAGGTCGCCGGCCTTCACGAAGTCGTCCGCGCCCTCCGGCCAATAGCCCAGGCGGCGATAGTGCGCCTCCAACGTCGCCGGATAGCCGCGTCCGAAGGCCAAATCCAGGAAACGGCGATTGGAAACACAATCCCGCCATTGGCTCAAGCGCGCGTCGGCGTTGCTGCCCGACGCCGGTTCCTGCGGCCAAATGTCCAGCGCGAGGCCCACTTCCGATCCAGGGGCGACGCTACGCAGCACCGACGCGGCCCAACCGTGCGCCAACATCAAATGATGCGCGACCGCCGGCCCGCTCGCCGGATCGTTCAGGCCGGGGGCGTGCCAGTCGTGTTCGTACCCGCAGATCACCACGGCCTGCGGCTCGTTGAGCGTAAACCAGCGCTTCACCCGGTCGCCCAACGCGCGCGCGGCGACGTTGGCGTATTCGGCGAACGCCTCGGCCGTCGCCCGGTTGCGCCAGCCGCCCGCGTCCTCGAGCACCTGCGACAAATCCCAATGGAAGAGCGTCGGGAAGGGTTGAATCCCGGCTTCCAGCAGTGCATCCACCAGACGGCTGTAGAAATCCAGTCCTTTCTGGTTCACCGCGCCCCGTCCAGCCGGCAGCAGACGCGGCCAACTGATCGAAAAGCGGTAGGCGTGCAGGCCCAGGTCGCGCATCGAAGCCACGTCCTCGCGCCAGCGGTGATAGTGATCGCACGCCACGTCGCCGGTATGCCCGTGCAACACCTTCCCCGGCGTGTGCGCGTAGCGATCCCACACCGACTCGCCGCGCCCGTCCTCGTCCCACGCCCCCTCGATCTGGTACGCCGCCGTCGCCGCGCCCCAGACAAAATCCTGCGGAAAAACAATGCTATTCTCGGTCATCATCATCCTCCTCACGAAACAAGCTTACTTTAACGCTTAAGACGGATCACAATCCGCCGTCCCCCAGCGCCGGATTATGTCCGGCGCCAGCATTAGTGAGACAATGATAAAACGCGACTTTGCCTCTGTCGCAAAACAGATATATAATTTCCGGGTAACTATTCAGGTGGGGCGCACTTTTACGCTTGCAATGACAGTAGGAAGCGCAAAAATTGCCGTTTTGGGTTCAGCTAAGTGCGTCCCACCTCAAGGCTGAATAGTTACATTTCCGGCATACAATCGATCCTGAATCTTTGAGCCAGAATGAGCGACAAGAAGGGCAATCGTATGTCGATATCGACGAAATTGGATAAAATCTGGCTATGGGCGGCGCTCCTCTATGCCACCGTCGTGATTCTTCTGGGTGCTTATGCAAACTACAGCCATCCATACTCCTCCGATCCGGTCGCAACTGCGAACTTCTGGACACTCTTCTTATGGGGGTTACTCTACGTCCCCGTCATCGTCTTGCCGCTCGCCACAACGGCTAACACCGCCAAGCCCTGGCGGGTGACGGATTTCGGTTTTACGCTCAACGCCTTTATGGCCGTGGTGTCCGTTGTTTGTGTCCTTTTAACGGCTCTGAAAACCTCATCCATCACCTGGACCAGCGCGATTCTGGAAGCATTGGCCCGAACCGGCGAGGAAGTGTTCTTTCGCGGCTTCCTGCTGGCGCTCTTTACGCGGCTGTTCGCACAACGGCGACATCCACGCCGGTGGGCGATCCTGTTGTCGGCGCTCATTTTTACGCTGATGCATACACAAACGTTCCGGCCAGAATTTCGCGATTGGTATGGCTCACCGCTGGCTCCGCTGACCTATCGCATCATCGAGAGACTCCTCAATCTGTTTCTCACCGCGCTAGTCCTCGCATTACTCTGTATATGGACACGTTCCGTGCTACCTGTCGCCATCCTCCACAGCGCGCTCAACAGCAGTATCCTGACACTGCCCTTTGTCCTGCTCATCTACGGCTCGATCGCGTTCTGGGCGCACAAACGCGGGGAACAAGTCGTGCTTCAACTGTAACGCGTTCACCGCTCCCTAATCCCAGAACATGGTCATTCCCGCGCCCAGGCGTTTGGTGGGACGGCGGGTGAGGCCGTATTGCTCGTAGAATGGCTCTTTGCCGCACGCCGCCATCAGCCCAACGATCGTGTTGTGGCTGGCGTGAGTGCGGATGTAGTCCATCAGCCGATCCATCATCCGCGCGCCGATCCCCTGGCGTTGATACGCGGGCAGCACGATCACATCCTGGATGTAGTACACCATCCCGCCATCGCCGATGATGCGCGCCATCCCCACGAGTTCGCCGTCCACGAACGCGCACAAGCAATAGAGTGTGTTGGGCAGCGCCCGCTCGATGACTGCTTCCTCATACACGCCCCATCCCACCGCCGCGCGCAACTGGTTGTACTGCGCCGCAGTCGGCAATTGTTCGACAATAAGAACTTCTACCATAATCTGCCTCGAGAAACCAACGCAGTTATTGTACACGGATTTCATGGATTCTATGGATTTTTCCCTTTAGAAAAGAAGTACACCGCGTCCTGGTCGTAATCCACGTCGCGCTCGACGATCTGCGGCTGCAATGTGGCCTCTAACACAAGCATCTGCTCTTCGATGCGCTGCGCCCGCTCGAATTCCAGCCGTTCGGCGCAGACCGTCATCTCCGCGCGCATGTCGGCGACCAGATTCGTATGGGGCCGCGCCAGAAAATCGAGTACAGCCTGGACAGCAGCGGCGTACTCGTCCACGGATACCCGTTTTTCGCAAACGCCGCCGCGCGCCTTCAGATGATAGCGCAGACAGACGCGCGATCCCAACGGCTGGCGCGTCCGCAGGCCGAAGTGATCCGCCACGTATGTCAGCAGCCCAGCGCGGGGTTCGCGGCTCAGGTACGGGCCGAGACGTTGCTCGACCTCTGTGGCGGCGAACGCCTTGTTGATGCGCTGTTTGCGATAGGGCAGCAAGCGCGGCAGTGCTTCGCCGGTCAACACGATGTAGTGATAGCCGGTATCGTCGGGCATCAACATGCGGTTGAAGCGTGAGTGATAATGTTCGATGAGGTTGTTTTCGAGCACCAGGCTCTCCATCTCGTTGTTGACCAGGATCACGTCGGTGGCTGCAACCACCGCGACGAGCCGGTCCATCCGGTAATCGCGCCGTGTTTTGCGGCGTTGATTGGGGCGGAAGTATTGTTGTTGGATAAGATTGAGGATCGAAGTCGAACGGCATAGCCTACATTTTACTCGGGAAGGGCAAGCGCGCCAACGACGCCAACAGTCATTTGGCAAACGCTCCATTCACAGTATCATATTGGCCAGTATGACACTTTCAACCAACCACAAAACTAACGGCTACGCGACTTTCCCATAGGAGACGCTGATGACGCTACAGAATAAAAACCAAACTGCGTTCAACGTGCTGGATTACGGCGCAACCGGCGACGGGCAAACGCTCGACACTGCCGCGCTGCAAGCCGCCATCGAAGCGTGCAGCCGGGCCGGAGGCGGCACGGTCTACGTGCCTGCCGGGCAATACGTCACCGGCTCGTTGTTCCTCAAGAGCCACATCACGCTTTACCTGGACGCCGGCGCCGTGTTGTTGGGGAGCCAGAATCCAGCCGATTACCCGCCTGTCGAGAACCGCTGGGAAGGCGTGAGCCGCAAAACCCACGCGCCGCTCATCGGCGGCGACGATCTGACGCACATCGCCGTCGTCGGGCGGGGAACGGTCGATGGGCGCGGCGCGTTCTGGTGGAAGTTGCACCGCGAGCACGCGCTCGACTACCCACGCCCGCGTCTGATCTCCTTTAGCCGCTGCACCAACGTCATCATCGAAGGCATCACCTGCACCAACTCGCCCAGTTGGACCATCCACCCCTACGCCTGCGATAACGTCACCGTAGACAAGGTAACAATCGTGAATCCGCCAAACTCGCCCAACACCGACGGCATCAACCCCGAATCGTGCCGCAACGTCCACATCAGCAATTGCCACATCGACGTGGGCGACGACTGCATCACCATCAAGTCCGGTGTAGAAGACGAGGGCCGCGACAAGCTCCTGCCCTGCGAGAACATCACCGTCACCAACTGCACGATGGTCCACGGGCACGGCGGCGTCGTCATCGGCAGCGAGATGAGCGGCGGCGTGCGCCACGTCACCATCGCCAACTGCGTCTTCGTGGGTACCGACCGGGGCATCCGCCTCAAATCGCGGCGCGAGCGGGGCGGGACGGTGGAGGACATCCGCGTGACCAACGTGGTGATGACGGACGTGATGTGCCCGTTCATCATGAACCTGTACTACGGCTGCGGCGCGTGGGGCGCGGATAAAATCGCGGATCGCTCGCCCTGGCCGGTGAACGAGGGGACGCCGCGCTTCCGCCGCGTGCATTTCAGCGACATCACCGCTCGCAACGTGCGCTATGCGGCGGCGTTCCTTTACGGTCTGCCCGAAATGCCCGTCGAGGAGATCACGTTCAGTAACGTGGGCATCTCGATGGCGCTGGATGCCGAGCCCGGCGTTCCGGCGATGGCGCCGAACCTCGAACCGATGCGACGCGCCGGATTCTGGGCCGCCAACGTGCGCAACCTGCGCTTCCACAATGTCACGGTCGCCGATCAACTCGGCCCGGCGCTGATGCTGGCGGACGCAGCTGACGTGGAAATCAACGGCTTCACCACGCCCACCCCGTCGGCGGATGCGCCGGTCATCCAGATGCGCAATGTCGATGGGGCGTTTGTGCATAGCTGTCAGGCTGCGGAGGGGACAGGCGTTTTCCTGCGTGTGGAGGGCGCGCAGACGCGGGATATTGTGCTGAGTGACAATCAGCTCAGGCGAGTGGCGCAGACGGTGAGTGCGGGTGAAGAGGTGAAGGGAATCAAGTATTACGGATGACGAATATCGACCGTTATGATACGATTATGGTGCTAAAAACGGGCGTAGCAAATTGACGATTATCTGGCTGGCTGTTTGCGCTTCTCCGAGTTGATTTGCGTAAAAACACAACCCTCCAAAAGCCAGAACGAGTATAATGATGATCCAAGTGAGCGTTAGCTTCATTGATGCCACCCGGGCTGCCCTGATGACCTGCATGGGCGTCTTGGTGGTAAAGGCTTGCATCGGCTCGTAAGGTGCGCCACGCGCTTTGCCCCAGATCTCCATCTTAAATACGATTCTTCCCATAATGCCGAAGAATACGGCAAAGAATACCCCTCCGACCAAGAAAGCAGCAGTAACCTCGGAGATACTGAAAAGCTGGCTGACAAGCTGTATGAACCCCATCAAATTTGGATTGTCCATCGCGTGAGTACCGTCCTTATCTGAAGCTCCGTTTCAACAGTGATTGACATTTGACACTGCCTGTCTTGATGTATAATAGAACACACGTTCTAAAAACTTCTCGCTCTGCATCCGGTGTTGACCAATCCAATCACATCACACCAAATTCTCAGGCATAAGCAAATGTAGAAAGGAGCAAAAAATGAGCAATTTACTTGAAATGGTCGCCAAACTTAACTGGTTCGAATCGCTTGAGGCTGGCGTGCGCTGGCTCTCCGGCGTGAAATCCTGGAAATTCATCGTGTCGCGCAACTGTGGATGGAGTGGGCAGCAGATCGAAAACATGCTGCGGCAATACGGCATTAGTATATGGGGACGTGGGTTCACGCATGACACCCTCACCTTCCGCGTCAACATCAAACAGGCCAATTGGGCTGAGTATTTACTGCACCAAAACACAATCCCGGTTTACAGCCGACCCTTAAATCCAAAGAACTGCACTTACGCCAAACGTGAGCACTTCAACGAACAAGGTATGCAAAAACAACAGCTTGACGGGTTGCTGGAATCTCTGCTCTCGGCTTTGTTTGATTAATATTATAGAATAGGTTAGAAAGGTGTCAATTGCATTGCAGATCATATGTTTGCAGAGGAAAACTTTGCAAGCCCGCAGAAGGAAATCAGTGGTATAACTCTTTACGAATCTCAAACACCGTTGTCTGATCGGCCATCAACGTGGGGCCGCTGACGATGCGGTAACCGCGCCTTTGCCAGAACTGCACGGCCTGGGGATTGTTCACCTGGACACCCGACAGGATCGCCGTTATCTGTGTGCCCTTTGTGATCTCCTGCTCGATGGCTTCGATGACGGCTTTCCCCACTCCCCGCTGGCGGAAGGGCACAGCGATCATAAGCAGGGAGAGGTGCGCCAGATGCGGGTCGCCTTGAAATCCACAAGGTACGTAATCTACGACACCGATCATCCTGTCATCCGCTGCGTCATAAATTCCACAGAAGACGCCACCCTCGCGCTGCGAGATTTCGATGTAACGCGCAGCATACTCGGCCATATTCATGGACCCGTATTTCTTGAGGAGGGGGATCGCCCACAATATGCCCACCGTTCTGGAGATCGACCGCAAGGGATTTTTGCCGGTAGCTCGAATGAAGGGGACATGCTGTTTTATCGCCGTACACAGCGTCTTGATCTCTTGCGCATCGGCAGGAGACAGGGAAAGCAACTCCTGTTCCAACTTGTCGGCGTTCGTGTAGAGGTTCAGCGTCCGTCCGGATGTGTCTCGGAAGGTGTGGAAAATATTATGGTAGATCATTGTCGTATGAGGTACAACGCCAAGCTCCTGCCACAAGCTATAATAGACGTGCGCGGGTCGGCATTGCCTATCCACTCTCTATCAATAAGCTAATAGTTGCCCAGAAGAAATTAGCCCAATTGTCACCTTCTTAACCTTTCTCATATACTAGAAATTTCGGGTACATAATGCTATACTGATGTTATAATAAGGTAACTATTCAGGTGGGACGCACTTTTACGCCTGCAATCACAGTAGGCAGCGCAAAAATTGCCGTTTTGGGTTCAGCTAAGTGCGTCCCACCTCAAGGCTGAATAGTTACATAATAAGAACACGAGTTGGTAAGAGGATAATCGATGTTACAACAAAGTACCATTCAAAGTCGGACCAGCAAGCCGCTGAAACCGTTAGTAGAAGTCGCCATTCGCAAGCAATTGACATCGTTGCGTCACGGCATCGCTCGCACGCGGCAACAACTGGTGGCATTTGAAAACCATTTCGGGATGAGCACTACCGCAATGGAGCACCGCCTCCAGACCGGTGAATTATCCGAAACACTCGCCGCCATTGACTGGCGCATGGAACTCGCCGCCTTGCGTCTGCTGGAAGAACAATACACGGCCCTGAATTCAGCGGAAGTTTGAGCTGGTATCACCTGTACCCCATAACCATTCTATAGGAGAACATAATGCAAAAAGAGTTACAAAAACACATTGCTCGCCTCCGGGCGGCCGGCGCGCTCTACGTGGATGCGCGTTGGTATCCCGTCGAGGAAAACAACAACCTGATGATGTGGAACGGCAACCTGAAAGACGCCTCCGCCTCCCGCGAGAGCGGCGTGGGCGTCCGCGTGTTGTACAAAGGCGCGTGGGGGTTCTCGGCGGCTTCGGACCTGAGCAACCTCGGCGCACTGTTCGACAAAGCCTTCGACAACGCTCGTGTTGCCGCCGAGCGGGTCACTTTCCCGGTCCGCCTGGCGGAAAAGGACGCCATCCAGGCCAGCTTCACCAGTCCCAACCAGATCGATCCGTTCACCGTGCCGCTGGCCGATAAACTGGCGTTCATGCAAGCGATGGACGCCAAGCTCAACCAGCCGGGCGTCTTCCAACGCATCTGCCAGTTGACGTTCACCCGCAAGCAGATCGTTTTTATGGATTCGGAAGGCAGCGAGATCGAGAAAACCATCGTCGAGGTCTTCCCCTCTATCCAGGTGGCCGGTCTGGACGCGCAAGGGCAGATGCACTCGCGCACGTTCAGCCCACCGCGCATAGGCGATACGCGCGGGTGGGAGACGCTCGATATGGACATTTTCAACGCCAACGCCGAACGCATCGTGCGCGAGATGAACGAGGTGCTGGCGGCAGACGACTGCCCCAAGGATGTGCGGTCGGTCATTCTGCTGCCCGGCATCATGTTCCTGCAAACGCACGAGACGATCGGGCACGCCCTCGAACTGGATCGCATCCTCGGCTACGAGCTGGCCTTCGCGGGCGGCTCGTTCGTCCGGCTGAGCGATTTCGGCGCGCTGCGCTACGGCTCGGAGAAGTTGACAGCCCGCGCCGATGCAACGATCCCCAACAGCCCCGGCAGCTTCGGCTATGACGACGACGGCATCCCCGCCCAGAACAATCTGCTGATCGACAAAGGCTTGCTCGTGGGCGCGATCACCGGGCGGCAAATGGTGGAAGAGGCCAACGCTCGCGCCAACAAGGTCATCTTCGATGGCAGCAGCGGCGCCAACCGCGCCACCTCGTTCTATCGCGTGCCCATCGAACGCATGACCAACATCAACATCGACCCCGGCGACGACGGCACACTGGACGACATCGTCAGCCACACCGAGCGCGGCATCATCCTGGACGGCGACAAGAGCTGGTCCATCGGCTCGAACCGCGAACAGTTTCACTTTGCCACCGACATCGGCTGGCTGGTAGAGGACGGACAAGTGACGCGCGTGGTCAAGAATTCGACCTACCAGGGCGAGACGGTGCCGTTCTACAATTCGCTTTCGGCGGTGGGCGACGCATCCACCTGGGAAGTCCAGTACACGCCCAACTGCGGCAAAGGCCAGCCCAATCAAATCATGCAATTAGGCCACGGCGTTCCGGTCTGCCGCTTCGACAACGTGAGGATAGGAGAGTAGCCGTGAAAGACCAAATTTTGCACACCCTACAGGATTTGCGCGCCTACGCGCTGCAAAAAGGCGTCGAAGCGTCGTTCCTCTATCACGAGGAAGACAGTTACCTGATGCGTTTTGCCAACTCGGCCATTTCGTTGAACACCAACGAACGGCTCATCCGCCTGGAGATCACCGCCTACAAGGACCGGCAGCGCGCCAGCTACGAGTTGATCACTGCGCTGGACAAGATGGATGAGATGCAGCGCGGCGTCGACATCGCCGCCGAAATGGTCCAACACGCCCAGCCCCTGAGCTATCAGCCCACCATTCCAGTCTACACCGAGTCCTTCAGCGACGAGAGCGCCTATGATCCCGCGCTGGCGACCCTGAGCAACGAAGAACGTCTGGCATTCTTCAACCGGGTCGCGGCGGGATTGGAAACGGACGCGATTCAGCTTTCGGGTATTTTCTCCTGCGGCGCGAACATCCTTGCCCAGATCAACACCCGGTCGGAGCACACGCAGTATTTCAAGACCTCCGACGCGCAGATCACCATCGTGCTGTCGCACACCGCGCTCAAGTGGGAGGTGAGCGCCGAGCAATCCGCGCAGCAAAAGGCCGACTTGAACCCGGACGTGCTGCGGCGCGATTTGGTGTTCCTGGTGGAGCATTACCAGCACGACACGCCGCAACAACTTCCGCTGGGGACGTATGACATCGTCTTTGGGCCGTCGGCCATCGCCGACCTGCTGGACTTCATGAGCTTTATCGGCTACAACGGTGGCTTGATGAAACGCGGGTTCTCGTTCCTCAACGAGGATCAGGTCGGGCAGCGCGTCCTGTCTTCCAAGTTCACACTGACGGACGATCCCACACGGCGCGAGACCTTCCCGTTCCAGCGCGATATGATGGGGATGGCCCGGCAGCCGTTCCCCGTCTTTGCCAACGGCGTCTTCGAAGGCTTTGTGTGGTCGCAGGACGAGGCCGACGAGTTCGGCGCGCAGCCCACTGGGCACACCGTTATGCACAACAGCATCGTGATGCAGGGCGGCGACGTAGCGGCAAGCACGCTGCAAGAACTGGTCGCCATGCCGCGCGAAAACGACGTCCTCTACATCCCCTACCTGCATTATATGAATGTCGTAAACCCTTCCAAGGGCCTGATCACCGGCAGCTCGCGCTTCGGCGCACTGCTGCTCAAGAAGGACGGCTCGGTGGTCGTGCCCTACAACGTGCGCCTGACACAAAGCCTGCTCGACATCTTCGGCGACAAGGTCGCGTGGCTTTCGCAAGCGCAAGTCGTCGTCAATACCTCATCGAGCTACGGCGCGCGCAATCCCAGGGCGATCATCGTCCCCGCCCTGCTGCAGGTCAACGGGCTGGAGATTTCTCACTCGAATCCGTCTTACTGATCAGCAGATTAAGCAGATTTAGCAGATTGCAAAAGAAACAAAAGACCGGGGTTTTCGAAAACCCCGGTCTTTTATTGCGACTACCGTGCGGCGCGATATGCCGCCAGCAGCGGTTCCACGCGCCGGACGAAAGCATCGTCGCGCAGCAGCACGGTCAACGCGCCGACGAGCAGCGGTTCATAGCGGCTGCGGTCGTCGAGAAAGCGCTGCCAGATTTGCGCGCACAAGCGATCCCGCTTCAACTCGGCGACTACCACGCCTTCGACGTTCTTGGCAGCAGAGCGCAGCGCCGCCGAACCGCCATCCAGCATCTCATGGTTGATCGCGGCTATAAATCTATTCCCGCGACTATTCATTACGGCGCTTGCGCGGGATCACCAGCCATAGGACGACGTACGGCACCAGCCCCGGCAGCCCGCCCGGCGCCAGCAAGATCAAGAAGAGCAGCCGGAACCAGAAAGCCGGAATGCCGTAGAACGCCCCCAATCCACCGCAGACTCCCGCGAGAATACCATTTTGCCGACGCAATTTGTTGTTTGCCATTGTATCACCTCCGTTTTTGTGAGTCGCCCTTGCGAAGGTCTAGCCGAAGGTAGTTCGCACGGCCTCACAGGGGTTTCTTCGTGTAATGTACTTACTGTATTACGTGAAATGGCGCGAAAAGTTGCACGGCCGCCCGACTATTTTCACTTGCCATCCCTCTCTTTCGTGATAAACTTTTCCGATGCAGATTAGACTAACGACAATTCGACGATCTGACGACTTTCGAGGAGTTGGTATGCAACGAACAAAGGTATTGCGATATGGCGTGATCTTGTCCCTCATCCTCTTGCTGGCAAGCGTGGGGCAAAGCCTGGCCGCGCCGCTGCCCCAGGACCCGGTATGGATGATCAGCTTTCCGCGCGATGGCAGCACGGTCAGCGGCGTGGTTACCATCCAGGGAACGGCGACCCATCCCAGTTTCGTTTCCTACGGGCTTCTTTACGCCTCAGGCGACACCGTCACCGGCTCGACACTCTGGCGGCAGGATACTCCCATCATCTGGAACAACCAAAGCATGGTCGTCAACGGCGCGCTGGGCGCATGGGACACCACTGTCTTGCCCAATGGGAAATATGTGTTGGCGTTGGTAGTCTACGAAGCCGGCGTGGAAACGCCCAACGTGTACTTCGTCCAAAACCTCACGGTACAAAATGAGGCCGCCACCCCCACCCCCGAGCCGACACCCGAAGCGACACCCACCGAAATCGGCGCTACACCGCTACCTGCAGAGGGCGCTGTCCCCATCGCGCCGACCATCGAACAGCCGCCGACGGCCACACCGCGCCCCACCCCTACCCTCAGCCCTGGCGTCACCCCGGGACCGGGCGATAACGGCAAAGGCGAGGAGAAGCCAAAGACCATCATTTCAATGGATGCTGTCAAAGAAGCCTTCAAGACGGGGGCGCAACTCGCCATCATGCTCTACGTCATCGGCGGCCTTTACGTGGCAATCAAGGCTGCCATACGCTACGCGCTGCGGCTCCAACGGAAAAACCAGAGCCAGTGAGTGCACCGTGAGCGAATTCTTTCTCATCGCCGGGCTGGGCAATCCCGGCCCACGTTACACGCATAACCGCCACAATATCGGCTTTCAGATTGTGGACGCGCTGGCGCAAGTACACCGGCTCAGTTTTACGCGCATAGAACACCGTGCGCAGACCGCCCACGGAACGATAGCATCGCGGCGCGTCATTCTAGCGAAGCCGCAAACCTGGATGAACGAGAGCGGCAAGGCTGTTGTGCCGCTCAGCCACTTCTACAGAATCGATCCCGCGCGCATATTAGTGGTCTACGACGACCTGGATATCCCCCTGGGCGACCTGCGCTACCGCCCGGAAGGGAGCAGCGGCGGACACAAAGGCGTGCAATCGATCATGCAGCTTTTAGGGACACAGGCGCTCCCCCGACTGCGGGTGGGCATCGGACGTCCGCCGGGCCAAATGGATCCCGCCGCCTACGTGCTGCAAGACTTCTCCGCTGCCGAGACGCACATCGTCTGGGAAGTGCAACGTCTGGCCTGCGATCTGGTGACGGCCTGGCTCAACAACGATCCCGATTTCGAGCGCCAGGGTATGACCTGGCATGTCGACAATCAGCAGATTTAGCAGATCAAGCAGATTTCTGACTCTCCTGAAAAAAAGTCGCTGTTGACTTGAATGTGGGAAGAAATCGGCAAAAAACCCGATTTTTAGGGCGTTTCATCCCTACAACTCAGGAGTTATGAAGCGCAAGTGGGACATCACGCGCACCAGTTTTTGAAAAAATCGGGTTTTTTCTCCGAAAATAGCTCCCATTTTCATCTTTGGTGGAGAGCCTGGCTCATGTTGTCTGCTGATAGAAATAAGGAAGTATGGCTCTGCTACACGGACTCTTAGCCTGGGTGCGGGAACATCCCGCTTACCAAACGCTGCGCGATGCGCTCCAGGCCGGATTGGAATTCCCAACCACAGCCCTGATGCAACGCGCCCGCCCACCGGTTCTCGCTGCGCTGAGCGAAGAGCTGCCCGCCCCCGTCGTCATCGTCGTCCCTACTGTGGATGAGAGCCGCCGTCTGGTCGAGGCGCTCAAGCTGTGGGTGGACGACCCCGCCCGGCTGCGTCGCTTCCCGGAACCGCCCGTGCTCTTTTACGAGCGCGCCCCCTGGACGCCGGAAACCATCACCGACCGGCTGGACGTGCTCTCCAAGCTCTTCATGTATCGCCTCGACACAGACGCGCACTACGCGCTTGCAGACGGTACGCCACCCATCATCATCGCTTCCGTCCGCGCATTGATGCAGCGCACGCTCCCCTATCGCCAGTTCCGTCGCGCCGCGCGCAAGATCGAAGTGAATGCCCATGAATCTCTCACCGAGCTGGCGCGGCACGCCGGCGGCATCGGCTACGAGCCGGTCAGCGTGGTGCAAGCGCCGGGCCAGTTCAGCCGGCGCGGCGGCCTGCTCGACATTTACCCGCCGCAAGCCGCGCTGCC
>MTKY01053592.1_pt1 | contig 17108 bp, 9 predicted proteins | sample 1042731 | NCBI WGS metagenome assembly MTKY01 (sample SAMN06212206, study PRJNA360538) | anaerobic digester metagenome | biome: Wastewater treatment plant; material: sludge; isolation source: anaerobic digester fed with sludge from wastewater treatment plant | place: Denmark: WWTP Soeholt ... | reverse complement strand
TGCGGGTGTGGATGGCCATATAGCCACCATCGTCAGCGCGCACCAGGAAGAAGCGCGCGTCGGGGAACTCGGTGACGGAACCGTTGGGGAACGCGTCCGCGCGTCCCGCCGTGACCACCGACCCGAAGACGCCCTGCAAGCTGTGCGAGCGCAGGTAGATGAGGCTGGCGCCCCCAATCTCTAGTGCAGCCAGCATCCCCAGCCCGCTCATCCCGAGCTTGAGGAAGTTGCGCCGGGTGATGTCCGCCGTCTCCGGCGTCAGCTTGCATTGCGGCGCCTCTGCCTCTCGATTCTTCTTCATAACCTTCCCCCCCGAAACCGTTCTGTGTTACAGGCCCCCGGGCCAGACCAGATCCATATTCTCGCCGCGGAAGAGTGCGCAGGTGATCGTCATCACCAGCAGCGCCGCGACCAGGAAGGCGCCGACAGCCACGATCGACTCGCCATAGGTCGCCTTCAGCAACCATCGAGCGGCGAGGACAACGGCGCAGAACGTAATCAAAACCATGACCAGCGGTATGAAACCGTGCGACACCCACGTGGGCGCGCCGGGCAGCAGCGCGCTCCAGTCGATCCAGAACTCGTCGGCGATGATCGCTAATGGCGTCAGGTTGAGGCCGGCGACCGCGCCCAGTAAGGTTGCGGCGCGACCGCGGGCGGAGCGAAAGTAGACACCGATCGTGGCCCGGTCGCGGTCGAGAACGGGCACGAGCAGGACGGCTGCCCCCACGATGGCCAGGAGCATGAGTGCTGCCCCGGTTTCCATATGCAGGAGCAGTTCCTGCAGCCCCCCAAAGTACCAGGCCGCCTTGGCCGGGTTAGGGGAGTGGAGTGGGTCGGCGACCGGCCCCAGCGGGGCTGCAATCAGCATCGAGAAGGCGACGACGGCGGTGAGCACCACGGCTGCGACCGCAGCTTCGCGTCGTACGAGGTGCGGGATGGTGGTGACGCGCACGTCGCCACCTTCAGGATGGGCTAACGGCTGGGAGATCCCGCCGTCCTTGCGGATACGCCAGAAGTGATAGCCCAGGAGCGCCAGCATTCCTGCGGGTAGGACCGCCACGTGGAGGGCGTAGAAGTTGCGCAGCGTTGCCGCGCTCACCTCGTGCCCGCCGAGGAGCCCCTTAGCGATCTCGGTGCCCAGTACCGGCACGTAGCGCATGATGGTAGTGCTGACGGTGACCGCCCAGTAGGAGAGCTGGTCCCAGGGCAAGAGATACCCGGTGAAGTTGAAGGCGAGCACCACTACCAGCAGGACCACGCCGATGATCCAGTTGGTGGTCCGCCCGGCCTTGAACCCGCCGGTGAAGAAGACGCGCAGCAGGTGCAGGAAGGCGGTGATGACCAGGAGGTTCGCCGACCAGTGGTGGACGCCGCGGATCAGCGAACCGAAGGCCACCTCGGCCTCCAGCGTCTGGATGCTCAGGTAAGCGCGCTCGATGTCGGGCTCGTAGCGGAACATCAGCAGCATGCCTGTGATGGCCAACAGGAGACAGAGGAGGGTGGAGATCCCGCCGAGACCCCAGGTGTAGGTGAAGTGGATCGCTCGCGCGGGCACGCGCACCGGGTGGAGGTGCAGGACGAGGCTGTTGAGCACGCGGCGCATGTTGCCGCGGTCGCTGGGCGCCTCGTCTACACCGAGGCGCTTCAAGGCCTGCTTCCATCCCTGGTCTTCGTCCCGGTCCTTGGTCATCAGTGTCATCTGAGCCTCGTTGGGTAGGGGGAGTGGCGTCCGGCTGGGCGCCACTCCCTGAGATTCGAGCTAGCGCTAGTGCGTCACCATAGGCATGAAGGACTTGTGCAGCTCCTGGACGACCCAGACGTTCACTGTGACGCCCGGTGACCAGTTGTCACTCTTGTCCCTGGCCTTGAAGACGATCTGGGCCCATCCGGGTCGCCCGGGCAGTTGGCCTGCGGGCAGCTCGAGCTTCTGATCGTAGCCGATGCGCACGCCCCCGGAACTCGGATCCGATCCCGGCGCTTTATACCACCAGCCGTACTCCTCGATGCCGGCGTTAGCCCCAAAGTCACGAGCACTGCCGACCATCACGACCATGTCATCTGCAGCGATGCTGAAGACTGTGTTGTTGGCGAACAGGATCGATGCAACTGGGGTACCCTCGACCGTTGTGTCATCGGGAAGGTAAAGGAACCGGCGGAACCAGATGTCGCTGTTGAAGATGCGCTCCTCTTCGTGTTCGATACCGTATGCATCGACCCAGTGAGTGATTTCCTCTTGCCACTGGTTCCAGACCGCGTACATAAAGGTACCGCCGGGGTTGGCCAGCATGCTGGCCTCACCGGACAGAAGGTCGTGGTCCTTTTCTACCCAGTTCCAGCGGTAGTCCTCGATCTCGCCGGTCTCCGCGTTGTAGTAGTCAGGATCGAGCTCCCAGACGTCGCCATAGACCGTGGCGCGGCTGTAGAAGAGGTCCAGCGGCACGGCCTCGCCCTCAGTGACGGTCGTGTTGTCGCCCGTCTCGTAGATCATGAAGAACTTGGAGGGGTCGCGCGCCAGATCATCGTCGTAGGGCAAGCCCTCGAAGGAGAAGCCGTTTGCGGTTAGCCAGTCGGTACGGATCGTCGGGTAGAGCTTGAGACCACCGGTCGGGCTGTAGCGGGGATCCAGGATCGTGATCCTGTTGCCGATGAGCTGTGAGACGTTGCGGCCCTGCTCGAAGGCGCCCGCGGCATAGGTGAACTCGGTGCCGACACAGTCAGCCGAGGGTGTGCTGACGCAGAAGTTCTCTGTCGCAGTCACCCCTGTGCCGCCCAGATGAGCCGGGGTCGTGGTCCAGGTCAGACCGCCGTCGAAGGAGCGCCGGACGTAAAGATTGTAGTGATCGTTGCCGACACTGTTGGCCTTCCAGTTGGGTGACCAGGCGTACATTATCATCACGTAGTCGCCATCGAGGAACCCGCGGTGGCCCTTGGCGACGTCGAACGGGCTCTCCCAGGATTGGTCGTCGAGGTCGTTGTCGGCTTCGCAGCCCTCGATGTCGGCAATGCCGTCGCATTGGCGCCACTCCGTTACCTTCGGGAAGGATGTGCTGTTGTCGGGGATGCTGCCATCGTCTGCGACCGGGAAGGTACTGGCGCACGTGTCGTTGCCGGTTCCTCCAGTGCACTCGACGATAGTGGAGCCCGAGATGTTGATGGCAGGGCTCAGGCACAGACCCTTGAGGTAGTTGGGGTTGCTGCCGTCGGTATAGGCCCACTCATCGCATTCCATGTTCTCGAATGCATATGGGTTGTCGACGGTGGGATCGAAGGTGTCGGGGATGACCACGCGGCGCAGGAAGATGTCCGCGGGGCCACCCTGGTTGATGATGCCCTGCTTATAGATGAGCATCGCGGACAGGCCCGACTCCGAATCCATAGCTGCTTGCACTGAGTTCGTCGTCAGCGCGAAGCGCCGCGCGATCTCGGTCAGGTAGAACTCGCCTTCGTTGAGCGGATCGATCTGGACCGGAAAGAACTCATGTGGCGTGCACTGATAGGTGGCACCGACCGTCCACGGGCTACAGATGGCGGGCTGGTTAAGCATGCCACCCTGGTCGACGATCGGGTGGTCGAACATATCAAAGGAGTAGTACCAGACGTTCTTGCCGATGTCGATCGCGTCCTCTGCTGGATTGCCGTAGGGATCGACGAGCATATCGCCGAGGGCCTTGGTTTCCTCTGCTGCCATGACGACCCAAGCGCTCCGCTCGATGATGCCGTCGCCATCGGCGTCAATGGCACCTGCCGGCGTGTAGGGCTTGAGGTTGAGGCGGACGCGGGTGGAGGCGACGCGCCCATTCAGGACGCGTCCGTCCTCGGTCTTGCAGATCGGCAAGGTGGCGCCGCCGGGCGTGGTCCAGAGGACCGTTTCGGCACAGAAATCAGATCCCGGCTCCGGTCTGTCAAGACCTTCTAGCCAGTCGGCTACGTTCGTGTGATTGATATCATCGATGGTGTCGAAGTCGATGTAGCAGTAGGGATCGCTAGGCTGTTTGTCCGAGCTGATACCTTTACACATAGCGTTATCAGTCAAGCGGATGGGCATTGCCATCGGCACGTAGGGTTTGGGCGTTCTGGCGTCCTCAAGGAGCGCGTAGTCCGCCATCGTGATGGCGCCGACAGTGTCCTCTGCCGCGAAGACCAGGTCGAAGTCCGCATAGCTGATGTACGAGTACCATATGTCGGTCTTGCCGTTGGCGACCGCACCCGACCAGCCTTCCCCAGGGCCAAGTCCATCGCCCGGGCGTAGCCCTTGAGGGTCCTCCTGCCAGGTGAGGACGCAGCCAGCGCCGATGGCGCAGTCGACCGCGGGCAGGTTGGCGTCGCGGGTTCCGGAGGTGAGACGCTCGGCCTTAGTCCACATGACGTAGGTAGCCTCGATCTCGGTCGTAGCAGGGTCGTCGCCGGGCAACAGCTTGCCGCGCGCCGTCCAGATGCAGGAGTAGGGCTTCTCACCAACATCCGGGTGGCCCATCTCGGTGTAGTTGACGGAGCCCTGCGTGCCCTTCACACCGAAGAGGTCGTAGAGGTAGAGGGCATTCTTGCCATAGGTCTCTTCCAGGTCGGCGAAGTAGTCGGCGTTCTCCGCGAGGTCGAGCTTGTAGAGCGGCGTGCCGCTGTCACAATAGCGGCTCGCCCAGGCGACGAAGATCTGGGCGCCCGCGACCTGATGCACCAAATGGTGCACATCACCCGGGGAGGGCGTGCCGTCCTCCAGGAAGAAGGATGACTCACCGCCCGAGTTGGAGAGGTTGGTCGTCTTCCAGCTCGTGCCATCATCGAGCGAGACGCCGGCGAACGCGTCGAAGTGGCCATAGGCCATGCCACCCTGGATACTCACGAATCCGTCTTGGAGCGTCCCTATGGGCGCGTTGACGTCGTCGATGTAGACCGAGATCAACGGCTTGGCATAGTCACGAGCGGCGTAGGCGACCGTCTCCGCGTCATCATCAAGGATGTAGTTATTGATGGGCCCAACGAGGCCTGCGGACGACTGCGCCGGCACGTAGAAGTCCATCATATACACGGCGGCCATCTCGGTCTCCGCATCCGGCGTCTTGCTGATGTTCCGCCGGAACAGGAGACCGTCTTCGGCCAGGACGGCGCCGGCAAGGAGCAAGGCGCCCACAACGGCCAGGGTGATCAGGATGATCAGTCTCTTTCGCATCGCATGTCCTCCGTCATGATGAAGTTGGGCTTACGCTGATATGGCTCGTTCCACTGTGGGACGCGGGCTGGTTTCCGGGTGGGGATCCGACAGGATCCGGTCCACATGCCGCTCAACCACCTTTCGCAGGTCCTCCTGGTTGGTTACGGTGTGGACGTGAGAGGTCAGGCTCACCACCCGATTGGTAGCGATGTCGAGGCCGAGTAGGGGCACGCTGGGGCACGCCTTGAGGAAGGGGATGAGGCCGCGGAAGTTGCTGGCGTCGAGGTCGAAGATCACGAGGTCCGGCGCCAGGGCACAGATGCGCTCGGCGACCTCCGGGGTGGCGGTGATAAGGCGGACCACGCTGATCTGGCCTCCATCCGTCAGGATCGCCTCCACGCTGTCGAGCAGGAGCGAATCCCCGTATAGAACGACGAGTTGCTGGGCGTTCATCGTCACACGGTCACGGTCATCGCGATGAGCGGAAGGATCAGCCGTTTTCGCATATGTGGCCTCCGGTGGATGAAGGGACATGAAGCTGGTCAGGGTGCTTCTACAGTACCATGCGCGGGGCTCACGCCGCAATCAGTCGACCCCGGCCCCAGGTATGAAAAAAGAGCGATCTTATTGATCGCTCTTTCGGTTAGAAGGATTAGGCTGGGATTGTTAGATACTTAGGTCGTCTTGGCGGCGAGGATTAGGTTCCCCGATGCACTCTGTTAAGGGTCTGCCCTCGCGGCGGGATCAAGCCCTCGCGGAGGGCGTACTGGGCCGCTTCGTGGCGCTTGCTGAGCTGCAGCTTGGCCAGGATGTTGCGCATGTGGGTCTTGACCGTGTGGATGCTGATGCTCAAACTGCCGGCGACCTCCTGGTCCGTCGCGCCTTCGGCGACGAGGCTGAGCACGTCCTGTTCGCGCGCCGTCAGAGCAGCACTCTCGTCGTCGACGGCACGGCCGGTCTGGCGGGCCAGCCGCCGGAATTCGGCCAGCATTCGGCCTCCCAGGGCAGCCGTGATCGCGGCCTCACCCCGCATAGCTCCGCGAAGCATCTCCACGAGGTCCCAGGACCGGATGCTCTTGAGGAGGTAGCCCTGGGCCCCGTTCTGGAGCGCCTCGAAGAGTTTCTCGTCCTCGTCCTGGACTGTGAGCATCACGATCGTGATGTCCGGCATCGCGGCCTTGATGTGTGCGCACGCCTCGACGCCGTCACAGCCCGGCATGCCCACGTCCATCAGAATCAGGTCCGGGCTGAGGTCGCGGGCCTTGACGAAGACCTCGAGGCCGTCGTCGGCCTCGCCCACGACCTCGAAATCGGGCTGGGCATCGAGGATGTTCGCGAGGCCCTCGCGAAACAACTGATGATCATCGGCCAGTAGAACACGAATCACTGCCATAGACGCCATCCTATCACAATTCCTGACGCCCGCGCCTCGCGAGGTTGCTTGCCGCACCACGGGCGCATAAGACTCTGGAACTCATTGTTGTCTCCCTATGGGCCCAATCGGCCATTCGAGGGCGACGACTGTGCCTCTCCCCGGAGTAGAATCCACATCCAGGCGTCCGCCGATGCGGGCTGCGCGGGCGCGCATGATGCTCAGGCCGAAGTGGCCTCGTCCGTCGCTGACCGGCGCTGCCGGATCGAACCCGCGTCCGTCGTCGGCAATGGTGATGGTGCCGTAGGTTTCCGTGGTCTGGAGCGTGACGATTACCTGCGTCGCGCCGCCGTGGTCCTGGGCATTGCGCACAGCTTCCTTCACGATGCGCGTGATCTGTTCGCTCACGGCCTCGGGGACGTAGAGAGGGGGAGCGGGGTCGGTCACGAACTGCGCCGGCACGGGGCTGTCGGGCTCGGTTGCAGCCAGTGCGTCCTCCAGGACTGACTGCAGCGTCCGCGGCGGCCGCGGTTGGACGTGGAGCCCGATGAAACGACGGACCTCGGTCATGGCGTCATCGATGATACCGCGCATGCGCAAGCTTGCCGCGATGACGGTGTCGGCGTACTTGGATGCGGGCGACCTCAGGCTCTCCGGCGCAGCGCCTGACCGCACCCGTTCTGACGCCGCAGCCTCTGTCAACCCGTCTACCTGGTGGCCGAGGTAGGACAGTGTCTGGGCCAGTCCGTCGTGCATATCCGCGGCAAGGCGCTGTCGCTCTTCCAGGACTGCCGCCCGTTCTGCTTGGCTGTGGAGCCGTGCCTTCTCTAGGATAATGGAAGCGAGGCTGCCGAAGCTCTCGGCGAGGTCGATCTCATCCTGGCGCCATACTCGTGTCGACTCGCGATCAATGACGAAGACGAAGCCGAGCGGACGGTCAGATCCCCAGAGCGGCAGGCCCAGGACGGCCTGCAGTCCAAGGTTCTCTGACCAGTGGAGCTCCATCCGGTCGTCGCGGGCTACGTCGGACACGATAAGGATCTCGTGGGCCCGGATGGAATCCGAAAGGCGCTTGACCTCGTCCGCTGAGAGGTGAACGGGAAGCTGCATGGGGTCACCTGTTCCCTGCGCCGTCGATGTGTCGATCTCCGGCAGCCCGCGAACGAGCACGCGTCCGGGTGCCTGGTCATACTCCTGCCAGAGAAACAGGGCCGCCGCGTGACAATGCAGGAGGCGCATCGACTCCTCGACGATGCCCACGTAGATCTCGTCAAGCTCGAGTGTGGCGTTGAGTCTGACGCTCGCGCGATGCAGCGCGGCCAGTTGATCTGCCCAGCGCTGCGTCTCCTGATGCAGTCGGGCGTTCTCCACCGCCACACCGATCTGGTTGCCGATGTTTGCCAGCAGGGCCGTGTTGGCGGTGAGTCCGCCCGTATGGCGGGAAGCCAGGGTCAGGGCACCCACAGCCTTGCCCTTGGCTATGAGCGGGATCGACAGCAGTGTGTTGGTGGGGGTTTCACAAAGGCATTCGGGTTCCGGGCAGTTATCGTCGTGCGCGACCGCGAGGGTGACCGGCAGTCCGTTGGTGACGGCTTCCTGCGCGATGCGCTGGCACGATGCCTGACACCATGAGCAGCACGTCCAAGTCTTATACTGCGGTCCCCCGCACGTAGCCTCGGGCGTGAGTGTGAGGCCGTTCCCGTTTGTAAGGTAGATGCACCCGGCCTCGACCTCCAACGCTCCCAACGCGGTCTCGAGCGTCGTATCGAGGATGCGCTGCAGATCGAGAGACTGGCTCAGTGTCGCCGCGATTGTGTTCTGGAGGGCCAGCTCCGAGCTGCGCTGGACGATCTCGGCTTGGGCGCGCTTCGCCTCGCTGATGTCCTGGAAGACGACGACGGCGCCGCGCAGTTCATCGGCCTCGTAGATCGGCGTGCTGACGTAGCGCACCGGGAAGTTGGTCCCGTCGCGCCGCCAGAAAACCTGGTCATCGCCTTGGTGGATCTGACCCGTCTTGTAGCCATCATGCAGCGGGCAGTCGACTTCGGGGTAGGGGCGCCCGTCAGGATAGGAGTGGTGCCAGATGGCGTGGCTGAGGCTCCCGATGAGTTCCACGGGCTCGTAACCGAGCATATCAGCCGCGGCGCGGTTGACAAAGGTGTGGTGCCCGTCGACATCGACACCAAAGATGCCTTCGCCGGCGGAGTTGAGGATCAACTCGTGGTGGCGGCTCAGGCGAGATAGCGCCGTCTCCGCACGCTGGCGCTCGACGATCTCCTGTAGCAGCTTGCGATTCGTCTCAGTTAGCTCCCCGGTTCGGGCAGCGACGAGCTCCTCCAGGTGGCCACGGTAGGCCTCAAGCTTGAGTTCCGCCTCGCGCTTTTCCAGCGTTTGTTCGCGCAGGTAGATGAACCCCAGGAGTGGGATCGCCACGATGTGCAGCAAGTTGCCGATAGGGCAGATGATCTTGGCGTAGGTCCGGCCCGTGGCGTAGTTTAGTAGTAGTAACCCTTCGGCCTGAAAGAACATCAAGAGCGCTATGATGACGATGCTGCTGAGCCAACTCCGCCTACGCAGGAGGATCAGGATCGCCCCGGCGATGAGGACGAGGGCTGATCCGTGGAAGGCCCACGCGCCCCACGTCTGGTGGAAGCGCACTTCGGGATCGAGCCGCACCTCGCGGATCCACGAGGGAGAGACGGTTGCATAGCAGAGGAGGGACACGGCGATGGCAATGAGCATGTAGCGACGGGCCAGGCGCTCTTCCTCAAGGACGTAGCGAATGAAGGCCCCGGCGACGACGGACACGGCGATGAGCGCGAGTGCGTGCTCGAGGGGTTCCATTACGATAAAGGGTTGTGTCTCGTTGATGGCTGGGTTGGCGATGCGCAGGCTTACGTGAATCACCATGAAGAACTCACGCAAAAAGCTGAAGCCAAAACCCCAGGCCAGGGGCGCTTCGCGCGGAGAGCTTCCCGAGCGACGGCGGCTCAGTGCGATGATGAAGAGGACCGCCCAGAAGATGGCGGCGAGGCCGAAGCGCACGAGGTTGTTCTCGAGCGGACCCGGCCCGCCGACGAATTGCCGCAGCAGCAGAAAGAGGTACTCCATGAGCTTCATGGGGCCGACCTCAGAATGAGGGGCAAGAGGACTACCCGGGGCGAGGACTCACCTCCCGCATAGAGAAAGGCCATGCCGAAAGGCTTCTTATCCTGGCGTTGGTAATGGGGTGCGCCAACCAAAACATCAGCGTAGGCGTTGGCCTGTAAGTCACTGACTATACCGACGGAGAAGCCGTAATCCGTCGTTGTCTGGACTGCTGCAAGACGCCAGGCGGGGAAGCGCGCGAGTCCGGTCGCCGAACCAAGAAACACGAGCACTGCTTCCGGTGCATCGACGGTAGACCCTCCGTCGGGATTCCATATCGATGGCATGCCAACGGCAAGGTCAGCGTAACCGTCACCGTTAACATCACCGCCGCTGAGAGACACTCCCAGGCGCGATTTCGCCTCTGGGCCGACGTACGACCAATCCGGTGTGTTACCCAGCCCATCCTCTCCACCGTAGTAGACCTGCACGAGCCCGTGCGCGTTGGCTTCTGTGTCCAGCAGATCAGCATCATACCCCGGGGCACCTATGGCAAGGTCAGGATACCCATCGCCGTTGACATCACCTATGCCCGCAACGGCTGTGCCGAACTGGGCGCCCGTGTGATCTCCAGTGAGCATCCAGGTGGCAGTCAAGCCAATGCCACCCTCAGATCCATTGTAGAGGAGTACGGCGCCGGCGTTGTCGTCCGGGTTATGCCGGTCGCGGTCATACAGCGGCGCTCCGACGACTACGTCGTCATAGCCGTCCTTATCGACATCGCCCAGTCCGGCCACGGCTCTGCCGTAGCCGGACGCGCTTGTGCCGCTCACCACGTGTGCTGTCTCGGTGACAAGACCAGAGACGGAGCCAAAGTACACATAAGCAGCTCCAACGCCCCGGTACCCAGGGGCGCCCACGATCGCATCGGAGATGCCGTCGCCATTCACATCGCCGGCACTGGCTACAGAGGCTCCAAAATAGGTATTGGCCGCTTCACCGAACTCGCTCCAATCGGGAACCACATTCAGACCGGTGGGCGATCCACTGAAGACGAACGCGCCTCCCGCTTTGGACTTCTCTGTCCTGAAGTTGTAGCTTGATGCGCCGACCATCAGGTCGTCGATGCCGTCACCATCGACGTCACCTACAGTTGCCACTGCTTCGCCGAACCGGGAGCCTCTAGCAGCCTCACCTGTACCGGCCGTCAGCACGGTGTTGGGTGTCCCGTTGGGGACACCGCCAGTGCCATAAAAGACATACACCAACCCGATGTTGGTCGCCGTGGTCGTGCTCGCACCCGGAGCGCTGACGTAGACATCCGTCCACGCGTCGGCGTTGATGTTGCCCGCGGAGCCGACCGACCACCCGAGTTCGGCACCTTGCCATTCTCTGGGATCATACGACCAGATCTCCGTCAGGGTGGGGGTCGTAGCCAAGTGCACGGCGGTCGTGGGGTATGAGGGCATTGCCGTGACCGGCTCCTGGGTCGCGGTGAGAGCGATTAGGCATAACGCCAAGCGGAGACACGCTCTGATACCCATCGAGGTCCTTTGTGTGCTTGGTGAGGCAGTGTATGCAGATTATAGCATTAGCTCTAACGTAAAGTCAACCGTACTGTGGTCCTGTGTCGTTACAGGAGGGTGACGGTCTCTTACCAACCATGCGTGTACACTGGCCTACGGTGCCGTGTGTTCCACCAGGCGTCAGCAGACGTCGCTAGTGCTCAAGCTGAGGTTTGGGGTTCGTAGGTGCCGCTTTGGCGGCACCTACGAACGAATCTGGCTGGCACCAGGAGGGTGTTGCACGGTTACCGGGACTGGTGGTCCGCTTGTTACAGCCAGTTTTGGCGTCCGGTAAGGAATTGGTTACCGTTTGGCTATGACCTGCTCTCGTAGCGCCTGTACCAGCAGGGCGTGCTCGGCCGTATGCACCCGAGCCTCCAGGGTCTCGAGAGTATCATCCGGCTGGATCGGGACGGCGATCTGTGCTACGACGGGGCCGGCGTCGACCGCCTCATCGGGTACAAGGTGGACCATCACGCCCGTCGACGTGATCTCGCCGCGCTTGAAGGCCTCGAACGCACGCCCAATGGCGTCGGTGCCGGGGAAGGTTCCGGGAAGGGCCGGGTGCAGGTTGAGCACCCGGTTCGGAAAGCGCCCGACGAAAGCACCGCTCAGCAGGTGCATCCAGCCCGCCAGGACCACCCACGAGACGTCGAAGCCTGCCACGATGCTGGCCAGGTCGGCATCGTAGTCCGTCCGCGGGCGACCTGCACGTGTGTAGGGCAGCAGGGGGAAGTAGACGACCGGGATGCCCGCGTCGATGGCGCGGCGGATGCCATAGGCCTCGCGGCGGTTGCAGACCACGACGGCGATCTGGATACCGGGAAGGTCCCCGTTCTGGGCGGCATCGATGATGGCCTGCAGGTTGGTGCCGTTGCCAGAGATCAGGACTGCGATGCGTGTCATAGTCTGCCGCCCTCTTCTCCCGTGTCCTGCGGGCAGGTCCATGCCCGGGTCAACGGCCCACCGTGGTCGCGTCGAACGTGGGCTGTAGTGCAGCGATCGCCCCAAGCCACGTCCGGTAGCGTTCGAGCGAGAACGGCGGTGTGCCCAGCAGTGCGTGGTTGCCAAAGGTCCTGCCGCCCAAGGTCCATTCGATGAGGAAGAGGCGTTGGTCGCTCCACGAGGCCGGGATCGCCCCCAGGTTCGCCGTCTCGTTGGCGGGGCTGTGGAAGGCGCCCTCAAGGAGTGTCTCGCTGCTATCGGCATCCCAGACGCGATAGGTACCCTCGGCGTCATAGCGCGTGTCGTTGCTAACGGCAAGCCGCACGTGCCAGTCCCGGGGCGCATCGAGCATCAAGCAGACCGGGAGCTGGGCGCGTTTGATGTAGGGGTAGGCGAGCTTCCGGCCAAAGGTGTAGTCGACGATGGCGTCGGAGAACTGGGGCCACCCGTCCATCAGGTTCCACCAGATGACGCCGGTCCGGCGCCACTTCCGCAGCCGCGTCATCTCGATGAAGGCCTTCTTGGCCTCGGCCTGCGAGATCTGCGAGGCCAGCGCAAACGTCTCGAGGTCCTCGGGCACGCTGCCGAAGAGCTCCCGGATCTGGTTGGCCATCAGGGCGACGCGGTACCGGTAGGGGTCATCCTTGCCGGAGGGTGCGGTGCAATGGGTGATCCACTGTTCGTTGTCCTGCCAGGGCCAGAGGTGGTCCTCGTCAATGAAGCGGCGAATCGACGAGACGTTGGGGCAGCCGTGGTAGCCAATCTCGCTGACGAAATGTGCGGTGTGGTGGGTGTAGAAGTCGCTCTTGAAGTAGTCGCGCGGTCCCCAGAGATGTTGCTCGGGCATCCGGTCGGCATGACCTACCGCTGCCGGCGCGATGTAGGGTGAGCTGGGGAGGTAAGGCCGGTAGGGATCAGCCTGGAACACGGCGTCGGGCAGTACCTGGCGCGTGATGCGATTCTTCTGCGGGTCAGGGTAGAGCATATCGCACTCGTTGTCGCCGCACCAGAGCGCGAGCGAGGGGTGGTTGCGCAGCTTGCGGACGACGCTGAGCGCTTCCTGGCGCATGGTGTCGAGGAACTCGGGCGCTTGGGGGTAGCGGCTGCAAGCCATAGCGAAGTCTTGCCAGACCAGCATCCCGTAGCGGTCGCACAGGTCGTAGAAGGCGTGGTCCTCGTAGACATTGCCACCCCAGCAGCGGATGATGTTGCACCCCAGGTCGCGGGCCATCTCGAGGATCGCGGGGATGCGCCGTGCATCGCGGCTGTGGAAGGCATCGGCGGGCACCCAGTTGGTGCCCTTGCACAGGATCGGGACGCCGTTGACGCGGAAGAGGAACTCGCCCGGCTCAGTGCTGCTGGTCAGGTCGGTCCGTTCCAGCACAAGCGTGCGGACGCCAAAGGTGACGGCGCGCTCCGCCAGCACCCTATCGCCCACGCAGAGTTGCACCGTGGCGTGGTAGAGGGCGGCGTCGTCCGTCGGCGTGCCACCGACTGGCAGGTCGCCATACCCAGCAGGCCACCAAAGTTGCGGGTCCTCGATGTCGAAGGTCACCGTGCTGGCGCTATAGCGCACGCGGCGCGCCACATTGAAGGCACTATCACCGCAGCTTCCGGTCACGCGCAGCGTGAGATCGAGCAGGTGCTCTGGCTCCACCGTGGCCTCGAAGTAGAGGCCCATTGTGGCCTTGCCCGCGGACAGCGACTTCGTGAAGACGTAGACGTCGGTGATCTCGTTTTCGGGGTGGACGACCAGCTCCACGGAGCGCCAGAGGCCTGCCGAGAGCGCCCGGGGCATGATGTCCCAGCCGTAGCTGTGGGCGGCCTTGCGCACCCAGACCTTCTCCTCGCCGAAGCCCCACGTCTCGAGCGAGGGGTCGAAGCGGTGGCGCAGCGCCGCGAGCACGGGCGAGCCAAGGCGTACCACCAGCGTGTTGGGCTCGCCGGGACGCAGGCGGCCCGTGACGTCGAAGCGGTGCTCGATGAACATGTTCTCAGAGGTCCCAAGCACCTCGCCGTTGAGCCAGTAGGTGGCGATGCAATCGACGCCGTGGAAGACTAACTCGGTGCGCTGCCCAGGTATCTCATCAAGGGGCGGCGTGAACGTGCGCTCGTACCACCACTCGTAGAGCTCATAGGGGCGCAGGGTGTAGATGTTGTCAGCGTAGAAGGGGTCGGCGATCCGCCCTGCGCGCTGCAGGTCGAGCTCGACGTTGCCGGGCACCTGGGCAGGCACGGCGGCGCCGGCGTGGTGAACCAGGTCATCGGGATGCCTCACCGGGCTGTCGCGCTCCGGGAAGGCAGTCAGTGTCCACGTGCCGTCAAGGGAGTAGCTTGTCATATCATCCTTTCTATCCCCTTGCAGGGATACTGCCGCGTTCTGACACGTCCAGTACGGGCTAAAGGTCCAGCCGAACGCGCGGGCCGGTACCGTCGTAGGACGTCGTCTCGCCGATGACGACGAGCTCGGGCAGCGCGGTGATGGCGCGATTGACCTCGTCCGCCGTGATTACCAACACGAGCCCGATACCCATATTGTAGGTCCGGTACATCTCTTCGTCACGCACCTGGCCTTCGCGCTGGATCAGGCGGAAGAGCGCGGGCACTTCCCAGGCGGAGGTGCGAAGCCGGACGCCCACGCTCTCGGGAAGCACCCGCGGTACATTCCCAACGAAGCCGCCGCCCGTGATGTGGGCTATGGCGCGGATCGACACGCCCGCGTCCCAGAGCGCCTCGACTTCGCGCAGATAGGGGCGGTGCGGAGCAAGGAGCGCGCGCCCCAGCGGTTGTCCGAGTTCAGAAATGACCGTATCCCAGCCCAGGGGACCCAACACGCGGCGGGCAAGCGAGAAGCCGTTGGTGTGTAGTCCCGAGGAGCGCAGCCCCAGGCAGACGTCCCCGGGGCGCACGGCGCTGCCGTCGATCATCCGGGTCCGGTCGACCCAGCCGATCATGGTACCGACCAGGTCGAAGGACCCCGGCTGGTAGACGCCGGGCATTTCGGCGGTTTCGCCGCCGATGAGGACGCAGCCTACGGCTTCGCAGGCAGCGGCGCAGCCGCCGACGACCGTGGCGATCTGCACCGGATCGAGCTTAGCCGAGGCGATGTAGTCGAGGAACAGCAGAGGGCGCGCGCCCTGTACCAGGACGTCGTTCACGCAGTGGTTGACGATGTCGTGGCCGACGGTGTCGTAGACGCCCATCGCCTCGGCGATCATCGTCTTGGTGCCGACGCCGTCGGTGGTAGCTACGAGGACAAGGTCGTGGGCCGTGGCGAGGGCTCGCACGCTGATCGAGCCGCCGAAGGCGCCGATGCCGTCCAGAACGTCGGCGGTGTAAGTTCGACGCACAGCCGCTTTCATCAGGTCAACCGCACGTTCACCCGCACCGAGGTCGACGCCTGAGGCGGCGTAGGCGCTGCCTGGCGTGGGGCGCTGCGCCGTGCGCGCAATGTCGTGCCGATAGGCCATGCCCCGGAAGCGGATACGGTCGACGATGGCATAGGCGCGCTGGCGAGCCTCCTCGACCGTGGGGCCCTGAGCCGTCACCGTCAGCACGCGGCCGCCCGCGGTGACGACGCGATCACCGTCGCGACGGGTGCCTGCGTGGAAGGCCACGGCGCCAGGAGCTCTGGCGCTTGCCAAGCCCTCGATTGGATCGCCGGTTGTATAGGTATCGGGGTACCCGCCAACAGTCAGCACGACGCCGACAGAGGCCCCAGCCCGCCAGCGGATGGGCTGCGCGGCAAGTCGTCCTTCCATGCAGGCGAAAATGATGTCGGCGAGGTCAGTCTCAAGTAGAGGTAACAGGATCTGGGTCTCCGGGTCGCCAAAGCGGGCGTTGTATTCCAGCACCATCGGCCCGCGGTCGGTGAGCATCAGTCCGGCGTAGAGCACGCCGGTGTAGGGGGTGCCCCACTCGCGCATCCCATCGACGGTGGGCTGCAGGATGCGATCCGTGATGGTCTGGACGAGGTCGGGTGTGAGGATGGGCGATGGGGCGTATCCTCCCATGCCACCGGTATTGAGTCCGCGGTCGCCGTCAAGCGCGCGCTTGTAGTCGTGGGCCGGCAGCATCGGGACGACGGTGCGACCATCGGTAAAGGCGAGGAGCGAGACCTCGTCACCCGCAAGCCGCTCTTCGAGAAGCACAAGGTCGCCCGCTGCGCCGAAAGCGCGATCAACCATTACCTGGCGCAGTGCAACCTCGGCTTCTGCCTGCGTATCACAGACCAGGACGCCCTTGCCGGCAGCGAGGCCGCTGGCCTTGACGACGACCGGGCCGGGATGCTCCGCGAGCGCTGCCCGCGCCGCTTCGTAGTCGTCGAAGATGCGTGCCGGAGCCGTGGGGATGCCGCAGTCGACCATGAAGGTCTTGGCGAAGGCCTTGGAGCTTTCGAGCCGCGCAGAAGCAGCACTGGGGCCGAAGGCGCGCAGCCCGGCGGCCTGGAAGGCGTCGACCAACCCGGCGACCAGAGGCGCTTCCGGACCGACGACGGCGAGATCCACGGCGCGCTCACGGGCCAGTTGCACCAGACCATCGATGTCCGTGGCTGGGACGGGGACGTTGGTCACGACCTTTGCCGTTCCACCATTGCCCGGGGCGACGAGGACCTCGTCGACGTGGGGCGACTGCGCCAGCTTCCAGGCCAGGGCGTGCTCCCGGCCTCCCGAACCGATGACCAGAACCCGCATCTGCTGCTCCTTCCCGGCGCGGACTACGCTCCGCGCTCGAATATGCTCTTTTCTGGCTCCATTTTGACCTTGACCGGGTAGTCGCCGCTGAAACAGGCCTGGCAGTGTCCCGCGCCGTTCTCCGGAACGACGCTCCGCAATCCCTCGATCGAGAGATAGACTAGGCTATCGACGCCGATATGGCGCGCGATCTCATCCGGCGACTGGTGAGCGGCGATCAACTCGTCCTGCGAGGCCATATCAACGCCCATAAAGCACGGGTAGCGGATGGGCGGGGAAGCCACCCGCATATG
>MTKY01052880.1_pt1 | contig 17115 bp, 19 predicted proteins | sample 1042731 | NCBI WGS metagenome assembly MTKY01 (sample SAMN06212206, study PRJNA360538) | anaerobic digester metagenome | biome: Wastewater treatment plant; material: sludge; isolation source: anaerobic digester fed with sludge from wastewater treatment plant | place: Denmark: WWTP Soeholt ... | reverse complement strand
GAGCTGGATGGGATAGTCGACGCCGAAGTAGCCGCGCATGTTGTTGTAGGTGGGCCACAGCGACCACTCGCCCGCCGTGGCATACTGGTAGATGAAGGTCTTGAACCAGTCCGCGCCCTCGGGGTGCGCGATGTCTCCCAGATAGGGGCAGAAGACGGCCTCGACGGTGTAGGACGAGCGGTTCTCGAGCGTCATCGCGAAGGTGGCGGCAGGCACTGACGCGACGGGGGCCATGTCCACGGTGAGGACTGCTTTGATATCCAGCGGGCCGCCCTCTTCGGAGGTGACGCCATCCCAGACGAAGGTGGCGCGATGGCCGTTGGCAGCGACGTCGAGCGATGTGAGGGCCTGCTTCTCGCCAAGGACCGGGTTGTTGCGCTTGCCGGTGAGCCAGTCGTCAGTCGAGCGGCGGAGCGGCACCAGCAGCCGGAACGAGAGCCCCAGATGCGGGCGGTCGAGCAGGCTCCAGCCGGTCTCGACAGCCACGAGGCCGACCAACGCGCCAGTGGCGCGATCGAAGGTGAGGCGCAGGGCGTCGTTTTCGAGGACGAATGTGTCCATAGGTGTATCTCCTGGAGTTTCTTTGAACGGCGGGCATTCAATGGCCGACCTTGAGTGATGATAGCTTGGCCCTTGGACGCGTCAACCGGTGGTTATACGGATGCAGGACTGGCGGTTTTCCCGGGTCCCTGATATCTTTGGCCCCGGCAGTCAAACGACCGGTTCGTGAGGGGATATGACGTCTGGAAGAGAATGCTGTGTGGTCGGTATCGCGGGTGGATCGGCATCGGGCAAGAGTATGTTCACGAGGGTGTTGGTCGAGGCGCTCACCGATCGGGAGCCCGGACTGCGTATCCGGGTGCTGCACACCGACGGCTATTTCCGTCTGGGTTCGCCTGAGATGCCGCATCTGGTCTTGTCCACCAACGGGGAGGTCTTGCCGGACTTCAACCGACCGGATTCGGTTGATCTCGATCGCTTGATCGCGGATCTCGATGCCGCGATTCTGGGGAATGATGCTGCAGATATCCTGATCGTCGAGGGGCTGATGGTGCTACACTTGGATGCGGTACGAGAGCGGCTCGATCTGCGCCTCTTTGTCGAGCTGGATGCAGACACTCGCGCGCTGCGTCGCCTGGTCCGCAATCTGGAGCATCATGGGGATCCCCTGTCGGATCAGAGCGCAGGGTCCATCGCCGCGTACTACCTCGAGTCGGCCAAGGTCGGGCACGAGCGCTATATAGAGCCCTCGCGCGCCTATGCCGATCTCATCGTGCGCGGCGATGCGGACTTCTCGCGCGTTGCTCCGATGGTGGCAACCGTCGTCGTGGAGATGCGGCCCCAGCGTTGCCTCTCCACGACGTCCGTCACGCGTACTTCTCCAGGAACGCGCGCAAGCGGATGAGCGCATTCCATCCCTCGCCCTGATGCGCTACCGTGCTCAACCACTCCTTGATGTGGTAAAGCTCCAGCCGGTCGCGCCAGCCTGGCAAGTAGCTCGGGTGGAAGTGCGAGGTTATCTACGGGCAAGGTTGTAGTAGAAGTGGATCGCCGTGTCGATGTTCTTGTCGAAGTAGCTCAGGTTGTAGTATTCGTTGGGCGAGTGCACGCCACCCCCATGTCCCAGCCCCAAGCTGACCACCGGCGCGCCCAGCACGTGCTGGAACATGCCCACGATCGGCACCGATCCTCCGCCACGGCTCATCTTCGGCGCGTGTCCCCACGTTGCGGTGTAGGCGTCGATGGCTGCCTGGGCGATGGGCCCGGTCGTGACGAACTCCGCGGGCCAGCCGCTCGAGATGATCCGGGCCTCGATGTCCACGGTTTCGCACGCGAAGCTCTCCACGAAGGCCAGGAACTTCGCGGCGATGTCCGCGGGTTCCTGGTTGTTCACCAGCCGCATGCTCACCTTGAACCCGGCCTCTGCGGGCAACACCGTCTTGGTGCCGCTGCCCTGGTAGCCGCCGAAGATGCCGTTGACGTCGCAGGTGGGCTGGGCCGTCGTGCGTTCCAAGTAGCTGTACCCGGGCACGCCCCAGAAGGGCTTCGTGCCCACCTCCTTGCGCGCTTCCGCGATGGCGTTGGGTTCCTCCGCCTCGATCCAGGCCCGCGCTGACTCGGAGACCGGCAGGACGGCATCGTAGAAGCCGGGGATCTGGATGCGTCCCTCGTCGTCGTGGAGTGCTGCGATGATCCTGGCGACCATGTGGGTGGGGTTGTGGACGACCCCGCCAAAGCCGCCCGAGTGCAGATCGCGGTCCGGCCCTTTGACGTGGACCTCCGCCGTAACGATGCCGCGCACCGAGGCACCGATCTCGGGGATCTCGGTGGAACCGCCGCCATCCGAGATCACGACGGCGTCAGCGCTCAGGAGGTCCCGGTGCGCCCTGATGAACGGCTCCATCGTCGGCGAGCCGCTCTCCTCTTCGCCCTCGAAGATGATCTTGGTGTTGATCGGCAGCTCGCCCGTTGCGTTGAGGACCGATTCGAGCGCTTTCAGGTGCAGGAAGACGCCCGACTTGTCGTCGACGGCGCCGCGCGCGTAGAGCTTGCCCTCGCGGATGTCGGGCTCGAAGGGGGGGGTGACCCACAGCGCGAGCGGGTCGACCGGCTGAACGTCGTAGTGGGCGTAGAGCAGCACGGTCGGCGCCTCGGGCCCGGCGTGTAGCCAGTCGCCGTAGACGGCGGGCTGACCCTCGGTCTCGAGGACTTGCACGTGGTCCAGGCCCAACCGCACCATCTCGGCGGCGATCCAGTCGGCAGCGCGCCGGACGTCGGCGCGATAGGCGGGATCCGCCCCGATCGACGGGATGCGCAGGAGCTCCTTGTACTGCTCGATGAAGGCATCGGTGTGGGCGTGCGCATAGGCGACGCTGGCCTGCAAGGGTGTCTGAGTCATAGATCCTCCAATGGGGTGACGTTGGATGATGTGGGTGCGGGCTGGATCTAGTCCGACTCCGCAGCTACACGGAAGAGCCAGAAGCCCAGCACCGCAACAAGGTGAATACCGCCAGTGATGAAGAAAACGCCCCGGAGATCGACCCACTTGGCCAGCAGAGTCCCGAGGATCGGTGCTGCGAACATTATCGAGCTCGCCAGCGTGGTGTTCACAGCGATGAGGCTGGGCCGTCGATCAGCTGGACAGACCGCCAGGAGCGTGTCGAAGAACGACAGGTTGACGCCCGTGATGAAGAAGCCCTGGACGATGGAGACAAGGGGGAGCCATACCTGACTTGGCACCAGCGCCATGAGTACGGGATAGAGCCCCGTACCCGCGGCACAGATCAGAAGTGGCTTGAAGTATCCCTTACGACTGATGATCCTTCCCCAAATCGTGTAGCCGAGGATCGTCGCCACCTGGTTGGTGGTGGAGTGCCATCCGATCCAGATGTCGGAAGCATAGAGGTGACGAATCCAGTAGATGCTGTAGAGCGCCGTGGGCAGGTTCAGGCCCAGCCTGAGCACCGCCGCAGTCAGCTCATAACGCACGAAGGCCGGCACCTGGATGCTTTGCCAGTAGGAGCGGATCTGCTCGCGCCAGGGCTTGGGCTTGCTGATCTCGTGCTCGGTTCGCAAGTTCTCGGGGACTTCGAGCTTACCCCAGTAGATCATGCCTGCCGATCCGCCGATGAACGAGATCAGGAACACGATCTGGTAGTTGAGCGGGAATGGCATCCGGTCGAGAACGAAGCCGAAGACCGCTACGGCGACGGCGGTCACAATGCTCATCACCGTCCAGCGCATCCCGTTGACGCTCGCGCGCCGGTGGGCGGGGATCACTTCGGCGATGACGGCCATCCACGACGACTCGAGCAGCGCGTTGGCGATCGCCTTCACGGTCCAAATGGCAATGATGATCTGGATCAGGGGCAGGCTGCGCATAAACGGCAGGAGCGCCACGAGCAGGACTGACCCGCGGTGGAAGATGCGCACGATGTTGGTGAAGCGAACCAGGTCACGCTGGCGTTGCACGACCTGCCCGGAGGGGATCGAGGCCAGCGCCATCACGATCGCCGGCAACGAGGTGAGCAGGCCAGTTTGGATCTCCGTCGCTCCCAGGCGGACGATGAAGACGGAGATGAAGCTGAAGATACCGCCCATCATCAGGCCCTGCAGGGCAGTATCGAGGGTGAAGTAGAGGATGTTACGGTTTTCGAGCGAGAGCTGTTCCGGTCGTAACCAGTGTGCGTTGGCGCGCAAGCCGCGTGTTACGGCTGAGAGCTGCATTCAACAGACCTCGTACGTAAGATGGACAGATCGTAGCACAGCCTGACCACTCTGGCTAATAACCGTGATCACGACCCGGATGTGCTCTCTATGCAACAGTCCGGCACCCACGTGTGCCGGACTGTCTTGGGATGGGTCGTACAGGATTTGAACCTGTGGCCCTGGGCTTAAAAGGCCCCTGCTCTGCCGGACTGAGCTAACGACCCGTGCGAGGGGGAGTATAGCATGCCGGGGAGTGGTGTCAAACGCGGGGGCGCAGGCGCCCGTCAGGCGCCGTGCTATACTCCTTTCGGACAAGACGAGCAGGAAGGAGTCGGTGAATGCTAGCACGGTACACAATGGGCGACGACACGTTGGACTCGGTGGACGTGAAGGCCTTGGTCATCAGCCGGGGCGTGAAGGTGTCATCCAAGGTCTATAGGGCACTGGGCGATCGAGCGCGGCTTTCACCGGACCCGCTGACGTGCAACGCGTTCCTGTTGCCCGATGATACCGTGGTTCAGTTGACGGATCTGGCGTTCCACATGGCCTACATTCGCTCGGCCATCTCCTGGGATATGCTCCAGCAAGTCAAGTATCTGAATCAGCTTCGCACTCCCTTCACGCTTGAGCTCTCGGCTGCCTCGACGCCTGTCCTGAAGTACAACGGACAGATCGTCACCGAGGTGCGTCTCCCGGAGCCCTCCGCGTTCTACCGGCAGAAAACGACGAGCGGGATGCCCTATCTGGGAAATGCCGTCCTGCAGGGGACAGAGTGGGTGTCGTTCCAATGCTTGTGGGCCTGTGACTATGCCCGTGCCGGGATGCCGTGCCAATATTGCTATTCCGGCGGCGTGTTCGATTCGCTCACCAGGAAGAAGAAGCCGTTACCCCCTTTCCCAACACCGGCGGATGCCGCTGAGATTGCTGCTTATGCCATCACGCAGGAACAGTGTGCGAGGAGCATCCAGATTACAGGGGGATCTACATTCGACCCAGCCGCTGAGGTTGACCGGATCGTCGAATACCTCGGCGCGATCACAGAAGCCGTGGGAAGGGAAAGGATCGCGGGTGAGATCGTCGTCTACATGACCCCGCCACGCGATCCGGGTCTGATCGATGCCGTGTTCGCTGCCGGCGCCGACCGGGTCTCGTGTAGCCTTGAGATCTGGGATGAGAACCTGGCTCGGATCATCATGCCCGGGAAGTCGAAGTACAACGAGCGGCAACAGCACCTGGCGATGCTCGAATACGCTGCGGCCAAGTACGGCCCGGGCAAGGCGTGCAGTAACTTTATCGTTGGCCTCGAGCCTGTCGAGAGCTGCCTTGCCGGCGCGGAGTACCTGGCGTCAAGGGGTGTCGTTCCCATCGCGTCGGTGTGGATACCGTTCGGGCGCCCAGTGATGGGCTCGATGCAGGCTCCAGATCTGGGATACTACCGCGCGATCAAGGCCGGGTTTGCCGGCATCCATCGCAAGTATGGCATCGAGCCGCCTGGAGGTTCCGGGCTGAATGTGTGCATAGACAAGGATATTTTCGCCCATAGGGATGCGATCCTGGCGGGCTAGGCGGCACCTTGCCCGCCGTGCTGCCCGGCGGCGTCGCTAAATGGAGGCTTCGCTCAATGCCACCCGGGTGGGCGAGCCGGGCAGAACAAGCGTGACAAGCACCTTGGGTTCGATCCGGAACAGGTGGCTGGGACAACGGCAATCCGACGCGCCGAAGCGTGACATCGCGATCCGGACGCCGGGCAGATCGACGAGGGCGCGCGCCCAGTTGCATTCGAGGTGCTCTCCCGGCGCGATCCACAGGGCCACGGGCGTGGCCCAGCGTCGCAGTGCATCGATGTGCCAGTGGGGTTTGCCATCCCCGCGGAGATGCCGGCCCAATCGCGCCGCGAGCCCTCCGGGCCCCCAGGCGCTGCCGACGTAGAGGACCAGGCCGGGCGGAAAGATGCCCTGGCCCAACGCGCCGACGGTGACCTGTACCTCAACGGCGAGCATCAGCCCGAGCGCATAGGTGCCACCAGCCCCGGGAAGGTCCGGCAGCGGAGGGGCCATCAGGCCTGAAGGTGACGGTTCCAGAGCCTGCTCCCTATCCAGGTCAGGGCCAGGCCAAGGCCGAGGACAAAGCTGCCGGCAACGTCCATCACGTTGACAGCGTGCTGGCTATCGAGCTGCAGCAGTTGGGCGCCTTCCTGTGGCGCAGGCAGGGCCACTGCCGTCAGCCCCAGGATTATGAACATGATCCCCGCGGCACTGATGGCAGTGACTCCCCAGTGACCGCAACGCAACACCGTCAGTCCTCGTCGGGCGGCGGAACGGGGAGATCGGCGATGGCTGTCGCCATCCACTTCTCACCCGTCTCGATGAGCATCACGGGGATGTCCTCACGGATGGGGTACTTGCGACCACAATCCTGACACACCAGCCAGCTATCCTCACGGACCAAGTCCAGCACTCCCGGATCCTCTTTGTCCTTCCGCCGTGTCTCGCCGCTCACGCAGTAGGGGCAGCGAAGAATCTCCAGCAGTTCTGCATCAACCATGGTTCCTCCTGAGGGCAGCCTGTCATGATCACGACGGAGCGGAGTATACCATCGGGACGATTGCCGGGCAAACGCTGTGGTATGCCGCCATGCCCGGTGGTGGAGCCGGAGCGCGAGCCGGAGGCATGCGCTACGATGATCCGCTTGACGTGGTGCCGGGCTCATCGAGAATCCGGAACACGTTGTTTACAGGAGGGGAGACGCTATGGGAATGATGGACCGCTTCAGAATGGACGATCGGGTCGCGCTCATCACCGGCGCGAGCCGCGGGTTGGGCAAGGTGATGGCACAGATGCTTGCTGAGGCCGGTGCGAGCATCGTCGCTGTCAGCCGCAGCCAGGCGGACGTGACGGCGGTGGCCGGGGAGATCGAGGCGGCCTACGGGCATCCGTGTCGCGGGATGGCGTGCGACGTCACCGATCCGGACCAGGTCCGGGACCTCGTTCAGACCACGATCGACACCTTTGGCAAGATCGATGCCCTCATCAACAACGCTGGCATCAACATCCGTGGGCGCATCGAGGACCTGTCGCTGGAGGAGTTCCGGCAGGTGCAGGATACCAACGTGACCAGCATCTGGATGCTCTGTCGTGAGGTCGCCCCGCACATGAAGGCGCGGCGGTACGGGCGCGTGGTCAACATCGGGTCGATGCTCTCGGTGATCTCAATCGCCGAACGCACGCCCTACGCGGCGAGCAAGGGTGCAGTGCTGCAGCTCACGCGAACGTTGGCACTCGAATGGGCACCCTATGGCATCACGGTCAACGCGCTGTTGCCGGGGCCGTTCGGCACCGAGCTCAACCGCCCGCTTCTCGACAACCCGGAAGCCTATCAGGCTTTCGTCTCGCAGATCCCGCTGGGCCGGTGGGGCGAGCTGGAGGAGATCGGCGGTGCCGTGCTCTTCCTCGCCAGCGACGCCTCGAGCTTCGTCACCGGGGCGGGGCTGTCGATCGACGGTGGCTGGACGGCGCGATAGCGTTGTCATGCGAGTTCCTTGAGCTCCGGAGTTAGTATGCGGAGCTCAAATCACCTTCTCAGTCATCGCCCCCGACGATGGTGAACGTCCGTTCCTGGGGGGCCGTGGCCCACGGGCTCGGGGGCCCGAACGCGGTTTGCTGCCCGTACCCCGGAAGCGCTTGCGGGCTGATGACGATGACGGGGGGCGGTGCGGGCTGCTGCGCACGGATCTGCTCCGCGCGTTCCTGTTGGGCATACAACACCTGATCGCGCCGGCGTCCGTCCTCACGGCGCCAGATCAGCACGCCCAGCGCCAGCGTGGGCAGCATCGCCGTGATGCCGCAGCTCAAGCCGATGAGCAGCGCGAGCGAGTCGTGGCTCAGCCGCTGTGTGATGACCACGGCGAGTGCTATGACAAAGAGCGCCCCCAGCAGGCCGAAGAAGCGCCCCAGGCGCTGGCTCAGCGATGGTTGCTCGGGGACGACGGGGTGGGCTTGGTCTCGGTATCGCATCAGTGGCCTCCTGACATAGGGCGTGGCATCCTATTGCCACGGCGCCTATTCGGCACTCATCGGCAGCGCCAACATCGTGCGCTCGGGCGGGCGCTGCCAGACCAACGTCGCGACACGCTCGCACAGCACTTTGTCGCGGCTGTTGGGCACCTGGAAGCGGATAGGCGCATCGCCACCGGGCAGCGCGAGGAAGTCGCCGCGACCGCGCAGCAGGTGGGCGTCGGTGCTGCCACGGCCTGAGGCCACCTGGGCATCCTGGGTCGAGGCGACGCGACCCACGAGCCGCAAGGGGAAGTTGGCGCGCATCACGCCGCCCAGGATGGCCGCGGAAGGGTGCTGTGTGGCGACGACAAGGTGAATGCCGGCCTCGCGCCCGCGCTGGGCGAGGCGGGTCAGCGTCTCGGCAACGGACGTTCCCCCGGCCATCAGCAGATCCGCAAGCTCGTCGATGAGCACGATGATCCGTGGCGTGCCCTCGCCGGGAAGCTCGCCGCGCCGGTCGCGGATCGCGAGCGTGCGCAGGAGTGAGGTGAGTGCCTCAACCGCCTCGCCGGGGGTGGTGATGATTGGACGGGCAAGGTGCGGGGCGGCGGCGACGGCCTGGAAGGTGCGCCCCTTCGGGTCGATACACAACAGGCGCAGCGCGCTGGGCGGGTTGGAAAGGACGAGCGACGCGGCGATGGCTCGCAGCAGGACTGACTTCCCAGAGCCGGTCGTGCCGGCAACGAGGATGTGGGCCACATCTGGCGCGGAGAGGCGCGCCAGGAGCGGCAGGCCGGTGTCCGTGAGCCCCAGGAGTGCGGTGGAGGGCGGGATGGGATCGACCTTCTCCAGCAGCGCGAAGAAATCGACCGGCTTGGGTTGTGGGTTGGGAAACGAGAGCACCACACCGTTGGGGTCGCGGTCGACCGAGATCGCCGGGACGCGCATCGCCAGAGCCAGATCGTCGGCCAGGCGCTTGATCGCCGAGAAGCGGGTGGAGGGTGCCGGATTGAGGAACAGGCGGATGAGGCGCGGGCCAACGGTTCCGCCTGTCACGCGACCCGGGGCACGATGGGCGGCCAGGACGGCCTCGACGCGATCGGCCTGGTAATGGAGATATGGATGGACTGAGCTGGACATACGTTACCTCCGGTATCGAAGGGATAGCGCGAATAGAACAAGTGTTCTACTTTCATTATAACCAGTTCTATTCCCGTGTCAATGACTGATCGTTCGAGCGTTTGACATGGCCCGCTCTGTCACTACAATGGCCTACTCAGATCTGTCTTTGCTGAAGGGATCATTGCTATGGCAAGTTGGGCTATGAACGGCGCAAGGTGTGTCATCGCCGTCATCGACGGAATGGGCGGGGGGATTGGGGCGCAGATCGTGACTCAACTGCGCCAGGGGCTCCCCCCCAATGTCGAGATCCTGGCGTTGGGCGCCAATGCGGTCGCAACCCAGCGGATGATGCAGGCACGGGCTACCCGTGGGGCCAGTGGCGAGAACGCCATCCGCGTCTCGATCGCCGAGGCTGACTTCATCGTGGCCCCTATCGGGGTCGTCATTCCCAACTCGATGATGGGTGAGATCACGGTCGAGATCGCCGTGACAGTCTCCGGCGCGCGCGGGCGTAAGCTCCTTTTGCCCATCACGCAGCCGCACTTTGAGCTGATCGGTATCGAGCCACAGGTGCTCACTGCGCAGATTCATACTGCAGTCGAGATCATCCTGCAGGCGCTTCAGACAGGTTGACACATCTCGCTTCGGTGCTATACTGACTACTGTTGGCATGAAGCCAATGGTGGGTGTAATGAAGACGCCACAGTCTGGCCTGGAGGCCGGGTGTGGCGCTTTTTTGTTGCCAAGGAGGTCATCTATGCTGTTTTCGCCAATGCCTGTACCCCAGCTTATGCATATTCCTGATGGGTTTCTCTCGGTTCTGGTCTCGATCGTTCTTTGGATCGTGGCCGTGGTCGTGATCGGTATCGCGTTGCGCCGGACGAGCGAATCGCTCGGTGAGCGCCAGGTACCGTTGATGGGTGTGCTTGCCGCGGCGATCTTCGCCGGCCAGATGCTGAACTTCTCCGTTACCGGAGGCACATCTGGGCACTTGCTCGGTGCAGCCCTGGCCACGATCGTGCTCGGGCCGTGGCCTGCTGTGCTGGTGATGACGTCGGTGGTCTCGGTCCAGGCGCTCCTTTTCCAGGATGGCGGTATCCTTGCTTTGGGCGCCAACCTCTTCAACATGGCCATCGTGGGCGTCTTCGTGGCCTATGCTGTCAGCGTCCTGCTGGATGGCTTGCTGAAAGCCAAGTCCTGGGGCGTGCTCGTTACGGGCTTTGTGGCTGCGTGGGCTTCCATTTTCGTTGCTTCACTTTCGTGCGCGCTGCAGTTGGCCCTCTCGGGCACATCTCCGGCCAACATCGCGATTCCTGCTATGGCCGGCATCCACGCCCTGATCGGCGTGGGCGAGGGGCTGATCACCGTTGGCGCGCTGGCGCTCCTCTATGCCACACGACGAGACTTGCTCAAGATCGGTGAGGCCAGCCCTGCCAGCAACCGGGGTGTTCTGATCGGGGGAATCGTGCTCTCGCTGGTGCTGGTGCTGTTCTCTCCGTTGGCCTCGAGCCATCCGGATGGTCTCGAATGGGTGGCCGAGCAGAATGGCTTTATCGAGACCGCGCGCGAGGCCCTGTACGACATAATTCCCGATTACACAATGCCGGGCATCTCCAACCCTGCGCTTGCCACGATCGTGGCCGGGATTCTGGGCGTGGTGATCGTGTTCGGCGTGGCCTATGGCGTCGCCCGGGCCGAGAAGCGCTCTGTCCCGTCGGAGGCTGCCCAGAGTTAGACCGTTGTGCGAGCTGTACACCCACCATCCCAGCGATATCCATCGTCTTGACGCAAGGGTGAAGGTACTCCTCACCCTTGCGTTCATTCTTTCCTTGAGTCTGACGCTCGACCGGGCCTGGCCTGCCTACATCCTGTTCCTGGCGGCCATCCTTTCAGTCAGCCTCGTGGCTCGCCTGAGCTTGGGGTTCGTGCTTCGGCGATCGCTGCTGGCGATTCCCTTTGCCCTGGCGGCCCTGCCCCTGGTCTTCGCCGGGCCGCTACCGCACCAGCCTGTGCCCGCTCTGGCGACGCACGGCATCGCCTACAGCCCGGCGGGCCTGGCGAGGTTCGCCAGCATCGCGGTCAGGTCGTGGATTTCGGTCCAGGCCGCGATTGTGCTATCCGCGACGACACCTGCTCCCGATCTGCTGCTCGCGCTGCAGCGGCTGCGGGTACCCAAACTGCTCGTGGCGATTGTCGGTCTGATGTGGCGCTATCTCTTCGTGATCGGCGACGAGGTGTCCCGCATGCTGCGCGCGCGGGCCAGTCGCAGCGCCGCCGCGCCGGATTCCCGGCATACGGGCGGTTCAGTCCTCTGGCGGGCGCGGGTGACGGGTGGCATGGCCGGCAACCTGCTCTTGCGGTCGGTCGAGCGCAGCGAACGCGTCTATGCCGCGATGGTCTCGCGGGGCTACAACGGTGAGCTGCCCGCGGTAGAGTCAGCGGCCCTGTCGCGCCGGGATCGAGGCCTGCTCATACTGGGTGGGCTCCTCCTGGCTTTTCTGTGGCTGCTAGGCCTGCTCACCGGAGGCTGAGGTTTGGATCCTATCATCGAGATCACCGATCTTTCGTACGCTTACCCCGATGGCAAGCAGGCCCTCTTCGGTGTCAGCCTGAGCGTGGCGCGGGGCGAGAAGATCGCGCTTGTGGGCGCCAACGGGGCCGGCAAGTCCACGTTGGTGAACCATCTGAACGGGACCTTCTGTGGCAGCGGCACGGTCCGGATCGACGGCCTGGTGCTCTCCAAGACCACTCTTGGGCGCATTCGTGCTCTCGTAGGCCTGGTCTTTCAAAACCCCGATGACCAGCTCTTCTCCCCGACCGTGGCCGATGACGTGGCCTTCGGACCCATTTACCAGGGACTCGCCAAAGAAGAGGTGCGGGAGAAGGTCCGGCAGGCCCTTGAGGCCGTGCATATGGCCGACTATGCCGGTCGGAACCCCTACCACCTGAGCGGCGGCGAGAAGAAGCGCATCGCGATCGCGACAGTCCTGTCGATGGACCCACAGGTGCTGGTCTTCGATGAGCCCACGGCTGGGCTGGACCCGCGCTCCCGCTGCGAGCTGATCGCGTTGTTGGCAGAACTGCCCCAGACGATGGTGTTTGCCACCCATGATCTGCCGATGGCCCAGCAGCTCACCGAGCGGACCGTGATCCTGGACGGGGGCAGGATCGTAGCCGAGGGGCCGACAGCGGCGATCCTTGGCGATGAGGCGTTGCTCTGGCGCCATAGGCTGCGGTAGTGCAGCCGACGGTCTCAGCTGCTGCAGTGACGCCAGCGGTCGCAGTGCGTCGCATATTGATGGACCTGATGCCGTCCGGCCCCGGCTTGTGCCGTCTGCCTGGACAGATGGACCCTTTAGAGCGATACTGGGGCGATGATGGATAGGGATATGTTACGTACACTCCTTGAGGGTCTGCAGGAAGGGACCTGCACGATCGATCAGGCGATTGCCCAACTGACGACGCTGCCCTATGAGTCGGTCGAGGGGTTTGCCCACCTGGACCACCAGCGCTCACTGCGCACGGGCTTCCCCGAGGTGGTCTTTGCCCAGGGCAAGACGCCCGATCAGGTCGTTGCGATTGTCACGCGCCTGCGTGAGCGCAGCCGGCAGGTGCTTACCACGCGGGTCAGCGCCGAGATGTACGCGCAGATCGGCGATCGGCTGCCCGATGCCACATACCACCCCGCCGCGCGGGTGCTCACCATCGACCGCGACCCTGACCGGGCCAGGCTGCCCGGCATCAGCGTGCTCACGGCGGGCACGTCCGACATACCTGTTGCTGAGGAAGCTGCGATCACGGCGGAGATGATGGGCCACCAGGTCGATCGGATCTTCGATGTCGGTATCGCCGGCCTGCACCGATTGCTCACCAGGCTACCGCAGATCCGACAGGCCAAGGTGCTTGTCGTCGTTGCCGGCATGGAAGGCGCGCTTCCCAGCGTCGTGGCGGGGCTTGTCTCGGTCCCCGTGATCGCCGTTCCGACCAGCGTCGGCTATGGGGCCAGCTTCCAGGGACTGGCGGCGCTGCTGGGGATGCTCAATAGCTGCGCCACCGGCGTTGCTGTGGTCAACATCGACAATGGCTTCGGCGCAGGCAGCCTTGCCGCCAAGATCAACCGCATGGCCCACGGCGAGGAGGCATAATGGACCCCATCGAACGCTCGATGGCGACGTTGGCTGCAGCCGGCGTTGCGCCAGCGCTGCAGGCCAAGGCGCGCTCGCTGTTGACAGACCTCGCGTCGCTCGAATCGGCGCTCGTAGCCTACTCGGGTGGCGTCGACAGTGCCTTCCTGGCCTACGCGGCCTCCCGCGTGCTCGGAGACCGGCTTCTGGCTGTGACCGCCGCCTCGTCCATCGACCCGCTCGCGATGCAGCAGGCTGCCGCGAGCTTCGCACAGCAGCACGGCATCGCCCATCGGCTGGTTGCTCACGACCCATTGGCGCTCCATGATGTCCGCACCAACCCGCCCGACCGTTGCTACCACTGCAAGAGGGCGATCCTCGAGCTTCTCTGGGCCTACGCGCGCGAGCACGGCTATGCCGTCGTCATCGAGGGCCAGAACGCCGACGACCAGGCCGACTATCGTCCGGGGCGCCGGGCCGTGCAGGAGACGGGCACACTCAGCCCCCTCGTGCGCAGCAACCTGACCAAGGCCGAGATTCGCCAACTGGCACGGGCGTTCGACCTGTCGATCTGGGACCAGCCAAGCTCCCCATGCCTGGCCACGCGCATCCCCTATGGCATCGAGCTCACACAAGCCCGGCTCGCGCAGGTGGGTGAGGCCGAGGAGTACCTGCACGCGCAGGGGTTCCGGATCGTGCGCGTCCGCCATCACGGCGACATTGCGCGCATCGAGGTTCCGTCGGAGCAGATCCCGGCGCTGTTGGCAGTGCGTGAGGATCTGGTGCGGCGTCTGCGCCAGATTGGGTTCAGGCACGTTGCGCTGGACCTCCAGGGCTACCGGATGGGTAGCATGAATGAAGGAGTCATCTCATGACCGTTCTTTATTGTGATTGTTTCTCCGGCATCAGTGGAGACATGTTCCTGGGCGCGTTGCTCGACGCGGGCCTTCCGGTCGAATACCTCGCGGCGCAGTTTGGCAAGCTCGATCTTCCCGAGTTTCACGGTGTGGGGGCGCGGAAGGTCATGAAGGGTGCGTTGGCTGCGACCTTGCTTGAGCTGGACATCGACGAGCAACCCCACACTCATCACCACGATCACGACCACGGCCATACCGAGGATCACGATCACGTTCACAGTCACGACCACGCCCATGATCACGACGACGAGCACCACACTCACGACCATGGCCACAGCCACGCGCACGCCGAGGATCACGCCCATGACCACGATCACGATCACGACCACGGGCACAGCCACCATGACCGCACCCTCAGCGTGATCACGAACCTGATCATGGGCAGTAGTCTGTCCGATGCTGTCAAAGCAACCAGCCTAAAGATCTTCCACAAGTTGGCGGAGGCGGAGGCCAAGGTGCATGGGACGAGCATCGACGAGGTCCACTTCCACGAGGTCGGCGCCGTCGACTCGATCCTCGATATCGTCGGCGCCGCGGTCGGCCTGGATTACTTCGGTGTCGACGCGGTCTACGCCTCGGCGCTGCCCCTGGGGTCGGGTCAGGTCAAGACCGCTCACGGTATACTGCCCATTCCGGCGCCCGCGACTGCGGAACTGATCCGCATGGCCCAGGCTCCGGTTGTCTCCTCGACGGCGACGGTCGAGCTGGTCACGCCGACCGGGGCCGCCATCCTTGCAGCGCTCGCCGAGTTCCGCCAGCCCGCCATGCGGGTGACGGTCACCGGCACCGGTGCGGGCCGGCGCGAGATGCCCTGGCCCAACGTCCTGCGCGTGATGCTCGGCACCTTCGACGATGCCTGGGAGACCCACATCGAGATCGAGACCAACATCGACGATATGAACCCCCAGGTCTACGGGAACGTGATGGCGCGGTTGTTCGATGCCGGGGCTCTCGACGTCTATACGACGCCGATCATGATGAAGAAGAACCGCCCGGCGACGAAGCTCTCCGTCATCGCGCGCAAGTCCGACGAAAACCGCCTCTGCGACCTGCTGTTGCGCGAGACGAGCACCCTGGGCGTGCGGGTGACTGCCTTCCACCGACACGAGGCTATGCGCGAGTTCCGGGACGTCGAGATCCCCTATGGCACGGTGCCGGTCAAGCTCAAGATCCTTGAGGGCATTGTCGTTCAGGCGACGCCCGAGTTTGACGTCTGCGCACGCCTGGCTGAAGAGCATGGTGTGCCGGTCCTGCAGGTCATTCGCGAGGCTGAGGCTCTTGCCAACGCTCGCTATCGTTCTTCGCTGTAGCTCTCCCTCTGCCCCTTCGCAAGGTGACGCCGATTCCGATCGGCGTCACCTTACTGACCACCAGTCGTGCCCCCGTCTTTGTACACTTCTGCTTCTTTCGGGTGTCACTTGGCTATAAATGGGTTGACAAACATCACGACTGTGGTATTCTATTCGCCAGGTAACATCTATGATTATCACGTCCAAGTTGGATCGACGAGTGCGAGCGATGCTGAACCAACCCCACTGGGTCGGCGCCTTCGTGCGTAGCTAGCGCGAGATCGCTTACAAGGATGCGAAGCCAGCCCCAGTCAGGGGCTGGCTTTTTTGCTACCTTCACCCTTATAGAGACGAAAAGGAGATTCGAGATGGCAACCGTTATGTGTCCTGAGTGCGAGGCTGAGATCGTGTTGGACTCCGAGGTCGAGGAGAGCGAGATCATTGTGTGCCCCGATTGCGGTGTTGAACTCGAAGTCGTGTCGGTGGACCCGCTCGAGGTCGACGTAGCGCCCGAGGTCGAGGAAGACTGGGGCGAGTGAGCCCGAAAACTGGATAAGCGCGGCTCCGCCGGCAGACCGGGAGGGATAGAATGAAGATTGGGTTTCTGTACTCGCGTAAGCGCGTGGAGGAGAAGCTGATCACGGCAGCCCTCGATGAGCGAGGTGTGGCCTACGATCGCTTCGACCCCCGCGAGCTGACGTTCGAGCTGGATGGAACGCCACCGGGAGCGTACGATGCCTTTCTCGTGCGCTGTCTGAGCCATACTCACGCATATTACCTGTCGCGTTGGCTGGAGGGGCTGGGCATCCCGACCGTGAGCCCGCACCAGACCATTTCGGTCTGTGGCGACAAGCTCCTGACAAGCCAGGCGCTCCAGGAAGCCGGGCTCCCGATTCCGCGCATGGCCGTTGCCTTTTCGCCTGAATCGGGATTGGCCGCCATCGAGGCGCTGGGTTACCCTGTGGTCCTCAAGCCGCTCTTCGGCTCCTGGGGCCGGCTGCTGGCGAAGGTAAATGACCGTGATGCCGCCGAGGCCCTGCTCGAGCACAAGAGCACGCTGGGCGGCTACCTCCACGAGGTCGCCTACATCCAGGAGTACGTTGACAAGCCCGGACGTGACATCCGTGTGATGGTGGCGGGCGACGAGGTCGTCTATGCCATCTATCGCCAGTCCGAGCACTGGATCACCAACACCGCGCTGGGTGGAGAGCCCGCGCCCTGCCCTATTACCGACGAGATCGTTGCCCTGTCGGTGGGTGCGGCAAAGGCCGTGGGCGGTGGGATCGTCGCGGTGGACCTGCTGGAGACGCGCGACGGCAAGCTCTTGGTCAACGAGGTGAACCACACGCCGGAGTTCCACGGGGCACGCCAGGCCACCGATGCGGACATCGCCGGCAAGATCGTGGACTACGTATTGGCTGTAGCAGAGGGGAGGCCCCAATGATCAAGGTAGCGATTG
>MTKY01051935.1_pt1 | contig 17152 bp, 12 predicted proteins | sample 1042731 | NCBI WGS metagenome assembly MTKY01 (sample SAMN06212206, study PRJNA360538) | anaerobic digester metagenome | biome: Wastewater treatment plant; material: sludge; isolation source: anaerobic digester fed with sludge from wastewater treatment plant | place: Denmark: WWTP Soeholt ... | reverse complement strand
CCGGCCACCTGCGCGGTCCCGGTCGCGACTCCCGCCGCACCGGCGCGCAGCCCAGTGCCCTGAGCCGCCAAGCCGGTCAGCTGGTCACAGAACGCTGCCACCGCACCCGAGCTCGCGCACGCCGCCGCCAGCCCGTCCACCCCCTGGGTGTATGCCGTGACCCCGCCCGCGAGGTCCGCCGCTCCAGCCTTGGCCTGAGTTGCCCCCACCGAGAGCGTTGAGAGACCGGACGAGAGCTGGCTCAACCCGGAAGCCAACGGCCCGGCCCCGGCGGACAGCGACGCCACCCCGCCGGAGACCTGTGCGGCGCCATCGGCCAACGCCCGGGTCCCCGCGGGCAGCGTCGCGACGTTGGTGTCGATCTTCGCCAGGCCACCGGACAGCTGGGAGAGTCCGGCCGCGGCTTGGTCGGCCCCGCTGGCCAGCTTCCCGGCACCAGACGCCAGATCGCCTGCGCCAGAAGCCATCTGGTCGACGCCGGACGCCAACGACCCGGCTCCGTCGGCCGCCTTCTGCGCCCCCGACGTCAGCTCGTCCGCCCCCGAAGCCAGCTTCCCCGCGCCGTCTGCCGCTGAGGCGAGCTGGTCGTGCAAGGTGCCGTACCCGGCATACATCGCAGCGAGGTAACCCTCCGTCACAGTGCGCGCCGCTTCCGCGCTCGTCGTCGTCGCGATCGCCTTGGCGATCGTCCCGTCGAGGTAGTTGACCGCGTCGTTGGTCCGCAACTGCAGCCGGGCTGCGCGAGCGTCAGCCGGCGCCCCGTTGGTCGACGTCGCCGACGCCGAGAAGTCCGCGGGGATCGTCAGGACCGCACCGAACCGCCCGTCGCTCAGCCCGCTCTCGGCGGTCGCCGCGTCGGTGAACGTCCACGAATAGTTCGACGGCGACGCCGACGAGGTGAGCTTGCCGACGACCACCCGACCGAGCGGCACGATCTGGTCCTTGCCGTCGGCACCCTTGAGAGTCACCGGCTGGTCGAGGTTGACGACGGCGGCCGCGATCTGGTCGACCCGCGTCGTCGGGCTCTCGTTGGCCCACGTGTAGAGCCCGCCGTAGACGAGCGGCACGAGGACGAGGGCGAACAGCGCGAGCAGCGCGCGCGGGCTGCCGGCGAAGCGGCGCAGCTCAGCCGCAGGCAGGGCGGGGCGGGACATCAGTGCACCTTCTCGGAGAGTCCGTCGGACAGGTCGGCGACCGGGTCGGTCCACGGGTCGCCGGAGTGGTCGGGTGAGGGGTCGGGGAGGACGGCCCCGGGGTCCGCGCCACGGCTCGCGAGGGGCAACTCCACCAGGGGTATGCCGCCCTCCCGCACGTCGGCGCTGGCCACAGCCAACGCTGCCCTGGCCTCGCCCAGATCGCGGCAGGATGCGACGACCGTGAGCATCAGCCCTGCGGCCCCCTGCCGAGACCTGGACACCGGCGACCCGGCCAGCGAGGCAAGCACCGCCCAGGCGGCGGCCCGGTCGTCCGGTCCGCGCAGGGCGTCGACGTCGTCGACGAGCAGGATCTCGGGGTCGTCCAACAGGGCCAGGGCCACTCCGAGCACCCAGCGCTCCAGCGGCGCCAACTCCCGGACCCGGGTCGCGAACCCGATCCGAGCGGAGGCGTGGGCGGCTGGGACGGCGGACCCGGCATACCCGAGGAGGTCGGTGAGCAGCCGCTGGGCCCGGTCGCGGTCGGCGGAGCTCACCCAGGGCAGCCCCAGGTGCGGCCCGCGAGGCGTTCGGTGAGGTGGTCGCCCACGGTGAGCAGCGGGTCGAGGTCGTTGACCCCGGCGGTCTCAGCGAGGGCGGTCGCGCTGCGGACACCGTGCCGCTGATCGGGCAACAACCGCCCGGCGACCTCAAGCCTCCCTTGGGTGAAGGCCATCCGGCCCGCCAGGGTGAGCAGCAGCGAGGTCTTGCCTCCGCCGGGAGCACCGTGGACGACGAGGATGCCGCCCCGCGGCACCCGCACGTCGACATCGGAGAACACCGTGCCCACGCCATCAGCGAGCCCGAGCCCGCGAGCGTCGATGGCCCAGGCGTCGCCGCCCGTCGTAGCCCGCTCTCGGTCGGCCACGATCCGCCGGTGCAGGCTCTCACCCTCGACATCGAGCACCGGCAGCATCCGGTCGAGCCACCGCGGCAGCCACCAGGCGGCCCGGCCGAGCAACCGCATGACCGCGGGCACGAGGGTCATCCGCACGAGGAAGGCGTCGACGAACACCCCGACCGCCAGCCCGAGCGCGATCGGCTTGATATAGAGCGCGCCGTGCGGAACGAACGCCGCGAAGACCGCGACCATGATGATCGCCGCCGCCGTGACCACCCGGGCCGCGTCGACGAAGCCATGTGCGACCGCGGCCCGCGCGTCGCCCTCGTGGACATAGCGCGAGCGCATGCTCGACACGAGGAAGACCTGATAGTCCATGGCCAGCCCGAACAGCACGCCCATGACGATGATCGGCATGAAGGCGATGACCGGCCCGGTCTGGGTGACGCCGAGCGGCCCGGCGAGCCACCCCCATTGCGCCACGGCGCTCACCGCCCCGAACGAGGCGCCCAGCGACAGCAGATAGCCGACCGCGGCCGTCACCGGCACGAGCACGGACCGGAAGACCAACGCGAGCAGAATGAGCGAGAGCCCGACGACGACGATCCCGAACGGCAGCAGCGCATCGGACAGCCGACTGGACACGTCAACCTGGGCGGCCGTGTGCCCGGTGACGGCGAGCTCGACCCCGAACCGCCGCTGGACCTCGGGCGCGAGTCCGCGGACCGCTGCGAGGGCGTCCTTGGTCACCTGGCTCTCGGCGCTGCCAGCCGGCACCGCGACGATGACACCCGTGTCGGCCCCACGGTTGGGCGTCGCGACGGTCGTCGAGACGATTCCCGGGGTCGCGCGGATCATCCGCTCGACCTCCGCCACGACACCGAGCGGGTCGGTCGTCGAGACGATGTCGAGGGTCACGACGAGCGGTGCGTTGGCGCCCGGCCCGAAGGCCCGCGCGATGGTGTCGAAGGCCTGCCGCTGGGTTGACTCCACGCCGGACGTGCCGTTGTTGGGCAGCGCCAGCGCGAGGTCGCGGGCCGGCAGCGCGGCCACCCCGAGGCCGCCGATGACGAGCACCGCGGTCAGCGCGGGCACCTTGGTCACCCACCGCACCCACGAGGCCGACCAGCTCGTATGCCGTCTGGCATGGTGCGCGTCGGCGACCCGTTTGGGGGTGAGCCGGTGACCGGCAGCCCCGATGAGCGCCGGGAGCAAAGTCAAGGCGACGACAACGGCGCACCCGACACCGACCGCCGCGGCGATCCCCATGACGGTGAGGAACGGGATCTGGGCGACCCCGAGCGCCAGCAACGCGATCGCGACGGTGGCGCCGGCGAAGACGACGGCCGAGCCCGCGGTGCCGGTGGCCTGCGCTGCGGCTTCGTCGGGGTCCAGGCCCTCGGCGAGCAGGTCCCGATGCCGGGAGATGATGAACAGCGCGTAGTCGATCCCGACCGCCAGCCCGATCATCAGGGCCAGGAAGGGTGCGGTCGAGGTGATCGTGGTGAACCGGGTCGCGAGCAGGATGAACGACATCGACATCGCCACCCCGAGCAGGGACGTCAGCAGCGGTATGCCGGCCGCGATCGCCGACCCGAGGGTGAGCACCAGCACGATCAACGCGACGACGACCCCCAGGCCCTCGGTGATACCCATTTCTGGGGCGGTGGGCATGAAGAGCGCTCCACCGACCGAGGTGGTCAGGCCCGAGGCGGTGGCTTCCTTGGCCAGGGTGATGAGCGGCTCCCGGGTCGCGTCGGTCACCTCGGCGGCGTCGATGTCGAGCTGGACGGCGATGATCCCGGTCGAGCCGTCCGGGGACACGGTGCCTTTGACGTGCTCGTTGAAGGGGCTGGTCGCGCTGCGGACGTGCGGGAGGGCGGCATACCGGGCGGTGAGGCCCTCGATGCGGGCGGTGACGGCGGCGTCGGTGACCTTGGTGCCGGCGGGGGCGGAGACGACGACCTGACCACTGGCCCCGGCGAATTCGGGGAAGCGCGAGGCGAGGGAGTCCATGGCCCGCTGCGACTGGGTGCCGGGGATCTCGAAGACGTCGGCCATGCCGCGCTGCAGCAGACCGGCGCTGGCGCCGAGGATCACGATGAGGGCCACCCAGATCGCCACGACGAGGCGGCGACGTCGGATCGCCCAGTGACCAAGGGCATAGAGGACTGACGACATGCGGACTCCCCGGACAGAAGACAACTTCGATACACAAGCGTATTGGATGCGCTAGCGTACTGAATACAGTGATGTATCCAACATCGACGTCGAGGAGCCCGCGGATACGCTGATGAACGCCATGCCCACGTCCCGCGTCGTCTCCGAATCACCTGGCCCGGTCGAGTCGGGTGACACCGCCGACGCCCCCAAGCGCAGCCGCAGCGTCACCCGCGAACGGTTGCTCGACGCGGCGGCCCAGGTGTTCGCCGAGCAGGGCGTGGCCGGCGCGAGCGTCGAGGAGGTGTGCGAACGGGCGGGCTACACGCGCGGGGCGTTCTACTCCAACTTCGCGACCAAAGACGAGTTGCTCGTCGCCCTGCTCGACCGCGAGGAGGGCCTGCTGCTCGATCGGCTCAGCGCCGCGTTGGACGGGGCGCTGTCGCAGCCCGATCCGTTGGCCGCGGTGGCCGGGCGGTTGTTCGACCTGCAGCCGTTCGGTGCGTCCAAATACGCCCTGCGGGCCGAGTTGACCCTGCTGGCCGTCCGCGATCCCGACTTGGCGGCGCCCTACCTCGCGGCCCGGCGCTCGTTCCGCGAACGGTTCGTGCCCTTCCTGCGGGAGGGGTTGGCCCAGGCGCAGCTCGAGCTCATCGTGCCGGCCGACGACGCGTTGGACACCCTCGAGGCGTTGTTCGACGCGAGCGTCCGCTCGTCGATCATTTCCGGCGACGCCAACGCCCGAGACAACCTGGCGACCCGGATGCTGCCGGTCCTGCTCGGTGCGATGACCCGCCCGCGCGCCTGACCGGCTGGGCCCGGGACAGTTAGCAGCCGGGCGGCGCCGTCGGGAGGCTGGCCGTCCCGGTCGCCGTTACGAGATCCTTGTATGCCGTCCCCAACACGAGATCGACCGACGCGTCGGCCCGGGTGTCCTTGAGCAAGGTCGCCCCCGGGACGAGGCTCTGGACAAGTTTGGCGGCGCGCTCGCCGGCCGGGCCGTAGCGGACCTCGGCCGTCCCGGGGATCGACTTTCGCAACGGGTCGTTGGACACCGTGCCAAGGACGAAACCGCGGGCCGACACCAACCGCCCCACGCTGGCTGCCAGCCCGGTGCGACTCGTGGCGTTGAAGACGTTGACGGTCACCTGGGTCGGATAGACCGGGCCGGACGGATCGGCGGTGACCGTGCAGGCCGACCCCCCGCTGGCGCGGCTGGGACCCCTGGTCCAATAGGACGACGCATAGTAGAAGGCAGCGGCGAGCAGCCCGATGACGACGAGCAGTGTGATGGCAGTGCGTTTCCGTCGACGCGCTCGCGCGACCGACGCTGACTCGACGGTGATGCTCACCGGCATACCTCCGCAGTGATCTGCTGCGACCCCGACACCCGAGATTGTCCCCTAGTCAAGCACGAGCACCCGGGCGTGGAGCGTCCCCCGCTGCGCGAGGGCCGCGCGCAAGGCCCGATGGAGGCCTTGTTCGAGATAGAGGACGCCGCGCCACTCGACGACGTGGGCGAACAGGTCGCCATAGAACGTCGAGTCGTCGGCGAGCAGTTGCGCCAGGTCGAGGGTGCGTTTGGTGGTGACGAGGTCCTGCAGGCGCACCTGCCGCGGGGGGACGTCGGCCCAGTCGCGTGTCGTGACCAAGCCATGGTCGGGGTAAGGCCGGTGCTCGCCTATCCCCTTGAAGATCACGCCGTCAGTCTAGGTGGGTGGCGGGGCGGGTGGCGGGCAATGTCAGCGGTATGCCGCGTGGTCACCTCCCGTTCGGGCGTCTAGAGTGCGTCCGTGACCGAGATGCCCGAGCAGATCCAGCAGATCAAGGCCGGCTATGAGTTCGCCGGCGGTGCCCTTGAGTTCGGCGCGGCCGTCCTGGACGGGACCGCCTATCCCGAGGCCAAGGTGAAGATTCCCCTGGCCGTCATCAACCGGCACGGCCTGGTTGCCGGGGCCACCGGCACCGGCAAGACCAAGACCCTGCAGCTCATGGCCGAGCAGCTTTCTCATGGCGGCGTGCCAGTCTTCCTCGCCGACGTCAAGGGTGACCTGTCGGGGATGGCCTCGGCGGGGGTGACCAACGACAAGGTGACCGCCCGCGCCGCCGACATCGGCGAGGAGTGGGTGGGCACGGCATACCCCACCGAGTTCTATGCGCTGGGAGGCCTCGGCAAGGGCATCCCGATTCGCGCGTCGGTGTCCTCGTTCGGGCCGACGTTGTTGGCAAAGGTGTTGGGGCTCAACGAGACCCAGGAGTCGAGCCTGGGTCTGGTGTTCCACTACGCCGACGCCAAAGGGCTGTGGCTCGATGACCTCAAAGACCTGCGGGCGGTCGTCCAACACCTGACGAGCGACGAGGGCAAGGCCGACCTCAAGGACCTCGGCGGGCTCTCGTCGGCGACGGCGGGGGTCATCCTGCGCGAGCTCATCACCTTTGCCGACCAGGGTGCTGATGTGTTCTTCGGGTTGCCCGAGTTCGACACCGCCGACCTGCTGCGGGTCGGGGCGGATGGGCGCGGCGTCGTGTCGATGCTTGAGCTTCCGGCCGTGCAGAACCGGCCGCAGCTGTTCTCGACCTTCCTCATGTGGCTGCTCGCCGACCTGTTCCACGACCTGCCCGAGGTGGGCGACCTCGACAAGCCCAAGCTGGTGTTCTTCTTCGACGAGGCGCACTTGCTGTTCGCCGATGCGTCCAAGGACTTCCTGCAGGCGATCACCCAGACGGTCCGGCTCATCCGGTCCAAGGGCGTCGGGGTCTTCTTCGTCACCCAGTCGCCCAAGGACGTCCCGGCCGACGTGCTCGCCCAGCTCGGCAACCGCGTCCAGCACGCCTTGCGCGCCTATACGCCGGACGACGCCAAGGCGCTCAAGGCGGCGGTGTCGACCTATCCCAAGAGTGCCTACGACCTGCAAGAGCTGCTCACCCAGCTCGGCACGGGCGAGGCGGTCATCACCGTGCTGTCCGAGCGCGGCGCGCCGACCCCTGTGGCGTGGACCCGGATGCGCGCGCCTCAGTCGCTCATGGCGCCCTCGCCGGAGCCGCTCATCGACCAGATCGTCGCGGCGTCACCCAACACCGCCCGGTATGCCGTCGCCCAGGACCGCGAGTCGGCCTACGAGAAGCTCACCGCGGCTGCGTCGGCTGCAGAAGCTGCGGCGGCACAGGCCGCGGCCGCGCAGGAACAGGCCAAGGCAGCGCAGGAGCAGGCCAAGGCGGAGGCCGCCGCCGCGAAGCAGCAGGCCAGTGCCGAGCGGGCTGCCCCTCGGGCCGCTCGGGAGGAGCCGACCGTCGTCGAGCAGGTCGTGGGATCGTCGGTGTTCAAGTCGATGATGCGCTCGGCCGGCACAGTCATCGGGCGCGAGATCACCCGGTCGATCTTCGGGACGTCCCGCCGTCGCTGAATCAGACCCGGTCTGCTGTGGCTCGGCGCCCGACGTGACTCCGCGTCCGGTGGAGGTTCGGTGCTCGCTGTGGCTTGGGTCGGGCGTGTGGGGTTCGGCAACCTGAGGCACTGCTCACTCTCAGTGAGCAGCGCCTCAGTATGCGCGACCCCCCATCACCTCTCTGAATCCCCCGATCGACTCTGCGAGACCCCCGATCGGCTCCGCAGGTCCCCCCAGCAGCCTGCGAGTCCCCCTCAGCCACGCACCCGGAGCGAGCGACGCCCGACCACTCCGACGCCGACGACCAGCGCCCCCGCGAGCACCGATCCCATTGGCAGGGTCGCGGCCAACACCAGGCACCCGGCCAGCCCCGCGCCCTGCACCCAGCGCGGCCAACGCCGATGCTCCGCAGTCTGCGTCCACGCCGAGGCGTTCGCGATCGCGTAGTACAGCAGCACCCCGAACGACGAAAACCCGATCGCGTGCCGCAGATCGGTGAGCAGCACCAGGGCGACCACAGCCCCCGCCACCCACCACTGCGCCACCGCAGGCACCTGGTTGGCCGCGTCGACTGCCGCCAGCCGCCGCGGCAGGTCGCCTCGTCGAGCCATCGCCAGCACGGTCCGGCTCACCCCGGACAGCAGCCCAAGCAGGGCGCCCAGGGCGGCGACCGTCGCCCCGACCCGCACGAAGACTCCGACCCAGGACACGTCTGCGGCTTGGGCGGCCGCCAACAGCGGCAGGGCCGAGCTCGCAATCCCGCTCGCGCCGATGGTGGCGAGCAAGAGGAGGGCGAGGGCGGCATACAGGGCGATGACCAGGCCGAGCGCTCGGGTGATGGCGCGCGGGATGGTCACCGCGGGGGCGCGCACCTCCTCACCGAGGGTGGCGATCCGGGCGTAGCCGGCGAAGGCGAAGAACAGCAGCCCGGCCGACTGCAGGATCCCGTATGCCGTCGCGTCGCCCACGCCCGCCAGCGGCGCGGACCACTCGCGGGTGAAGCCGGCCACGACGAGCGCTGTGACAAGGAGGCAGGCGAGGGTGACGGTGAGCAGCACCCGAGCCAACCGTGCCGTCTTGGTGATGCCGCGGGTGAGCACGACCGACAGCGCGCCCACGATCCCCAGGCCGACGACCTGCGCCGCCCGGGCTTCGCCGCCGAGCGCGTAGGTCGCGGCCGTGATGGCCATCGCCGCACACGAGGCGGTCTTGCCGACGACGAAGGCCCACCCAGCCGCGAATCCCCAACTGTCGCCGAGACATTCGCGGCCATAGACGTAGGTGCCACCGGATTCGGGGAACTGCGCGGCCAGTTGGGCAGACGAGGTTGCGTTGGCCCACGCGACCGCGGCCGCCAGCGTCAACCCGACGAGCAACCCCGAGCCGGCCGCGGCCGCCGCCGGGGTGAACGCCGCGAAGACCCCCGCACCGATCATCGAGCTGAGCCCGATGATGACCGCGTCCGCGAGCCCGAGCCGCCGCGCCAACCGTGGGTGGTCGCCGCCGCCCGGGGGGTATGCCGTGCCGCCGCGACTCATGCGCTCATGCTGGCACTGCCCGGCTCAGTCTTCGAGCAGGCCCTCGATGTCGTCGCCATAGTCGCTGTCGTCGATGTCGGCGAAGTAGCAGACGACCTGGATGTCCGGGTCGTCGAGGGTGCTCATCACCAACTGACGCAGGCTGACCAGGCGACCATCTGCGAGACGGATCTCCTTGATCCCGTTGCGGGGCGTGTCGACGCTGCGCCGCTCCTCCCACCAGGTGCGGGCCTGGGGCGTGACCGCGAAGATCCGCTCCAGCAGGTCATCAAAGCGGGGGTCGGCGGACCACTTCTCGTAGTCCTCGCGGAAGTGCCCGAGCTGCGCGATCGCTTCGGCCTCCCAGTCGACGTAGAGGGCGCGGGCGGCTGGCTCGGCGAGGTAGTACCAGAGCATGTTGCGCTCGTGCCCGCGGCGGCTGTCGAAGTCGGCGAAGAGCAGGTGCGCTGCCCGGTTGGCGTGCAGGATGTCCCAGCGGCCGCCGGCGACATAGGCCGGGTTGGGGTCGAGGCTCTCGACGAGCTCGACGAGGCCCTCATCGATCGCTTCGGGCTCGCGGATGCTCATGGCCACATGATGCCAGTCGCAGTCCCCCCGCCGAGATTGACGTTAGCTGCAGGACACGCCGGGCCACACGGTCGCAACGTCAATCTCGGCGCAGGCAGGCAGGCGGAAGCAGTCAGGCGGCCTCGCCGCCCAAGCGATAGCCGACCCCGGGCACCGGCTCGCCGATCCGGGGCCCGCCAGCCGCGAGGATCTTGCGGCGCAGCCGACTCAGGTGCACTTCGACGACGTGGTCGTCACCCGGCCACGGACCCCACACCCGATTGAGCAATTCGCCGCGGGTCAGGACGCGCTGACGGTTCTCGGCCAACGCGGCCAGCTCGAATTCGATCCGGGTCAAATGCAAGGGAGCCCCGCCCACCGTGGCTCGTCGCGTTCCGGTGTCCACGGCGAGCGGACCGATTTGGTATGCCGTGGCCAAAGGCTTCCCGCTCGCCCGCTCCACTCGGCGCATCGCCGCCGCAAGCCGGGCCCGCAGGACTCGGGGGGAACACGGCATACGGATGTAATCGTCGGCGCCGCTGGAAAAGGCGAGAAGTTCGTCGACCTCATCGACGGAGGCATCGTCGGCGAGGACGATCAGCGGTGCGACCGACATGTCGCGGAACGTCCGGCAAGCCTCGAAGCCGTCCTTGGCGGCCAGCGAGGCATCCACGACGACTGCATGCGGCGCCAAGGAGACGACGGCCTCCAACGAGCGCTCACAATCCGCGGCCATGACGACGTCATGTCCGTCCGATGTCAGGCCCTCGGTGAGCTCTCGCATCCGACCCGCATCGGTGACAGCAAAAAGTACGGTCCCCATCTTGCCCCTGACTCGTCCGTACCAGCACCCCTGTGCCCAGGGCTTATGGTAAGGCTCGACTCACTTCAGCGATAGAGACGCAGCCTTGTGGGTAGGGCCACCACGGCGCACCGTGAGCATTTCGAAAAAGACGCTTGTTAACCTCCATCACCTCATCGAGTTATCCGCGGCTACGGGCCCGCTCGCGCCGCATTCCCCCACACCGGGGGCAGTTCGGACGGTGCCCTTCCAGGCGCGGTTGAATGGATGACATGCGGCCACACCAGCCCCACGAGCCACGCAAACCTCGCGAGTCACGTGAACCCGTCGGGTCCGCCACGTCGTCGCCAGCCCCTAGCGTCACGGCATACCTGACCCGCCTGGGGCGCGAGGACTTGGCGGGCGCCCCCGCCGACCTGGCCACCCTGGTCGCCTTGCACCGTGCACACGTCGAACGGGTGCCCTACGAAACCCTCCAGATCGCCCTCGGTCGCCCGCCCGACGCCGACTCCGCCTCCAGCGTTGCCTCGGTCCTGCGCGGGCACGGGGGCTACTGCTTCCACCTCAACGGCGCCTTCTCGTGGCTCTTGTCCGCTCTCGGGTATGCCGTGCACCACCACCGCGCAGGCGTCCAGGGCGCGCGTGATCCGGAGCCGGTCGGCGCCAACGGCAACCACCTGGCTCTCACCGTGGAGCTCGCCGACCACACCTGGCTGGTCGACGTCGGGCTCGGCAGTGCGTTGCACGAGCCGGTGCCGCTCGTCGAGGGGCGCTATCGACAGGGGCCGTTCGACTACGGGATCCGACCGTCGGAGGTCGTGCCCGGCGGCTGGCGGTTCGACCACGACCTGCTGGCCGACTCCTTCGTCGGCATGGATCTCGACCTGGCGCCATGCTCGCTCGGGGAGGCGACCACACGGCATACCGAGTTGTCCACCTCGCCCGCGTCGATGTTCGTCAAGGTGCTCGCGGTGCAGCGCCGCGACGCCGACGGCGTCGACCTGCTGCGCAGCGTCTCGCTGACCCGGATCGACCGCGCTGGCCGACGCGAGCGGGTGGTGGAGAGCGCCGCGGACTTCGATGGCGTGCTGCGGGGAGTCTTCGGCCTGGACTTGGCCGGTATGCCGCGCGCCGACCTCTCGGCTGTCTGGGCCAAGCAGGCGGCGGCGTACGCGGCATACCGGGACAAGGCGGCACACCGGGACAAGAAGGCCGCCCGCGCGTGAGGCGACGGGCGGCCGGCTGGCGGAGGATAGGGGATTTGAACCCCTGAGAGCTTTCACTCAACACGCTTTCCAAGCGTGCGCACTAGGCCACTATGCGAATCCTCCGTGGGCGAGGGTACCGGAGCAGCCCGCCGCCCCGAAATCCGGTAGAGGGCTGTCAGTGGGCGGTGTCAGACTCGATCCTTGTGACCACCGCCGACTCCGACACCCAGCAGGGTCGACCACGGCTGCGCGAGTTCTGGACTGACCTGCCCCGGGAGGGCAAGTTCCTCCTGAGCACGATCATCATCGACTTCATCGGCACCGGGCTGGTGCTCCCGTTCGCGGTGATCTACCTGCACGAGGTGCGTGGCTTCCCGCTCGATCGGGTGGGCGTCCTCGCCGCGATCCCAGCGATCGTCGGGCTGCTGGTCCTCGGGCCGACCGGGCACGTCATCGACCGGGTGGGCGCGCGTCGGGTCATTCTCGCGTCGTTCATCGGCTCGATCGTCGGCAACATCTGGCTGGCATTCTCGACGACCGAGGCGTCGGCGGCCGGCGCCCTGGTGGTCATGGGCTTCGCCGGCGGCGTGATCTGGCCCGCGGTCCAGTCGTTCGTCAGTGCGATCATGCCCAGCCACATCCGGCAGCGCTATTTCGGGATGAGCTTCAGCCTGCTCAACCTCGGCATCGGGATCGGCGGCATGCTCGGCGGGACGTTCGTCGACGTGGCCCGGCCCGAGACCTTCATGGCGATCTACCTCATCGACGCGGCCACCTTCCTGGCCCCGCTGGCCATCTATCTCGGGCCGCTGCGGCATACAGATCCGCGGCCGGGGCCAGCAGCGGACCAGGGGAGCGACGCGACCCCGGACGCGACCGGAGAGCGGTCGGCGACCGAGGTCGCAGGCGGGGCCGACCCGACCTACTGGCGCCTCGTGCGCGACCCACGGGTGGCGCCACTGTTCGCGCTGACGATGGTGTCGGCGTTCGTCGGCTACGCCCAGCTCAACGCCGGAGCGGTCGCGTTCGCACGTGAGGTCGGCTTGGTGTCCACGCAAGCCGTCGGCTATGCGTTCACCGTCAATACGGTGCTCATCGTCTTGTTCCAGTTGCCGGTGCTGCAGCGGATCGAAGGGCGCCGCCGGACCAGGGTGCTGCTGCTCATGTGCGTGATCTGGGCCGTCTCATGGGTGGCGCTCGGGCTCACCGGCGCCTCCCCGGGCGGTGTGGCGGCCGCAGTGCTCTTCGCCGCGTGCGCGGGAATCTTCGGGCTGGGGGAGACTCTGCTGCAGCCGACCATCCCGGCGATCACCAACGATCTGGCGACCGATGCCAATCGCGGTCGCTACAACGCGCTCATGGCGATGGGCTTCCAGGTCTCGGCGATCGTCGCGCCGATCCAAGCGGCGTGGCTCATCGACCGCGGGCTGGGAGCGGGCTACATCGGGTTGCTCGTCGCCGGGTGCGCCGTCATGGCCGGGTTGGCGTTGCTCGTCGAGCGGCGGATCCCGGCCAGTGCCAACGGGCTCCTGCCCCCACCGGTGCCGGAGCCCGCGCTGCCGGGTCGGCCGACGCTGCCGACCTGAGGCGGCCGTCCCCGCGACGGGACAGGTGAGGCGGTGGGCGCGCACGGCATACACTTGGGTCGGCACCCCGCGTGGTGGTACCTCACTGAACTCCCCCAGGGCAGGAATGCAGCAAGGGCAGGTGAGCTCTTCCAGGTACGCGGGGTGTCTTCGCGTGTCTGCGTTCCCGCGGTCGGCTGGTCCCGACCCCATCCGGTATGCCGCCCTCCCCTTGTCGTCGGCCCCCGGTGGGGGCACTGGGGGCGGCTGCCGGGTCCGGCCCCCAGCGAGGGGAGACCGGTGACGTTCCACGGTAACAGCGATGACTTCGGGTGACTCAGCCGCACGCGACTAGGACATAGTGCTGGGCAAACGGCATACTCTGCGGGTCGGGGGACGATGGCGGGAGCCGCGGGGGCGGCCGGAATTTTCTGAAAGTGACTCATGGACGACGAGGTCATCCACCTCACTCGCAGGCAACTGCGCGAGGAGCGGGAGCTCCAGCAGCGGCGTGAGTCGACGCGCCGTCCCGGGTCGGCGGGGTCGCGCCGCACCATCGGGCTCGCCACCTTGCGCGGTCCGCTCGGCATCGCCCTCCTGTGGCTCGGCGGTCACCTGGCCGCCGCCACCCTGTTCCTGACCCGGTTCGGCGCCAACCCTGACCGCTGGAACACCCTCATCGTCGGTGAGCCGATCGCCCAATTCGCCGCGCTGACCCAGCTCGCCCGGCTCCCGTTCGAGCGGGTGATGACCGACGTCCCCGCCCCCGCCGCGCGCCTCCTGCAAGCCCTGTATGCCGTCGCCGCTGGCGACCGCGGCTGGTTCCTCCTCGCGGTCCTCGGCCTGGCGCTGCTGGCGGACCTGGCCGTCCTGGCCATGCTCTGGCGGTCACGATCGGCGGGGCCGGTGGCGGCGGCATACTGGGCGATAGGAGTCGCCCTGCTCGGCCCGGTGGCCTACGCGCGGTTGGATCTGCTCGTCGTCGCCTGCGTCGTCCTCGCCTGGAACCTCGCACCGCGACGCCCAGTGCGGGCTGCGGTGGCCCTCGCTCTCGGCACGGCTTTGGCCTGGTGGCCGGCCCTGGTTTTGCTGCCGCTGGTGTCACTCGCCCCCGCCGGTCGGCGGGTGCGGGCGCTCATCGGGTATGCCGTCCCCCTCCTTGCGATCGTCGGTGTCAGCTCGTGGGGCGGCGGGTGGGACCGCGCGGTCTCATCGCTTGCGAAGCTGTGGGCTCGGGGGTTGCACATCGAGTCGCTCCCTGCCGTGCCGACGCTGGTCGACCTTGCCACGTCACCCGGGCGGCACGCTGCGTCGGTCATCGCCGGCGAGTTTGAGGTTCGAGGCGCCTGGGTGGCGGCGTCGCTCACCACGTCGACGGTGCTCGTCGTTGTCGCGGGGGTGATCGCCCTTGTGCTCGGTGGGCGGGCGCTGGCGCTGCGCCACCGGGTTGCTGCGCTGGACGGGTCGGACGACCTGCTGCCCGGCACCACGCCAGGCTCGGCCACAGAGACCGTGACGGGCGGCGCGGACGGTGGGCGGGCGGCATACCGGGCCATGCAGCGCCGCGACGAGAAGCCGGGCTTGAGGGCGGACGAGGGGTTGGTGGCCGCGCTTGCGGCAGCGGCTGGGCTGCTCGGGGTGCTGGCCACCGGTCACCTGCTCAAGCCCGAGTTCTTGTTGTGGCCGCTGGCGTTCCTCGCGGTCGTGGCGGCCCGGCGGCCGGGGCGTGCAGTCTGGGCAGCGCTCGGCGTGGTGGCGCTGACCCAGGTGGATTATCCATACCTCTTCGGCTTCCTGAGCTTCCCCTCGGCGGGGGCCTTCGACCAGGCCGCAGCCGTGATCGTCGCGCGCAACCTCGGCCTGCTCGCCGTGCTGATCTGGTGCTGGAGCGCCGTCTGGAGTGAGATGCGCCAGATGGGGCGGGTGGGGCGCTCGGCCGTCCGCCGGCCCGACCCGGCTGTCACCCGGGCCAAGTAGGGTCGGACCGTGAGCACAGCCCTTTACCGCCGCTACCGGCCCGAGACGTTCGCCGACGTCATCGGGCAGGAGCACGTGACCGAGCCGCTCATGCAGGCGCTGCGCACCGGCCGGGTCGGCCATGCCTATCTCTTCAGCGGCCCTCGCGGCTGTGGCAAGACCACGAGCGCCCGGATCTTGGCCCGCTGCCTCAACTGCGAGCAGGGGCCAACCCCCACCCCTTGTGGCACCTGCGACTCCTGTGTGGCCCTGGCCCGCGGCGGCTCCGGCTCGGTCGACGTCATCGAGATCGACGCGGCCAGCCACGGTGGTGTCGACGATGCCCGCGATCTGCGCGAGCGGGCGTCCTATGGTCCGGCTCAGAGCCGGTTCAAGGTCTACATCATCGACGAGGCTCACATGGTCACCCCGCAGGGCTTCAACGCCCTGCTCAAGATCGTCGAAGAGCCCCCGGAGCACGTGAAGTTCGTCTTCGCGACGACCGAGCCCGAGAAGGTCATCGGGACCATCCGCTCGCGCACCCACCACTATCCCTTCCGGCTCGTCCCGCCGGCCAAGCTCACGGCATACCTTGACCAGCTGTGCACCCAGGAAGACGTCGCGGTCGCCCCAGGCGTGCTCGGTTTCGTCACCCGCGCGGGCGGCGGCTCGGTCCGCGACTCGCTGTCCGTCCTCGACCAGCTCATCGCGGGGTCGGGCGCCGACGGGCTCACCTACGAAGGCGCGGCCGCGCTGCTGGGCTTCACCAGCGTCGAGCTGCTCGACGCGACCATCGACGCGTTGGCTGCGCGCGACGCATCGGCGGTGTTCACCCAGGTCGACAAGGTCATCGAATCGGGCCACGACCCAAGGCGATTCGCAATGGACCTGCTCGAGCGGCTGCGTGACCTCATCATCGTCGCGGCCGTGCCCGATGGCGCGGCCCAAGTGCTGCGCGGGGTGCCTGAGGACCAGCTCGACCGGATGCGCGGCCAGCAGTCCCGCTTCGGCCCCGGCACGCTCTCGCGCGCTGCCGACATCGTCAACGCCGGCATCACCGAGATGACCGGGGCCACCAGCCCCCGACTGCAGCTCGAGCTGATCTGCGCCCGCATCCTCCTCCCCGCTGCGTCCGGGGAGGGCGGGTATGCCGCCCGCCTCGACCGCATCGAACGTCGCCTCGACGTCGGCGCCGGACCATCTGTGGGTATGCCGTCCGCCCCGCACCCCGCGCCAGGCCCCGCGCTGCCCCCGCCGGTTGCTCCGGCAGTCGCTCAGGCAGCTGCCCCAACAGTTGCTCCGACGGCCCCGGTGGCTCCGGTCGCTCCGCCTGCGGCTGCCCCGTCACCGCCCTCGACGTCATCGGTTCCGCACGCAGAATCGGCCCGACCTGCCGCACCACCGGACAGGTCCGCGTCGAGACCACCGTCTGCCGCGCCAGCGGCTGCCTCGTCGGCCCCGACCGGACCTCTCCCCGGGACACCCCCGGACGCTCCCGCCTTGGCTCCCGGCGGCCTGGACGTGACCGCCATCCGCCGGGTCTGGCCTGAGGTCCTGGGCCGGATCTTCACCATGCGCCGGGCGACATGGACCTTCGTGTCGGCGCACGCACAGGTCATCGACTACGACGGGCAGCGGCTCGTGCTGGGCATCGCGACGACCGGCCTGACCCAGACCTTCCGGCAGGGCAACCATGCCGAGCTGATCCGCCAGGCCCTCATCGACGAGATCGGGTTGGACGCCCGGGTGGAGGGCGTCCCGATGCCGGCGGGCGGCATACCGGATCCGCGTGGCGGGGGCGACGGACCAGGTGACTATTCCGGTGGCACGGGTGCAGCGACGCCCGCCTCGATGCCCGCCGCAATGCCAACCTCGATGCCCGCCTCGATGCCCACCTCGACGGTCCCGGCTCCCGCGCGTGCCGCCGCAGCTCCAGACCGCAGCAGCCGCCCCACGC
>MTKY01055078.1_pt1 | contig 17157 bp, 13 predicted proteins | sample 1042731 | NCBI WGS metagenome assembly MTKY01 (sample SAMN06212206, study PRJNA360538) | anaerobic digester metagenome | biome: Wastewater treatment plant; material: sludge; isolation source: anaerobic digester fed with sludge from wastewater treatment plant | place: Denmark: WWTP Soeholt ... | reverse complement strand
CTCGAGCGTGTCCACCAGCTCGCGCAGGGTGAGCTCGGGCTCGCCGCGCAGCCCATAGTCCAGAGCGGGATAGTCGCGCAGCGTCGTCGCCGGCATGGGGGTGATGTGCGTGCCAAAGGCCACCGTGACGGCGCCACGCGCCCGCGCCAAAAAGGCGCCGTACATGTCGTTCTGCAGGGTGGGCCCGGTGAGCTGCGTCACATAGTAGCGTGGGCGGCGGGCCTCGAGCAGCGCTTCAAAGGCCGGCCAGCCCATCCGTTCGGCCACCGCATCTACCACGGCAACGCGCAGGTCTGGAAAGAGCGCTGCCATCTGCGCGAGGCTGACCTGTGGCCACACCATGCCCTCGCGCGAGCGGCGCCCCACACGATGCTGGCTGCGAATCCAGATGCCGCCATCGGGAGCGGGCGGGTTGACCAACAGCAGGTCGGCCTGCTGGTCGTCGGCGGGCGCTGCGCGCAGAGAGAGCGCGCCATCGGCTAACGGCGCCGCGCCGGCCGTGATCTGCTGGCGTGTGCGCGCCCCCACGTTGTCCTTACTCGGCAAGCCTGTCATGGCGTGCGCTCCAGGTCTACCTGGACCAGGACGTCGCGCTGGTTCAGCTCTTCGAGCACGCGCATGATCAGCCAGTAGATCATCATCTGCACACCCAGTAGAAACGCCATGCTGGCCACCAGGCCATAGAACCAGAGGCGTTCGATGGCCCAGCCGCCGACGCCCAGCCCCAGGCTGACCAGGCCCAGTACGGCGCCCGCCAGCGCCAGCCCAAGCCCAACCCAGCCAAAGTACCTGTCGAGGGGCTGCCTGAAGAGCGGCCGCCCAAACAGCCCCTGGTGGATCGGCCGCCGATGAAAGAGCCCGACCAGGTAGTTGAAGGTCGAGCCCAGAGCGAACAGGCTGACGCCGATGGCCCCGGCGAGACCGCCAAGATAGAGGCCAGTGACGCCCCAAGGGCCGAGCGCCGTCACGCCGGCCAACCGCAAGGCCACCAGCACAAGGGCCACCAGCAGGCCCAGGGCAACCAGGGCCAGCCCGATGCCGCCCACGAGCCGTGCCGGGTTGTAGCACAGGACCGTCCAGACGATGGTGTTGAGAAAGCGCATGCCATCGGGCAGGGCGCGCAGCTTGGAGCGCCCCAGCCGCTCGCGATAGGGGATGGGCACCTCGCGCAACCTGACATTCTCGTGGATGGCGCGCGTACTCATGACCGGCGTCAGGTTGAGGCCGTCGGGCAGGGGATAGATGCGCTCTAGAATGTCGCGGCGAAAGACCCGCATGCCGCTGGCCGGGTCGAGCACCGGCTGATCGCCCAGCACCGTGAGCAGCCTCGACCAGAGCGCGTTGCCCATGCGCCGCACCCACGGCATCTCGCTGCTGGCCCCCGAGCGACGCGAGCCGACGACCAGCTCGGCACCGTCCAGCAGCTCGCGGCACAATGCCGGAAAGCTCTCGGGGGGATAGGTGCCGTCGGCGTCCAAGAAGCCCAGCCAGTCGCCACTGGCGGCATGAAAGCCGGTCTTGAGGGCAGCGCCATAGCCCCGGTTGACGCTGTGTCGCAGCAGACAGACCTCGGGGAAACAGCCTGCCTCGGCGCCGGTGGCATCGTGCGAGCCATCATCGACCACCAGCAGCTCCAGGTCGACCCCCATGTCGGCCAGTGCGGGGCGCACGGCCAGCACCCGCTGCACCGTGGGATGCCATCCTGTTCGTCGTAGGCCGGAATGACCACCGAGAGTTTGTGAGCGAACGTGCCCCCAGTCATCAACCCACCCCCGTCTCGCCGCTCGTATGCACCTGCCGCCCGCGCTGCCCCGCCTGGCCGTTGATCGTGCGCAGCACCCGCGCGGGCACGCCTCCGGCCAGGGTGTGGGGCGGCACGTCCGCCGTCACCACCGCCCCCGCTGCAATGACCGCCCCTCGCCCGATACGCACGCCATCGGTGATCACCGCCCCAGAGCCGATCCAGACGTCGTCCTCGATCACGATCCCTTCAGCGGTGATGCCCTGGTCGGCAAAGGGTCGCGAAGGATCGTCATAGACATGGTTGACGGCCATGATCTGGACCATGGGTGAGGTATAGACACGGTCTCCGATGGTCACACCCCCCTGACCACGGATCACGTTGTACTCGCCGATCAGGCTATCGCGGCCGATGCGAATGCCGGCATGCGGCAGGCGGCGAAAGTTGTAGACATGCAGCACGCTGCCCCACATCACCAGGGTGCCGGCGCCGATGGTGACGCCATCGGGGCAGGCGTGGATGTAGACGCCCCGATCCAGGTAGGCTCCGTGCCCGAGCCGTAGATTGCTGGCATAGGCCAGGCGAACGCCAGACTCGATGGCCGCCAGGCCGCGCATGGTCAGCATGAGGCGGTAGCACAGGGCGCGCAGCCCGATGCCGAGCACCCCGGGCATCCACCCAAACAAGCCTTGCAGCAAGTGTTCGAGCAGATAGCGCCCTGGGGTCGCGGCTTGGCGATGGATGTAGAGGCCCAGAGACCCCGTCACGCGTCGGCTCATGCCGCCCCCCCAGACACGCCTGACGATACATCCTCGGATTGCGTCACGATCCATGCAAAATGTACCATCAACAGACGGGCCAATCAAGTAAAAACACTTTCACACGCACCCGTCGGGCTGGCGTGGCCAGCCTCGTGGAACACCGCAACACATCCCCGGGTAGCGTCGTCCGATCAGGAGCACGCCACGCGGGGGGACGACATTCACCTGGCCGCATACTGGCTACAGAAATCCTGCCAATCGGCCAGTGCCGGGACAACGATGTCGCGCGTCACCAGGCGTGAGAACAACGCCGTGCCCTCTGCATTCGTGTGGTGAAGATCAAAGTAGTGCTCGTCCTCAAGCTCTGCCGTGCGATAATAGTCCAGGACGGGGACCCCATGGGCCGCGCCTGCGGCATGGACAAAGTCGACAAAGCGTTGCGCGTCGCCTGGGGCCGGAAACGCGGATAGGTACTGCTCGGTGACGGGCGTGATGACAAGCACCAGATGGACGCCTGCGGCCCGGGCCTGGCGCAAGAGCCGCAGCAGGTAGTCTCCCTGAACGCCGTCGGGGCAAAAGTCGACCAGATACTCGTCCCGTGACTTGCTGAACTGCTGCTGCAGCGCCTCGGGGCGCATCTTGTCGTGCCAAACCGAACCGCCGCAATCATACGTTTCGCTGCCCCGGATATAGTTCGGCCAACGGCCTTCGACAGTCAGCCGCGAGCGGTGCCGCAAGCGCACCAGGCCCGAGAGCGTCTCCAGGACAGCCGCTCTGCCAGGCGCGCTACGCCAGGTCTCTGGCGCCAGAGGACGAGATAGCCCGCGTAGATTGAGTGGGGGCGTACCGATCCAGGTGCGATCGTTCAGCGCCACATCGGACACGTTCAACAGGACAAGCTCTGGTGAAGGCACGCTCTTGAGCACGACCTCGGTGAGCATCAGGTAGGCGTGCTCCGCCGAGCTGCCATAGGACGCGATGCTGAGCACACTGATGTCACCGCCGGCCTGGGCCTGAACGCTGTTGCGAATCTCGGTAGGCGAGAGGTCGATCACCGCGCGCGAATCGCCCATCACCAGCACAGTGGGCGTGGCCTGAGCATACGCGTAGCGCCAGCGTGCTGCCTCGGTGCTGCCGTCGGCCGGATCGAACAGCCTCTGAACAGCGCCAAGCCGCGACAGGCCCTCTGCCAACAAGAGCAGCCCCAGGACGACCAGAACCGACCGACGTCTGCGAGGCATCTCAGCCATCAACGGCCAGCCCCCTAGAATCGAAAATAGATAAAGGCCGAGGAAGACTGTGGCGGAAATGCCACGGTCGCCACGATGAGAAGCGCATAGAGCATCCCTTCAAGAAGCCATCGGCGGCGGCTTAGCGATGGCCACGCACGCCCTGCCCCGAGCCAGCGATCCAACCAGACCAGAGAGGCATGGCCGATGATGATCAGAGCGGTCTCCACCATCAGGGTCTCAGTGACAGCGCCGCCCATCCAGCCGCCCTCGAGGCTGAACATCTTGCCCAGCATCGCTCCGGCCTGTGTCAGGCTGGCGGCACGGAAAGGCACCCAGCCGATGCACACGGCCACAAAGGTCGCCACCACGCCAGCGGCCTGGGTCACGCGCCGGCCCGCAAGCCGACCGACAGCAGGCAGACGCTCGCTCAGGGGCCGCAGGGCATGGTGCAGAACCAGGAGGAACCCGTGATAGGCACCCCACACGGCAAAGGTCCAGTTGGCCCCGTGCCACAGGCCTCCCAACACCATCGTGACAAAGAGATTGCGGTATGTCTGCCAGCGTGTGCCCCAAGATCCGCCCAAAGGAATGTACACATAGTCACGCAGCCACTGAGACAGGGTCATGTGCCATCGACGCCAGAAATCGGAGATGTTTGCGGCGAGATAGGGCAGACGAAAGTTCTCGGGTATGCTGAACCCCAACAGCATGGCAGAACCACGGCCGATATCGGTGTAGCCTGAGAAATCAAAGTAGATCTGGAAGGCAAACGCCAGCACCGCAGACCAGGCGCCCACCAGCCCGAGCCCGGCCGGGTCGCCAAAGCCCAGATCGGCCGCTGCAGCCAGGGTGTCGGCCAGGATGACCTTCTTGAACAGCCCGCGCACCACCAGGGCGAGCCCACTCGAAGCACGGCCGGCGTCCCAGGTGGGCAGGTGTTCGAGTTGAGGCACAAAGTGCTGATACCGTTTGATGGGGCCTGCTATCTGCGTCGGGAAGAACACCACAAAAAGGGCCAGGTCCAGCAGCGAGCGCACCGGCGCCCCGCCCCGGTAGACGTCGACAAGGTAGTGGATGATCTCGAAGGTAAAGAAGGAGATACCCAGGGGCGTCACGATGCGCTCGAACCAGCCCACTGCGATCGGCAGGCCTAGCGATGCAGTGAGCGCCGACGCGTTCCGTAGAATGAACCCGGTGTACCGAGAGAACAGGAGGAGCGACAGGCTGAGGGCCACCGCCAACACCAAGAGGGGCTTTTTCCGCCCGGCAGCAGCCATCCAGCGCCCGAGGAGGAAGCTGGCCACCGTCATCGCGCCGACCAGCAGGCCATAGAGCGGCAACCAGCTCATGTAAAAGAGATAGCTGGCGACGAGCAGCAGGTGACGTCGCCAGCGACTCGGGGCCAGCCAGTAGAGCAGCACCACCACCGGCAGAAAGACCAGGTACGTGAACGAGTTGAACAGCATGCCTTCCTACCCCAGGTCTCTCTCAGGCCGCCGGATGCGCTACGACTGCGGGCCGAGCGGCATCGCGCCCGGCGCCCCCCGCATCTGGGCCTGCCACGAGGCGGCATAGCGGCCCCGCAGAGCCAACAGCTCCTGGTGGCTGCCAGATTCGACGATGCGCTGGCCTTCCAGCACATGAATGACGTCAGCGCGCATGGCGGTGGTGAGACGATGCGTGATGACCAGCGCCGTGCGCCCCGCCACCAGCTCGCGAAACCGCCCCATCCAGTCGGCCTCTGCCCACGAATCCATGGCGCTGGTGGGCTCGTCGAGGATCACCAGCGGCGCACGCCGCAAAAAGGCCCGCGCCAGCGCCAGGCGCTGCCACTCGCCAACGCTGAGGTCTGTGCCCCCGGCGAACCATTTGCCCAGCAGGGTCTCATAGCCCTGAGGCAGCGCCGCGATCAGCCCGTCGGCCCCGGCGGCTGTGGCGGCCGAGGTCACCGCGGACAGGTCGCCGGCATCGAGGCCAGCGGCGTCGCCGAGGGCGATATTCTCGCGCACCGTGGCCTGGTAGCGCATCGGCTCTTGAAACAGCACGGCGACAGCCCGTCGCAGGTCGTCGAGGCGAAACTCGTCGAGGGACCGGCCGTCCCAGGTGATGCGGCCCGACGCGGGAACGTAAAAGCGACACAGCAGCTTGACCAACGTGCTCTTGCCGGCGCCGTTGGGCCCCACCAGCCCAACCACCTGCCCTGCAGAGATCGACAGGTTCAACCCCTTGAGCGTCGGCTGGCCGCTGCCCGGGTAGGCAAAGGTGACCTCCTCGAGGCGAATGCCGCGCTCGAGCGTGAGGGGCGGCGAGGCCGCGCCTGCAGGGTCGCCGATGGACGGCGTGAGGGCCAGGAAGGCGAACAGGTCGGCCAGGAAGAGCGTGCTGCTGTAGAGCTGCCCCAGGTTCTCGAGCAGCGCCCGCGTGAGGCCCTGGCCCTGGGCAAAGGCCTGGTAAAAGAGCACCAGATCGCCCAGCGTCGCCTGGCCAATTGAGGCACGCCGCAGCATCCAGACCATCGTACCGCCCATGGCGGCCAGCGCGAGCAAACTGGCCACAGCACGTGTGCCGGCCCGCCGGCGCAGCAAGCCAAGCCGCTCGCGATAGAGGCCCTGGCGCAGAGCGCGGTAGGCCTGGCGCAGGCGTTCAGCCAGGCCAAACAGGCGCACCTCGGCCGCCGCCTCGCGGGTGGTCAGCAGCCAGGAATAGTACCAGGCCCTGCGTTCACGGGGCGTGGTCTGTTGCCGCCAGTCGTGAGCCTGCTCATAGTGCCGCAGCACCGCGTACAGCCCCGGCAGCGCCGAGACGAGCAGCACGATGGGCACCCACCAGCCATACCGCCAGAGGATGACGCCCATGCCTGCCAGGGTGATGGCGCCCTGTAGGATCGCGCCCAGGCTCTCGAGCAGCGCGGCAGGCCGGTACACCGCCTCACTGCGGGCACGGTGAAGCTGGTCGTAATAGTCGGGCGAGTCGTAAAAGGCCAGGTCGACGGCCGCAGACTGCTGATGCACCAGGTCGGCGATATGGTCCTGCGTTCGCTCGGCCTGGGCAGTGCGCACCCACTCGATGGCCCCACGTAGCAGCTCTTGGCCCACCAGCAGCGCCGCGAGCAGGCCTGCCCAGAGAGCCAGCGCCATCGTCAAGGCAGATTCGCCCTGGCCGATGGCCGCCGCGAGCGCATTGACCAGAACGCGGGTGACCCACACGGTAGCCACGGGCAGCAGACCCTGCACGATCAGGAGCGCCGCCCAGGCCACCATGTGGCGGGGCGCAGCACGCCACACCAGGCCCAGGGCTCTTGGCACATAGGCCAGGTGCGCCCAGGCTTTGGCGGCTCGAGATCTGACGTAGCCCAAGCGCGTAGACAATCGCCAGCCTCTTGTGTGAGTGGATGGCGGCAGCGGCTACTCGCCTGCGCCACCCTGAGCCTAGTTGCCCTCCATCCGCAGCACGGTGCGCAGAGTGTGCAACAGGATGAGGATGTCGAGGAACGGCCCCCGGTGCTTGATATAGTAGAGGTCATACTGCAGCTTGACGAGCGCATCTTGGACCGAGCTGCCATAGCGATAGCGCACTTGGGCCCACCCTGTGAGCCCAGGTCGCACCGCGTGTCGCATGTCATAGTAGGGGAGCTGCTCGGTGAGCACGGCCACAAACTCGGGGCGCTCTGGCCGCGGCCCGATGAGCGACATGTCGCCTCGCAGCACATTCCAGAACTGCGGCACTTCATCCAGGCGGGTCTTGCGCAGGAACCGGCCCACGTGCGTCACGCGGGCATCCTTGGCCTGCGCCCACACGGCGTGCCCCTGCACCTCAGCCTGGGGGACCATCGTACGGAGCTTGATGATGTCAAAGACCTGGTTGTAGAGCCCCACTCGCTGCTGGCGGTAGAACACCGCGCCGCGCGAATCGAGCCAGATAGCGAGCGCCACGAACGGCAGGACCGCGCCAAAGCAGAGCAGCCCCAGCACGGCCACGGCTACATCGGGGCCTCGCCGCGTCGCGTTCCACAGGCGCCGGCTGAGGTCATAGTCCGACCTCACGAGCGCAAAGATGTCATGGCCGATGTACTGGGTGGGCGTATAGCCGAGAACCTGCTCATAGTAGTCGACCAGCGAATACACCTGCGCGCCACGGCGCCAGCAATCCACCAGGGCGTCCAGCAGCGGCTGCGGCGTCTCCTCGGCGGGGTCGACGGCGACCACGATGTCGTCGATCTCGCGCTGAGCCACCAGCTCGATCAGGCGCCTGGCGCGTTGCGTCGAGTCGTCTATCTCAGGCGGGTCATCTGGATCGAGCTCCACCAACTCCATAGTGCCAGCGAACAGCCCGCCGCGCAGAGTCGCCGCGAGCTGGCTGGCTGCCTCGCCCGCGCCCACAATCACAGTTCTCCGATAGTACCGTGCCTGCGTCAGGAACTTGCCATAGAACCCACGCCACAGCACCATGCCTCCCGCCGACATAATAACAAACGCGCCCCAGGTGAGGCGCGAGGCTGTCAATGGCGCTGACCAGATCGGTATGATCAGGTATAGAGAACAGACCAGCACGGCAACCAGGGCTGCCGTAGCCGCGCTCCTGGCAGGCAGGCTCGCGAGGCGCACATCGTACAATCTGGCAACATCGGCCATCGCCAGCCAGACCAGGTCCAGAATCACCCACCACAGGGCGCGCATCCCCGCGGTATCGACGAGGGCGCTTCGCAGGCCGACAAAACGCGCCTGCAGCGAAACCGCCAGCGCCAGGCCAAGGATTACGAGGTCGCCCAGAACCAGAATAAAGACGCGGTCAGTGTGGTGAAGCGGCACGCGATGGTTGTGAGCAGCGACTACGCGAGTTGAGCCGGACATGTCTTCCCCCAAGACAAGCCCTGGTGACCATGAGGTCGGCCTAACTGCCGCTGCAATGCCCCGTCTCAGAAGGCATCTGTCCTATACGCTCACCACACAGAGCCTTCTTGCTGGGCGGGGTCTTGCTGGCCCCATTGTACAATAGGAAGAAGCGTCCTGTCTAGTGGTAATCGTCATGAATTTGAGATATAGAACGATAATCGTTGATTGGAGTCTGGCACTGCGAAGCGGCAGGTGGCCGTTACGGCGCAGGGTTGATGGGCCCATGCCAGGAGGTTACAATTCAGCAGCGTATTCGGTCGCTGCGTCGCTTGCTTGGGCGTGGCGCCGATGCTGGAGGTGGCCAAGCCATGAAGCTGATCATCCGGGCAGATGACATCGGCTACACTGACGTCTGCAACATCGGTGCGTTCGAGACGATAGAGCGTGGCGTGGTGACGTCGGCCGACGTCATGATGGACACGCCGGGCACAGAGGATGCGCTGGAGAGGCTCAAGGCATTCCCCTGGATCTCGTTGGGCTGGCACGGGCACATGTGGGGGGCGCCGGTGCTCGATCCGCAAGCGGTGCCCTCGCTGGTGATGGCTGATGCAGGCAGGATCCGATTCCGCAAAGACCTGCGCGCCGCGGCTGATGTGGTCTTTGACGAGGCCCTCGCCGAGTGTCGCGCGCAGATCGAGCGCTGCGTGCGGATTCTGGGCAGGGCGCCTGACACGAGCGGCGGCAGCCGCGCCAACGAAGCCCCCTTTGGCAAAGCCATGCGGCAGGTATGCGACGAGTATGGCATCGCCTACAACGTCACCATCTATCCTGGCCCCAGCGATGGCATGCCGTGGACGGCGCCGGCCGACCCCAGGTGGGCCAGCCGTAAGATCTATCACCTGGGCCCCAGGCATCCGCTGAACGCGAGCCAGGCGCTCCTGACCGACTCTCTGACCGCCATCGAAGCGTACGACCCCGCCTCGTTCTACCTGGATGATCCCAGCCATATGCTGGACCTGGCAGAGGACGAGGTGATGATGACGGCGCTGCATCCGGGCTATGTGGATTATTACGTCTACCGCCTCGGCGACTATGGCCCCGAGGCGCGCAACTTTATCCTCGCTCGCCCGGTGGATGTAGAGGCGCTGTGCTCAGAGCGGCTCAAGAACTGGATTCGTGAGAACCGCGTCGAGCTGGTCAACTTTCGCGATGCACTGTACGGGACCCGCGAGTATCAGAACCACCTGAGGGCCATCGGCAGCGATCTCTGCGTGATCTAGCCGAAAGGGCGCGGCCGGCGGTCGTCACGAGGTGGCTCCTGGGGCCAGCGGGGGATAACTGGCGCGGGCCTGTGCCGTGGCCAGCGCCCCTAGATGGCCACCGCCCGGGGCCACGGCTCGCGTCGGGCCTGCGTCCAGAGGGTGTTGACGTAGTAGAGCGCGAAATAGTTCTGCGCAAGGTGCAGCCAGAACGCGCCTGCGTCGGTGAGGGCGATGACATCGTCACCACGAGCCGCCAGGCCGAGCAACTGCGCTGCCTTGAGCAGGCGCCGAGCCCTGGGGGCATCGTCGCCGAGCGCCGCAGCGAGGCCCGCCAGCGGAATGCGCGTGTCGTAGAGCCGCCAGTATAGCCACCACCAGCCCGATAGCGCCCGCGTGAATGGCAGGCGGAGCGCGACGGTCCCCGTGCCGGCGCAGGCCGCCCGCACCCATTGCTCGAGATCAAAGGTGTTGAGCACGAAACCGTCGGCCAGGTGCGACCCGGCGCCGGGGCCCACGCCGATGTAGCTGTCGCGCGTCACCGACGAGTAGCGCGGGACGGCGCCGCGTCGAAAGCCCCACACCGACACCCGCTCAAACCCGTGCGCCGCACACCAGTCATTGATGGCGCGGTAGTGGGCGCGTCGTCGCCGCAGGTTGGGCAGGCGCACATGGGTCAGCCGCAGGTGCTCGCCCACCGCGCTGTAGGGGAACGTGAACAGGGGATAGGTGGTGATCTGGTTGGCGCCGAGCTCGGCGGCCCGCTCCAGGTCAGAGAGCACCTCGCAGACCGACTGCCCGGGCAGCGCGAACATCAGGTCCACGTTGACCGAGGCAAAACCCCCTTGGGCCAGCAGCCGCAGGGCCCGCTCGGCCACGTCGGGCCCGTAGCGACGGCCGATCCAGGCCAGGCGCTCGGGCTTGAACGACTGCACCCCGAGCGACACGAGCGCGATCCCCAGCTCGTGCAGTTGGCGCACGGTGGCCTCGTTCACGTCGGTGGGGCTGGTCTCGATGCAGATGTCGCCCGTCACCCGAAATCGCTGGCGCACCCGATCGATCACGCGGCGCACGCTCTCCAACGCCAGCGTGGGGGTGCCCCCGCCGATGTAGACGCTGGTGATCTCGGCCGGCCCGATGCGGTCTGCCCACCAATCCACCTCGGCCAGCGCAGCCCTGGTGTAGGGCTCGACGAGCGCGCGGTCGTAGGGCACTTTGGTGTAGGGGCAATAGGGGCAGGCGTTTCGACAGAAAGGCACGTGCAGGTAGAGCGAGGTGCTCTCGACCGGTGCGGGCGTCCAGCCAGATGCGGGCCGCTCGAAAACCCAGCGCTGATCGGCGCACAACCGCCGGCGTAGCGCCCGTGTGGCCAGGCGCACGAGCTGTTGCCCTACAGCGGTCACCAGTACCTGACCATGCCCAACAGGGCCGACGGACGCAGCCGGTGAAACTCGGTGATCTCGGTGCAGGCGGCATAGCCACAGTCGGCGCAGATGTCGTCGGCGGCCCGGCAGCACACATGCTCGCCATCGACATCGGCCACCACGGCGACGGGCACGCGCCGAGGCCAGTCTCCGGATTTGAGCGCCCGCAGGCCGGCGCGTGAATTGAGCACAGGCAGCCCCGAGCGAATGCACGCCTGCAACCGGTCGATGAGCGGCGCCCGCTCGTCGGCGTCGAGATAGAGCTCGTCGCGGCCATAGTACGGGGTGTGAAAGTAGAACATGACGCCCAACACCGGGAACCGGCTGTCGCGCACCCAGCGCAGAAAGGGCTCGATGCCCCGGGCCGTGTGGCGATCGATGACATAGATCACCGCCACTCGCGGATGCTGCCCCTGCCGAACTGCCGCTTCGACCTGGCCAAAGTGGTCGCCGCGGCGCAGGGCAAAAGTGTCGGGCAAGCCATCCATGCTGACCCAGACCAGATCGGCCGCCGTGCCAAGCCCCAGCATGCCGTTGGTGTACAGGTGCACATGGAAAAAGCCGATGCGACGCGCCTCGCTGATGACGTCCTCGAGCGAGTGCTCGCCATCGCTCCAGAGGGTCGGCTCGCCGCCGCTCAGGTACAACTCGCGGTAACCGCGCGCCCAGGCGTCGCACAGAGCGGCGTTCACCTGCATCCAGCTCATGTCGGGGCGCCCCGTGTGGGCCACACGACAGCCATGGCAGTGCAGGTTGCAGCGGTCGGTGAGCGCGAGGCCGTAGATGAGCGGCTCCCAGCGTCCGAGCACCAGAAAGCGCCATGCAAAGGGCGCATAGAACGCGAGCCTGCGCCAGAGCGCAGAGGCAGTGCGTGGGCGAGCGGCGTCTCGCCCCTGTCTGGCAACCATCCTGGCGGCCACACTCCTGGGCACGAATTCGACCTTGGGAAGGCGAGCTGCGGCGGCGCAGGACAGCCTGCGCCCTCGCGAATCCCCCGCTCCTATTGTAGCGACAAACTCTGTCACCGCCATGCCGCGGCCCGCGCGTGCGTCTCTGCAACCTACGGCCCACAACGGGCGGTCACCGGTTCACCGCAGCCCCGCTGTTGACAGCCGACGTGGGCGGCAGCAGAATCCACCCAGTATCGGGGCCGCTGCTTGAGAGCGGTGCTGACACCGCCCCTTAGCATACGCCGCAAACGCCGACCACAGGCCGACTTGATTCTAAGAGGAGGCCATCGGTGGACAGTGCTCGCATCGTCTTTCAGGGTTCGCTCGGCCAGCTCCTGGAGAGGGTGGAGCGCGGGGAGATGGTCCCCAAGCTCCAGGCCTCGCATGCGCCCCCCTGCAAATTCTGGACTGCCTTTCAGGTCATCAACGGCATCCGCCACATGGCGCCGGTGATCCATGGCCCGAGAGGCTGCACCTATTCGGTGGCCAGCTCGTACAAGATGGGCAGTTGCGAGTACCGCGGCGTGCCGTTCGAGCCCACCGCCTGCACGGCCCAGAACGAAGCCGATGTGGTGTACGGCGGCGAGGGTAAGCTCCTGGAAGCGGTCAAAGAGGCCGACCGCCGCTACCATCCCGAGCTGATCGTCGTCCTCTCCTGCTGCTGCTCGGGCATCATCGGCGACGATGTCGAGACCGTCGCCAAGATCGCGACTCAGCAGACCGGCACTCGCGTGCTGGCCATTCGCAGTGAGGGGTTCGGCGGCGACTTTCGTAGCGGCTATGAGGATGCCTTCAGGGCCTTGATGGCGTTGATGGAGCCGCGCGGCGAGGTGCTCAAAGGCACGATCAACGTCCTGGGCGCGCGGCAGGGCCCCACCTACACAGAGTGGACCCAGGACCTGGACGAGCTCGAACGCCTCGTGCATGCCATCGGCGCCGAGATCAACGCCATTCTGTGCGGCGGCTGCACGGTCGACCAGATCCGCCGGGCCCCTGCCGCCGAGTTGAACGCCTCCTGGTGCTTTGACTGGGGGCAAAAGCTGGGCGACCTGATGGAAGAACGGTTCAAGGTGCCCTATGCCCGCACGGGGCAGCCCTATGGCCCCGCGGCGACCGAGGAGTGGATCATGGGGGTGGCCACGCCGCTCGGCCTGGGCGACAGGGCCAGCGAGGTCATCCGCACCGAAACAGCGGCCGTGGCGCGCGAGATCGACACGCTGCGGCGCTGTTTCGAGGGCAGGACGGCGCTCATCGAGATCGCCGAGTTCCCCGGCCCCATTCGGGCGCTCTCTCTGGCGCGCATGGCCGCCGAGTTTGGCGCCCATCCCGTCGTCATCAACCTGCACCCCTACACGGTCAAAGAGCGCATGCCCAGCATAAAGTTCTTGCTCGAACAGGGGTTGAACCCGGAAGTGATCCTGACCAAGGGGCTCTTTTCGCTCGGCAGCTTTAATGTCTCCTCAGAGACACAGGCAGAGATCGAAGCGATCGCCGAGCAGTACGAGGACGCCATCTACCTGGGCACGCCGCTCAGACAGCCAGGAGTGCCCCAGGTGAACATGACCACCATCACCGGCTACCCGCAGTATGGCTACCAGGGGATCAGAAACATGGCCAGACTGATCGAGTCCAGCCTCGAGCACGCCGGCCGCGCGCGGTCCAAGCTGTTCAGGCAGGTGCTGTATGGCGCCTGAGGTGAGGCCAGGCAGACACCACAGGGCAGACGGGCCGGCGGACGAGCGGAGATGCCACGACCCCTATCTGCGCTGCGCGCTCTATGGCGCCGCACAGACCGCGCTCGGCGTCAGGGGCGGATGCGTGCTGGCGCACTCGCCTCAGGGCTGCGCCCAGCTCGTGGATACGGCCTTTGGCTGGCAGGGCGCGGACTATACCGAAACCCTCACGCTGTGCACCAAGCTGTGCGAGGACGAGATCGTCCATGGCGGCGAAGAGCTGCTGGCCCGCACCATCCTCGAATCGCAACAACTGCACCCGCCGATCATGTTCGTGCTCACCTCGTGCGGCCCCGAGATCGTTGGCGATGACATCGTGGCGGTGTGCGACGAGATCAGCTCGCAGGTCCCTTTCCCGATCGTGCCCATTCAGTGTGCGGGCTTTCGCGGCGACCAGAACCTGGGCACAGACATCGCGCTCGAGGCCATCCTGCGGCAGGTGGCGCCCAACGGGGGCGCTGATGAGCGCATCGCGCGCTCGGTGTGCCTCGTGGCCCCGCATGCCAACGCCAACCCGACCTGGATGGGCGACCTGGAGTGGGTCAAGCAGGTGCTGGCGCAGTTGGGGGCGACGGTCACCGCGACGCTCACGCACGACACCGCCCTCGCTGACCTGCAGAAGGTGCCGCTGAGCGCTGCGAGCCTCGTGCTCAGCCACGATGCCGGGCAAAAGGCGGCCGACCTGCTGAGCGACCGCTGCGGCGTCGAGCAATGGTGCCGGGGCCTGCCGCTGCCCATTGGCTTTACCAACACGCGCCGCTGGCTGCTGGCGTTGGGCCAGAGACTGGGCGCAGAGGATCGGGCCCAACGCCTCATTGCCCAGGGCGAAGCCATGGTCGTGAAAGCCTGCCGGCTCAAGGGCCTGGAGCAGTCGGCCTTTCACCGCGCGCCAGCGGCCATCGTGGCCGATGCCACGGTGGGCATTCCATTGCTCCGGTTCATCACCGAAGACCTGGAGATGATCCCGCGGCTGGTCTGCCTGCGATCGGGGCAGGCGGGGGCGCCAGAGCTGCTCGCGCAAGAGCTCTCCGAGCTGAGCCTCGACGCCCAGGTGGTGGTCGATGCCGACGTTTACCGGTCAAAGATGGCGCTGGCCGAGGTCAGGCCAGAGATGGTGCTGGGCAGCAACATCGAGCGGCACGCCGTCGAGGAGCTGGGCATCCCCTTTGTGTTTCGGTTGGTCAACCCGGTTTCCGAGTTTCGACTGGTCGACCGCGCCTACCTGGGCTACACCGGCATGCTGAACCTCATCGAAGCGATGCAGAACGACTGGCTCGACAGATACCGCTCCAAACAGCGGCGCTACAAGGCGAGGTGGTGAATGCGACAGATCGCCATATACGGCAAGGGCGGGATCGGCAAGAGCACGATCTCGTCGAATCTATCGATGGCCTTGCGCGAGCGCGGCCTGGCGGTGATGCAGGTGGGCTGCGACCCCAAGCGCGACTCGACGCGGTCGCTGACCGGGGGGCGCATGATCCCGACGGTGCTCGAGACACTGCGCGACCAGTTGCGCGCCGGGCGCGATCAGAGCGCCGTCACGCTGACAGACATCGTCTTTACGGGCGACGGCGGCGTGCATTGCGTCGAATCTGGCGGGCCTGAGCCGGGCGTTGGCTGCGCCGGGCGAGGGGTGTTGACGGCCCTCGAGATCCTCAAGAGCCTGCGCGCGTTCGAGACCTATGGCGTCGACGTGGTCGTCTATGACATCCTGGGCGATGTGGTGTGTGGCGGCTTTGCCCAGCCTATCCGCGCAGGTTTCGCCGAAGAGATCTACCTGCTCTGCTCGGGCTCCTTTATGAGCCTCTATGCGGCCAATAACATCGCCAAGGGCATTCGTCGTCTCGCGCGCATTGGCCAGGTGGGGCTATCTGGAGTGATCTGCAACAGCTCTGGAGATGAGGCGTTCGAGCAGCAGATGCTCTCAGAGTTCGCTGCAAAGCTCGGCAGCCGGCTGATCCATGTTGTGCCACGCAGCCCGGTCATCCAGGCCTGCGAGGTGGAGGGCAGGACGGTGCTCGAGCACTCGCCAGGGTCGGCGGAGGCGGATGTGTTCCGAGGCCTGGCCCAGGCCGTGCTCGCCAACAGCTCGCGGGTGATCCCCACGCCGCTCGAGGAAGTGGAAGAGCTCGAGGCGCTCTACCGCCGCCATATGCCCGGCGCAGCGGCCACCCGTTCGGCCTCGGCCGATGCCACCACAGCCCAACCGCGCGACCGCCGACAGGCCGGCCGCACAGTCGATCGAGGGCCGGCCGCATGAACAGCTCACCAACGATGCTACCGATGAACATGATGCGGCGCCACCCGTGCTTTGGCGCCGAGGCCCACCAGAGCGTCGGGCGCATTCACTTGCCCGTCGCCCCGCGCTGCAACATCCAGTGCGCCTTCTGCGAGCGCAGGGTGTGCGCCGGTCAAGAGATGCAGCACCCCGGTTGGGCGCAGAGACTGCTCACGCCCGACCAGGCCGCGCTACGGGTCGACGAGCTGGTGGCGGCGCGGCCAGCAGAGACCTTTGTCGTGGGTGTGGCCGGCCCGGGCGATCCGCTGGCGAACGAAGGGACCTTTGAGGCCCTGGCGCGCGTTCACCGGGTGCACCCAGCGCTGCTCAAGTGCATCAGCACCAATGGGCTGTTGCTCGAGGAGAGCTTGCCACGGCTGCTCCAGGTGGGTGTGACGGCGCTGACGGTGACGATCAACGCCCCAGACGGCCAGGTGGGACAGGAGATCTATTGCTGGGTCCGCCACCAGGGGGCCATCTATCGCGGGCCAGAGGCGGCCGAGCTGCTGATCGCGAGCCAGATGCGCGGCGTGCGCGCGGCTCTCGAGGCCGGGCTGGCCGTCAAGGTGAACGCAGTGCTCATCCCCGGGGTGAACGACGCGCACCTGGTGAGGCTGGCGCGCCGCCTGGCAGAGTTGGGCGTGCTGCTGATGAACATCATGCCCTTGATCCCCTGTGGCCGCATGGTCGACCGGCGTGCTCCCACCTGTGACGAGCTGCACAGGGCCCAGAACGCATGCGAGCAGCTGGTGCCACAGTTCCGGTCGTGCTCGCAGTGCAGCGCCGACGTGGTGTGCTTTCCGCTGGGCTCGCGCGCTGCCGTCTAGAGGTCAGGCGGGCGCGGCCCACATCTCGTCGGCAGGCTGTCGCGCGCCCAGGTCGCCCTGGCTATCCCCCGAGAGAGCCGCCGTGCCCTATCACCTGGCGAAAGGCTGATCAGGCCACGA
>MTKY01051864.1_pt1 | contig 17164 bp, 17 predicted proteins | sample 1042731 | NCBI WGS metagenome assembly MTKY01 (sample SAMN06212206, study PRJNA360538) | anaerobic digester metagenome | biome: Wastewater treatment plant; material: sludge; isolation source: anaerobic digester fed with sludge from wastewater treatment plant | place: Denmark: WWTP Soeholt ... | reverse complement strand
GCCGAGCTGCGCGCCTCGACCTGTCCCCACCATCAGTGCGGTTGGCGTTGCCAGGCCCAGGGCACAAGGGCAGGCGATGATCAGTACCGCGACGGCGGCGGTGAATGCCTCGGTGGCGGCGTTCCCGGTGATCAGCCACACGGCAAGCGTCGCCAGCGACAGGGCGATGACGGCGGGGACGAACCACGCCGAGACGCGATCGGCGAGACGTTGCACATCGGCCTTGCCCTCTTGCGCCTCCTCGACGAGTCGCGCCATCTGGGCGAGCTGGGTGTCGGGTCCGACAGCAGTCGCGCGTACGACGAGGCGGCCACCCTGGTTGATCGTCGCTCCCGTCACCGCAGTCCCGGGCACGACCTCAACTGGCATCGACTCACCGGTCAACATCGATTCATCGACGGCTGAGCTGCCCTCGGTGATGACGCCATCGGTGGCGACCTTCTCACCGGGACGTACGACGAACAGGTCGTCCTCGAGCAGATCGCCGACCGGGATCGCCGTCTCCTTGCCGTCGCGCAGCACCGTCACGTCACGTACCCCGAGATTCAGGAGTGCGCGCAGCGCTGCACTCGACTGGGTCTTGGCGTTGGCCTCGAGATAGTGACCCGCGAGGATGAACACCGTGACGGCGCTGGCGACCTCGAGATAGATCTCGTCGCCATGGCTACCGGTGACCCAGCTGAACGTCATTCGCATGCTGGCCATACCGGCATCACCGAAGATCATGGCCCACAGAGACCAGAGATATGCCGCGCCGACGCCGACGCTGACGAGGGTGTCCATCGTCGCAGCGCCATGACGGGCGTTGGTCAACGCAGCCCGGTGGAACGGGTAGGCACCCCAGATGACAATCGGAGTCGTCAGGGCAAGAGCCACCCACTGCCAGTAGTCGAACTGCAGCGACGACACCATCGACAGCGCGACGACAGGGATCGCCAGTGCTGCAGAGACTCTGAAACGGCGAAGCATCGACGCTGCGCCGTGGAGGCCGTCATGTTGCTCGTGCTCCTCGCCGACGACAGGTACGCGCGCGGAGTAGCCGGTCTTCGCGACGGTGTCGATCAGTGTCTGCACGTCGACGCCATCGGTGGCCTCGACGTTCGCTCGTTCAGTCGCGTAGTTGACCGTCGCCGTGACACCGTCGATCTTGTTGAGCTTCTTCTCGACCCGCATGGCGCACGACGTGCACGTCATACCGTCGATCTCCAGCCTGTGCGTGGTCATGCCCGCGTGCCGGCCACGGAGTAACCAGCCTCGTCCACGGCCTCCGCGACCTGTGCCGGATCGAGGGGACGGTCGCTCGTCACCGTGACCGGCGACGTGCCACCCTCGACCAGGTCGACCGATACGTCGGTGACTCCGGCAAGTGCGCTGAGCTCCTCGGTGACGGCTGCAACGCAGTGTCCACAGGTCATACCGGTGACGGGGTAGGTATGGGTTGTCATCTTGCTCCTCACGAACGCACGAGACGAGCGATCGCCTCGGACGCTTCCTTGATCTTGATGTCGGACTCGGATCCACCGGCTCGAGCGGCATTGACCACGCAATGGGTGAGGTGCTCGTCGAGCAGCTTGAGCGCCACGGCCTCGAGCGCTTTCGTCGTGGCGGAGACCTGCGTGAGCACGTCGATGCAATAGGTGTCGTCCTCCACCATGCGGGACAAGCCGCGTACCTGACCTTCAACGCGCTTGAGTCGCTTGAGCACGGCGACCTTGTCGTCAGAATATCCCGGTGTCGCGTGCTGGTTCATTCGAGCAGTCCCTTCATGGTGGCGATCTCCTTCTCCTGTGCGGTGATGATGGCGCGGGCAAGCATCTTCGATGCGGGGTTCTTGCCGTCGGCGAGCTCGGTCTCGGCCATGGTGATGGCGCCCTCGTGATGACCGATCATCCCGGTCAGCCACAGCCGATCGAACTCGGCGCCGCTCGTTCGCGCGAGATCCCGCATAGCAGCTCCATTCAGCATTCCGTCGCCCATGTCCATCTCGTCTGAGTCATCCATGTCGCCCATGCCGTGGTCACCCATCACAGTCTCGTCCCAGTCCTTCAGGCAGCCACGCATCAGCGTTATCTCCGGAGCCTGGGCTGCCTTGATCTGGGCAGCCAGCTCGACAACGTCTGCCGAGGCATCAGAGCCAGGGACCAGGTCGGCCATCATGATCGCCTGCTGGTGATGAGGGATCATCTGCTGTGAAAACTCGACGTCGGCGTCATTGTGGTCGGTCGAACCGCCGCACGCAGCGAGAGCTAGGAGGGGCAGTACTGCGACGAGTATGAGGATTCGCTTCATGATCACGACCATACCCCTAGGGGGTATGACAATCAAGAGTGTCCTAGGCTGGTCACATGACACTGATCCCCGGACTGGACGGACTCCTCGGTGTCGAGCACCTCGTGACCACGGCGGACAGAGTCGTCGTGCAGTTCACGATCGGCGAGCGCCACCTTCAACCGTTCGGTATCCCGCACGGCGGTGTCTACTGCGCCGTGCACGAGTCGACCGCCAGTGTGGCCGGACAGGTGTGGCTTGGTGACAGGGGAATTGTCGTCGGTACGAACAACTCCACCGACTTCATCCGCCAGGCCAAGGTCGGCGACACCATCACCGTGACGGCGACCCCGATCCATCGGGGACGCAGCCAGCAGCTGTGGCACCTCGACTCGGTCAACCAAGAGGACAAGCTGATCGCGCAGGGTCAGGTGCGCCTCGCCAATCTCGACCAGCAGCTCCCGGCCGAGCTGGTCGCACAGTTTGTTGGGGACGTCGAACCTTCTTGAGCTTGCGCCAGCCACCGGCGCGGTTGTCGGCGCGTACAGGATCACCCGAATCAGCCGTTACGATGGGGTTGATCGCGACTGGCGTTGAGGTGGGTACCACCGGGGAGCGATCGAGCACCTGGACATCGGGACCGTTCGCCTGGGCCCCACGTCAGCCGAGTTCTGCTGACTGGAGGCACGCGAGATGATGATGACCATGACGAGCAACGACCTGTTCCCCACCGACCGGCTGGATGACGCGGATGTGCGCGTCCTGCTGCTCGAGAACATCCACAGCGAAGGCGCAGAGTTCCTGAAGGCCAAGGGATACCAGGTCGAGGAGCACGACGGCGCTCTCGCCGAGGACGAGCTGATCGAGGCGATCAAGGGCGTCCACCTGCTCGGCATTCGCTCGACCACCTACCTCACCGAAAAGGTGCTCGACGCCGCTCACGACCTGCTGGCCATCGGCGCGTTCTGCATCGGCACCAACCAGATCGATCTGCCGGCCACGACCGCCCGGGGCGTCGCGGTGTTCAACGCGCCCTACTCCAACACCCGCAGCGTTGTCGAGCTCGCGATCGCAGAGATCATCTCGTTGGCCCGCCGCCTGCACGAGAAGTCGACCGACATGCACAACGGCGTGTGGAACAAGTCGGCTGCCGGAAGCCACGAGGTACGCGGGCGCACGCTCGGGATCATCGGCTACGGCAACATCGGTAGCCAGCTGTCGGTCGTCGCCGAGGCACTCGGCTTCAAGGTCGTGTTCTTCGACATCGATGACAAGCTGGCACTCGGCAACGCGCGCCGCTGCTCGACCATCGAGGAGCTGCTCGAGACCTCTGATGTGGTGACCCTGCACGTGGATGGTCGTCCCGGCAACGCCGGGCTGTTCGGCGCCGAGCAGATGGCGTTGATGAGGCCTCGCTCGCTGTTCCTCAACCTGTCACGAGGCATCGCCGTCGACACCCTGGCGCTGCGAGAGCACATCGAGTCAGGCCACATCGCCGGCGCTGCTGTTGACGTGTTTCCGATCGAGCCCAAACGCCAGGGCGATCCGTTCGAGTCAGACCTTCGCGGTCTCAAGAACGTCATCCTCACGCCACACGTCGGAGGATCGACCGAGGAGGCACAGCAGGACATTGGTCGCTTCGTCGCATCCAAGCTGCGCTCGTACGCATCCTTTGGCGGCACCTCGTTGAGCGTCAACATGCCGGAGATCAACCTGCCAGCCGATGCAACCAAGCACAGGCTGGCGCACGTGCACGAAAATCACCCCGGTGTGCTTGCGAGGATCAACGGGTTGCTCGGTGAGCACGGGGTCAACATCGAGGCGCAATCATTGGCGACGCGTGGCGACATCGGTTACGTACTGACCGACGTTGCTGCCGGTATCGCGCCTGCAGTGTTGTCAGAGCTGGCAGCGTTGCATGAGACGGTGCGTCTGCGCGAGCTCAGCTGACCGTACAAAAGGTGCGAAATCCACCGCTTTCGATACGTTCGATGAAACGGCGGTCACGATCCGGTGACCGTGGGAGCGGAGGGAATCTGATGTTGATCCTCGGTGTGGTCTTGCTGGTGTTGGGAGCAGTCCTGGGTATCCCGATCCTGTACACGATCGGTGGAATTCTGGCTGTGGTCGGAGCGATCCTGTGGATCCTCGGCGGTATGAACCGAGGCGTCGGAGGACGTAGACACTATTACTGACCAGTTGTCAGGACAGGGCCGTCACCTTCGGGTGGCGGCCCTCGTGCGTTCGGCCACTGGGCCAGCGTCTCGGCGCATCCGGTGGGCGCCGAGCAGCTCCTCAGCCGTCAGCAAGCTCGATCAGCTTCTTGACCGTGTTGAGGTTGCGGGCCGTACCGGGCACCTTGAGGGCTCGAATGATGGAGTCGGACTTCATCTGAGGTCGGCCGGCACCGTTGGCATAGCGGATGTGCATCTCGGTGCCGATGATCGCCCACTCGTCTTCGCCGGTCTCGTAGGTCTCAGCCTTCTTGACGGCCGTGGCGGTCGGTTTCTCGATGAGGAAGCTGACATATGAGCACTTTGGCTCGTCGACTGTGAACGGATGCGCATCGAGTGCTTTCTTGACCTGCGCCGGGGTGCGCGAGATCGACTCGCGGAAGAAGCCGAGCTCCTTCTCGATGGCCTTCTCCAGCGCACGGTCGAACTCGGCTGGCTTGCCCGGCACATCGGCGATCAGGTTGCCCGACGCGATGTAGGTCGTCACCTCGGTAGCGCCGAGCTCCTCGGCAATCTCGCGGAGTCGAGCCATCGGCAGCGTTGCTCCCCCGACATTCACCGCACGCAGCAGGATGATCCGTTTGGCCATTCACCAATTATGCGTCGGGGCGCCGTCAGAGGCGCGCGGCCAGCTCGGTCGCCTGCTTGATCGCCCGCTTGGCGTCGAGCTCGGCGGCGACGTCCGCTCCACCGATGACGTGCACCGGCTTGCCCAGCGCTTCGAGCGGTTCGATCAGATCGCGTACGGACTCCTGGCCGGTGCACAAGATGATCGTGTCGACGTCGAGTGCACGACTCTCCTCGTCGTCCCCGCCCTTGCGGAGGGTGATGTGGAGGCCGGCGTCGTCGATGCGGTCGTACGTGACCCCCTTGAGCATGTGAACCTCGGAGTCCTTGAGTGTCTGGCGGTGCACCCAGCCGCTGGTCTTCCCGAGCCCCTTGCCGAGCTCGGAGCTCTTGCGCTGCAGCAAGAACACCTCGCGCCGCGGCGGCGCCTTGAGCTTGGTCGTGAGTCCGCCGCGCTCGATCGACGGGTCGGTGACTCCCCAACGCTCCATCCAGTGCTCGATTGACTCCTCGGCGTCGTGCAGCAGGAACTCTGAGACGTCGAAGCCAATCCCACCAGCACCCATCACGGCGACCCGCTTGCCGACAGGCGCTGCGTGCCGGATGACGTCCTGGTAGTTGACGACGCTGGGATGATCGACCCCTGGCAGCGACGGGATCCGCGGCTCGACCCCGGTGGCGATGACGACTTCATCGAACTCGGCGAGCTGTTCGACATCGGCGCGTACACCGAGATGGAGCTTGACGCCGGCGATCTCCATACGGCGCGAGTAGTAGCGGATCGTCTCCCTGAACTCCTCCTTGCCGGGGATCTTTGCAGCCAGAAGGAACTGTCCCCCGACCTGCGGCAGCGACTCGAACAGCTCGATGCTGTGGCCGCGACCGGCAAGCTCGGTCGCCGCGGCGAGCCCGGCCGGGCCTGCGCCGACCACCGCGATGCGCTTTACCTGGCGGGTCGGCGACAGGATCAGCGTCGTCTCATACCCTGCACGCGGGTTGAGCATGCAGGTGGCTCGCTTGTTCTGGAACGTGTGGTCCAAGCATGCCTGGTTGCAGGCGATGCAGGTGTTGATCTCGTCGGCGCGATCTTCTGCCGCCTTGTTGACGAAGTGGGGGTCGCTCAGCAACGGCCTGGCCATCGAGACGAGGTCGGCCTGGCCGGAGGCGATGATCTCTTCGGCGATCTCGGGGGTGTTGACGCGGTTCGATGCGACAACCGGCACCGAGACCTCGGGCTTGAGCTTTGCGGTGACCCACGCAAACGCGGCGCGCGGCACCGAGGTGACGATCGTCGGGATTCGCGCCTCGTGCCAGCCGATACCGGTGTTGAGGATCGAGACACCGGCGGTCTCCAGCTTCTTGGCCAGCTCGACGGTCTCCTCCCAGCTCTGGGCGTTGTCGACGAGGTCGAGCAGACTCATGCGGTACATCACGATGAAGTCGTCGCCGACGGCCTCGCGTACGCGCTCGACGATCTCGACCGGGAACCGCATACGGTTCTCCGCGCTGCCGCCCCAGCGATCTGTGCGGTCGTTGGTGCGGGCAGTCAGCATCTGGTTGATGAGGTAGCCCTCGGACCCCATGATCTCGACCCCGTCATAGCCTGCTCGCCGAGCCAGCACAGCCGACTCCGCGAAGTCATCCACGGTGCGGTCCACCTCTTTGGTGGACATCGCCTTGGGCTTGCCGAACGGGGTGATGGGCGATGGCTTGGCTGATGCGGCCCGCTTGAACGGGTGATAACCGTACCGGCCTGCGTGCAAGATCTGCATGGCGATCTTGCCATCGTGCTCGTGCACGGCGTCGGTGACCAGGCGGTGCTTGTCGGCCAGCTTTGTCGAAGTCATCAATGATCCGAACGGGAGCAGCCAACCGTGTCGGTTGGGCGCATAGCCTCCAGTCACCGAGAGAGCGACCCCACCTCGAGCTCGCTCGGCGAAATACGCAGCCAGTTCCGGCAGATGCTTGGCGCGATCCTCGAGACCGGTGTGCATGGAGCCCATGATCACCCGGTTGCGCAGCGTTGTGTGGCCGAGGTCGAGCGGCTCGAGCAAATGCGGGTACGGACTCGTCATGCTGCTCCTGAGGCTTCGGCGGCGATCTGTTCGAATTGTGCAGCCATCCCGGCGGCGAGGGCCTTTGCCCCAGACAGCGGGCGGACCATGACGGTCAGCTCGCTGATGAGGCCGGCGCCGTTGGTACGGATCAGATCGAGGCCGTTTACGCTCACGCCGTCGACCATGGTCTCGAAGACCAGCGCTGAACCGCGTCCGTCTGCGTCCTCAAGCTCGCGGACGTAGCGGAACTCGGTGAACACGCGGCCGACACCACGCAGGATGGCGGCGACCATCGGTTTGCCCTCGTACGGCGTGAATGCGACGGGGCTCTGGAACACGACGTCGTCGGCGAGCAGCGTGCCGAGGCCATCGAAGTCACGTGCCTCGACTGCAGCGCGGAACTCTTTCATGTGCTTTCCTCTCCAAAGGCGTGAAGGATCTCGTCGCACCAGGCGAGGCCGGTCTGCTCGGCGAGTATTCCGCCACGCAGCACCAAGTAGGCGCCAAGCTCGTCCTGGCCCAACGATGACGGATCCGGATAGTGCCGCTCGGCGCTGTTCTCGTAGTAGGCGATCTGCGATGCGTGGGCTTCGCGCCTGGTCTGTACGTCGGCGAGCACGGCATCACGGTCGCCGAAGGCCATCCCGCGCAGCTTCACTGCCAGCTCACTGCGCAGAGGCTCGTGCGGCGTTGGCACAGATGACCATCGCATCAGCTCGTCGCGGCCTTCGCCGGTGATGGCGTAGACCTTCTTGTCCGGGCGGTGGTTTTGGGTGACCAGGTGGGACTCGACCCATTTGTCTGACTCCATGCGGCCGAGCACCTTGTAGATCTGCTGGTGACTCGCTTTCCAGAAGTGACCGATCGAAGCGTCGAATCGCCGCGCAAGGTCGTAACCCGACGCGGTTTTCTCCGCGAGGGACACCAAGATCGCGTGTTCGAGAGCCACCCGGGTGACCGTACTATGCATCTTGATGCTGTGCAACACCTTGCCTACCCAAATCTGTGGGAATCTGAATTTTCAGGAAGTCAGGACACCGTCGAATTCACGTGCCAAGATGACGGAATTCATACTTTTGGAGGCCTTTGATGAATCGTTCCCTTCCTGCCCGCTTGCTCGCCGTTGTCGCGATGGCTGCGGCGTTGACGCTGGCACCGAATGCGGCGTTCGCTGACAACTTCCCCGGAACCAACGGGGACGACAACATCACGGGTACGCCGGGCGATGATTCGATCTCAGGAGACCCGGGCCCGGTGACAATCGTGGGCGGCGACGACACGATCAACGGTGGTGGCGGTGACGACGAGATCAGCGGCGACGGCTACGCCACGCTCGTGGGCGGCGACGACACGATCAACGGTGGCGACGGTGACGACGAGATCACCGGCGACGGCGTGCTCACCGGCGTGGGCGGCGACGACACGATCAACGGTGGTGACGGCGATGACCTGATCGCCGGTGACGGTTCGATCGTCGGCGTCGGCGGCGACGACACGATCAACGGTGGTGACGGTGACGACGAGATCTACGGCGACGGCTACCTGTTTGAGCTCATCGGTGGCGACGACGTGATTCATGGCGGCGCAGGAAATGACCTGATCTACGGCGGTCGCGGCGACGATCTGTTGTGCGGTGACGCCGGGTTCGACGTCCTGTACGGCGAAGAGGGCGTCGATCTGGCGTGCGCGGTTGACGACCACATCACAGTTGGTGCGGGACTTCCGGGCATGCTCGATCTGGCAGCCAACGATGATCAACTCGACGACGAGGGGTATCAGGATCTGGCGCCGCTGCGCTACCGGATCGTTGGGCACTCGGCTTCGATCATCGATCCGATCCTCGATGCGATCACCGGGATCTTGACCTTCACGGCCACGAGCTCGGGAACGGTCGACTACGAGGTCTACCGCACGCTTGACGGGAGAGACCTCATCGCATCGCTCGCCACAGTGTTCATCAATGTGCCGGAGGACGAGCCGAAGAAGGACTCCGATGCTGCACCAGCTGAGACCGCGCTCCTGCCAGACACCGGAGCGAGCGATACACGAGTTCTTGGGCCGCTGGCTCTCGCATCGATCCTGGGCGGAATCGCGCTGCTGCTGATCGGTCGACGCCGACCGGTTGTCAGCTGACGCTGTCGACGGTTTGCGCGATGACCCGGGCGACCAGCTCCGGGTCATCGACCATCGGCACGTGGCCACAGTGCGGAAGTGCCACGTGCCGGGCCTCTGGCAGACGCTCCTGGGCGATCACGGACGACGAGTAGGGAAGGATCAGGTCGCGCGTACCCCATGCGATCGTCGTCGGCACCGGCACGTTCAACCTGAACGTATATCGGACTCCCGACAGGATCGTCCGTTCGAATCCTGTGCAGTGCTTGAGCGCGAGTGCGTCGCCGTACGACTCCTCGGCCGTGAACCGCTCGGGATGGGCGTACAGCGATGCTCCGACGATCTTGCGACCCCACGCATTGCCTGCGACGAATCGGAGCACGCTGTCGGGGAGCCTGCTGCTGATGCGCAGCATGATCAGGATGATGAAGGTCTGCACCCGGTTGAGAACTCCGAAGAAGCCGGCCGGACTCAGTGCAGTGACCGAGCTGACGACTCCGCGTGCGCCCAGCTCGAGCGCGATCGCGCCACCGAGAGAGTTGCCCGCGACGTGCGGCTTGTCGACGCCCCAGGCCTTGAAGTTGTCGGTGAGGTTGTCGACTGCGTTGGGCATGTTGTAGCCGACGCCGTGCGGATAGGCCGGTGACTCTCCGAAGCCGGCGAGGTCGACGGCGATCACGTCGTACGATTCGGCGAGGCGCTCGAACACCGGATCCCAGGCTTGACGGCGATGGCCGATACCGTGGATGAGCACCAGGGGTTCGCCGGAGCCTTTTCGGGTGTAAACGAGTTCTGAATGCACGCGGAGCCTTTCGGAGAACGTGACATCCATAGTGACACATTGCCCGTACTGAGAGTATGTGCGGGACGTCACTTGAACCGTGACAGTGGAACTGTCACAATCACGCAGTGACTACATCCACCGGTCCTCTCGCAGGTGTGCGCGTCGTCGAGCTCGTCGGCATTGGGCCCGGCCCGTTCGCCGGGATGCTGCTCGCCGATCTCGGCGCAGATGTCATCCGGGTCGATCGACCCGGCGGCAACGCGTTGCAGGTCTCGGTTCCCGAGAAGGACATCCTGAGCCGTGGACGACCGTCGGTTGCGGTCAACATCAAGGATCCGCGCGGCGTCGAGGTGGTCCTCGACCTCGTCGAGAAGGCCGATGTGCTGATCGAGGGCTTTCGACCGGGAGTCACCGAGCGTCTCGGCCTCGGGCCGGAGAAGTGCTTCGCGCGCAATCCCCAGCTCGTCTACGGGCGGATGACCGGATGGGGTCAGGACGGTCCTCTCGCTCACACCGCCGGGCACGACATCAACTACATCTCGATCGCCGGAGCACTCGACACGATCGGAAGAGCAGACGGACCCCCGCAGATCCCGCTCAACCTGCTCGGCGACTTCGCTGGTGGATCGATGTACCTGGTCACTGGCGTGCTTGCGGCCCTCGTCCATGCCCGCGCGGGAGGGAAGGGTCAGGTCGTCGACGCCGCGATCACCGATGGAGTCGCGCACCTGCTGGCAATGCCGATCGGGATGATGCAGGTCGGCTCGTGGAAAGCAGAGCGAGGCACCAACCTGCTCGACTCGGGCGCGCCGTTCTATGACGTCTACGAGACAGCCGACGGCAGGTGGATGTCAATCGGTGGTCTTGAGCCGCAGTTCTACGCCGCCATGCAACAGGTGCTGAAGGCCGCCATCCCAACTCTCGAGGAACTTCCTGACCGCTATGACCCGAACCAATGGGACACCCTACGGAAGGTGCTCGAAGGAGCGTTCCGAAGCAAGACGCAGGCCGAGTGGACAGCCCTCTTCGATGGCACGGACTCCTGCGTCGCACCTGTCGTACCCATCGACGAGGCCGCGCAGCATCCGCACAATGTTGCCCGCGGTACGTATGTCGAGCACGACGGTCTCATGCAGCCGGCACCCGCACCACGCTTCTCCAGGACGCCCGCCAACCTGACCACCGCACCCGTACGCGCAGGCACCAACACCGCCGAGGCGCTTGCGGCTTGGGGCATCCAAGACATCGACACACTCCTCGCCGACGGCGTCGCCGTTCAGGCCGACCGAGATTGAGGGAACCATGAAGCGCACCATCTTCGAGGCCGACCACGAAGCCTTTCGGGACACCGTCCGGGCGTTCTGCGAGAAGGAGATCGCCCCGCACCACGAGGAGTGGGAGAAGAACTCGATCGTTCCACGCGAGCTCTGGACGAAGGCCGGTGAGCTGGGGTTGCTCGGCTTCATGATGCCCGAGGAGTACGGCGGAGGCGGTATGCACGACTTCCGCTTCAACGCCGTCCTCCAGGAGGAGATCACCAAGGTCGGCGGCAGCGGCGTCGGCTTCGCGATCCAGACTGACCTGGTCTCGGGATACCTGCTGAAGTACTGCACCGATGAGCAGAAGGAACGCTGGTTCTCGAGGTTCTGCTCGGGCGAGATGATCACCGCCATCGCCATGACTGAACCGGGTACGGGCTCGGACCTGCAGGGCATTCAGACATCAGCGGTCAAGGACGGCGACGAGTACGTCATCAACGGCTCCAAGACGTTCATCACCAACGGCATCAACGCCGACTTCGTGATCGTGGTCTGCAAGACCGATCCCGAGGCCGGAGCGATGGGATTTTCGTTGATCGTCGTTGAGCGAGGAGCAGAAGGGTTCGAACGCGGACGCAACCTCGACAAGATGGGGCTCAAGGCGCAGGACACCGCTGAGCTCTTCTTCGACAACGTGCGCGTACCGACCTCAAACCTGCTCGGTGAGGAGGGTCAGGGGTTCATCCACCTGATGGACAACTTGCCCCAGGAGCGCATGACGATCTCCGTGGTTGCGGCTGCGGCCTGTCGCCAGATGATCGACATGACGGTCGACTACGTGAAGGAACGCAAGGCCTTCGGCAAGCCCATCGGCTCGTTCCAGAACAGCCGCTTCGTGCTCGCCGAGCTCGAGACCGAGCAGCAGATCGCGCAGGTCTTCGTAGATCGATCCATCACCGAGCTCAACGCAGGCACACTGTCGGTGTCCGAAGCGGCGATGGGCAAGTGGTGGACCACAGAGCTGCAGAAGAAGACAGCCGACACGTGCCTTCAGCTGTTCGGCGGCTACGGCTACATGGCCGAGTACCCGATCTCGAAGGCGTACCTCGACACCCGCATCCAGACGATCTACGGCGGCACCACCGAGATCATGAAGGAGATCATCGGCCGCAGCATGGGCCTCTAGCTTCGTCGGCGGACCGTCTCGCGCTTGGCTTCGTCGACGGCAGTCTCATATGCCGTCACGAGCGCTGAGATCGTCAGGGGCTTGAATCGCTCGATCATCGTGGTGATCGCCTCGGGCGGCTGCCCCGACGACTTCAGGTGCGGCCAGACCGTCGTACGGAACAGCTCGGTCAGCTCCGTCGCCATGGCCTGACCGTGCTCGGTGATGATGCGACGAGCGGCGAGGGCCGCTTCGGTCGGCAAGCCAACGTCGAGGAACTGTACGCCGACCGCCAGATGCGCCGGTGCGACCTGGAAGACGTCTTCGACCGGGGTCGGCTCGATCACGCCGAGCGCCACCAGCAGCTCGAGATCGTCGTCAGACAGCTCGCGCCCAGTGCGCTTGAGCAGCTCGGGTCGGGTCACGGTCTCGGGCAGGTCTGGCATCCACGGAGCGAGCAGCGTGCGATGCAGCGCGACCTGTTCGGGTGACGCATCGCCGGGGATGTTCTCGAGGTAGCCCTCGATCGCCGAGAGGGTGAAGCCGTGCGCCTGCAGCTCACGGACGAGCTCAAGCCGGGCAAGATGATCGGGTCCGTAGTAGCCATTGCGACCTTCACGACGCGGTGGCGGGATGAGTCCGCGTCCCGCATAGAAACGCACCGTCCGCACCGTCATGCCAACTCGCGAGGCGAGCTGCTCGACGCTCAGGGTCTCGACCGGCGCGGGATTCATGCTCCTGAGACTATTGCAAGGTATCCGGGGTGACGGGAGCCACAGGGCTCGACGGTTGGACAATGACAGTGTTGGTGTCACAATCGTTGATACGTCACACCGCTCTTGATTCGGACCGTGACGAGTCACCCCATTCTCAATGCGAGTTTCACTGCGAGGACATTCCATGACTGAGGCATTTGTCTACGACGCCATCCGGACCCCGCGTGGCCGCGGCAAGAAGACCGGATCACTTCACGAGGTCAAGCCGATCACGCTGATCACCGGCCTGATCGATGAGATCCAGAAGCGCAACCCGACGCTTGACCCCAATGGCGTCGACGACGTCGTGCTGGGAGTCGTGTCGCCCGTCGCCGATCAGGGTGGCGACATTGCCAAGACCGCCGCGCTAAACGCCGGACTGCCCGACACCGTTGCTGGCGTCCAGCTCAACCGCTTCTGCGCATCAGGCCTTGAGGCCGTCAATCAGGCGGCCGGGCGCGTCCGTTCCGGGTGGGAAGACCTGATCTTCGCCGGTGGAGTCGAGTCGATGAGCCGCGTACCGATGGGGTCCGATGGAGGCGCCTGGGCCATGGACCCGCGTACGGCCTTCGACACATCATTCGTTCCGCAGGGCATTGGCGCCGACCTGATCGCCACGATCGAGGGCTACAGCCGCACCGATGTCGACACCTTCGCCGCGGAGTCGCAAGCGCGCGCTGCCAAGGCCATCGCCAACGGCTACTTCGCCAAGTCGGTCATCCCGGTCAAGGACGAGAACGGACTGACGATCCTGGATCACGACGAGTTCGTTCGCGAGGGCACCACGGCTGAGAGCCTCTCCGGCCTGCCGGCTTCGTTCGCCGGTATCGGTGAGATGGGTGGCTTCGACTCGGTCGCCCTGGAGAAGTACCACGACATCGAGCGCATCAACCACGTGCACCACGCCGGCAACTCGTCGGGCATCGTTGACGGTGCGGCACTCGTCGCGATCGGCAGCGAGGCCGCTGGCGAGCGTCACGGCCTCACCCCACGAGCCCGCATCGTTTCCGCGGCCGTGTCCGGAGCCGACCCGACGATCATGCTGACCGGCCCGGCGCCAGCCTGCCGCAAGGCACTCGACAAGGCCGGCCTGACCGTCGCCGACATCGATCTGCTCGAGATCAACGAGGCCTTCGCGGCCGTCGCAATGCGCCTGATGCAGGATCTGGACTTCCCGCACGATCGCACCAACGTCAACGGCGGATCAATTGCGATGGGTCACCCACTGGGTGCGACCGGCGCGATGATCCTCGGCACCCTCATCGACGAGCTCGAGCGCCGCGATCTGCGCTACGGCCTCGCCACGCTCTGCGTCGGCGGCGGTATGGGCATCGCGACCATCGTCGAACGAATCTAAGGAACCCACATGACCAGCACAACTCCCGCCGTCCGCTATGAGCTCACTGATGGCATCGCCAACCTGATCCTCGACGATCCCAGCCAGAGTGCCAACACGATGACCCCGGCATACCGCGACGGCATGGCCAAGGCTGTCGACCAACTTGCGGACGACATTGCAGCCAAGCCCGACGAGATCAAGGGTGTCATCGTCTCCTCGGCGAAGAAGACGTTCTTTGCCGGTGGCGACCTGAAGCTCATGACGCAGGCGAAGCCAGAAGACGCCGAGGACATCTTCGCCAATGTCGAGAGCATCAAGGCCACACTGCGAAAGCTCGAGACGATCGGCAAGCCGGTGGTTGCCGCCATCAACGGTGCCGCCCTCGGTGGTGGACTCGAGATCGCTCTCGCGTGCCACCACCGCATCGCAGCCGTTGGTCGCTACGAGATCGGTCTCCCCGAGGTCACCCTTGGCCTCCTCCCCGGTGGTGGCGGCGTCACCCGCACGGTTCGCATGCTGGGGATCGCCGACGCGCTACTGAAGGTGCTCCTCGAGGGTCCTCGAATGAAGCCAGGGCAGGCCAAGGAAGTCGGCCTCATCGACGAGGTCGTTGCGTCGCAGGATGACCTCATCCCGGCTGCCAAGGCTTGGATCGAGGCCAACAAGGACAACGAAGAGGCCTCGGTCAAGCCGTGGGACCGCAAGGGCTACAAGATGCCCGGCGGAACGCCCAAGACACCGGCATTCGCCGCCAACCTCCCGGCCTTCCCGGCGAACCTGCGCAAGCAGGTCAAGGGTGCGGACTACCGTGCACCGAAGAACATTCTCAGCGCCGCCATCGAGGGCGCTTCGGTCGACTTCGACACTGCCAGCCGCATCGAGTCGCGCTACCTCGTCGAGCTGGTCGTGGGACAGCAGTTCAAGAACATGACGCAGGCGTTCTTCTTCGACCTCGGCGCGATCAACGCGGGCGGATCACGCCCTGACGGAATCGAGAAGAAGACGTTCACCCAAGTCGCCGTACTCGGCGCCGGAATGATGGGCGCTGGAATCGCGTACGTGTCCGCCAAGGCCGGTATGGAGGTCGTCCTCAAGGACGTCAGCCTCGAAGCCGCCGAGAAGGGCAAGGCCTACAGCGAGAAGCTCCTCGACAAGCAGCTCGAGAAGGGCCGCATCACGCAGGACAAGAAGGACGCCTTCCTCGCCCTGATCAAGCCGACCGCGGATTATGCCGACCTGAAGGGCTGCGACATCGTGGTCGAGGCAGTCTTCGAATCAGTTGAGCTCAAGCATTCGGTGTTCGCCGAGCTTGAACCGATCGTCAACGCTGATGCGCTGCTGGGCTCCAACACCTCGACGCTGCCGATCACCGGTCTCGCTGAGGGTGTGAAGCGTCCCGAGGACTTCATCGGCATTCACTTCTTCTCGCCAGTCGACAAGATGCCGCTGGTCGAGATCATCGCCGGCGCCAAGACCAACGACAAGACGATCGCCCACGCGCTCGACTATGTCCAGGCCATCAAGAAGACTCCCATCGTCGTCAACGACAGCCGCGGCTTCTTCACCAGCCGGGTCATCGGGCAGTTCGTCAATGAGGGTCTGGGCATGTTGACCGAAGGGGTCAACCCGACAGCAATTGATCGGGCTGCAACCCAATCGGGCTATCCGACCGGCCCGTTGCAGCTCAGCGACGAGCTGAACCTCGAGCTGATGAAGAAGATCCGCGTGGCCTCGCAGAAGGCAGTCGAGGAAGAGGGCGGTACGTGGGACACACTTCCCGCCGAGACCGTCATCGACACGATGATCGAGCTGGGCCGCTCCAGCCGACTTGTCGGCAAGGGCTTCTTCGACTACGACGAAGCGGGCAAGCGTACGGGTCTGTGGCCGGGCTTGGCCGAGAAGTTCCCGGTTGCCGCTGAGCAGCCTGACTTCCAGGACATCAAGGATCGTCTGGTGTTCGTGATGTCCTTGGACACGGTGCGCTGCCTCGAAGAGGGCGTGCTGCGCACGGTCGCTGATGCGAACATCGGCTCGATCTTCGGCATCGGCTTCCCGCCGCTGCTGGGTGGAGCGTTGCAGTACATCAACGGCTATGAGGCACCCGATGGCCGCATCGGTATCGAGGCGTTCACCGAGCGTGCCCAGGAGCTTGCTGCGAAGTACGGCGAGCGCTTTGAGCCGCCGGCGCTGTTGCTCGACAAGGCCAAGAACGGCGAGAAGTTCGCCTGAGGCTCAGGCCGCGTACTCCATGAATACCGGCTGAGGGTAGATCTCGATCACCATCGGTGGTGGCGCCTTCGGGGGGCCGACTGACCAGCGCAGTACGCCGTGGCCCTTGAAGGTGTGATGCCGTCGACACAGTGGGCCGAGGTTGGCTGCATTGGTGGCGCCTTCGGGCCAAGGTTTGCGGTGATCGATGTCGCACCGCTCAGCGGGAACCATGCATCCGGGTGCCTGACACACGCCGTCACGGAATGCGAGGGCAACAGCAAGAACGTCCGGAGAGAAGCGACCGACGTACTCGTGCGACAACACATCTCCCGTCACGGGCGCCAGCACCATGCGGTGCCAGAAGGAGTTGCCGGTGAGGGCGAGCTCGGTGATCCACGAGGCGGGCACACCCC
>MTKY01002708.1_pt1 | contig 17171 bp, 11 predicted proteins | sample 1042731 | NCBI WGS metagenome assembly MTKY01 (sample SAMN06212206, study PRJNA360538) | anaerobic digester metagenome | biome: Wastewater treatment plant; material: sludge; isolation source: anaerobic digester fed with sludge from wastewater treatment plant | place: Denmark: WWTP Soeholt ... | reverse complement strand
GTTGGCGGTGTAGGTGCCCGGGGCGAGGCCAGCCGCGGTGAATGAACCGGTGACAATCTGGCTGCCATTTCCGGCGACAGTGCCGGATGTGGGATTGGCGCTGAACCAGGCTACTGCGGGGTCTTCAACGAGGGTAAAGTTGAGGTTCTGGCTGCCGAGGTTGGCAATGTTGAAGCTGTCCGTGTCTTCGGCGTTGACTGCCAGGGTTGCTTCCAAGGCTGTGGCATCCAGAGAGACTGTGGGTGGGATGTAGCCGCTGCCGGTCAGGGCGATGTTCACTGTGGGCTCATCCTCGTCGTTGCTGCTGATGACAACGTTGCCAGGATAGCTTTGCGCGGCAGTGGGGGCAAAGGTCAGATTGTAGGTGATGGTTTCACCGGCTGGTACGCTGAGGGTTAGGGTATTGCGAACCTCAGCCTGGACTGACCTGGCTCCGGGAGCTTGCTTGACTGCAGGGGAGGCGGCTCTTTGGGCAGCAACCACAAATCCTTTTGCTCTCGCCTGGGCCACGCTGTAGCCGGAGGGGGTGCTGATGGTTCCCATCAAATGGGCATTGCCGGTGTTTTGCACAGTGAATTGCAGCACATTGGTTGTGCCGACTTCAACCGCGCCGAAATCCAGGGCCAGAGGCGAAACCACGATCTCGGGGGCTTGCGTTTCCTCAACAGCCAGGGTCAAGCGGATGTTGGGCCGGTTGGGAATTGGGGTTCCGCCACTGAAGACATCGGTCTGGTCATTGTAGTCGCTGCGGATGTAGCGATAGCCGTTGCTTATGGATGTGTACTGCGTTGTACCGGATGACGAATAGGTCCCAATGAGCCCGAAGGCGGTGTCCACCACGATGTTGTCGTCGCCGTTCCAGGTGAAGGGGGTGTCCAGTGTCAGCATGTTCCAGCCGGTGGCTGTAGGTTGGTAAGAGGTGGAATTCCAGACGGTGCTGAGCCCGGTGGATATCCAGCTGGAAACGTCGGTGGCGCTGGTATGCCCCATGCGGATGATGTAGTCTGGCATGGCCAGGCTGGGCAGACCGGTTACGTTGAAGCCGATGTCGGTGATGTCGATGGGTCCGAACACGCCTGCAGCGTTGAGTTCAGCCTTTGTGTACACCGCTTGTCCGTGTAAGCTCTGGTACCAAACGTTGATGGGACAGGCTGTGCTGGTACTGTTGGAATCGGTTCCATCTCCGATGATCACTGAGTTATTTGGCGTGGCCTGCACTGTTTCGGTAGGCTCTGCGTCTTCACCTGAATAGGTGGCCACCACATAATAGGAGTAGGTTGTGCCGTTCACAACGGCGTTGTCGGTGTAAGTAAGCCCCGTCACGGTGGTGAGCAGGTTTCCGTTCCGGTAGATTTTGTAACCGGTGGGGATTCCGCTTATAGGCTCGCTCCAGTTTAGTATCACCAAACCATTTCCGCCGAACGCGGTCAGATTACGGGCAGGATAGAGCCCGGCGGGGACGTAGGCTTGCAGCTTCAGGTTGGGCAGATTGTTGGAAGCCGTAAGTGATATGGGCTGGGATGAATCGCTTCTGTTTTGGCGGGCCTGGGTGTCAGTAGTAGTGGTGTATGTCCAGTAGGGGTAATTAGAAATATAGCTCTGATTGCCCTTGATGGTTAGTATAGCCAGGTTGGAAGTTCCGTTGTAGGCAAAGAGGTTGTCCAGTTCCACCTCCATCCAGCCGGAGGTATCTGTGTTCGGGAAGGTTCCGCTGTAAACCAGGGTGTAGCCGGAGGTGCTGTAGTCACCGCTGGACAGGCTGGACTCGCTGGTGTGCTTCATATAGATGCTGACAGCCTCGATGGGACTTACATTTGTGCCGCTGCCCTTGTGGAAGCCCAGATACCTGATGTTGCAGGCGGTGCCGATCTGCGAGGCCAGATAGATCGCCTCATGGCTGGAGTAGTTCCAATAACGGTTAATAGGGTAAGGCTGGGTTCCACTGCCAGTTCCTATGATAATGGTGGAGAGGGGATTGGTGGTGGGGAAGCCTGTAACAATGTTCGAGGGGTCGGATTCCTCGGCGCCGTAGATGGCTGTTACGTAATACTGATAGCTGGTTTCGTTCACCACGTTTGTATCAGAGTAAGTCAATCCACCGGTGCTGGCCAGATAGCTGCCATCGCGGTAAACCTTATAGCTGCTTGGTGTTCCGGTGGCAGGGGCTTGCCAGTTGAGGTTCACGACCGCGTTGCCGGAAGTGGCGGTCAGGTTCTGGGGCGGGGCATAGTAGGTGCCCATGGGCGGGAAGATGATGTGATCCAGCCAGGCGCAGTCACTGCCATTGGCCCAAGAAACGTCTTTGGAGTAGGTCCAGGCCAGGGTGTGATTGCCGGAGGTCAAGGGATAGGAAGCCTCTGCCCAGCCTGCGGAACCGGACCACTCGCCTTTCTTTACGCCATCGACGTAGAAACGCAGAAAGTCATAGTTGCTTTCGGAGGATACCTTGTACCAGAAGCTGAGATTGCCAGCGCTGCTGATTACCACAGGCAGGCTGAGGGTGGTGCTGCCGTTGTCGGAGATAGCGCCGGACTTGGCGGCATAGGTGCCGGAAAAGACCTCCGAGCTTTGCACTGTCCAGGGCACGGAGCTGTTATTCACCCAGGGATACAAAGTGAAGTTCCCGGTCTCAAAACCTTCATCCGGAGGGGCAAGCAATGTGACCGTGATGCTGCGGGTGGCAGTGTTCCCGCTATTGTCAGTGGCGATCACCATAATGCTGTGGGGGCCGCCGGCATAACCTGTGGTGTCCCAGACCCAGGAATAGGGGCTGGAAGTGTCGGTGCTTTTCAGCACATCATCAATATAAAATGCCACGCCGGTGATGTAGCCGTCAGTATCGGAGGCGGTGGCAGTTATCGTGATGCTGCTGTTGAGGTCATGCACCGATCCACCGGCCGGGGCGGTGATGGAAACCGAGGGCATGGTGGGATCGGTGGCAAGCAAGGCCTGGTAGGCATTGATGCGCCCGCTGCCCAGTTGGCCGAGGTAGTTTTGGTTCACGGCGTAGTGATCGTCAGCGGTGGATTCCAGAATATCCTCAACATCAGCGCTGCTGAGGGTGCGGCCGTTGCGGTGGGCATAGGAGACAACCAAAGCCGCCACGCCGGACGCGTGGGGACAGGCCATCGATGTGCCCTGGTAGAAGCCGTAATCACTTCCGCTCCAGCAGCTAAGCACGCCCTGGGAGGTGACGTTGTTGGTCTCGCCACCGGGGGCGGAGACGTCCACCCAGGTGTCGTAGTTTGAATACCATGCCTTGGTATCGTTATGGGTGGTGGCTGCCACGGCGAAGACGCCACTGTAACAACCGGGATACCACTGGCCGCTGGACTGATTGTTGCCCGCGGCGAAGATGGTGATGCCGTTAGACATCACGCTTCCGCCGCCGTTGGCGTTGAAATAGTCGATGGCGTCAAGCACAGACTGCTCGTAGTTTCCCACGCTGGTGTAGCCCCAACTGTTCTGGGAGATGCAAGCGCCGTTGTCGGCAGCATAAATCGGAGCCTGCTCAAAACCGTCGCCTCCGGAAGTGGGAGCGAACACCTGGGTGCTCATCAGCCGCACGCCGTTGCCAGTTCCTGATCCGCCGGCAATGCCGGAGACGCCTACACCGTTATTGGTAACGGCGGCCACGGTTCCCGCCACATGGCAGCCGTGGTCTCCACCGACGATATTGGAAGTGCTTTGGTAAAAGTTGTAGCCATACACGTCGTCAACATAGCCGTTGTTGTCATCGTCGATACCGTTTCCGGCGATTTCGCCGGGGTTGATCCACATGTTGGCAGCCAGGTCGGGATGGTCATACTGGACACCCTGGTCCTGGATGCAGACCACCACATCGCTATGGCCTTTTTCGATGTCCCAGGCTTCGGGCAGGTCGATGTCGGCATCCACCGTTCCGCCGGTCTGGCCAGTGTTGTGGTAATGCCACTGTTCGCCGTAGCGCGGGTCGTTTGGAGTCCAGCGGGAGAGGCTGGCTTCCATAGCCGCGATCTGATCCTGGGTGAGGCTCAAAAGCTGTTTCTTATATTCGGGTTCAGCCCATTGCACGCTTTGGTCCAGACCGCGATAGGCCATCACGATGTCGCGTACGTCGGCAGAGCTGTCATACTCGAGTTCAAACCACAGATGCAGTCCCCATTCGATGTGGCGCCGGCCCCATTTAAGGTTTTTGGAGCTATCGCCAAAGAGCGGTGTGATCTTGGTTATTCCAAATTCCAGATTGAGGGCGTCAAGCTCCTCGATCTCAAAGCTTTTCAGGCTTCCTTCTTCATAACGGTAAGCTTGTACCTGGGAGGATAGTTTCTCGTTGAGTTTGATCCGGATGTGGCCTTGTTCGATGGCTGAGTCCGGCACTTTGTAAATGTCGATGAAAGGGCGTTCGCCAAACTCCACCGGGGAAGCGGGCAGCCCTATCCATGTTAGCAGGAGCAGTGCGGTAAATACGAAGAGTATTCTTTTCATGGCTCTCAACATCTCCTTTATTGGTATGTTCTCTTATATAGTTGTTATCGTCTTTGCCTGGATGCGCTTAACGGAGGCCATTCTTGTGAAATGGTCGCGCAGGCAGGATATTTGATCCAAAGCAACCTTCTCATCAGCAGATAATTGGATGCAGCGGGATTTGTCAATTAAAATTTACCTCCACCAGAATTTCAAATATGGCTCTCCTGCAAACTAAACGGGTGGATTATTAAGGGCGGATAACTGCCTTGTTTCAAGCCAATGTATTGTTATATTTGCATCTATGTTCATTGTTTACAAAAGAATCCCGCTTGTCCCCCATACCGCTCTCCTTTGCAGCATAAGGAGTTACGACCATCATCCTTAGGTATGTGGTTGCGAAGTTAAGGATGACCCCAGGAAGATACAGGTTTAGCCTCCGGAGGCAAAGGGGGGCAAAGAGGCGGTCAGGCGGGGTATAGCAGTCAGTGTTGTATTTTATCCACTTGTTTGGAAGGAGGGTTGAATTTTTTATACGCTGGGCAGGTTGTTGTATGGAGCAATACCCAGTGTCTGATCTGGCGCTTGTAATGACGGGGGCATGAAGCATCAGGAGCGCGGTTAGAATTCCAGAAAGAAAGTGACGGGGCCGTCGTTGATCAGGTTCACCAGCATATCCGCGGCGAAGATGCCGGTCTGGACTGTGATGCCGGTTTCCCGAAAGAGGGCCACAAAGCTGTCATAGAGCTGTTCCGCTATAGCCGGGTCAGCGGCAGGGGTAAAATCAGGCCTGCGTCCCCGGCTGCAATTGGCATAGAGGGTGAACTGTGATACGATGAGAGCCTGGCCCCCGATGTCGCGCAGCGAGAGATTCAGCTTGCCATTGTCATCGCTGAACACGCGCATCTCGCTGATCTTACGGACAGCCTGGGGCAGCAGGTCAGGACTGTCTGAGTGTCCAAAACCAACAAACAACAGCAGGCCGGATCCGATGCTTCCAACCAGGCGGTTTTCCACCTCCACGCTGGCCGAGCCAACCCTCTGTATCAGAACTCGCATCAGTCTATTCTGAAGTGGTGCACTTCCCAGCAGCCGGCGTCGTCCAGCCAGACGGAACCTTTTTCAAAAGGCGGGATGACGATCTGGATGCGCCCAAAGCTCACGCCGGGCTTCAGGAATCCCGCGCTGATGGTGTCTTTGCTCCACTCGTTGGAAGTCTTCATTTTAGACTTGAATCTGCTGAAGACACGGCCGTTTTCCCAGAACGTGATCAGGCGGGTGGTGATCTGGGGGCCTTCCGGTTCTGAGGACTTGGCGTTCAAACGCACGTAGTAGCCACCATAGCGGCGCACCTTGAAGGCGTCAGAGTAGAGCACGACAGTCTGGTCGGAAGCGTCGATGCGCAGTGAGGTGCTGCCTTGCAAGGCGACCTTGGGGTCGATCGCGGCGTAGATGGACTGGTTTCCATCGCCTTCGCTGTAGATCGACCACCCCAAAAGAGCCTGGTCGGGATCCAGCGAAAAGGCGTCGAAGCCTGGATTGGAAAGCAGATTGGGCACACCTTCGGTGTCCTTGTCAAAATAGACAAGGCTGGAATGTACTATACATGAAGAACAAAGCAGCAGAATCGCGGCTGCAGCCAGCAAAAGCAGGCTTTTTTTCATTTCATGAACCCCCGTTCATTTAAATATTTCAGGACCACCCCCACGGACAGGGTATTGATCAGGAGGTTTGATCCGCCATAGCTGATAAAGGGTAATGGTATTCCTGTTGCAGGAACCAAGCCAATATTCATACCAATGTTGATAAAGGTTTGAAACATGAGGTAGGCCAGGATGCCGGCAGAGGCAATCCTGCGTTCCGGGACCTTGATCTCGCCCACAGCCCTGATCAACCTCAAAAAGAACAGCGTAAACAGCAGCAGCAACAGCATACTGCCCACAAATCCAAACTCTTCCCCGATCACGCTGAAGATAAAGTCGGTATGGTGCACGGGCAGGAAATTCATGTTTTTCTGGGTGCCCTGCAGCCAGCCTTTGCCCAAAATTGAGCCGCTGCCCACGGCTATCTTGGCTTGAATGATCTGATATCCGGCTCCCAAGGGGTCGCGCAGGGGATCGACAAAGGTGAGTATCCTGTTCTGCTGATAGTCTTTCAGGCCGTTCCAGAAAACGGGCATAAACAGAGCGATGAAGATATTGGAGATCGAAGCTATGGTGATCGGCACCCAGGAAAGCCCCGATCTGTAAAGCAAAAAGACCAGGATCAGGATCCAAATTATTATCGCAGGCCACCAGACGGAAGAGACAATGCTGACGATGGGGCTGACCATCAGCAGAAGGTAAAAGAGGGGTACATCCGCGGCCACCAGCATAGCCAGCAGGCTGACGCCAAAGACGAGAGTGGAGCCCAAGTCCGGTTCGATAACGATCAGCGCCACCGGCAGGGCAATCATTCCCAAACCATAAAAGATCTGCCTGAGTTCGGAGAGATGTTCCTTGGAAATGACTCTGGCGGTCATGATGATGGTGAGCAGCTTGGCGCTTTCCGAAGGCTGGTAATGGATGCCCATCAGGCTGAACCAGCGGTGTGAGCCGTGGATGGCCTGGGTGAACAGCACAGCTATCAAAGCCAGTATATTCAGGATTGAGAGGGGCAGGATCAAGATGTCGAAGATTGGCATTGGCAGGCGGATCAACACGATCGTGCAGCCGATGGCTATGACGGCAAAGATGATCTGCTTCCACCAATTGCTGGCCACGGTGGTGTATTCCCCGATGGTGGTGCAGGAGGCGGTGTAGATGGCCACGCAGCCAAAAATGATCAATGCCAGAAGGTATGCCGCCAGCACGAAGTCAAACTTTTTGCGGTTGATCATGGCTCAGTACCTGCAGGGGTGGTCTCAGCCGGATCGGGAACCGGTTCCGCACTTTCTGTGGCGGCCGCGTCCCCAGTATCCAGATCGCCGGGAGTCTGGAATTGGGGCGGGATCACGGCGGGTTGCTTGATCCTGGCGTAGTTGCCGATGTAATAGTTGAAAATCCGGTTGGCAATTGGCGCTGCCATGGCTCCGCCGCCGCCGGCGTTTTCCAGAAAGACCGTAACCACGATCTCGGGATTGTCTTTGACGATGTATCCGCTAAACCAGGCGTGGGTTCTCTTGCCCATAAAGTTTTCCGCGGAACCGGTCTTACCATAGGATTGGGCGCCCGCCACACTGACCACCCTGGCTGTGCCTCCCGGGGCGTTGCAGACAGCCCAGAGGCCATCCTGGATAATTTGCAGGGTGCTGGGTTTCCAGGGTAGTTTGTGTTTGGCAATGGGAACCACTTCTTCGCGGGCAAGTTTGCTTCTGCCCATTGTCTTGACCAGGAGATGGGGCTGAACCCAGAGTCCGTTGCGGGCAATGGCGGCAAAGAAGGCGTTGATCTGCAGGGGAGTGGTTAGCACCTCGCCCTGTCCGATGGCCAGGTTGGCCTTGTAGCCAGCCAGTCCAGCCGTTCTGCCCAGCTTTTTCTGATAGTAGCGCGAATCCGGGTAGAAGCCATTCCTCTCGTTGGGCAGGTCGATCCCGGTCTTGTTCACCACGCCGCAGGCTACGGCCATCCTGTAAAAGTTGTCCAGGTTGGCTTTGTTTATCAGATCGTAGAAAAATACGTCACAGGATACTTTGAACGCGTTGACGATGTCCAGCGAACCATGCCCGCTGCTGGACCAGCAACGGAAGAAGCGGTTTCCGATCTTGAGGCCTCCCCTGCAGGAAGCCAGGCGGGTGTGGCGGTCGATCAGGCCCGCCTCCAGCCCTTCGGCTCCGGTCACGGGTTTGTAAACCGAGCCTGGCGGATAGGTGGCATGGATTATCCTGTCCAGCAGTGGCCGGGAAGAGGAGTTCAACTCCGCCCACTGCTCGGGGCTTATCCTTTGCAGGAACACATTGGGATCGTAGTCTGGCTTGCTCACATAGGCGAGTATGCCGCCGGTTTTCACATCCGAGACCACGATGCAGCCCTTGAGTCCCTCCGGGAAGATGCCATCCGCGTAGTTTTGCAGGTCGTTGTCGATGCTCAGCACCAGGCTGAGCCCGTTGAGAGGCTCTATGGAAGTGTCTTCGCGGAAAAACTCAAGGCTTCTGCCCTGGGCGTCCACCTGCACGATCTCTTTGCCGTCCTTGCCCCTCAGCAGCACCTCATAATAGCGTTCCAGTCCGGTTTTGCCGATATAGCCGTTGAGAGAGTAATCTTCATCGCGGTAGAGCTGATACTCTTTCTGGTCGATCCTGCCCAGGTATCCGGTGAAGTGATTGGGATACATATAGCTGCGGGTGGTTTCCACCCTGAAGGCCAGCTCCGGAAATCTGTCCAGCCGTTCAGACAGGCTAAGCACCGTCTCATAGGGCACATTCACGGCCAGAAGGATTTCCTCATAGGATTTGAAGCGCTGCTGGAACACGAGTTCCTTCAGCTCTTCCGCGCTAATGCCGAAATGCCGCAGCAGAAAAGCGGCCAGTCTCTCGGTGCTGGCGATCTTTCCGCTGGTGAGGTAGAGGTTTTGGGAGGGAATGTTGGCGGCGATGGGGCGGTATTTGCTGTCGTAGATCTCGCCCCGCGTGGCAATGATCCTGCGGATGCGCACAAAGTTGCTTTCCGCGATGCGTTGGTAATAAGCCCCCTTCACCACCTGCAGGCGGAAGAGTGCCACCACCAAAACCAGCAGCAGCACACCTAAAGTGATGCGGAAAACAAGGGTGGAAACGCTTTTAGTCACGCGCCACCACTATACGGAGCCGGGAGAGAAACTGCATGGCCCAAAACACGACAAAGCTGACCAGCAGATTGTAGGCAAAGCCGATCAGGTTGGTGACCAGCAACTTGGTACTGAACTCGTAGGACACACCCAGGATAAGCAACTGTATGAGATGGAAGACCAGATTGGCCAGCAGGATGGTGAGTATCTTGGCCACCAGGCTGTCCTCTTCAAAGGGTTTGCGAAACTCTTCCAAACTTACCACCAACAGCACAAAGAGCAAGGCGTGCAAACCAAAGGAGGCGGGCTGGGTGGTGTCGTAGATCAAGCCGATCAGGAAAGAGATGATCAAGTTGGAGTTACGCTCCCGGGTCCAAACAAAATAGACCAGTAGGGGAATATGAATCTGGGGAATCACTCCGAACAGCTCAAAAGCGGGCATGATCAGCACCTGGACATAGATGAAGATAATGCCCAATAAAAAGGTCCAGAGGTGCTTCCAGAACATACTAATCCAGTCTGCGCACGATGCAGAGCGGGGTCAGTTCGTCGCCCTGCCCCTGGGGGTTGTCTTTCATTACCGTTTCCAGGAAGTGTTTGGACACTCCCTGGCTGGCTCCGATCATCCAGGAGCCGCCTATGTCGTTGATATCCATCACCGCGATTGGGTATCCGGTTTCGTCACTCAATTTCTGGGCTGTCCCGCCCGGGTCGAGCGGCCCCTTGATCACGGTATGGGTGTAAGGCTCCACCGGAGAGGTTTCCGCTGCATCGATCAGCGCCGCCTGCATTCCAGCCAGGCGGTAAAAATCTCCCGAACGCCCCAGCAGCTTGGTGAATCCACCCACAACCGCGGCAAAGAGGACGCGCAGCCAGCCGCACTCATCGATCGCGCACTGCATGCTCGTGGGAGCGCCCAAGCCGATGCCATAGGGCACCTTCATCACGCGCTTGGAAAGAAATCTGGCCAGCTTGCCGACCTTGATCTGGTCAGCCGGTATAGCCCTGCCCTGGGTGATAGCCAGAGGGCTTTCGCTGATTGTGAGGATGTCTCCCGGCCTCATCAGCGGCAGCGCGTATTCCCTGATGATGTCGGCCATGTTGTCTTCGGCGGTAAGTATTTTGGTTTTCACCGGGATGCGTTCCACGCGTGAGTCGTTGATCACTATGATGGGCGAGATGTTTTTGCTCTTGTTCATCGTTTTCCTTTGCTGTTCAAAATGAAGACGTGTTCCAGGTTTTCCACCTGCGTGAAGGGGCTGATGTCGGCGCTGATGAAGAGGTTGTCGCTCGACTCCTTGATGCGCTCGATGGTTCCCACCGGGTATCCTTTGGGAAAGAGGGTAGAGAGATTGGAGGTTACGATGGTGTCCCCGGGGCTGATCTGCGAGCCCAGCTTGATCATATTCATGCTTATGGCTCCGGTGAGGTCGGATTGCAGGATGCCCTGCACGCTGGTGCTCTGGTCCATTACGGGAATCTGGAAGAGGGGGTTGTTGAGGGGGAGGATCAGGCTGTAGGTGTCGGACACGCTGATCACCTTGCCCACAATACCCGCGCCAGATACCACCGGGCTTTCCATCCTGATGCCGCTGCCCAGGCCTTTGTTGACCATCAGGTTGCGTTGGTGAAACTGCCCCGAATAGCCTATCACCTCGGCAATCTCAAACGTCTGGCCGGACACCTCGAAATCGATGGCGGAGCTGCTCTGGTATTCCTTGAGTTTATTGGCCAGTTCCAGGTTGCGCAGGGTGTTGTCGGCAAGTTTGACGCGCAGGCTGGCCACTTCGGATTTGAGGGATGAATTGGCCTTGATCAGCAGCAGGGAGTTGGAGAAAGGAAAAAGAACCGTCCTGCCAAGCCAGGATGCCCTGCTTATCCTGCTGGCCTCGCTGCCCAGCATCATGAGCAGGGAAAGCACAACCAGGACCAACGGCAAAATGAATCGTTTCATTTATCCTCTCAAAGCAGAATAGTTATGCGCTGGCATGATGGTGCCAGGCGCGTTCAAACGGGATAATCCGGGTTAGTCTTCTATGCGCTTGATCAGCACTTCCCGGTAGCGGTCCACATCGTCCAACACCTTGCCTGCGCCTTTCACGACGCATTCCAGGGGATCGGGAACCACAAACACGGGCAGGTCAACCGTTTTGGAAATCTTCTCGTCCAGGCCTTTTAGCAGCGCGCCTCCGCCGGTGAGGAAGATACCCCGTTCGGCGATGTCGGCGGACAGCTCGGGAGCCGTGCGCTCAAACAGCCGCTTGATGGCGTCGATCATAGTGGCAACCGTTTCGGCAAGCGCTTCCCGGATTTCCTCGGAAGTGATCTTGATGGTCACCGGATAGCCGGACACGATGTCCCTGCCGCGCACGTCCATGGTCAGTTCATCTTTGAGTGGATAGGCGCTGCCAATCTGCATCTTGATCTTTTCAGCGGTCTGCAAACCCACGTGCAGGTTGTTCTTTTTGCGCAGATAGCTGATGATGTCCAGGTCCATCTTGTCTCCGCCTACCCGGATAGAATTGTGCACCACAATGTGGGAGAGGGAGATAACTCCGATCTCGCTGGTGCCTCCGCCGATATCCATGACCATGTTTCCAAAAGCCTGTTCGATCGGCAGTTCGGCGCCGATGGCGGCAGCCACGGGTTCGGAGATCAAAAACACTTCACGGGCTCCCGCGTGCAGGGCGCTGTCGCGCACCGCCCGCTTTTCCACCTCGGTGATTCCTGATGGCACGCAAACGATCACCCTCGGGCGCACCAGCAGGCGTTTTTTCTGCGCCCGCATGATCAGATTGCGCAGCATCAGCTCGGTGACTTGAAAATCCGCTATCACGCCATCTTTCAAGGGTTTAATCACCCGCACTTCGTCGGGGTTTTTACCCAACATCACCTTGGCGTGCTGTCCGATGGCAATGATCTTTTTACCGTCCGCGGAAACAGCCACCACGGAGGGCTCATCGATCACTATGCCAGAGCTTTTCTTGTAAACAAGCGTGTTGGCAGTGCCCAAATCAATGGCGATGTCATTGGCCATCATGCCAAAAAAATTAAAAAGGGACATCTAAACCTCTCTATTTGTAAGTCCTGATGGAACCGGACACATCTTTTTGTACCAATATCCCATGATATCCCAAGTTTTCCTACAGCTTATTGAGTGTCAAGCAAAAAGCTTGCAAGAGGTATCGTCCTGTCATTAAATCTGATAGTATTGGGTGAGAATTCCACTTCCACTATTGTTTAGGTTTGTGAATTGCGACGCAGAAAAAAGAGATCCAGTTGTGATAATGCAAGAGAAATAGTATAAATCGTGCCATTTGCCTCTCTAAATGCCCTTTCAGGGGGGCATTTTTGTGGTTTTCCCAGAATCTGGGCAGACTCTCCTATATCAGGATCGCGGAATTATCAAACCATGCTTCAGATTGAAGGCAATCGTTCACATGAACAGGTAGTCGGCAGTCTTCTGTAAGCCCATATAGATCGATCTGCTCCAGCCAAAGTGCTTCTTTAGGCCTCCGAAGCTTCTCTCAACCCGGTATTTCTGCCTGGAAACAGAGTGGTTAAAGGCTTTTGTTTCTATTGAAAAAAATTCGTGCTTGACAGGTTTGCCACGCCATGAGAATAAGAAACAAGCAAATTGAAAATCATGTGAGGCATACATGAATAAGCTCTTCTTGGGACTGCTGGTGCTAACCCTATTGGCATGCCCGCTATCTGCCGCGCGCAAGGCTTTGGTGATCGGCAATTCAGACTACTCAAACTCGCCACTGAGGAATCCGGTAAACGATGCCCGGGCGATGGACAAAACATTGCGTGACCTTGGATTCCAAGTCACAGTTGGCTATGATGTGAAAAACTACCGGGAAATGCTGCGCTTGATACAGGATTTTGGGGCTGGACTCAAGGAAGGGAGTGTTGGTTTGTTTTACTATGCTGGCCACGGCGTCCAATACAACGGGGTCAACTACCTCATTCCCACCCAGGCCGACATCCGCAGGGACCAGGACATCGAACTGGAAGGAGTTTCGCTGAACCGGGTGCTGGCGGAAATGGAATATGCCCAAAATGATCTAAATATCATCATTCTGGATGCCTGCCGCAACAATCCCTACGCATCCAGATTGCGTTCTCCCATGCGAGGTCTGGCTGCCACCACCGCAAAAAATATCCCCGGACTTCTAATCGCCTACGCAACTGCACCGGATGATGTAGCAGAGGACGGAACAGGCAGTAATGGAATTTACACAGAAGAGCTATTGAAGAACATAAAAACCCCGGGGCTGAGCCTGTCCCAGATCCTGATGAAGACCAGGGAAGGGGTAATCAGCAGAACTGGTGGGGACCAGATCCCCTGGGATTCCAGTTCACTGACCAAGGATTTCTACTTTGCCAGCGCCACGGGGAACGTACCAGCCACACTACTTCCGGAGGAGGCCCAGGTGCAAACAGTATCCAACTATGGCTCGATAATCGTCTCTTCCAGCCAGGATGCGGATGTGTATCTGGACGGAAATCCCAAGGGCAAGGTTTCCCCCGCTGCAGACCTGAAAATCAGCAACGTTACGGTGGGCAATCACTCCTTGGAGGCGCGGAGCTCCGATAAGAGCGAAAGCAAAAGCCTGTATGTAGGCAAAAACCAAGAGAACGTTGCTCACTTCGCTTGGACACCGGACAACATGGTTTATGTTGAAGGTGGCAGCTTCATGATGGGCTCAAACGATGGAGATGATGAGGAGAAACCTGTTCATAAGGTGACAGTTTCGTCTTTTTGGATTGGCAAGTATGAAGTAACTCAGGCTGAATATTCCCAATATATGGGGCCAATTTACAGTTGGAGTAGTGAATTGGGCTTGGGGGATAACTATCCTGCCTATAATGTGTCTTGGTATGCCATCCTAAAATACTGCAACCTTCGCAGTTTGGCAGAAGGGTTTAATCCCTGTTACACGATCAGCGGCAGTACCAATCCCGCCAATTGGGGCACTGTTCCCACCTCAAGCAACCCCACTTGGGACGCTGTTATCTGCAATTGGGAGGCCAACGGCTACCGCATGCCCACCGAAGCAGAATGGGAATTCGCAGCTCGTGGAGGAGTCAAAAGCAAAGGTTATAAATATTCTGGCTCCAATAACCTTGGCTCCGTGGCTTGGTATGATGGCAATTCCAACGATAAAACACACGAGGTAGGAACCAAAGCTGCCAACGAGCTTGGCATCTATGACATGAGCGGAAACATCGGGGAATGGTGCTGGGATTGGTTTGATTTATCTAACTATACCAAGAACCTAAGCCTCGACCCACAAGGGGCAGACGCTGGCTCTTGGCGCGTACTGCGTATCGGATCTTGGTTCAGCGAAGAATTCTTCTGTCGGGTTGCCTTTCGCTTCTTCAGTTTTCCCGGCGGCACGAGCAGCTCCGGCTTTCGTGTAGCCAGGGCTAAATGATTTTGCTTTTGTCTTTTGGTCTTTTCCTTTTTTTTGTGCATCGGCGGAGCCGATCAAAAATTGGAGGCCAGCCACGAGGTCACGGTCTGCAATGACATATATGCCCTTATGAAGTGGTATGGCAGTTTGTTGCCTGATTTTCCCCGTAATCACCGCTACGGGGTTGGCCTGAAACCGATGGCAACATTTATTTATACGAAACCTGTTGCTGCTTTCATCGATGCCGCAGCACGGGCAGATGGAATCAATAGATCAGTTTAAGGAGTGATCGATGAAAAAGATAGCGTGGCTGATGTTAATGCTTGGCCTGGCAGGAGGATTGTTTTCCTTCTCCCTTACGGCCGAAGGCTACGGCAGCAGCGAGGAAAGCGCCCGAAGCGACGCTTTGGCAAACCTGTCCCAGCTTCTGTATGTGCGGGTTGATGCCAGGGTTACGGACCTGCTCCGGGAGGAGAACTCCAAGGTCTTCGAAAGGACTGTCAAGGAAGTAAGCACATCGAGCAATCTGCCCATTTTGGGAGCTATTTTTAACGTGGAAAAGCATAAAAAAAAGGAATACAGGGTCACCGTGGCGCTGGATCCCCAAAGGTCGCTGCCCCTGTATAGTCAGAAGTTGGGTGAGCTGTACGGCCGTTTGGCGGACGCGTGTGATTATCTGGAAGCCTCCGGCGACGCGAGCCTGCGTTTTCAGAAACTCCTGCAGGCCAGGCGGGACTTGGAGGAATTCGACCTGTACCGCTTTATCTATCTCACCCTGGGTGGAAAACCCCAAGCCGATCCCCCCATCACCGGGCAATTGCTGGACAAGGCGCTGCATGAGCTGACTTCGGTTTTTTCAGACCTGGACCTGGGGCTTAAACTGGGCGGGGAGGCCTTTTCCGAATACGAGATGATCTATGTGTTCTACCCCTCTGTATATCCCTCGGACGAGACCACCGGGTTTGCCCGCGCGGTAAGGGATCGCTTGCAGGGGCTGCTGTCAAGCTGTGAAAGGCCGGAAAGCGCCGCCTGGTATCTCCGTTCATCTTATGAAATCCAGACGGACAGGATCGATCTGCATCTGCGGCTTACCGATAAAAACGGTTCCGTGGTCAGATCCGCCCTGATTAGCTTTGGCCCACCTGCTTACGGAGCATACGAATACGAGCCCCGCACACTGGATTTGGCCAAGCTGATGGACATGGGCGAACTGGTATCCAACGACCTGACTGTGAAGCTGCGGGGTGCGGACGGGACAAACCAGCTTTTCTTTACCGAAGGACAAACAGTGCAGTTGCAGATCAAAGCCAACCTCCCCTGCAATTACTATATCATTGCCCACGCCAATACCGGCTGGGGCATCTATTCCTATGTGTTGGATCTGGGTAGTGATCCGGTCAGCAGGATCAGCGCCGATCTCTGCAATCGCTGGGTGCAATTACCGGAATTTGAAGTGACCGAGCCCTTCGGGGTGGAAACCCTGCAGGTGATCGCCTCCACCGGCAGCCTGCAAGGGTCTATCCCACCCTACCGAAAGGACAATTACGGCTTGCTGCATATCTCCAACGACCCCCGTGACGCCGTGTCCCTCACCCGCGGCCTGATCCTGTCCCGCAAGGAAGTGGAGACCACCGAGACAAGCCTGACGATCACAACCTCCAAGTGGTAAGCGTCAAGCTCCCGCAGGACAGTAATGGAGGACTGGAGCCGCTGTGGTGGCGATGATGCCATCGCCCGGATGCTGCCAGGTTCTGGATATAGGCCTGCCCGATTGAAGAAAGCCTTTCGATTGGTTTGTCAGTCCCTTTACGTCCATATTGCAGCATCCAGAGGGGTCTTCCAAACCACCCGATGAGTTCCCGGACTTTGCTCCGGAATTATGCGGGCAGTATGGGCGCGGTCTTCCACGATGCAATAATGACCGATATTAGGAGTTCGGAACTGACGGTCTGCCAATCCATGGCCTCGAGCTTGGTTATTGGCAATCAAGGCAGGCCGATCGGATACTCCTGGCCGTAGGAGAAGGTGGTGGGATACTGCTCGCTGCCTTTGAATTGCTTGGTCAGTTGAGGCACCCGCAGGTCGAGGTAACTTTTCAGGCTGTTATTGGTTATCATCCCTTCGGCATTCACAGCCTTTCCGGATAGTGCCTCGATCAGGGAAAAGGTGAAAACGCCATGTCCTAACTGCTGAAACTCGGAAGAATACTGTTCGCTTGTGGTAGCCGCGTAGATTGATATCCCAGTGGACCGGCTCAGCTTTGCCAAGGCGTTCTCTTCAGCGGCGCCCCGCACCATAAAACTTTGCACGAACCGCCCGGAATTGCAGGCATCGATAAACATCATCTGTTTGTTGGCCTTGATCAAGCGCGCCTTTTCTCTCAGCTCCCGGTCGGAGAGGCCAAGATTACGGCATTGGTTAAGGTCTGTCATCTGGGTGACCTCGTTCAGTACAAAGAAAAACTCCATTCCATCGTTTTCAGAGGGCAGGGAAATCCCATGTCCGGCATAGTACAAAATAAGGCTCATGTTCAATTAGAGTGGGTAAGTCCATCCATGA
>MTKY01047757.1_pt1 | contig 17185 bp, 13 predicted proteins | sample 1042731 | NCBI WGS metagenome assembly MTKY01 (sample SAMN06212206, study PRJNA360538) | anaerobic digester metagenome | biome: Wastewater treatment plant; material: sludge; isolation source: anaerobic digester fed with sludge from wastewater treatment plant | place: Denmark: WWTP Soeholt ... | reverse complement strand
GTCGAGCATGAGCTGCGTGAATCGGAGCGCAACCGGCACCTGATCGAACAGGATGCGGAAGCCGTACGCACCGGGCTCGAGCAACAGCGGCTGGCCGCGCAGACGATCCAGGTGCGGGTTGGCACGATCATGGAGCAACTGAAGCGCGGGCATTTCGAGCTCGATGCGTTGCTGGCCGGGATTCCCGAGGATGCCGACGAGGTACTCTGGCAGGCGCAGCTCGAGCGCCTGGGCAATCAGATCCAGCGGCTCGGGCCGATCAACCTGGCGGCCATCGACGAGCATCGCTCGCAGTCCGAGCGCAAGTCCTATCTCGATGCGCAGAACGCCGATCTCGAGGAGGCGCTGAGCACCCTGGAGAACGCGATTCGCAAGATCGACCGCGAGACACGCACCCGTTTCAAGGATACCTTTGACCGCATCAACAACGGTCTGCAGGAGCTTTTCCCGCGCGTATTCGGCGGCGGCCACGCGTACCTGGAGCTGACCGGCGAAGATCTGCTCGATACCGGCGTGGCGATCATGGCGCGCCCGCCGGGCAAGCGCAATGCGACCATTCACCTGCTGTCGGGTGGCGAGAAGGCGCTGACCGCCATATCGCTGGTGTTCTCGATATTCCGTCTCAACCCGGCGCCGTTCTGCATGCTCGACGAGGTCGATGCTCCACTCGATGATGCCAACGTCGGACGGTTTACCCGCCTGGTGCGGGAGATGGCAGAGCAGGTGCAGTTCATCGTGATCACCCACAACAAGATCACCATGGAAATGTCGCAACACCTGATGGGTGTGACGATGCAGGAGCCGGGAGTCTCGCGCCTGGTCAGCGTGGACGTCGACGAGGCAGTAGCGCTGGCGGGTTGAGTCGATGGCGGGGGCGCAATCGCGGAAACCTTCTATATTGGTATTATAAAATGGCAGTCGGACGCCCCCATGGCCACGCATAACGAGGATTTTCGAAGCGCATGGATTTGAGTGTACAGGACTGGTTGATCGCGATCGGCGCGCTGCTGATAGTCGGCGTGCTCCTGGATGCATACCGCCGTTATCGCAACGAGCGGCGCAATCCGATCCGTCTGGGCAAAGCGTCGATCGGCATGGGCGGCGGCTTCCCGCGCGATGAAGCGGAAACCGGGAACTCGGAACTCCCGGGCGGCGGGGCACGGGTGGTGCGACAACGCGACGCGCAGCCCGGATCGTCCCCTTCCGTACCTGCGCGGGCGGCGGAGCGGCTCGAACCGCGAATCGACTCCACGCCTGCTCCGGTTCCGCCAGAGCCTGCCCTGTTCCCCGAACCTGTGTTGGTTGCCGAGCCGCGCCACGCGGGTATCCCCCGGCAATCGCTGGCCACCGATGCCACGGCGGAGGAAGTGCTGGTAATCCACGTACTGGCGCGCGCCCCCGGCGGGTTTGCCGGGCGCGAGTTGCTGGAAATCCTCAAGTTGTGTGATGTGCGATTCGGACAGCAACGCATTTTTCATCGTACCGAAGAGGAAAAAGGGCAGGGTGCGGTTCAGTTCAGCATCGCGAACAGCGTGGAACCGGGCGTGTTCGATCCGGATGCGATGGAGACCTTCAGTACTCCGGGTCTCAGCTTCTTCATGCAACTCCCCGGCCCGCAGAAACCGCTCGAAGCCTTTGACTGCATGCTCGAGACGGCCCGCAGCATCGCCAAGAACCTGGACGGCGAATTGCGCGATGACAGCCACAGCGTTTTCACGCCCCAGACGGTCGAGCACTGCCGGCAGCGGGTGCGCGATTTCGTGCACCGGGCGCGGAGACGCCGTTGAGAGATCCTGCGGCGCATTCCTGGCGGCCCGGCGATGACCAAAGCCGATGAGTTGCGCAAGGAAATAGACTCGCTGCGAGAGCAGTTGCGTCTGCACGCGCATCGCTATTACGTGCTCGACGATCCGCTGGTGCCGGACAGCGAATACGATCGTCTGATGCGCTGCCTGCAGGAAGTCGAATCGGCGCATCCGGACCTGCTCAGCCCCGACTCTCCGACCCAGCGTGTGGGCGGCGAACCACTCGCGGCCTTCATCACGGTGCGTCACGAATTGCCGATGCTGTCGCTCGACAACGCATTTGACGAGCAGGAGTTGCGTGCCTTCGATCGTCGGGCAAGGGAGCGGCTCGGCATCCGGGATGGGCTGGATTATTGCTGTGAGCCGAAGCTCGATGGCGTGGCGGTCAGCATTCTCTATGAACAGGGTGTGCTGGTGCGCGCCGCGACCCGTGGCGACGGCAGCTCCGGTGAGGACATCAGCGCCAATGTGCGCACCATTGCATCGGTGCCCTTGCGTTTGCTGGACGGGGCCGTTCCGGCGCGGCTCGAGGTGCGCGGCGAGGTGTATATGCCGCGGGCAGGTTTTGCCGAAATGAACCGGCGTGCGGTGCAGGCGGGCGAGAAAAGCTTTGTCAATCCGCGCAACGCCGCTGCCGGCAGCCTGCGTCAGCTCGATCCCCGCATCACCGCGCGCCGTCCCCTGGAGTTCTGTGCCTACGGTGTGGGTGTGTTCGATGGCGTTGGCCTGCCGCGCACGCAGTCGGGGATGCTGGAACGCTTGCGCGAATTCGGGGTGAAAACCAGCGCCGAAGTCAGGCTGGTGCATGGCGTTGATCACTGCCTGGAGTATTACGCGCGCATGCAGCAGCGGCGCGCGCAACTACCCCACGACATCGACGGCATCGTGTTCAAGGTCGACAGCCTGGATCTGCAGGAGCGCCTGGGCTTCGTGGCGCGTGCGCCACGCTGGGCCATCGCGTACAAGTTTCCCGCCGACGAAGAGCTGACCGTGGTGCAGGAAGTGGAGTTTCAGGTGGGACGCACCGGCGCGCTGACCCCGGTGGCGCGTCTCGCGCCGGTATTCGTGGGCGGAGTCACGGTCAGCAATGCGACCCTGCACAACATGGACGAGATCGAACGCCTCGACCTGCATTGCGGCGATACCGTGATCGTGCGCCGCGCCGGTGACGTGATCCCCCAGATCGTGCGGGTGCTTGGCGAGCGCCGCCCACCCGATGCCTTGCCGATCGCCATGCCGCGCCAATGCCCGGTCTGCGGTTCGGCGGTGGAGCGGGCCGAGGGCGAAGCCGTGGCACGTTGCTCCGGGGCGCTGGTGTGCGCGGCCCAGCAGAAAGAGACCGTGCGTCACTTTGCGTCACGGCGGGCGATGGATATCGAGGGGCTGGGCGAGCGGCTCATCGAACAGTTGATCGAGAAGGGCCTGGTGTCCAACGTCAGCGATATCTACCATCTCGAGCGTGGTGCACTGGCGGCGCTGGAGCGCATGGGCGATAAATCGGCCGACAAGCTGTTGCTCGCGATCAGGCGCAGCAAGCACACCACGCTGGAGCGGTTTCTGTATGCGCTGGGAATTCGCGAGGTCGGCGAGGCGACGGCACTGGCGCTGGCGCGCCATTTCGGCAACCTCGACGCGCTGATGGCCGCCGATGCCGAAGCCCTGCAACAGGTTCCTGACGTGGGGCCGGTGGTGGCCGGGCATGTGCAGGCGTTCATGGGTGAGCCACGCAATCGTGCCCTGATCGAGCGCTTGCGCTGCGCAGGCATCGAATGGGCCGATACGGAGCACCCGCCCGCGTCGGCGCCGCTGGCCGGTGCCAGTGTGGTACTGACCGGGAGCCTCGAGTCGATGAGCCGCGATGAGGCGGGCGAACGCCTGGCGCGACTCGGTGCGAAGATCGCCGGCAGTGTGAGTGCGCGCACCCGGCTGGTGATCGCCGGGCCGGGTGCGGGGTCCAAGCTCGACAAGGCGAATTCGCTTGGCGTAGAGGTCTGGGACGAGACGCGGTTGCTGGAGTTCCTGCGCGCCAACGAACGGATGGCCGAGCCCCGGATACGGCAAATTCACAATTAATTGATTCAAAATCAAGCGACCTGCGACGAGTCACTGATATAACATTTCACAGCTGGAAGCGAAGGACGTTCGCCGCGTCCGTTCGCAGCTGAAACGAGTGCTAATGGCAGGGCAATACCACAGTGAAAGCCACCAATATCAGTGATTCCGAGTATTTCCACAAAGTCGTGGATTGTCAGTACGCCTGCCCGTCGCACACGCCGGTGCCCGAGTACATCCGGTTGATCGCCGCGGAACGCTACAGTGATGCGTACATGATCAACTGGGAATCGAACGTGTTTCCGGGCATTCTCGGACGCACTTGTGACCGACCCTGCGAACCGGCCTGCCGGCGCGGACGCCTGGAGCAGGAACCGGTCGCGATCTGCCGCCTGAAGCGCGTTGCCGCCGACAACAAGGGCAATGTGGCGGCGCGAATGCCAAAGGTCCCGCGACGCAAGAACGGCAAGCGCGTCGCGTTGATCGGTGCCGGCCCCGCATCGCTCACGGTTGCCCGCGATCTCGCGCCGCTCGGCTACGACATCGATATCTACGATGATCAGAAGAAAGGCGGCGGCATGATGCGCAGCCAGATTCCGGTGTTCCGCCTGCCGCCCGCGGTACTGGACGAGGAAGTCGACTATATCCTCGAGATGGGCGTAAATCGTGTGTTCGATACCTATGTCTCGAGCCTGAAGACGATCGTCGAGCAGGATTACGATGCCGTTTTCGTCGGCACCGGTGCGCCGCGTGGCAGCGATCTCGATATTCCGGGGCGCAAGGAAGCGGCAGCGAATATTTTTGTCGGTATCGATTGGCTTTCCAGCGTCTCCTTCGAGCATATCAACGCGGTAGGCAAGCGCGTTCTGGTGCTTGGCGGCGGCAACACCGCGATGGATTGCTGCCGCACGGCACGACGCCTCGGCGGTGAGGACGTGAAGGTCGTGGTGCGCTCGGAATTCGACAAGATGAAGGCCTCGCCCTGGGAAAAGGACGATGCGATGGCCGAGGACATCCCGATTTTCAACAACCATGTGCCGCGCGAATTCGTGCACGCGGATGGCAAGCTGAGCGGAATGCTGTTCGACAAGGTCGATGTGGTGTACGACGCCAACGGGCGGCGCAGCCTGGTTCCCACTGGCGACGAGCCGGTGTTTTTCCCGGCCGATGATGTGTTGATCGCAATCGGCCAGGACAATGCATTTCCCTGGATCGAGCGCGATATCGGCATCGAATTCGGCAAATGGGACATGCCGGTCGTGGAGTCCGCGACGTTCCAGTCCACGCTGCCCAAGGTCTTTTTCGGCGGAGATGCCGCTCTTGGACCAAAGAACATCATTACTGCCGTGGCCCATGGTCATCAGGCGGCGATCTCGATCGATCTGCTGTGCCGTGGCGAGGATGTCCGCAAGCGGCTCGCGCCCGGAGTGACGCTGGTCAGCCAGAAGATGGGTGTGCACGAGTGGAGCTACGATAACCAGGTCGCCAACGATGCCCGTTACAAGGTGCCGCATGTCGACAAGGCGCTCGCGCTGAAGGATCTCAAGATCGAAGTGGAGCTTGGATTCGATACCCGTGCAGCCCTGCTCGAGGCACAGCGTTGTCTCAACTGCGATATGCAGACGGTGTTCACCACCGCCAAATGCATCGAGTGTGATGCCTGCGTCGATATCTGCCCCACCGACTGCATCAATTTCATCGCCAATGAGGACGAGGCGGCGCTGCGGCAGAAGTTGCGCGTCGCGGCATCCAACCTGGCGCAGGATCTCTATGTCTCCGACACCCTGGCACAGACTGGCAGGGTCATGGTCAAGGACGAGGATGTGTGTCTGCATTGCGGCTTGTGTGCCGAGCGCTGTCCGACCGGCGCCTGGGATATGCAGAAATTTCTCTACAACGTCACCAAGGCAGGACAGGCATGCACGCCAGAGAAGCGGTAAACGATTTCGTAGTCAAGTTTGCCAATGTCAATGGCACTGGCTCGGCAAGTGCGAACCACATGTTCGCAAAGGCGATATTTCGCATGGGCATCCCGGTCAGCCCGCGCAATATCTTTCCCTCGAATATCCAGGGCCTGCCGACCTGGTTCGAGGTGAGGGTCAGCCACAAGGGCTACCTCGGACGGCGGGGGGGCGTCGATCTGATGCTGTGCGTCAATCCCCAGAGCATGGAGCGCGATGTGCGCGAAGTCGAGCCGGGTGGCTATTTTGTCTACGATTCGACCAAGCCGCTCGACGTGCGCCTCATCCGTGACGATCTCAATTACATCGGCATTCCGTTCACCGAGATCTGCCTGCGTGAATACAGCGATGCGCGCCAGCGTCTGCTGTTCAAGAACGTGATCTATGTCGGTGCGCTGGCGGCCCTGCTCGATATCGATTTCAGCATTCTCAAGAACCTGATTACCGATCAGTTCAAGGGCAAGGAAAAGCTGATCACGCCAAATATCTACGCGCTGGAACTCGGTCATCAGTATGCTGTCGAGCATTTCAGCTGCCCGATCGGACTGCGTGTGCAGCGTGGTGGCAATATTGCCAAGCACATTCTCGAGACCGACCACATATTGATGGATGGCAATACCGCCGCGGCACTCGGTGCGGTATACGGCGGTGCGACGGTTGCGGCCTGGTACCCGATCACCCCCTCGACCTCCGTGGTCGATGCCTTCGACAGGTATTGCAGGCGCCTGCGCATCGACCCCGGGACCGGCAAGAAGAATTACGCTATCGTGCAGGCAGAGGACGAACTCTCCGCGATCGGCATGGTGGTGGGTGCATCGTGGAACGGTGCGCGCGCATTTACCGCTACCAGCGGCCCGGGCCTGTCGCTGATGAGCGAGTTTCTGGGGCTGGCCTATTTCGCCGAGATTCCCACGGTGCTGATCGATGTGCAGCGAGCCGGCCCGTCGACCGGCATGCCGACCCGTACGCAGCAGTCCGACATACTGTCGGCCGCCTACGCCTCGCACGGTGATACCAAGCACGTGCTGCTGTTTCCCGCAACGCCCGCAGAGTGCTTCAGCCTCACCGTTGCAGCGTTCGATCTCGCCGAGCGTCTGCAGACACCCATCATCATGCTCACGGATCTGGATCTGGGCATGAACGACTGGATGTCGCCACCCCTGGAATTCGATGACAATCGTGTCTACGATCGCGGCAAGGTGCTGGATGCCGAGGCGCTCGACAAGTTGAGCGAGCGTTATGGCCGCTACAAGGACGTGGATGGCGACGGCATCACCTACCGTACCTATCCGGGCACGCATCCGACCAAGGGCGCAAGCACTGCGCGCGGCACCTCGCGTGACGAATATGCGGCATATACCGAGGATGGCGCGGAATACGTGCGTAACGTGGACCGCTTGCTGAAAAAATTCGAGACCGCGAAACAGTACGTTCCGGCACCCAAGGTCAAATCCCCGTCCGGCCCCACGCGCTTCGGCGCCCTGTTTTTCGGTACCACCGCATCGCCTGCCTACGAGGCGACCGAGATACTCGCGGACGAGGGCTTCGCGATCGATACGTTGCGCCTGCGCGCATTTCCGTTCTCCCGCGAAGTCGAGGACTTCATCGCCGGCCACGACACGGTGTTCGTGATCGAACAGAACCGCGACGGCCAGATGCGTCGCCTGCTGATCAATGAAACCCACGTTTCCGTCAAGGAAAAACTGGTGTCTGTTCTGAATTACGACGGCCTGCCGATCACCGCTCGGCAAATCGCCGCGGTGATCCGTGGAAGCATGAGCGGGTCCAATGTCACGCCGCTGCGCGGCAAGCGCACCGGTGCAGGGAAATCAAAGTCATGAGTTACCAGAAGCCTTCCTTCCGTCACCCCGGCACACCGGAAAACGAGCTCGGTTATACCCGTGTCGATTACGAGGGGGCGCTCTCGACCCTGTGCGCCGGATGCGGTCACGATTCGATCAGTGCCGCAATCATCGAGGCGTGCTTTTCGCTGCCGATCGAGCCGCACCGCATCGCGAAAATGTCGGGTATCGGCTGCTCGTCGAAGACGCCGGCCTATTTCCTGGGCCGCTCGCACGGCTTCAATTCGGTCCATGGGCGCATGCCCTCGGTGTCCACCGGTGCCAACCTCGCCAACCGCGAACTGGTCTACATAGGGGTGTCCGGCGATGGGGATACGGCCTCGATCGGCATGGGACAATTCGCCCATGTGGTGCGGCGCAATCTCAACATGGTCTACATCGTCGAGAACAACGGCTGCTATGGGCTGACCAAGGGCCAGGACTCGGCTACCACGGACCTTGGCTCGAAGAACAAGAAGGGTATGGCGAACCCCTATGAACCGATCGATCTGGTCAGTATTGCAATACAGCTGGGCGCAACGTTCGTCGCGCGCAGCTTCTCGGGGGATCGCCAGCAACTGGTACCGCTGGTCAAGGCGGCGCTGAGCCACAAGGGATTTGCATTTCTCGACGTGATTTCACCCTGCGTGACGTTCAATAACCATGAGGGCTCCACCAAGAGCTATACCTATTTTCGCGAACATGCGGATGTTACGCCGATTGATTTCGTGCCGATGCGCGAGGAAATCCGCACCAGCTACGCGCCGGGCGCGACCCAGGATGTCTGCATGCACGACGGGTCAGTGATCAGGCTCCACAAGCACGATGACGAATACGACATCGAGGACCCGCAGTCCGCGCTGCAGGCCATTGCCCACCACGGCAAGAGCGGACGCGTGCTGACGGGCCTGCTGCACATCAATCGCGATGCGCAGGAATTGCACGAAACCCTCGGTACGGTACGGCGTCCGCTCAATTCGCTGACGGAAAAGGAACTCTGCCCGGGGGTCAAGTTCCTCGACAGTATCAATGCCGGGTTGCGCTGAGAGTTATTCGGGGCGCAGCCAGGGTTGGAGGGCAAGGTTCAAGCCCTCCTCGATGAACGAGTCATTGTCGAGCACCTTCTTCTGGCGCTTCCATAGCGGCTTGGAGCCCTTGAGATCCAGGGTTTCGGTGACTTCGATTCCGCCGGCGCCATTGAACAGTCGCTGCAGTTTCAGATCGAAGACATTCACGTAGATCCCGACGGCATCGACTGCCTGGATCCAGTCGAAATCAGCCGGAACCCCGTCACCGCCACGGCTGGAGGGTTTGCGTGTCACGCCGAGAAAATGGGTGGTGTGACTGCCGCTCGGCGAGAAGTAGGTCTGCAGCTCCTCGAGATTGGTGAACATCACCGCCTGCGCCTGGCTGTTGGCCTCGAGCCAGCGCACCGCTTCGCTCAGCACGTACTGGAACGAGGTGTCGTTCAGCTTGCCGGTCGTGGGGTTGTAGGGTTCACCCCATTTGCGCACGCCTTCGAGCCAGGCCTCGTCGAACAGGGTGCCGGGCAAAATCTCGTAGCCTGCCTTGCGCAGACGCTTTTCTATCATTGCGTCGATACGCGCGTCGTGCTCGGCGAGGTAGCTGCGCGAGGGCTTGCCGAAATTTATCGGAGCGATCACGATGCGCCCGAAACGGGCTTTGTCGGCGAGCTGCGCGTCGTAACTGCCCTGGTATGCGGTGCCACCGGCATCGCCAGCGCTGTTTCCCCCGGCGCAGGCGCCCAGCAGCAGCGTGAGCATGAGACAGAAAATGCGCATGATGAATTTCCTCGGGGATGTCGGCGTGATCGATGGATTCTAGCGTGAAGCTCGCGCTGCGACCACCGGAAGGCGAGTCAGTCCTGCGGTGACGCGATGGCGCAGTATCGCCGTGATCGCAAGCGCGCCCGGGCGGTTTGCACAGCAGCTCAACGATCCGTCGCAGTATCTGCGCTCACTTTGATGCACAACGGGGGCAGTGCCGTCCCATGCGGCTCCATGACCCGGCGAATCGCCACCGCGCCGAGCAGCAGCGCCAGCAGCACCAGGCCGATGCCGGCGTGGCGTTGGTCATCTTGCAGGTAGTTGACGCACAGCCGCTGTGGCGTGTCCAGGTAGAGCATGCCTGCGGTGGCGGTCATCCAGGCGATGTTGCCGATACCGAATAGCAGCACTTCGGGGTCCAGCCGGCGCCAGCTGTGGGCCAGCCACCAGCCGGCCAGCCACCAGCTGAGGTACTTGGCGGCGGCCACGGCCGGCAGCAGCAACGACAGGTCGAGCAGCGACGGCAGCATCCAGGTGATGCTGACCAGCGTCACCAAGGTCGCGCCTGTCCAGCCGCGCCAGTCGATCCAGTGCAACCAGCCAGCGCGCAACCCCAGGTACTGCGCCGCCCAACCACCCGCGAGCAGTGCCGGAAATTCCAGCAGCATGTGCAGCGACATGCGGCCTTCGATCATGTGGCGCAACGCCGGCCATAGCAGCAGCAGCGGCAATGCCGCCAACATAGCGTACAGCGCGGAGCGTGCAGACAGCGGGCTGCGCATCATCGCCTGCCCTCGGACGGTTGTGCTGCCAGACGGCTCGCCGCCGCCAACGCCAGTGGCCATTCGTCCATGGCGAACAGTGCGCGCAGCCGCCCTTGCCGGTCCAGCAGATGGATGTCACCGTTGTGCACGAAGCCGCCTTCACCATCGGTGATCGCCACCACGCCCAGCCCACGCAGCAGGGTATTCGAATCGCCCTCGCTGGCCGGCACCGCGAAGCTCCAGTGTGCTGGATTGGCATGCAGGCTGCCGGCGAGCTGCTTCAATTCGGCCGTGCCATCGTGGCGTACGTCAAACGAGATCGATGCCAGCCGAACCCTTGTTGCCGCCGCGTCGGTTCGCGCTTGCGCAGCCAGCTCACGCTGCATCTGCTGGTACTGGCTGCCCAGGGTGCGGCATACGCTCGGGCAGCGCGTGTAGATGAAGTCGACCAGGTAGGCCGCGGGGGCGGTCGGGCTCGCTGGCCACGCCAGTTCGTCGTCACCGAAGGCGGTGTGCATCGCCACACGGGGGGCGTGTAATTCGCCGGCGGCCACTTGCAACTCGCGGCGCCCCTCGAAGGTCCAGACCGAGAGGCCGGCGGTATGGTGCCAGGCCCCCCACGCCGACAGCGTGACCAGTCCCAGGCACAGCGCCGCGCTCAGCCGGCGTGCGAGCCTGTCGCGGGAAGCCGGTGTGCGCATCACCGCGGCCTATTCCAGCGCCTTCAGGTCGGCGTCGCCCTTGTACGGCTCGGCCTGCGCGGCGGTGTCCTTGCGTACCTTGGCGACGATATCGGTGTCGATCACTGGCGACTGGTTGCCCCAGGTACCGCGTACATGCGTCAGCACGGCGGCGATCTCCGCGTCCTGCAACTGGTCCTTGAACGCTGGCATCGCGCCGTTGTAGGTCGTGCCCTTGACGCTCAGCGTCCCGTTGATGCCGTGCAACACGATGGCCACCAGCGTCTCGGGCTTGCCGGCCACCCATTCGGAATCCGCCAGCGGCGGGAACACGCCCGGCAGTCCGCCACCACTGGCCTGGTGGCAGGCCACGCAATGTGCAGCGTACACCGCCGCACCGTCCGCCTCGGCACCGACCGGTGCGGGCGCGGGACCCTGCAGTTCGGCCACGCTGCGACCGTCACCCCAGGTCGGCGGATTGTCCAGCGACGTGCGCGCGATGTAGACGATGCCAAAGCCGAGCAGCGCGGCGGTGAGCAGGATCACGAACCACGGCATCGGGTTCGCGCCTTCCTCGGGCTCCGGGTTCTCGCGTTCTTGTTGAGCGCGGATTTCGGGATCGGTCATCGTCACGCCTCCGTGCTGCGCATTGCTTCGGTGCGATGCGTGCGGCTCATTTCGCGGCAGCCGAAGCGGCGGGTGCGACCGGTGTGGCCACCACTGGGAAGCTACGATCCAACGACTGCAGATACTTGACCAGGTCGAGTGCCTCGGGGCGCGCCACCACCACCTGGCCCGGTGGCTCGGCGCTCGGCGGCAGCTTGACGACGTGGTCTTCCCTGTCGGCTTGGGTCTTGAGTTCGAACAGGAACGGAAACGCCGGCATGATGCTGCCGGGCACATAGGCACGCGGCTCGTACAGGTGGCCCAGTTGCCAGTCCTCGCTGGGCTGACGCTTGCCGATGTTCATCAGGTCGGGGCCGGTGCGGCTGGTGCCCAGCAGGTGCGGGTGGTCGTAGACATAGTCACCGGCCACCGTGGCGCGGCCCCAGCCACGCTTGAAGTCAGGTGCAAAATCCTGGGCGCGCGGCTGCTGCGTATGGCAGTAGACGCAGCCGTTGGCGATGTACACCTCGCGCCCGCGCAATTGCGCGCTGGTGTAGGGCTTGAGGCCGGGTGTGGGCTCGACGTCGCGTACCTGCAGGTACGGCAGCACCACCAGCACGCTGGTCGACAGCGCCAGCATCACCATCGCTCCGGAGATCAGCTTGATCTCGCTTTTCATGACATGGCCTCCCGGCCGAAGAAATGCCTGAATAGCGCAGGCTGGTCGCGTTGCGGGCCGCGATGCAGCACCAGTAGCATGAAATGCGCGGCGAAGACCAGATGGCCGATCACCATCATGGCGCCGCCGACGCTGCGCCCCTTCAGATACGGCAAGGTCAGGGTCACCGAATCCATGAACGGTCTGGCAGCATCGAGCATCGCCTCGCCTTGCAGCCAGCCGCCAATGGTCAGACTGATGAAGTAGATCGCGATGCCCAGGCTGACGAGCCAGAAATGTACACTGATCAACCACGGAAACGGCCATTCGCGCGCCGTAATGCGCGGCATTACGAAGTACATGGCGCCGAAGAAGACCATGCTGACGAAGCCGTACAGCCCCAGGTGCGCGTGCGCCACGGTGTAATGCGTGAAGTGGGTGACGACGTTGACGCTGCGCAGTGCCTCGAACGAACCCTGCACCGAACTGACCGTGTACATCAGCCCGCCCAGGCCGACGAAACGCAGCGTCGGCGAATAACGAAATGCCGCAAGGTAGCCCTGCAGCGTCTGGAACTGGTTGACGGTGAAAGCGGCCACCGGAATGATCATCATCATGCTCTGCACGATCGATAGCGTGATCATCCAGCCAGGCACCGGTCCGCCGATCAGGTGGTGGCCGCCGACCTGGCCGTAGAAGAACGCCAGCCCCCAGAAACCCAGCAGCGACAGGTTGTACGACTGGATCGGTCGGCCGATGACCTTGGGCAGGAAGTAGTACACCGAAGCCAGCGCCAGTGGCGTGTAGAACAGGCCGAGCACGTTGTGGCCGAACCACCAGTTCATGGTGGCCTGTTCGACGCCGACGTGCACGCCGGGGAACTTGGCGACGATGAACAGCACCGGCAGCCAGAACAGCGCGCATGCCATGTACCACACCGACACGTACAGATGGTCGACCTTGCGGTTGACAAGCGTAAACACCAACGGCAGTCCGATCAGCGCGCCGCCGAGCGCGAACAACGTGCCGATCTGCCAGGGGATCTCCAGCCATTCCAGGCCGTCGCTGATGCCCGCGCCGACGCTGCCCAGCCCGGCGATCAGCGCCGCATTCCACAGCACCGCGCCGATGAATGCGTAGCGTGCGCCCATCAATGGTGTTTTTAGCAGCCGCGGGATGATGAACAGCGCCACGCCCAGCCCGGCCATCGGCGCCCAGCCGTAGGCCACCGCGTTCAAGTGAATGGTGCGGATGCGCCCGAAGCTCAGCCACGCTTGCTGCACCAGCCAGTCGGGATTGTGCAGTTTGATCGATGCCGTCAGGCCGGCCGCCGAAGCCACCAGCAGCCACACCATGGCACAGCAGAAAAAGAAGAATACCACTGGCCCCGTGGAGGCGTCGGCACGCGCGCGCTCGAGGATTTCGTTGCTGTCGCTGTCGCCGATGGCGCCGCCTTGTGCGGCGTCAGTGCCTTTTTGCAGCGCGCCGCGTGCGACGCCAGTGGCCGCGGGTTCTTCGACGCGGCCGATTTCATCGGGCGCAAAGATGATTTCGGCGCCGCGACTGCTGCGATCGAACAGACCTCTGCGCTGCGACCAGATGAATAGCAGCAGGGCGACGAAGGACAGGACGAAGGCGGACAGCAGGATGGACGCGGTGTTCACGAAGGACTCCCTCTTGCAGGGTGGGGCGGCGCCGTGATCGGCGCGCAGTCGCCGCGTTCATGTGCGGCAGAATTACGAATGACGCCGGGGCTCAACCGGCCTTGTTGTTTCCATGCAGTCCATTGACCGCGCACCAGACACCGTAAATGCAAACCGGAAGCGTTATCATACGTGATATTCTTGCGCGTACAAACCTCATCTGCCCGGAGAATCAATGAGTAAATGCCAACAGCGATCGACGTGAGCCGCACGCCTGGCCGCATGACGCATTGCCCGAGCCGCCTCATTCCGACGACGGTCCGGTTTGGGCTGGCATGACTCTCCGGTTGCACCGGAATACGCACGCTTAGATTGCGCACAACATGGATAAATTACTGCATTTTCAGCGTTTCGGAGAGGGTGATCGCACCGTGATTCTGCTGCATGGCCTGTTCGGGCTGTCGGCGAATCTTGGACCGCTCGCACGTGAGCTGGCGCGTGACTACCGGGTGCTGGTGCCGGATTTGCGCAATCACGGGCGCTCGTTTCATGCGGCGGAAATGAATTACCCGCTGATGGCCGCCGATGTGGTGCGACTGATGGACACGGACGGCATTGCACGGGCGGCGCTGATCGGACACTCCATGGGCGGCAAGGTCGCGATGCAGGCGGCGCTCGATCATCCCGGGCGTATCGAGCGCTTGCTGGTCGCGGATATCGCGCCGATCGACTATCAGCCGCATCACGGCCGCTTGCTGGTCGCGTTGCGCGAGGCAGCGGAGGATTTCCTGGCCGATCGCAACCGCACCCGGCAGATTCTCGAGGCGCACATCGATGAGCCCGGGGTGGTCGCGCTGATGCTGATGAACCGTGCCCGGAGCGACGACGGCAGCTGGCACTGGCGCTTCAATCTCGAGGCGATCGAGCGTGACTATGCGCAGATTCTTGCGGCCCCGCACTCCGACGCAAGCTACCCGGGACCGGTGCTGTTCCTCAAGGGCGAGCTGTCGGAGTACATTCTTCCCTCGCACCTGGAACCCACGCGCAGGCTGTTTCCCGGTGCACGGCTCAAGGTGATTGCCGGAGCCGGGCACTGGCTGCACGCCGAGAAGCCGGCGGTGTTCCTGCGCCTGGTCCGCGATTTTCTGCGCGAAGCGCCTGCGCGCTGAGGCATGCCGGGTTATTTCTTTATCTGTCCGTCGAGCATTTTCGCCAGTTTCGGTCCGAACGGCGGCATGGTGCCGGCGAGCTTGGCGAGATTGATCCTGCCCTCGCGATAGACACCCTTGGCGTGACTGAAGGTACGGAAGCCGTCGCGTCCGTGATAATGCCCGACGCCGCTGTTACCGATGCCGCCGAACGGCAGATCGTCACAGGCGAAATGCATCAGCACATTGTTCACCGACACGCCGCCGGAAATGGTTTCCTGCAATACGCGTTCGCGTTCCGCCGCGTCCTTGCCAAACCAGTAGAGGGCCAGTGGCCGCGGCCGGGCGTTGATATAGGCGATGCAGTCGGAGAGGTCACGATAACTCTTCACGATCATCAGTGGCCCGAATATCTCCTCCTGCATCAGTTTCAGCTCATCGCCGGGATCGACCACGATATGGGGCGGGATCTTGTGCAGCGAGCGGTCGCTGTAATCCTCGCCGGCGGGATTCAACTCGAGTACCCGCGCGCCACTCGCACGGGCTTCCTCGATATAGCCGAGCACGCGCTGGTAATGGCGCTCGTTGATCATCGAGTTGTAATCGGGATTGCCGACCGTGGTCGGGAACTGGGTGACAAAGGTGCGTCGGCAGGCGTCCAGGAACACTTCGAGCCGCGCCTGCGGGACGAATACATAGTCGGGCGAGATGCACAGCTGCCCGGCATTCTGTGCCTTGCCGCTCATGATCTTGTCGGCGGCATCCTCGATATCCGCGCTGGCACTCACGATCACCGGCGATTTGCCGCCGAGTTCCAGCGTGACAGGTGTGAGATTCTCCGCCGCGGCGCGCATCACCATGCGTCCGATGGAGGTGGCACCGGTGAACAGCAGGTGGTCGAAGGGCAGCGCGGCAAACGCGGCGCCGACCTCGGGGCCGCCGGTTACCACCGCGATTTCGGTGGGATCGAAATAGCGCGCGATCAGGGTCCGGGCCAGTTCGGAGGTCTGTGGCGCAAACTCGGAGGGTTTGACCATCGCCCGGTTGCCGGCTCCGAGAATATCCGCCATCGGGCTGAAGATCATGGCGAAAGGCACATTCCATGGCGTCATGTTGCCGACGACTCCCTTGGGCTGGTGATACACGCGGGCGCGTGCGCCGAAAAGATTCATCGGCACCGGGGCACTGCGTCGTTCCGGCTTCATCCACGACTTGAGATGCTTCCTGACGTACTTCAGGTTGCCGACCGCGGTCATGACCTCGGACATGCGGGTCATATACGGGGAGCGACAGCCGTAATCCGCCGACAATGCAGCGCAGATGGCTGCCTGGTTGTCGACCAGCAGCGCGATGCAACGCTCGATGCGATCGATACGGGTGCCGTAGGCAACCGCGCCCTCGGCACGAAACGCCGTGCGCTGGCGCTCGAGGAGTTCATTGAGACCGGCGCAGGCATCGGCCGTTGCACTGGCTTGTTCGGATATCGAGTTCATGTGAGTTGCTCCACTCGGGTGTGAATCTTGCCCGGACTCGGCTGTTGTCCGGGCTCATTCATGGTCTTCGATCAGCATATCGGCGGCCTTTTCGCCGATCGCCACGCACAACGCATTGGTGTTGCCGCTGATGATGCGCGGAATCACCGAGGCGTCGGCGATACGCAGCCCCTCCAGTCCGTGCACGCGCAAACGATGATCGACCACGGCGAAATCGTCACGGCCCATCGCACAGGTGCCCACCGGATGGTATACCGAACCGGCACTGCGCCGGATGTAGGCGAGGATCTTCTCGTCGCTGTCGCAGTGGGGGCCGGGCAGGATCTCGTCGTCGCGGAATCCGTCGAACACGCTCGAGGCGAAAATCTCGCGCACCCGCTTGACCGCCTCGATGGTCACGCGCCGATCCTCTTCGGTGGACAGGTAATTGGCACGGATGGCCGGCGGGTAGTCGGGGAACGGCGTGCGGATATGCACGCTGCCGCGGCTGCTCGGGCGCAGGTTGCAGACCGTCGCCGTGGTGCCGGGCACGGTGTAGATCCGGCCCGCGGCGTTGAGGCGTCCCGCGGCGGGTGTGTAATGGATCTGGGCATCGGGCCGCGTAACATCCGCGGAGCTGCGCAGAAACGCACCCGCCTGGCAGGCGGGGTGAATCAGCAGGCCCTGGCGCTTGAAGCCGAAGCGCAGCGCGTTGCGGATCAGGCCCAGCGCTCGGGTTTCCTCGAAGAAGGTCCCGGTATTGCGCAG